>CAACVD010000008.1_pt1 | contig 78950 bp, 101 predicted proteins | sample 2381771 | NCBI WGS metagenome assembly CAACVD01 (sample SAMEA5211965, study PRJEB30684) | marine metagenome | biome: Marine; feature: Epipelagic; material: Water | collected 2015-10-15 | depth 15 m
TTCGATAGCTTTACCAATTACTGTACCAATTGCAGGATTTACTTATAACGCTGGAACTAACCTACTAACAGCACCAGCAGCAGCAGTAACAGATCTTACAGATAACCGTATTGTTATTGCTGGAACAGCAGGTCGCCTAGAAGACGACACAAACTTCACAATGGACGGTACTAACTTCAACGTTGGTGCAACATTTGATGTAGTTGTTGCTTCAGGTAACACAACTGTTGGTACACTAGACGCAGGTGGTGCAGCAAACTTTAATGACACAACAGCTTCAACAAGCTCAACCACAGGTTCAGTAATTGTTGATGGTGGCATGGGTGTTGCTGGTGACGTGTTCACCGCTGGTAACATTGACATCAGTGATGGCACAGGCTCATTTGTAAGTAATGTTAGTGATACACACATTGTTTACTCAAACAGTGGTACACTAGAAGGTGAAGCAGGCTTTACCTACAATGCAACTTCAAATGAACTAACTGCTCCTAGCGCAACAATTAGTGACCTAACTGATAACCGTATTGTTATCGCAGGTACAAGTGGTGCTCTAGAAGACGATGCTAACTTTACAATGGATGGTACTAACTTTGCAGTTGGTGCAACATTTGATGTAGTAGTTGCTTCAGGTAACACAACTGTTGGTACTTTGGACGCAGGCGGTGTTGCTAACTTTAACGACACAACTGCAGCAACAAGCACAACAACTGGTGCTGTTATTATTGACGGTGGTCTTGGTGTAGCTGGTTCAGCTTATGCAAACCATCTAGAAGCAGCAGCAACAGCAATTCTAGCAAGTGCAAAAGTTACAGATCTTTCAGCTAACCGTATTGTATTCTCAAGCAGTGCAGACGGCGAACTATCAGACGATGCAAACCTAGCATGGGACGGCACAAGCCTAAACATTGGTTCAGGTAACTTTACTGTAGCACATGCAACTGGTAACACATCAGTAGCAGGTACACTAGGAGTAACTGGTGAAACTACACTTGCTGATCACCTAAACATGGGTGATGGCGACATCATCAAACTAGGTGCAGGTCCAGATCTACAAATTCAACACGATGGTACTGACAGTAAAATTACTAACGGTACAGGTATCCTAGCTATCGACGGTGCAGCATCAAGCTCAATCCGTGTTAACGAAGCTGGTGCAGATGTTGACTTTATTGTAGAAGGCGACACAAACACTGCTCTACTACACGTAGACGCAGGCAATGATAATGTTGGTATTGGTGGTGCACCTAATGCTAATGCAGTGTTCCATGTAAATGATACAGGAGCAATGATCCTACCAGTAGGTACAACAGCACAACGTCCAGCAACAGCAGTAGAAGGCATGTTCCGTTATAACAGTACAACTGGCGGAATTGAATATTATGAGGGTGGTAGTTGGGAAGCAGTTACAGCTAGCTTTACAATTGCTACATCACAAACATTCAACGGTGACAACTCAACAGTTGCATTTACACTAAGCGCAGTAACTGGTGGCGATAGCTACAGTAACGCAGGCGTTCTAGTAATGCTAAACGGTGTTGTTCAAGAGCCAACAACTGTTTACAGCGTAAGTGGTACAACACTAACATTCACAACAGCACCTGCAGCAGGTGATGTGATTGAAGTACGTAAATTTACTACAACCACAACTGTTGGTAGCCTAAGCGATGTTGACGGCGACACAATGATTCAACTAGAAGAGTCAAACGATGAAGATATCATCCGTTTCGACACTGCTGGTGTAGAACGTGTACGCATTGACAGCACAGGCCTAATCATTGCTAGCGGTACTATGCAAGGTACAGCAACATCAGCACAATATGCTGACTTGGCAGAAATGTATGCTGCAGATGCAGACATTGAAGCAGGTACAGTTGTACATTTTGCTGGTGAAGGCAAAGTAGCAGAATGTGACGCAGAAGCATGTCGTTCAGTAGCAGGTGTTGTATCAAGTGATCCAGCGCACCTAATGAACAGCGCACAAGAAGGTGTTGCACTAGCACTAGCTGGTCGTGTACCAACTAAGGTTACAGGTCCAGTTGCAGCTGGTGATCTTATGGTCTCAGCAGGCAACGGTCGTGCACGTGCAGAAGCAAATCCAGCAATTGGTACAGTAATTGGTAAAGCTATCGAAGCTCATGAGGGCGGCGAAGGCGTTATCGAAGTACTAGTACTAATGATGTAATTTGTTACTACATTAACACTTTAGGGTAGCGGGGATTTCCCCGCTACCTTTTTCTTTGAGTAAAAATAAATTTTATAAATATGCGTACTTAATAAAGAAGGATAAAATTATGGCATTTACAAGACCTAGAGCAGCTCAAATAAATTTTGATATTACAAATATCGCAGATCCTCTTATAAGAATTAACAGCAGTCAAACAGGACCAGCGGATAAAGATTCAGGATTAGTTATCGAACGTGGTAATGATACTAATGTAGCAATAATTTACGACGAAAGTGCAGATGAATTTGCATTTATTGACACTACAGAAGATGGATCCACTAGCGGCAATGTTACAGTAAACTCATACAGTAATGTAAGAGCAAATATTTTTTATGGTACGGCTAGTAGTGCACAATATGCGGACTTGGCAGAAAGATACACATCTGACAAAAACTATGATCCTGGAACAGTTTTGGTTTTTGGCGGAGAAAATGAAACTACCCAAAGTAATGCACTATTTGACAAAAAAATTGCTGGTGTTGTAAGTTCCAATCCTGCATATTTGATGAACGACAAATTAAAAAATGGAGTAAATGTAGCCTTAATGGGTAGAGTACCATGCAAGGTTATTGGTGCTATTAGGAAAGGTGATTTGCTTGTAAGTAGTGATGTTCCTGGGCATGCACAGGCATGGAAAGAAGAAAGTAATCCACCAACAGGAAGTGTCATTGGAAAAAGTTTGGAAGACAAAAAAACAAGACAACAGGATATTATTGAAATAGCTGTAGGAATTAAGTGATGCAACGTTATTTTTTACAAGACTACGAAGGTGAGCATATAACAACTGCTACTAGTTGGCGCGACGCCAATAAAGAAGAAAATCGTATATTTGTTCCTAAAAGTATCCATAATGAAATAGATAATACAAACGCACATGTGATTGGAAATGGTCCAAGTAGAAAAGATTTTATATTAGACTTATTACATGGTCAACATGGAGGCGAAAAAATTGTAACAGTAGGACAAAGTTATGGGTGTAATTTATTGTATACAGATTTTAAACCTACATTTTTAGTTTGTATAGATAAAGAAATTCTTCCTGAAATTGTAGAAAGTGGATATTGTGAAGATAATATTGTATACACTAATGCAAAAAACTTTATTTTTTATCCAGAATCAGTGCATTTATATCCTATGCATTACCCAGCAAATGCAGGTACACTTGCACTACATTTGGCTTGTGCAGATGGACACAAAAGAATTTTTATGATAGGATTCGACTTCTATCGTACAGGGACGGAAAATATTTACTATGGGCAACATTCTAGATATTCTACAGAGATTAATGTTGAAGCAGCCAATAATAATTTTACAAACTATCTAGTTAGATTAATGGATACTTATCCCGACGTAGAATTTACAAGAGTTTTCACTGGACCTACAGAAAAATATCCTGAGCAACTAAATTGGCACAGAAATTTTAGTCAAATTACATATAGGCAGTATATTTCAGATGCAGGACTTGGTGCAATTGCACACTAATTGCTCCAAATATTTTCTAGTGTAATAAATTTTTCCATAATATCGTCTTCTACAAATGTGTTGTAAACACCAGGATGTAGAGGCTTAGGGTAGTTAGATATACTTGTCCATGCATACCCTTTGTTTTCTGTGTTTAGGTCTGGTATAAATTCATGACCAACAATACTAACAAATGTTTGAAAGCAAAAATTTTTATTTAAATTTATAAAAGTTTCCACAGGTACATGTTTGGAAACATTGGGCATAAATCCAATTTCTTCTATAATTTCTCTTTCTAGTGCAGTTAAATCACTTTCATTATTTTCTACTTTACCACTGCAAAAGCCCCATGTATTGTTATGATTTTTGCTGTTTCTAAGTAAAAAAAGATATCTTTTGGTATCTATGCTGTAAAAAAGTGTACCTACACTTCTATTTAAATTACTAGTGTCCATTCGCCTGCTTGATATTCCCCTTCATAAGACTTGACCCAAGTGTTGCCAGTCCATCTATATTGAATTCCTGTTGTGTTATTGGAAACGTAGTGTATTCCTTTTTCACTACTGCTGTTAAAGGAAACATTCCATTTATTTCCGTCATATTCTATAATGTCATTACTGTTTGCTATAAAATCCTGCTGATTTTCACTTTTCCATGCATCAGCACCATCTATATTTTCAGTATTACCAATATTTCCAAGTATAAGATATCTTTGTCCAGCTGAACTTGCAGGCAAACCTGCGCCAGGGCCAACTTTGTTAGGATTAATGATTTTATCTACTGGCAGTAGGTCGTTAGTAGGAATAGTGTCAGCATCCACAGTAAAGATCAATTTGTAATCATCAAGAGGGTTTAATGCAATAGTTCCAACAACTTGACCTGTTGGTGTGTCGAAACGTATCTGGCTCACTCCTTGTTGTAAGTCTCCGTATTGATTTATAAGTGCTCGCCAAGAAATCTTATTATCTCCAACACGTTGTTGTGGATCAAATTCTACATTTGGATTTACTTTGTTTGTGACTGTTTCATTACGTTCCAAAATTTCTACTTCGTTTCCCAGTAGTAATACGCCATAATTCATGGGTGTAAACTTCAATCTTGTGCCTAATAATTGACCACTGTCTATGATATTGTCACTTAGATCTCCACTTTCATCAAATACGCTTGCAACTATTTTTGTTACGACTCCTAGTTTTTTTACTTTTGCAGGTGCACTAAGGTAGATAGGTGCTTTAAATGTTAGGGTAGCAATATCAATTGTATCATCTGTACCAACAGGTACACTTCTATTACTCCACGTCACATTTTCCAAATTGATATAACTCAAACTCCCCCAATCCAAGTAATTATCTGTACTTTGTATTTCAAGACTAGGATTAAACAACACTAAAATTTGTTCTAATAGTTGTAGTTTTTGTGTAGTATTGGAAGTCCATATATCAAGATTTACTGTTAGATCATACGGAACAGGCATAAGTCTTTCTACAGTAAAACTATTTCCCTGATTAGTAGTATATTCTCCTATGTTCTGATCGTATTCTCTCATACGTATGTGTTTTTTGTCAACAAATGTAGGATCTTGTAGTCTAGATCTTGCATATTCCATTGCAGTTACATATAACGACATCATGGGAGTAGGTATAGTAGAGTTTTCACTATTATTGCGTAATATTGCACTTACTTGTCTAGTGCTGTCTCCATATTTTACAGGAACTGTTTGTAAAGTTTTATTTCCGTCTCTGTCTAGGCCAAATTCTACCTGAAAATTACTAAAAACTCTAACAAACTGCAGTAGATATCGTCTTACTTGTTCGTCATAAAAAAACATACTCATTATTCATCTTCCTGAATTTCTAGTGCTTTGCTAAGTGCTTGACGCTGAGAAACAACTTGATTGTCGTCTGTTGTGGTTGTATTGGTATTGTTAATAAATGAGCTTTTAAGGCTTGTACTTTTTCCGGGAGTAGGATTGCTTCTTACGTCATCTTCCATTTTTTGCCAACGATTACGGCTATATCTAAACAGTCTGTTGGGCATAAAATCCAGTCTTAGGAAAAAATCTCCTTCTACTACATTTGTAGGAAAACTTGTACCCATTCCCACTGAGTGTCCATTAGGTGCAACACCATCGCCTACTAGATATCCACTGTAAGCATTACTGTTCGTAGGTGTAATTCTAGTACTACTAGCATCATTTATAATGCCATCTGCTGTGGTTGTTGTTTCATCACTTAGATGCCCTTCTGGTTCTAGTGGATTACCTGCACTGTCTGCAGGCACTACATAAAATTTACTAGTATCGTAGCCGCTTTCTGGAACTTCTTGTTCTGCCTGTTCTACAACACGATTTGTAATATCCAGTTCTTTCTGATAGGTGCTTAATAAATCTCTAAGAGTATTATCTGTATCTAAACCTGTGCTTTCGTCTACTTGTATTTTGTTTAAAATATCTTTATATTCTTGACTATCTACTAGAGGTGTACACTTTACACGCCATAAATGTGGCCACCAAGTAGGACTATATCCTTCGCTAGGTCTTGCACCTTCTTGCACAACATAATATCTACTTAATGCTAGTTCTAAACTTGTATCCAAACTGTGATAGTCTCGCAAGTGCGGTAACTCTAGAACATCCCCACTAATAAGTTTTCGTCCTAGTGAATTTACCATATCATTTAAATGAAAAGTTATAAACGTTGTATCATTACTTAAAAATAAACCAAATTGACTTAAATCAAAATCTACATCTGCAGTGTTGTAAATACCACGCATTGCATAAACATCTTGGTCATATTTCCTATCACGGTTTTCTAAAAATAAAAAATCTTGTATAGCAAGAGGATCATCTTGAGTTACAGCAGGTTGACTTGCATCATTGCTTGCTCCTTGATCTAAAATACCTAAATATTTGTGAATATTAATTCCTGTACCACCAACAGTAAACATTTCATGTATACGTTTATCTATAAATTTATAATCGTTGGTGTGGGCGCCGTCACGCCACATGCTGATTCTAGGCATATTTTCCCCTTGATATAGTATATTTATATGGAATAAAGGTGTTGACAAAACCTAAAATTGCTATATACTTGTTACAGTAACAAACAAGGAATTAAGATATGGCATTACCCAAAGCTCGTAAAAAGAAAAAGACCGTTGCACGTAAGGTTTCAACAGGCATCAAGGGTGCACCGTTGAATAAAGGCTACAGAGTCCTTGCTAATTATTTCCATTTAGATGTAGATAGTAAAGAATCTTTAGCAACTGTTAAAAATTTCGTTCGTAAAAATTTTAGTAAACAAGATGCAGGTTTTATTTTACGTGTTCCAGATTGGCGTTTGCAGTATAGTCATATTGCCGCTTATTGTTACTGGGTAATGAAAGACCTGGAAGCCCCTGCAGAAACTGTGGAGTGGATGACCCAATGGTTTGATAAACAACTACAATGGGGTAAAGAACTTTCCCAAGAAACACAACAAGAAGAAAAACAAAAGAAAAAAGCCTATGTGCCTACTATTCAAGAACGTATGCAAGAACAGCTTGCAGAATTAATTGGAGAACTAGAACAATGGCTGGATCAACAGCCCAATAACGACATTCCCAAGTTTTTTGATTGGCTAAAAACAAATAATGTTGCCCAAGCACACATTGGAAAGATCAAAGATTACTATATTCCTGTGCAAGCAGAATATCAAATGTTATTGGAAAAAAATTGTCCAGAAGATTTGAAAGAAGGATACAGTCACTTAACTAAGCCCAAAATTAAAATGTATATCCGTTGGTTTGATACTTTACAAAGTGATTTAGATGCTTATGCTAATCTAAAAAAGACCACCAGGAAAGCAAGAGCAAAAAAGACTCCCAGTAAAGACAAGTTGGTTGCCAAAGTAAAGTACTGCAAGCAGGATGATCGCTACAAAGTAGTGAGTATTGATCCTGCAGATATCGTGGGTGCAACTGAGCTATGGGTGTTTAACACAAAAACACGCAAACTAGGAAAATATATTGCCCAGGAACATGCAGAATTCGGTATAAAAGGAACCACTCTAACATTCTTTGACGAAAATCTAAGTATTCAAAAAACATTGCGTAAGCCCGAAGAACAAATTAAAGAATTTAACAAAAGTGGCAAAGTGGCTTTGCGTAAATTTATGGACAATATTACTGCAGTAGAAACAAAAATGAATGGACGTATCAATGAGCATACTGTACTACTAAAGGTGTCATAAATACATAAAAGGAAACTTTTATGGCTGTTAACATTGATACATTAAGAAACGACATTACGGATTATATTCGCCTAAGATTGGGCGATGGAATGGTAGACGTAGAATTAGATCCTGAACATTATGACATGTGTATCAACCAGAGTATTAGACGTTACAGACAACGTGCTGGTAACAGTGTAGAAAGTTCTTATATCTTTCTGGAAATTGTAGAAAATCAACAGCAATATGTTTTGCCAAGTGAGGTAGAAGAAGTTAGGCAAGTATTCCGACGTGCAGTAGGTGGCAGTAACGCTGATAATGCAGCACAGTTTGAACCTTTTGAAGCAGCATATGTAAACACTTATCTTATTAATGCTGGTAAAGTAGGGGGACAAGCAACTTATGAACTTTTCTTTCAGTACCAAGAATTAAGTGCAAGATTGTTTGGTGGATTTATTAATTTCGAATGGAATCCTGTAACTCATACTGTTACATTATTACGAAAATTTAATGCTACAGGAGAAAAAATAATCCTTTGGTGTTATAATATTAGACCTGATAGCCAATTGCTACAAGATAGACAGGCTGCGCCATGGATTCAAGATTATTCCCTAGCACTTGCTAAATTTACACTTGGAGAAGCAAGAAGCAAGTTTGCTACTATTGCTGGTCCGCAAGGCGGCACTACACTTAATGGTGACACTCTCAAAGCGGAAGCACAACAAGAAATGACTGCCCTTGACGAAGAACTAAAAAATTATGTGGATGGAAGTGATCCACTATCTTTTATTATTGGCTAACCATATATTTTTTGTTATACTAATCTAAATAATATAAGTTATAAAGGGCTTGGACGTTGGCAGAATCTGAAGAATATATTACAGCATTTCTTCCTATTTTTCATGAAAGACTTAAGAAGTTAAAAGCAAGTCTTAAGTCAGAATTAGTTAAAGCAAAATCTGAAAGAAGAAAATCTGTACTCCAAGAACAAATCAAAGAAGCAAAAAGATTGCAAAAAGCAATCAAAATAGCATCTAAGGATACTGCCAAGTGTCCCCATTGCGGAGGTATACTATGAGTAATATTATTGGAATTTGTGGCACAATTGGTAGTGGTAAAGGCACAGTTGCAGATATTTTAGTCGAAAATGGATATACAAAAATTAGTTTTGCAGATCGATTAAAAGATGGTGTTGCTAGTATGTTTGGATGGAATAGATCTTTACTGGAAGGTGATAGTCAGGAAAGCAGAGATTGGAGAGAGCAACCGGATCCTTTTTGGACTAAAGAAATTGGCAAGGAAATTACACCACGTTACGTATTGCAAAAAGTAGGCACGGATTGCATGCGTCATGGACTATGGGATAATCTATGGGTAAGTTTAGTTAAACAGGAAATTGAAGCAAACCACTGGAATAAGTATGTTATTCCTGATGTTAGATTTCCTAATGAAATGAAAGCACTCCAAGATATTGGAGGCAAAATAGTTTTGGTAGAGCGCGAAGAACGTCCTTTATACTGGGCTACTGCTCGTAATGTAAATGAAAATAATGTAGAAAATGATCCTTATAATGCAATGCGTGTTGTATTTGGAGTTATTCATGAAAGCGAATGGCGTTGGATTTTTGAAGATGAGAAATATGATGCTATCATTAAAAACATCGACACACTAGATGATCTTAAACATCAGGTTCAAGATCTCCTCTTGTCCAACCAGTTTTAGTAAATTCAGCGTTACAGTTTAAACATAATGTTTTTAAATTTTTATGATTTACATTTGTTAAATCATTATCAATATAAAATACTGTGACCTGACTCCTAAATATAGGTTTAAACCCACAGCCCTCACAAAATCTTTTGACTTTATATCCACTGTTTACCCACAGTGGCTTTACCGGTTTGTGGGCTTTAATACATTGCTCACATTTTTTCCTATAATATATTTTTCCTTTTTTATGATAGTTTATAGCCCTTGGTCTAACGCCACAAACTGTACAAACCTGCCTTGTCATACTATATTTACACACCTTTAAAGGGTTTTGTTTAATCTACTAGTTTTCTATGCATATTGATAAATATACTAAAGCGAAATATCTTTAATATACAGAGAGGACTTAAATATGGCATTAGTATCAGCAGGTGTAGAAGTAACAGTTACAGACGAAAGTCAATTTGTTGCTACACAGCAAGGCACTGTCGCTGCCATTGTAGTTGCTACAGCACAGGACAAACAAAAAGGTTCCGGTACTGGCACAGCAGCAGGCACAACAGCAGCAAATGCTGGCAACACATTTTTAGTTTCCAGCCAACGAGAATTAACTGAAACATTTGGAACACCAAACTTTTATCAAACTGCAGCAGGCAGCCCAATTCATGGATATGAAATTAATGAATATGGTTTGTTAGCAGCATATAGTATGTTAGGTGTTAGTAACCGTGTGTATGTAACACGTGCAGATATTGATTTATCAGAACTAGCAAATAGCGTAAGCAGACCACAAGGCACACCTAGCAATGGAACAATTTGGTGGGATGTGGGTCCGGATACACTATGGGGAATTTTCCAGTGGAACCCAACAACAGGTGTATTTACAAATAAAGTTCCAACAGTAATTACCAGCACAGATGATTTGACTGGTGGTGTTCCCAAAACAAGTATTGGTGCAATTGGCGATTATGCAGTTGTAACAACAAATACATCTAATCCTGTATATTATAAAAACCGTAGTAATGCCTGGGTATTGGTTGGAAGTAACAGTTGGCAAAATAGTTGGCCTGCAGTTGCTGGTACAACAGCAAGTCCGGTTCTTACTAATGGTAATAGTATTACTATTAACGGTACAACAGTAACACTTACTGGTACAACAGTAAGTCAACTTGCAACTAGTATTGTTAACGCTAGTATCACTGGTGTTACAGCAAGTGTTGTGGATAATAAGATTGAAATCCATGCAACCAGTAGTGCAGCTAGTGATGGTTCTACAACAGATGGAAAAATCATCCTTGCAAATGCAAGCGGTACAATTTTAAGTGCAACTGGTTTGACTGCAGGAACATATGCAAGTCCAGCACTAGCACAAGATCCGCATTACACAGTACCACAGTGGAAGTCAACTGATACTACTCCACGCCCAAGTGGCAGTGTATGGATTAAAACCACAGCAAGTAATTTGGGTGCAAGCATTGATGTTAGTGTATATAACACAAGTACAGCAGCATTTGAAGCAGCAAGTGCACCACTTTACGAAAACGATCAAACTGCATTAAAGAGTCTAGACATTACAGGTGGCCAGGCTATTGCAGTTGGTAGTTACTATGTACAATATGATGTTACTGAGAACGACACAGCAACATACAAACTATTTCGTAGATATGCATCAGGTTCTTTGGAAGTTACAGGCACTGTAAATAGTTCCGCACCAATTACTGCTGCAGACACATTTACTATCAGTGCAAGTAGTGCAAACAGCACAACACTTTCAACAGCAGTAACAGTTGTAACTAGCGGAACAGGTATTGCAGATATTGCAAGTGACATTAATGGTGCTAATGTTGCTAATGTAAGTGCAGAGGTAACAAGTGACGGATATTTAAAAATTAAGCACACCAAAGGTGGAGTAATTGTACTTAAAGACACAAGCGGAACACCACTTGCAGATGCAGGTATTAGTTCTAGCATTGGCTCAGGCCAGGTACGTGCAGGCAACAACAGTGATTTAATCCTAAGCAATTGGGTATCAAGCACATATACAGCAAGCACAAGCAGTCCAAGTGCAGACCCAACCAATCTCACATACTGGTATCATGGTGGTTTTGAAGCTGATATTATGATCCATGATGGAACAACCTGGAAAGGTTACCAAAACGTTACAAACGATGCTCGCGGTTTTAATCTTGCTAATACAGACCCAAATGGTGTTCTTTTCAGCACAACAGAGCCAACACAACAAAGTGACGAATCTGCATTAGTGCACGGAGACCTTTGGATTGACACAAGTGATTTGGAAAACTATCCCAAACTATATCGTTATCAATCAATAGAAAGTGAAGATCGTTGGTTACTTGTAGATCGTGCAGATGCAACTACAGAAGATGGTATCCTATTTGCAGATGCAAGATGGAATGGAGACACAACCACTGATGTTGTTACTGGTACCATTACAACTACAAAAGCTTTACTTACAAATGATACACTGGACATTGATCGTCCAGATCCATCGTTATATCCAAGAGGTACACTATTGTTTAACACAAGACGAAGCAGTTATGGTGTAAAACAATATCGTAAAAATTATTTTAGCCGCACAAACTTTAGTGATACAAGTGCTTATCCTTCACTACCAACAGAAAAGGATGCATGGGTATCAGCAAGTGGTAGTAATTTTGGTCGTAAGGCAGTAAGAGCAGTAGTAGTAGAAGCAATGAAATCTGCTATGGACAGCAGCACAGATTTACGTGAAGACAGCCGCACATTTAACCTTATTGCAGCACCAGGATATCCTGAACTTATCAGTAATATGGTTTCACTTAATAATGACAGACGGAATACAGCGTTTGTGATTGGAGATACTCCAATGAGACTTAACAGCAGCACAACAAGTTTGCAAAACTGGTCAACAAATGCAGCAAGTGCAGCTATTGATGGAGAAGATGGTTTAGTTACTTCCGATCCTTACATGGGCGTATTTTATCCCAGCGGACAAACAAATGACTTGTCAGGAAACACAGTTGTGGTACCACCAAGTCATATGATTTTAAGAACTATTACAAGATCAGATGACCAGGCCTTCCCATGGTTTGCACCAGCAGGCACACGTCGTGGTCTAGTTGATAATGTAAGTAGTATTGGTTACATTAACAGCAGTACAGGTGCTTTTGTAGTGGATAACTTAAGAGAAGGTTCAAGAGATACACTTTACACCAATCGTGTTAACCCAATTACTTTCCTTGGTGGTTATGGTATTCTTAACTATGGTAACAAAACACGTGCAGCAGGCACAAGTGCACTGGATAGAATTAACGTTGCAAGACTAGTAAGTTCTATTCGTAAAAGTCTACAGGACTTTGCTGCAAACTTTGTATTTGAGCCAAATGATAAGATTACAAGAGACGAAATGAAAGAAGGTATCGAAAGTTTAATGAACGATCTAGTTGCAAAACGTGGATTGTTTGATTACCTGGTTGTATGTGACGAATCCAACAATACACCAGACAGAATTGATAGAAATGAACTTTATGTAGATATTGCTATTGAGCCTGTAAAAGCAGCTGAATTTATCTTTATTCCAATCCGTCTAAAGAACACAGGTGAGATTGCTGCAGGAAATGTAGCAGCTACAAATAACGTGTAATCAGCGTTTAAAACAAGAAGAAGAGGGGTTTTGCCCCTCTTTTTTTTATTGAATATAAAAAATATTGATTTTTTGGACCAAAATTATAATAAATACTATATAGGAAGAGGAGATTATAAATGTCAGTATCATCACTAACAAGATTTACTGTACCACTAGACAGCGATCAAAGCGCATCAAGCCAAGGCTTGTTAATGCCAAAACTACAGTACAGATTTCGTGCTGTATTTGATAATTTTGGATTAAGCACTCCAAGAACAGAACTAACAAAACAGGTAATGAGTATTAGCAGACCTAGTGTCTCTTTTAACCCAATTGAAATTCCCGTATATAACTCAAGAGTAAGACTTGCAGGTAAACATGATTGGGAGGCCACTACTGTTTCATTACGAGACGATATTAATGGTAATGTATCCAGATTAGTTGGTGAGCAGTTACAGAAACAATTTGACTTTATGGAGCAATCAGCAGCTAATGCAGGTATTGATTATAAATTCATTATGAAGTTCGATATTTTGGACGGTGCAAATGGTGCAAATACACCTACCGTATTGGAAACTTGGGAACTATATGGTGCATTTTTAGAAAATGTAAATTATGGATCCTTGGATTACAGTGCAGAGGAACCTGCTACTATTGAATTGAGTATAAGATTTGATAATGCTGTACAAACACCACTAGGATCAGGTGTAGGTTCTGCTGTTACAAGAGGAACAGGATCAGCCATCACAGGTTAAGGATTAGCCAATGGCAACCAGTAATATTAATAGTTTTCTCAATCCTATTGGTTTAGACAACAACAAAGTGCGAGACTATAATCATGCGTCTCGCACTTTTGTTGACAATGCATATGCATTGCATCCTAAACTTGGCAACTTATACCTGTGTTTGTTTAATTTTGCACCTGGTATACAACGCACAAACGAAAATGAAATGTTTGAATTACCGTTAATGGTAAAGCGTGTAAATCTTCCTACATATTCAATACAAGTAACAGATCATAATCAGTATAATAAAAGAGTATATTCTCAGAATAAACTTGAGTATGGAGACGTGAATATAGTATTTCATGATGATGCACAGAACCTAACCAACATGCTGTGGTACAAATACATGACTCACTATTATAGTGATAGTTTAAACGAGCAAGGAAACTTTGCTACAAGAGATAGATACAGCGCAGAGCGTATACATAACACTTTTGGTTACAAAAATGGACCCAGGAATAATGTAAACAAGTTCTTTAGTAGTATACAAATATACAGTATTTTTAACGGCAAGTTTACAGAATACACACTAGCCAATCCTATTATTACTTCTTTCAATCACGGAGAACACGAAGCTGGGCGTGATGAGATTATGGAAAATACTATGACTATCAGATACGAAGCTGTAATTTATAAAACTGGTGTGATGGACGGAAATAACCCAAAAACATTTGCAATACTACACTACGACAATGAACCAAGTCCACTGGGCAAAAATGCTGTGCCTACAGAGCCACAAGAGCCGCAAAACTTTAAAGATATTTCAAGTAGTGTTAGTAACACAGCAGCCACAACTATTACACAAGAAAATATTGTAAATAATAAAACAAATCCAGCAGCAGCACCTAATCAATTTACTAGCACCGAACAAGTTGTTACTAGTATTACAAGTACCAGCACAAGTAATGAAGTTATTCCTGTTGCAAATCTTAAAAGAAACACAAATAACGAATTAATAAGTGCTCAAAACATTGCTAACAGTGAAAATACAACAGTGCCCGGATATGCTGATATTCCCAATGTTGTGAGCAGCAACGGCAAATCGCTAGATAATGGAGAGTTTAATGATGCTTTCTTTAATGAGGATTTTGACGACGATAACGATTTAGACTTTGGAGACAGTTTCTTTGCACCTGAAGAAAATTATACACAAGCAAATCCTAGAAAAATTAGTGATACTAAAAAAATCAGATCCACTACTAATGCAAATGCAATACTAAGCGATACAAATATAACAGCAAGCCCAGCACAAAAAACAGATGAGCTAGTTGACAGACTGGGCCAAAACAACAGCGAACTTGAAATACTATACAATCAAAATCCACAATCCAGCCGTATTAATACACTTAACCAGGAAAGCAGTCAGATAGAAGGAAGAATTACTAACTATCAGGGCAATACTAGACTTGCAATGCTTAAACGTAAAGCCAATATAGCAGATCCCCAGGCGCCCAATGTGAGGGACAGTAACGATAACTTAACAATTCCCTCAGGAGAATTTTAATGGCACAAACAAGTAATCTTCCTATTACCAACCCTAACGAAAGTCTGGATTTACAAGTCAATGAACTATTTGATAATTATTTTAATCAGCGTGTTCAAGTAGATGCAAATGTATATGATCTGGTCAAAAGTTTTTTCTTTAACTTTACCAATGGCAGCCAGGAAGCAACTGCTACACTTACTAGCAGTTTTTTAATTGCTTGTAAAGAACTTAATATCTTCCCACAAGATATGATACAAAATTTTTCCAAAGATACCAATGCATACACAAGTGTAATTAGTTTTTTAAACTTGAGTAGAAGCGCAAGAAGTTTACTGGGATTTACTCGTCAACTAGAACCCAGTGAACGAATAAAGAGGCAAATTAGAATTTAATGGCTAGAAGCAAATATGCAAATGGATTCTACGAGTTATTGCATCCGGAAAAATACGCAGGTAATAAAAAGCCCAAGTATAGGAGTGGCTGGGAGCATGCGTTTATGCGTTTTTGCGACAACCATCCCAGTGTTGTAAATTGGGCCAGTGAAAGTATCAGTATACCTTATAGAAATCCCCTTACAGGCAAGCAAAGCATATATATTCCAGACTTCTTGATTGTTTATGTGGATAAAAAGGGCAAAAAGCATGCTGAACTTATAGAGGTAAAGCCTGAGAGTCAGACTAGACTAACTGAAAAAACCAGTAAACGTGATAAATTGCATGTTGCTATAAATCATGCAAAGTGGGAAGCTGCTGCAAAATTCTGTAGAATGCAGGGATTGGTTTTTAGAATTGTTACTGAAAACGACATATTTCATCAGGGAAACAAGAGATGACAAAAAAACTAGAACAACTTTTCAATGTAGACGATAATGAAGATCAAGAGTCAGAAACCAATGTGGAAGAAGCTAGTGTTCCTAAGATGCAAGAAGCTCTAAAGAATATAGATAAAATTGATGCTGCATTGCCCACTGTAAGAGATATTGAAGCAAGTGACAAAGAGATGGATGAGATAGCTGATCTTGCCAAAAACACATTTACAGATTTGATGGACTTGGGTATGAATGTAGAAGCGAGGTTTAGCGGAGAAATCTTCACCAATGCAAGCAGAATGTTGGACACAGCCCTAAACGCAAAAGTGCACAAAGTAAACAAAAAACTTAAAATGGTAGATTTACAACTTAAAAAAGCCAATTTGGATTTAAGGAAAAAAGCTACAGAAAATGCTAACGAAGATAATATTGTTGATGGTGAAGGTGTTGTATTGGACAGAAACGCTCTTTTAAGTAGCATTTTAAATAAAGCACAAGATAAATAAAGTATACACAAGGAACAGGACATGAAAGATTTTAGAACATATCTTATGGAAAGCGAAAAAGTTTATGCTTTTCGTATCAAGATGGCAAACATGCCTGAAGGTGAAGTTGTAGACAAACTGGAAACTGCACTAGAAAAATACGAAGTCAAAAGTTTCAGCAAGCCTAAAAAAACACCTATACAAGAACACCCAATGGATTTTCAGACTCTTAACAATGCAGATGTTGCTATAATGGATGTAGAACTTGGTTATCCTACCACATCACATCAGTTACGTGAATACATACTGGATCAAGGATTATGTCCTGCTAGCCATATTGTGGTTATTAATCAGAACCATCCTGAAGAGATTGCTAGAGAGAACAGCAGCAACGAAGAGGAATACAAAACCAAATTAGAAGATACAGATTACAGTGACGCAGATAAAGTAAAATCTTCTGAACTATTTGGAGATGAATACAACACAAATATGTTAAAAGGTCTAGAAACCCGTAAATACGAATTTGCGACAAAGGAATAATTAAAATGAAGGACCTTATGGACAAGTTGAAATTTTATGAAGCAAAACATGAATATGATGAAAAACAAGGTGTAGCAAAAATATCTAAAAAAGATTTTGCAAAGTTACCAAAAGATTACAAGGGCAGTGATCCCAAAAAACCAACAATGTTGATGCTAACTAAAAAAGGAACTTCACTTGTTCCTGTTAAATTTACAGAAGAATTAGAAGAAGGAAATGATATGTCAGATCTAGACGAACTACAGCATATTTTAAGATTATCAGGACAAGAAGAACTATCAGAAGCACCTCTTAGTGATGAAGCACGTGAGCTAATGATATATGCTGAAAATGATAGAGACTTGTATAGACAAAGTGCTGTTCCTATTATGAAAAACTTGAGCAGAAAGCACAACAAGGGTATGTACGATAACGCAAAAGGCCAAAAGTTATGGAAATATCATGCAGATCGTGCAGCAAAGAAATATGGTATGGAACACAGTGTAGGAGATGGGCTTAAGATGTTTCCTCCTTCAGTTCGTATGGAAATGGCTAAAGAGTTGGAAAGTGACTGGTTCAGTGAAATGGAAGCAGGAAACTATATGGAAGGTTACGAAAACGAACCTGATGAATCCTATGGTAGCACTGAAGATCAGATGGCTATGTCAGGCGGTTTAAACGGTCCCAAAACAATGCATCCCACAGCCGCAGGCGGAGACAATGCACTAGCAGTTAGACCTGTCAAGGTAGATGAAGAAAAAACATACAAAGGTTTATTAGCCAAGTATATGGAACACAGAGAATTAGATGAAACGAGAAACAAAAAGTATAATAAGGATGAGATAGATAAAGAGATCGCAAAGGATCCTCGTATTAAAGGCAAAGAGGCTAAGATGATTCATAGCTTGTTGAAAGGTCGTAGTCTTCCAAGTAAAAAGTAAGACAAGGGTTAACATAAGATAATATTAAAGTAGGCAGTTTTTTACTGCCTATTTTTTTGACTAAATATTATATGGTAAGCAATATAAATGATGCTTATATAAATATTTTTAGGGAATGTATAGTAGATACTACTGTGCAAACTGGATACCAATTACCGCATGAAATGGAAGCATATCTTGCTATATTACTGGGTTCTTTTTTAGATAAGCCAGATTTTTTGCCCGAACATAGTTTTGCCTCAGCCTATTGGAGTTTGCAAAACAACCCCACTATGTCAGCAAAACAACTTGCAGATGTTTGTTTATTTGTTGTTGGAGTATTTCCCAACTTGGGAATTAAGCATAATATACCACATATCTATTATAAAAATATAGGTATTAGCAGTTATGATATTGCAAGCAAAGATATGAACAGTAAATTGTTTAGTATGCTAAGAGATCATTTTGACATTGCGTCTAAAATAATAAGTATTAGCACTCGACCCAATCCAAAAAACATAAGGATTTTCTAATGTCTAAAAGTCTAGACGGTGTTCTAATTAAAAAAGCCAACCAACGTGAAAAATATACTCATGAACAGGTGATTGAATTTGCAAATTGCGCAGATTCAAAAAACGGACACAATTACTTTATGCATAATTTTTATTATATTCAGCACCCCACAAAGGGTAGGTTGAAATATAATCCCTTCGAGTACCAACAAAAATTATTGGATGTTTATCACAACTACAGATTTAACATTAACATGATGCCTAGGCAAACTGGTAAAACAACAACAGCAGCAGGGTATTTGTTGTGGCGTGCGATGTTTATTCCGGATAGTATAATTCTTATAGCTGCACACAAATACTCTGGTGCACAAGAAATTATGAGTCGTATTAGATATGGTTACGAATCATGCCCAGATCATATTAGAGCAGGTGTTACAAGTTACAACAAAGGTAGCATAGAATTTGAAAATGGCAGCAGAATAGTAAGTCAGACCACTACAGAAACAACAGGACGTGGTTTAAGTATTAGTTTATTATATTGTGACGAATTGGCATTCGTAAGACCAACAATTGCTCGTGAGTTTTGGACCAGTATCAGTCCTACACTAAGCACAGGGGGTAATGCCATTATTACAAGCACCCCCAGCAGTGATGAAGATCTTTTTGCAGAGTTATGGACACTGGCAAATAGATGTTATGATGAGCACGGAAACGAAACTGACATTGGTATAAACGGATTTAAAGCTTATCGTGCATACTGGACAGATCATCCAGACAGAGATGAAAATTGGAAAAAAGAAGAATTAGGAAGAATAGGCCATGAAAAATTCCGTCGAGAGCATGATTGTGAATTTATCAGTGTAGAGGAAACACTTATTAATAGTTTGTTTTTGACTACAATGCAAGGCAAGGATCCCATACTAAAACAAGGCACTGTAAGATGGTACAAAAAGCCCGATCCTCAAATGACTTATATTGTTGCACTGGATCCAAGTTTGGGAACTGGTGGAGATCCTGCAGCAATACAAGTTCTAGAAGTGCCCAGTATGATTCAAGTAGCAGAATGGCAACATAATAAAACTCCTATTCCTCAACAAATAAAAATTATGCGGGAAATATTAACATTTCTCAGTGAAGATGTTGACTCCACTTCATTGTATTATAGTGTAGAAAATAATAGCATAGGAGAAGCTGCATTAATAAGCATAGATGACATAGGCGAGGAAAACATACCGGGTGTATTTTTAAGCGAGTCTAGAAGAGCAGGTAATGCAAGAAGATTTCGCAAAGGATTCAACACAACTCAGCGTGTAAAATTAACCACGTGTGCGAAGTTAAAGACACTAGTAGAGTCCGAAAAAATACAAATTAACAGTAAGCCCTTGATAAGTGAGTTAAAAACATTCATAGCAAGTGGTGGTAGCTATGCAGCAAAAATAGGAAGTACAGATGATCTTGTGATGAGCACAATATTAGCACTCAGAGTGGCTACAGAATTAAAAAATTATGTACCTGAGTTGGAAAAACAAATGAGAGATAGTTCCGATTATTCAATGGAACCTATGCCGTTTGTAGTAATGTGAGCATAAATACAATAACATGAGTCAGATTAGCCAAGATATATTTGCAAAAATCCGTAGTCGTTTCCGTAATATTGTAATTGGTAACGCAGAAGGCAAAACCACACTGAGTGGTGATGAAGCCGTGTTTTTTGAATTCGATTACAAAAACAAAGGCAACGTAGTAATAAATCTACAGGACGATAGTTTACTGGTATTTTTCCCTAATAAAATGGTGGAAGAATTGGACCAGGAACAATCAGATGAATGGTATGATTTTTTAAGAGATTTGCGACAATATGGGCATCAAAACATGCTTAATTTTGAATTACACAACATTAATAAATCACGTTTGAATAAAAAAGATTACGAATATCTGACAACCAACAATAATAAACAGGACGAAATTACTATGGAAAGTAGAATGTATGGGGGCAAGCGTAAAAGTTACCTGGAAATGAATGGTGCTAGACTAGTAATTACCCATAAAAAAACAGTGGACGAAGAAAAGCGTGGAGCTCGTAGTAGGAATATTACCAGCATCTATATTGAAAATGAAAATCAAGAAAAATTTAAATTTCCCAACACATATCTTCCTGCAGCAAAAGCAATGACCAGACACGTAAGTAATGGTGGTTATCCAAATGATGAGCGTGGTATTCATATTCAGGAAATTATGTCTGAAATGATGGACTTGCGTAAATTTGTTAGACGTACTAAAAAGGGCCAATACACTACAGAAGGTAGTGAAATAATTGAAGATGCAACTGCACGATATTATGGACTCAAGGACACTCTAGTAACATTGCAAAAACAAAATAGTTATAATGAATACTTTGAAAACTGGAACCCAGATCAAATCGAAGTTGATGAAAATGATCTGGAAGATATTAAAGCCAAACTAACACAGCAAATTTTTGACAATGATCTTGACGATACACTTAGAAATGTTAGCAAGGCAGTTGCGCTACAGAAAGGCAAGAGAATGGAAGTAGAAGCAGACGAGTATGATCCGGATGATGTAACAGGGTTGGTTCCTGAACCAGATCCTAAAGACAACAAAAAAGATACAGAAAAGCGTAGTGATACAGAGCTAGATGCTGTTGCTAGGGAAAAAGACATGTCTCTTTCAGACTTTGCATCCGGACCAGACAAACTTGTGTTATTGCCCAGTAAAGATGACGATGCAGAATTACAAGCCTACATGGAGTTTGTCAAAAGTAGTGATTTGCCCAAAGACAAAAGAAATATGGCTATAGTACAAAGGATTTTGATAGAGCTTGCAAATAGATTTGTAGAGGACGAATATGCTGTAGCAGCAAACAGATTGGATACTGCTAATAAAGAAGATTTAGCAATTGCATTTAAACTTGCAAAAAAATATCTAGGTGGTGCTGTAGAGATAGAAACACCTGGTCCACGTAAAACTAGAAGTGGTAGTGATAAAATGGAAAGCTGGGACGACTATGAAGCAGCAATAGAAGAAACAAGTGATATGGAAGAAGGCACTAGAGCAGCACTAGAAAAAATTTCAAAACAACTTGCAGGTTCCTCCAGTATGCACAAAGATCAAGCAAAGAAAATAGATGATTTTTTAGACAAAGAAGAAGATAAAGAAGTAGAAGCAGTAGAAGAAGTTGAACTTGATGAAGCTAATCCAGCAAAGATGTCCGATGAGGTTTTAAAAAGAAGAATTAAACAGATGCAAGACTCACTAGAATCTCGTGGAGATAGTCCTGCTGTAGAGTTTGAACTAAAACGTCTTAAAAAGGAACTTAAGAAAAGAAAAATGGACGAAAATAATACAGACGCGGAAATAGATTACAAAGTTGGAGAAGGCAAGAGTCCCCATAAAAAAGGTACTAAGAAATATAAAGCACACATGGCAGCAATGCATGCAGAGGGCAGTGGAGACAAAGACTTTAAAGACATGTCCAGAGAGGATCTAATAGACTTTCTTAACATGAGTGAAGAAGACGCTAAAGATATGAGTATGGCAGATTTATTAGATGCAGCGGAAGATAAAAACTTTGATGTTGCAGAGTCCACAGATAATAATGAAGATATGGCAGAAATTGCAAAACTCAAGGCAATGGCGGGCATAGGGTCAAACACTATGAGCAATCATGGCATTAGAGAGGGCGAAGCAGGCTATAAGACAACACCAAGAAGTATTATAGCTAGAGAAATGCGTAAATTACAAGATTTAGAAAAAAAATAACAGGCACAAAGATATAAAGAAAATAGGACACTCGGTGTCCTATTTTTTTGCCAAAAAAATATCTCCTTTTTTTATTGATTTATAAATACAGATGTTATACACTATGATCATAGTGTGTGAATAGGCACATGAACAAAGGCTAATAATAGGCAAAGGAGATAGGCATTATGGCATCATTAGCAGAAATTCGAGCAAAGCTCAAGCAACAAGAAAAAAGCGGCGGCAATACTGGCGGCGGCGATAACGCAATTTACCCATTTTGGAATATGAAGGACGGAGAGCAAAGCACATTGCGATTCCTTCCTGATGGCAACCCTGATAATACTTTCTTCTGGGTGGAACGTCTCATGATTAGACTTCCTTTTGCAGGAATCAAAGGTGATATGAACAGCAAGCCATTGACTGTTCAAGTTCCTTGTATGGAAATGTATGGAGAAACTTGTCCTATTCTCAGTGAAGTTCGAGGATGGTTCAAAGACTCTAGTCTAGAAGACATGGGACGCAAATATTGGAAAAAGCGCAGTTATGTTTTCCAGGGTTTTGTAACAGAGGACGCACTTAACGAAGACAGTCCTCCAGAAAATCCAGTCCGTCGGTTCATCATTGGTCCACAAATCTTTCAGTTGATCAAAGCTGCACTAATGGATCCTGACATGGAAGAACTACCAACTGATTATGAGGCAGGAGTTGACTTCCGACTCATTAAAACAAGCAAAGGTGGTTATGCTGATTATTCAACATCTACATGGGCACGTCGAGAAAGTGCACTTAGTGAAGCACAGCGTGCAGCAGTAGATGCACATGGGTTACACAACTTGGCAGACTTCCTGCCCAAGAAGCCTGATGACACGTCAGTACGTGTACTGACTGAAATGTTTGAAGCAAGTGTTGATGGCCAACCATATGATGCAGATCGCTTTGCTAATTACTTTCGTCCATATGGTGTAGATGCTCCTGCTAGTGGTGCTGGTAAGAGCCCAGAGCCTGTAGCCAAAACTACATCAACTCCTGCTCCCAAGGATGAAGTTGAAGATACTCCGCCTTTTGATGTGGATGAACCCAAGGCTGAACCTGTAGTAGCTGCCAAGCCAGCAGTAGCAGAAAGCAATGAAAGTGGCAAGAGTGCAGAAGATATTCTTGCTATGATCCGCAGTCGCCAAAAAGCATAAAAAAGGGTCTAGACACTCTATGAAAATAGAATTAGTTTTTTCCAATTCTGGAGATTCATTACCTATAGAGATTGTATATAATCAGGATCTTGTTGTTTTTTTACTGGATAAATTCCAGAGCTTAGAATTTAATTATGAGCATTTTAGTCGTGCTGGTACATATGTAAGTTCTAAACAATGGTGTAAACAGGTAGATGACAAAGTAAATCATATACAAAACTGTATTAGTAGGCTAAATCCTATTATGGAAAAGTTAATCGCAAATAAATTTGAATTGCGAAATTCTATCATAGAGTGTCTAGACCAAAACTATTTAAATAAGTTACACAACGACTGGGCATTGAGTCAAAAAAACGATATTGTTATTGGGAAAATAGTTGAAAAATATCCAGAATCAATAGGTCAAACACTTTTTGATCTATACCCTGATCATATACCCACTGCAGTAATAGCAGATGTTTTAGATAAATTGGATTTATTATCAGAATATGAAGATCTAAACATCACTATTCATGATTTAGAAACTTATTTTAATCATTTGTGTTTTGTATCAACAGAAAAATGGGATATTTTTGATAATACAATTCAAAATTTACAACATAATGACAGTGTAACCAATTTCTATTTGGGATATACGTATGTGGGTCGTCAGAACCAGGATAAATTTAATAACTTTGAAAATATGAAAAATACTGATTATTGGAACTTTGGCACACTTGAATATAGTTTTCATTGTAATTTACGTAGACCTCAAACTATTCCATTTAGTACAGAGTTTGTAAATTGGTGTGCCGAAAATGGACTTAGTGTATCGGGTAATAGACTACCCATGGGTAACTTTGCAGATCTTGAAAAAAATCTGTTTGAATATCGTAAAATAGTATATAATAATATTAAACAACAAAATAGTGCAAGTCTGCACCTAGTTTAACACAGGAAAATAAAATGGCAAAACCTTTTGACGTAAGCAAATTTCGTAAAGATATTACTAAAAGTATTGATGGTTTAAGTATTGGATTTCATGATCCTACTGATTGGGTAAGTACTGGAAGCTATGCATTAAATTATTTGATTAGTGGAGACTTCTATAAAGGAGTTCCTATGGGTAAAGTAACTGTGTTTGCTGGAGAAAGCGGCGCTGGTAAAAGTTATTTTGCTAGTGCAAATATTGTACGAAATGCACAGGAGCAGGGTATTTTCGTTGTGCTAGTTGATACAGAAAACGCACTAGATGAATCCTGGCTTCAGGCATTGGGTGTAGATACCGATGAAAGTAAACTATTAAAACTTAGCATGAGTATGATTGATGATGTTGCTAAAACTATTAGTACTTTTATGAAAGACTATCGCGATATGGCGGAAGAAGATCGACCCAAGGTTTTATTTGTAATTGATAGTTTGGGTATGATGCTTACTCCCACAGATGTAGATCAGTTTGACAAAGGAGATATGAAGGGCGATATGGGCCGCAAACCTAAAGCTCTTACTGCACTTGTTCGTAATACTGTTAACATGATTGGCAGCTATAATGTGGGTATGGTATGTACAAATCATACCTATGCATCACAGGACATGTTTGATCCAGATGATAAGATCAGTGGCGGACAGGGATTTATCTATGCAAGTAGTATTGTTGTTGCCATGCGGAAACTCAAACTAAAAGAAGATGCAGACGGAAACAAAACAAGTGAAGTGCATGGTATTCGCAGTGCTTGCAAAGTAATGAAAACTCGTTATGCAAAACCTTTTGAAGGTGTACAGGTTAAAATTCCATATGAAACCGGAATGGATCCTTATAGTGGTTTATTGGAAATGTTTGAACGCCAGGGCTTGTTAACAAAGCAAGGAAATAGATTAAAATATACCAGTTCAGATGGACAAGAAATTTTAGAGTTCCGTAAAGGCTGGGTAGGCGAACGGTTACAAATCATCATGAATGATATTTCCAGCGGAGGTGTAAATATACAAATGGAATCTACAGATTCCAACACTGAAGTTGAGGAAGAAATGGAATGAATGAATCAGAACTAATTTTAGAAACTTGGCGTATTCTTGTGCAGTATATTAACAAAGATAAACAAGTTGCTGCAGATCATTTGGTGGGTGTACTAAGTGATATGGGTGTAGAAGAAGAAGTCCTGGGCGCTCTTATGGTGGACAATTATTTGAAAAGTGCATTAGAAGATCTTGGACTAGACGAGGATTTGCTTGCTGAAGAGTTCTGGGAAGACGAAGACGAGTACAACTAAAATGTCCAATAAAAAATTAGAAGTTATCCAGCAGGATAATTTATACAAGTGGGCAAAAAACTTTAAAAGATTGCAAGATAGGTTTTATAACAACCAGTTCAAGCTAAGGCGATTACAACAAATTGAAGATTTTGTTAAACTTAATGGCTATAATAAAGTTTTTCACATAGAAGAAGTTATATTAGATCTAGATATACCCACAGCAGATACAATCGATAGTTGCGATTTAGTACTAGTTACACATCCTGGATACAGTAGATATCCCTTAGCTGGAATTATAGAACAAGTCAAAACTTGGTTGCGCACATGTAATAGTGTATATTTGTGTCTAAATAGACATTATATTAACATAGATAACGTGAAACTGGATTATGCTGTTCCTGATAACTTCTTGCAAGCAATTACTTACTGGTTACAAAAAGAGTTGGATGACTGTGTCGTTGTAGATATGAGTAGGGATTATATGGATCTTGGAAGGCACTTTACATGGAGTTGTCCAGACAGACACTACTATATTAGGAAATATGTTGCATAACCAAAAACTTATAGAATGTTTTGATGATTACAATATGATCAGCTCCGATAGTTATGAAATCAACAAACATAATTATCTACGATATAGGATTGGTCGCTTAAAGCATGAATTTTGGTTAAAGACTAGGAAAAGCAAGGATAAAATTTATATAGATGAATATGACCAATTTATTATAAAAAATATTCAGTCAGGAAATACATGTTTTTTTGGTAGTGCAGGTTATTACCTAGACGATGCAATACAAAATTTAACAGTGATCGAACAGCACCCAATTGTGAAAGCTTTTTTTCCAAAAGCAATCATAGTAAAAGATAGAAATGAAATAGGTAAATTATATCCTAGTTATTTTGATAATTTTGTAGTAGTCAATAATAGAGCAGATTTATGGGCAACTTTGTATTACAACGATTTAGGTATTCCCTGTTTACAGACATATTTTAAAAATTATATGCAAGCAATGAAAATAGGATGTAAATTTTTCTATAGTTTTAGGGATACTCAGATTCCCAATTGGAATAGATTTTCACAGGATCATTATGATTATTTTTATAATTTTGCATTGGATTGTAAAGAATTGGGACTGGAACTGTTATGGCATGATATACAATTTGCATCAAAACAAAAAGACAACAACGGAGACTATGATATATTGGAAAATCCGGATACTACAAATGGAAACATAAAGTTACTTTTTGAATATGTAGGAACTAAATGATGTCTAGTATTATTGTTTACATGGGAGGGTGTTGTGGCGATTTAGTTACTGGACTTATAGATTCTAGAGGAACAAGCATCAGTAACGGAAAGTGTATTTTACTCAAAGAAAGATCAAAATTCAAGCGCAGTTTTGAATTTTCTAATGATCATGAAAGAAATGTTTATTTAAACGATGTTGTAAAATATTGGAATAGTATCCCTAGTCATGATGCAGAATATCACATACGACATAAACAAAAATTTACAGGTATCGTTTGCACTGATATTGAAACTGCAACTTGGGCAGCAAGTAGATTTAAAAATTTGCATAGAGAAGAAGTTTGGCAAAGAATGAACCAATTTACAGGCACAACTACTGTAGAAGCATATGCACAAATGATAATTGATTTTAGTAATATGATAAAGCCCCATGCTTATAACACTATAGAATTAAAAGATATAGCACAAGGCAATGTTTTGGAAAAGTTAAAATGTTTTTCGGACATAGATACAACTGCAGATATTTTTTATAACCAATGGTTATCAGATGTTATAGGAGATAGCATTTGACATTTTTTGCAAAGTGTTATAATATATCACAATGACAAACTGGTATTCAAAAGTACAACAGGATATTGCACACATTCCTGATTTTATTGCCTATTACGAATCTGAATTAGAAGATGCTCGACGAGAAATAGGTATTCATGGTATTGTAGAAAAGAATATCAAACAATTGCCTGCAGTAACAGAGCAACGTTTTAATCAACTGCAGGAAGTTGAAGCTGTTCTCAATTTTTTAAATATTCAGTTAAAAAAAATCCGCAAAAAACATTTTGTTAAATATCTAGAAAATTATGCAAGAGCATTAAGCAGTCGCGATGCAGAAAAGTATGTGGATGGAGAAGACGAAGTTGTTGACTTTGAATGTATTATAAATGAAGTAGCACTGTTAAGAAACAAGTGGCTAGGAATAATGAAAGGTTTGGACAGCAAGCAGTGGATGAGTGGACACATTGTAAGGCTCAGGACTGCGGGTATGGAAGATGTACAGGTATAAAAATGTTATTTAAATCAGCTGAAGATAGTCATAATCACAGTCTATATGTAATGGAACTACTTAATCAATATGATGATTTTAAAAGAAGTATAGATAGTGTATTGGATATAGGTTGCGGGGATGGTCTTGATCTACAATATTGGGCCAGTCTTTGTGATATTACAGAAGAAGGCGAAATTGGTCCTCCTTTAAATATCAATTGCGTGGGCCTTACAAACAATATTCGAGGACCACTGCGAAGTATTGCGCAAAATCACAGTAATATCAGTGTTGTAGAACATGACTTCAATCAGATAGATTGGTTGCCGTTCAGCGAGCGAAAGTTTGATATTGTATGGTGTCACGACGTTTTACAGTATGCCCACAATCCCATGAACTTGTTAAAGAATATAAACAACAATATGGCAGAAAACAGCATGTTATATTTGGCTGTGCCCAGCACTGTTAATGTGGTTTATAGGCAGTTCAAGAACTATACTTTTGCAGATCAAATCAACACCTTTACACTCACACAACTGATTTATTTACTAGCACTAAATGGCTTTGATTGTGCAGATGCATATTTTAAAAAAGAAGCATATGAGGATGTAATTGAAGTAATTACATACAAAACAGGGGAACCAAGTTGGAATAGTAGCTGGTATGAGTTAGATGAAATGGGCAGGTTAAGTGAAAACATGAGTCAGATTGTAAATCGAATTGGTTATCTTACTGACAACGGACTAGTAACCAAGTGGTTGGACGGTAATGTATATGACTATAGACATCACAGTTAAAAGCGAAACACGAGTCCTATTCTAGCGTTTGTGTTCTGGATTTGCATTTGTTCATTTCGATCCTCTACTATTTTAAACTCAACACTTGTTGTATTATCCAGTAATATTTCTGCACCATAAATTAAATAATTTGTTACCCAATTGTAGTTTAAATTGTCATACATCTGATAGTTTAAACCAAACTCAGCATTTAGTAAAATTATTTTAGTTGGTTTATATTCTAATCCTGCATAAGAAGTAGTGTTTAAAATAATTGAATTTGGTTCTTCAATATTTAGATCCATACCTATTCCAAAATAACTGAACTTATTATGCCAATAAGTTTTTTCTATTCCAAGTCCAATTCCATTTATATTTGTATCTCTGTAGTATCTTATGTGAGTATCGAACGGATATACAACTGTATGTGATCCTTGCCAATTGGAGATTAGCCTGAATTGAGTAACACCACGATTTGTGTTTTCAAACTCCAGTATATTGTTCTCATGTTCAACACGGAGGAATATTTGATCATTTTCAAAATCCGCAGCACTTGCTAAACTGCTAATACATAGTATTATAAGCACTAGTAAGAATTGCATTACAAATACTCCCGTATCCTAAGCCATTGTTCTCCTATTTCTTCAGGATACCATTCAACATAACTCATCTTGCGCAACCATTCAGTTCTATCCGGTGTTTGTATTATGCGTGGCTGACTGCTCATGGGATATGCTAAACTTTGTTTATCCACAACTGCTGGAACACCATGTATTATACTACTGATTCCCGCATTACTACTGTAACTGTATGTGATAGCAGTATGATTAAACAAGTTTTCTAGATCAAAGCTGTCATATGTTTCTAAAATTTTGACAGGTGTATTCCATTCAACGTTTTTATCTTTGTACCATTCCAGATCACAAGGAAAATGCAAACCTTCACGGAATCTAGGATGGCTTCTCAAAACAATGGGTTTATCGCTGTATTTTCTAATCTCTGTTACTGTGTTTTTATAATAGGTGTCCATGTCCGGCTGTTCCAACCATTGCTCACTGTGAGCATGCTGTCCGCATACCAGTATGTAATCGCCCTGTGTTTTCCAGTCTTTTAATTCCAAACCCAGTTTCCGAACACGTGTATCATCTAAATTTTCCATATTGCCAAAGTTTGCTCTAGCATTGATACCGTCGATTCCCAGTTTCCAGGTTTCATTTCTCACTAGTCCGCCTACTTCTATCACTATTACTGGCTTGCCCTGTTCACGGTAATGATTCCATACTTTGCGATTGCCAGACATTTTACCAAACCATAATACGCTCCATATTATAGCAGCATCTGCATCCATTACACCCGCAACCAGGGTATCTGTTTTTTCTATTGCAGCAATAACATGTGGATAAACCAAATCACTGTTACGGGGCAAAAAGCCAGGAAAATGTGATATTTTCATTATAATTTAAAATCCTATAAATAATTTTATGCGTACATTATCAGTATTTACCACATGGCATCCAACTGGATATAAAAAGTATGGACAAAACTTTATCCAAGGATATTTGAACAATTGGCCACATCAAGTGCCACTAACCATTTATGCAGAAGATCATATTCCGGATACAGGGAACAGTGATCAAATAACTGTATTAGATCAGGCCAGCACACTGCCGGACTTGAAGTCCTGGCAGAACAGACATCGTGACAACCCTTATGCTCATGGCTGGAACAAGGACAAAAGCAAAAAGAGTTTCTTATGGGATGCAAGTAGATTTGCTAATAAAGTGTTTGCATTATGGCACTTTGCAGAAACTTGCGATACAGATATTTTTATCTGGTGTGATGGAGATGTAAGAACTCATACACCAATGCCATTGGATTTCTTAAATAGTATTGCACCCAGTGAAAACCAACTTGCAACTTATTTGGGTCGTAAAACCTGGCCTGAATGTGGTTGGATGATGTTTAACAGACACCATGAAAAGTTTAAGGAGTTTGTTAAACAATGGAGATGGATTTATGAGAGCGATGATATATTTAATCATGATGAAAGTCATGATAGTTTCATTTTTGGAGAGCTTTTACAGGATTTTAGAGCAATGGGAACGGAATTCCGTGATCTGGGAGGTGAAAACGCTGGTGGCCATATCTTTATTAACAGCGTACTGGGCCAGTATATGGATCATTTAAAAGGATTCCGTAAGGAAGTTGGAAAAAGTTTAGCAGGCGACGTACAGGGCGGTAATTTACATTTTGATAACAATCCCTGGTGGCAGGACTTAAGACAAGTTAGCAAAAATGAAATACGTGCAGAAAAACTAAAAAATCCACATGAATATGACGCAGAACAGCAAGTTAAAAGCAAGGGTGTAAAAAGACATTGGAGAGACAAATAATGCAGGAAGAGCATGATGAATTAGTAGCTGCAGTCAAACGTATAGAACGGAAAATTGACGATTTGAATGTACGTTTGGATAATCACATAGGTTTTATTGAGCGCACTTACAGTGAATTGCAAAAGCCTATTGATATGGCAAAAAGATTTTTGGGCAGACGCTGATGAACAAACTCAGTGTTTTGCAAAATGCTCAAGTAGTAATAAGTAAGCCATTCCCTTATGTCTGTATTGAAGATGCATTGCCTAGATCCATCTATAAAGAACTAGCAGACAGTTTTCCTGAGGACATTGTTACCAGCACTACACCACATGATGGGGGCATAACATATAGATATAAAAGTAATCCTGCACTAGTGGATAAACTGATTCCCAGCATTTGGCAAGAATTTTTTGAATATCATACAAGTCAGGAATATTTTGATAGTTGTATTAACTTGTTTGAGCCTTACTTGGAAAGAGACTATCCAGGATTAATGGAAAAACTATATGAGGGTCCTGTTACTGTTCGGGACGTGGATAATAGTGGAAGATATGTAAGCGATTGTCAGTTTGTAATTCATGAACCAGTAAAGAAAAATAGCACAACTAGAACTCCTCATGTGGACAACCCAGTGGAGATTTATGCTGGGTTGTTGTATATGAAACAAAATAATGATACAAGCACTGGTGGAGATTTTCTACTCCACGAGGTCAAACAGCCTATTACTGAAGTAAACAAAACACTGGGCAGACAGGTCAGCGATGATATTCATGTTCCTGTTAAAAAAGTCCCATATCAAGCAAATACATTCTGTATGTTTTTAAATGTTCCCAACAGTGTTCACAGTGTAAGTCCAAGACACGGAGCAACCAAACGCCGCCGCAGCATTAATATTATTGGAGAGTTCAACGGCACTGGGCGCATGTGGAAAGTTAAGGAATTCAAAACTAAATGAAACCTTTGTGTCTTGCTCCATGGACTTCAATAGATATAGACCCCAGTGCATTGATAAGGCCTTGCTGTAAGTATGTGCCAACTAATCCTGAACGAATGTATGTTACAGAAAACACAATACAAGATTATAAAAACAGCAAATTTCTACAAGACATTAAACATACTATGCTGCAAAATGAATGGCCAACTGGTTGTATTAGATGTAAAACAGAGGAAGACAGTGGTATCAAAAGTAAACGCGAGTTAGATTATGCTCGTTGGACAAAAGATTGGGACCAATATACAGAAGATAAGGGTATAATTGTTGTAAGTATTGCATTTGGAAATACATGCAATTTAAAATGTATATCATGCAACAGCAGCGCAAGCAGTAGGTGGAGAAAAGAATATAAAGATTTATATAATGTGGATCATAAGGCTATAGAAGTAATAGACAATCTTGCTAGCGAAGAAATATTTCAAACTTTACAAAACGTAATACATTTTGATATACATGGGGGTGAACCCTTTTTAAGTGAGATTGAGAAACAAATAGATTTGTTGGAAAGATATGTAGAATCAGGACAAAGCAAGGACATTTCCTTGCATTATACAACAAACGGCCAAACTTTCCCCAACAATAAATTCTGGGACTTATGGAAAAATTTTAAAGAGATAGATTTACAATTAAGTATAGATGGAGTTGGTACAAGATATGAATACATAAGATATCCTGCCAACAATGATAAACTTTTAAAAAATGTGGAAAGTTATTTAAAAAAACAAAATATATTATGTAATTTTAGATTGAGTGTGAGTCATACATTAAGTGCGTATAATATATTTTATTTGGATGAATTTTTTTACTGGTGTGAAAAAATAGGATTACCTGTACCCTGGTGCGGCGCTGTGCACAAGCCTATACATATGCAGCCTTGTGTGTTTCCCAGTAAAATAAGAGAAAAAATTTCGGACACTTTATCTAAAAGCAAATATAATGAAGTAATTCAATGGAAAAATTATATGCTTGCTAATGATAGCAGTGACAACTATAATTATTTTTTGCAAATGAAAGACAAACATGACATCTATAGAAATCTTAATTTTGCTAAAACGTTTCCAGAGCTAGAGGAACTAATTAATGGCATTTAATAATATTATGCAACTAAGTGTTGCTGAACTAAAAAATAAAGGTTGCTTTCCCCAGGAGTCTACAGTGGTAGAATGGGGCAATCAGCGATTTAGATATACACCCAAATGGACAGAAAAATGTAGTAAAACAAGTGGTTGTGCGATTAGGCAACCTGTAAATTATGTTTGGGAATATTTCGAAGATTTGGGATTTAGTGATTATCTTGCTATTGATATCAATACAGAACTGCGCAGTATTGCAATGGATTTAAATTTTATATTACATGAAAAATACAATTACACACGAACCTTTGATTTGGTTACAAACAATGGAACAGGCGAACATATATTTGATCAGAGAACTGTATTTGAAAATATGCATAATTTGTGTAAAGTAGGTGGGACAATGTTGTGTGTATTACCTTTTGCTCCCTGGATTAATCATGGATTTTACAATTATCATCCAGCATTGTTTAGAGATATTGCAGCAGCAAACGGCTACAAATGGCAGTTTTTTTGGTTAGCACAAAACACTGGAAAATATATAGACATTCCTACAGATATGGATAGTTATGGTTTTTATGAACAAAAGAAACCACGCAAGCCTCTAAGCCAGTTAGAAAGTGCGTATGATCAACTGCATGAACGGGACGCTAGAGCGCAAAATATAAGTATAGTTGCTGCATACACAAAAACCCTAGAAGCACCGTTTCAGATACCCATGCAAGGTAGATATGTGAATGATGTAGCAGAAAACTTGCGCAACGAATACAGTGATGCTAATATAGATGTCAGACAAAGGGATCATACTAGTGCAGCATACTGAACAGGAAATACTCGACTTTAGAATGAATCGGAAAGAAAACACAATGGTGTTCAAATGTTTGTAACTACAAATAATAAGCTAGGGTTTATTCATATTCCCAAATGTGGCGGAACAAGTGTTTATCGTGCTTTTGCTGGAGAAAATAACGAACGCAAACAGGATCGGAGTAATCCTTGGAGTGCCTGGCCCATATACGAAGCTCACACCAAGTGGAGAACAGTATATCCCCACAAAAGTGATAAAGAAAAATTGGGAAAGGTATTTCCAGGTCCTGAAACTTGGTTTACTACTGTGCGAAATCCATATGCTAGATTTCATACCTGGTATCATTATCAGAGAGAATGGGACAGAAAAAGATACGTGGGAGAATTGCCTCGTAAAGGTTTGAGTGACAAGGACCTGGAATTTCGCATGGAATTTTTCGACACTCACAGTCCCAAACAAGTATTAAAGCTTATTCCAGAATTACTACAGCAAGGAAATATCTGGAAATATGCTGTAAGTAACATAAGTAATCCACAATGGCATTGGGTAGTTGGCTGTCCCAATCTCCAGGTATTTAAACTTGAGCGCATTGATCGTATGTGGCAATGGTTACACAATCAAGGATGCATGGTACAATCTACACATGTTAAAAAGAATACAGCAAAAACTGGTAGTTGGGAAACTGATTTTGATGAAGAAACTATTGTTCTAATACAACAACTATATGAAAAGGATTTTAAGAAACTAAGTTATGAGTTGGTTGTTACCTAATACAAACTGGGTGTTTATACATATTCCTAAAACTGGCGGCACCAGTATCAGGCATAGTCTGCAAAAAGCACATTACAAATTGGAAAAATTTCGTGTGGAAGAAACTGATTTGCGCAAAGTTTTCCGCTTTGCTAAAAAGGATAACCCTACTCATATTAAACTGTATGAATATCCACTTATAGGAGTTGATTATGAAAATTACAAGTATTTTGCACAGGTTAGAAATCCATTTACAAGATTAGTAAGTGTTTATTTTTTCCTGCAGCAGCAGGATCTAGGTAGAGTCAACGGACTGGTAGATGCAAAAAACTTGAGAGAAGATGTGGACTTTTATCGGAGACGTCGCAAACAGTATATGCGAATGGGTTTTGAAGGTTTTGTGGAAACTTTTACCAATCCTGACGCCAGTGCAGAATTTATCAACAATTGGATAGTGGAAGACACTAGCCAGCTAGTTCATGGATGGACTCTACAAAGAGAATGGCTTCGTGATTGTCCTACAGAAATGAAAATATTTCGATTGGAAAACTCAGGAGAAATAAATTCTTGGTTACGAGAACAAGGATTTCGTTATGAATATGTGCACAGGAAAAATCAGGACATAAAAGACTATTCACAATACTACACAAAAGCACTAGAGAAAAAAGTATACAGGTATTTTCAAGACGATTTTTATAGATATGAATACAGTCGTTACGTACCCAAACAATAATATTCCCAATAGTAAAGCAAACTGGGTAATGACAAGTATACTAAAAGGTTGGAGCCAGCCTAGTCATCACTTCTGGGGACTAATTAATAATAATCAAAATATTATTAAAGAACTTACTGCACAAAATATAGATTGGTATTTTTGGGACATGCCTTTTTATTTCCGATATGGATTACATGACGATTTTATGTGGAGAGTTAGTAAAAATTCGTTATACCCAACGGGAACAGATGCTAGACCCAGTGACAGATTTGACAAATGGGGTGTAAATCCTGTATCATATACCAGTGGAGATAAAATATTGGTATGTCCCAGTAGCGATACAATAAGTTTATGGTACACAGGTTTGACTGCCAGACAATGGACTCAAAAAACAATTAATAAACTGAAAAAACATACAGATAGACCTATAGAAACAAGATATAAGCCCAGGTCCAGTACTACAAGTGGACCGCTAGCAGCAAATCAAAGTTTTACACAACAAGCAACCGGCAGTCATTGTGTAGTTACCCTTACTAGTCTGTGTGCATTAGAAGCACACTTACTGGGAATACGAACCATTTGTCACCCAGATAGTTTTGCAGCCAGGGTAAGTAATACTAGTTTAGCAAGAATAGAAAGCTTGGATACTCCTGATCCCATGCCATGGTTTTACAGCCTAGCATATAGTCAGTTTAGCCATAGCGAAATAGAATCAGGATACGCTCAAGAATGCATGAAATAAAAAAGATTAACACTGTTTATGGAAACATGTATGTGTATACACAGGACTCTAGTATAGGCAAGAGTCTAATGGAGTATGGTGAATACATGATACAAGAAGTGGATCTAATAAAAAATTTAACCAATAACAAAAGTTATGTAATAGACATTGGTGCTAATATAGGAACACATACAATACCACTAAGCAGTCATGTCGCAAAAGTTATTAGTTTTGAACCTGATCCAGAAATTTTCGAAGTACTAAAAAAGAACTGCAGTGAAAGTGGACAAAAAAATATTGCATTAAACAATATGGCAATAGGCGATGGTTACAGACAAGTTGGTACAAAATTTAATTTTGGAAAAACCACTCTAACAGACACTGGAAAAATACATTGTGCTAGTTTGGATAATATTAGAGGCTTTCCTGATCTGGACTTTATAAAAATTGATGTAGAAGGAATGGAACTAGAGGTAGTATCTGGTGCCGTAAATACAATCAATTACTACAAACCAGATATGCTAATAGAAATGCAAGATGATTCCAATAACAGCCCCATGTTCGAGCTTCTAAACAAATTGGGATATAATGCATACTGGTTTTTGGTTCCTACTTTTAATACAAATAATTTTAAGGATAAAAAAGAAAATATTTTTGGAAATAAACATGGGGTAATAAATTGGTTTGCTTCTTGTAAAAACACAGTCAATCTTGAACCTGTAATTGGTGCAGATGATACTGTGCAAAAAGCTATCTTACGAAAATAGTCATTTCTTTACACACAGGACACACAATGGAAAACAACACAGATTATGAACCAGTAAAAACTAATAAAACAGGAGGATCTCCCTTTACAGGAGTACTGGGCTGGGTAGACAATCGTTTGCCCATATTCAGAATGTTCAAGTATGAATATTTGGATTTTCAAGTACCCAGAAGTTTAAACTATTTTTGGAGTTTTGGTGGAATCCTTATGATGTGCTTGATCCTATTGATTGTAACAGGATTAACACTGGGCATGCACTACAAGCCTGATGCTGAGCGAGCATTTGACAGTGTGGAACACATTATGCGAGATGTAAACTGGGGATGGCTTATTAGATACATGCACATGAACTTGGCATCGTTTTTCTTTATTGCTGTTTATATACATATTTTTAGAGCTATGTATTTTGGTAGTTATAAAGAACCCAGACAGGTTATGTGGTTAATAGGTATTGTAATATTTTTCTTGATGACAGCTACAGCATTTTTGGGTTATACACTGCCCTGGGGACAAATGAGCTTGTGGGGAGCAACAGTTATTACAAATTTGTTTAGTGCAATTCCGCTAGTAGGAGAACCCATTGTAACTTGGCTGTGGGGAGGATTTGCAGTTGATGATCCAACTATTAACAGATTTTATGTTTTACATTGGCTGTTGGCCTTTGTGATCGTGGGTGTGGTTGTGCTACACGTAATTGCATTACATATTGTAGGAAGTAACAATCCCAGTGGTATCGAACCCAAAGACACAAGAGACACTGTGAGCTTTTATCCGTATACCACTGCTAAAGATGTAGTGGGTATGGTTGTGTTTGCCACAATTTTTGCTTTTTTTATATTTTTTATACCCAATGCACTAGGACATCCAGACAACTACATCAAAGCAGATGCTATGGTAACACCAGCGCATATTGTTCCTGAGTGGTACTTTTTGCCATTCTATGCTATCTTAAGAGCTATACCAGATAAATTGGGAGGCGTAATTGCAATGGTAAGTGCTATTGGAATTTTGGGCTTATTACCCTGGCTGGATCGTAGTCGTATTAGAAGTTGTATTTTTAGGCCTTGGCATAGAATGTGGTTTATTGTTTTTGTGTGGAACTTCTTTTTATTAATGTGGGTTGGAGCAATGCCTGCAGAAGGAATATATGTAACACTGGGACAAATTGGAACAGCGTATTGGTTTTTATACTTTCTTGTAATTGTTCCGCTTAACAGTATACTAGAGGCACCCAGGCCCATGCCTCTAAGCATTCATGAATACGAAGAATGGAAAAAACAAGGACGTATAGGCTATGTTTTGCCCTGGATGAAATAATGGCCAGCAAGAAAATTATTTGTTATGATACAGATCGCCAATTAACAACAACTATTGTTAGAAACTTTGCACAAGGTATTAACGAATACGGAGGCAAATGGATTGCTGAATGTAGAAGTCTTAACGATTTTAGGAAGAATGGTCTGCCAGCCAGTGCTGACATGGTTTGTAGTTTGGGGATATTAAGGGGAACTGGACTTATATTTAAAAGTGCAGCCAGTGCTGGCATTAATAGAATATATTTGGATCATAGTTATTTTAACAGCGGATATAGCGGAAAAGGTTGGTTACGTGCAACTGTAAATGGTCATACCATGAACTGGTTAAACACGGATGTTGACAGTCAAAGATGGAAAGCACATTTTAAAAGCAACAATCTTGTCATGGAATGGAAAACAAGAACACAGCGGGGTAAAAATATTTTAATATTGCCACCCACTAATGCTGTGTGTTGGTACTTTAACTGCGGGACATGGTTAGACACCGTGTTACAACAGGTCAAACAGGTGGTGCCAGAATCAGATTGGCATTTAATTCAGGTAAGACACAAGCCCAGTGAACCCTATGTAGACAAACTTGGTAATTTGATCAAAGTTAAAAAAAGACCTGAATCCGTTCCCTTACAGGAAGACCTAGCAAACGCTAGAGTTGTTATTGCATACAACAGCAATAGTGTACTAGAAGCACTAGCACAAGGAATACCTGTAATAACAAGTGAACATAGTCCTTGTTCCGCTATCAGTTACAAAATAAAAGATATTATGAATGATGAAGTTCTAGACAGAGAGCCAAACAGGCGACAATTGTTTTTTTGGCTAAGTCATTGTCAGTTTAGTGAAAAAGAACGCAGAAGCGGCAGTGCATGGAAACAAATATTGGAGTATCAGCGCAGTGCCTTCATTTAAATCAGGTAAATTACATATCAAAAGTGCAGTAAATGAAATGAGTCACAAGGAGGATGTTCCATATAATGATATTAGGGAAGTTCCTGGTGTTAGCAGCATTCTTAAAAAATCGCAAGAATATTCGGAACTCATAGACTTTTTACACAACAATCTGGACAAACCTAGATTGTGTGTACAGGCTGTACGAAATCTACAACCAGGAAAAGTAATACGAAACGAACAGGGGGATCTTGTTGCACTGCATGGCTTTTTTGTGAATGATACAATTGGCAAAGGAAAAGATGGTAGCACCTTGGTTTGCGGTAGATATTTGGAAGAACCCCAAAACAATAAAATTCCACAATATTATCTTGTCAAGAGTTTAAGCACATATGGTCAAGCCTATAACTTTATGAGTCAGAATTTTGTATCCAATCTTGCCCGCAAGGAAAAAAATCAAATACCTGTGGAGCTGGATATCATTAATGTCAAGTCAGATATTCATTATCGTAAATTGGATGAGGAAAATCAACTGTATGTGGAAAGCAGTGGAGACCTACAGGTATGGTTAGGACATTTGAGTACAATTGCTGATTTAAATTATTGGTTACTTAAAAATATGGGCTGCTGTTTTTGGGATCTGGGTTTTGTTAATGGCAAAAACTATATGGTGGATAAAAATAAAAAACTCAAATGGGTAGATTATGGCGGTGCTGGGATAGTTTATGTAAGCAATTTAAAAAGCCCCAAAGGTATAAAATGGGATATACCACACTTATATGATCCTGTTATTCAAACAAAAGAAAATTTGATCCGTGCTAATAGTAAATTTTTGATGGCGCAATTTATATTTCATATGGAATACTGGTATTGTAAACGGCAAAAAAGAAAGAATACTAATGCAGAATTATACAGCAGTAATATCCAAACAAATACACGTGTGTTGGCAGAAATAGTTGACTATATCTTACCTAATGTGTTACAATGGGATCGTAGTAAGTACATTTACGATACGTTTAGGGATTATGACTGGACTGATTGTTTGACCTGGAAGCGTATTAGAGACAACATAAGAGGTTAACATGGATGTATTAGAACTAGCTGATATTGACAGCATTCAGTTTGGCGGTCACGACGGATTGGTTACAGAAGTTCGAGGCTATCAAAATTACAATATTAGTAATAGCTGGGTAGATCCTGTTGGTAATCCCACTAAAAAACGTCCCTGGGCGGACACACAAATTAAAAGTAATGATTTTGACCGTTTTATGGAAAAAATACAACCTGATACATATGCTGATTTTGGTAGCAATCTAGGATATTATGTTTTTCGTGCTGCATTTGAGCACGGAGCGCATGCAACAGGTATTGATTACAGTGCAGAATATATCAATGTTTCCAACCTACTTGTTGCTAGGCATCGTCTGCGATCGGATTGTACGTTTATGCATAGTAATCTCCAACAACTAAATTCTGTAGACAAATATTATGATTTTATGACTGTGTTTAATGTTATTCATCATCTGTACAACAGGACAGAAAAATACATGGATATGGATCGGCTATTACAAGATTTTGCTAACAAAGCAGATAGTATTTTGTTTGAGGTTCCTACAGAAAAAGATCAAAAGGGACACAAGTGGACTATGGATACGGGTTATAAGGAAGCCCTGTTTGTAGAAAGTGCACAAAAGATTTTTTCCAGTGTAAAACATTACCCAGGACAAACTGAACACAGACCCTACTATTTGTGTATCAAATAAGCTGTGCCCAGTTTTTAAAATCTGTTAAATCGCTAATTTGCCAGGGACTATTGTAATTCATATTGTCCTGTTGTGTATCCAGGAACTCTACTTGGCCTGGGTATATGTTTACTTGAGTTTTTAAAAAGTCAGTATTTGCACATATATGTCTACCACATTTAGGATCATAAAACACTAACCCAGGGGTATGAATACCTCCTACACTTACTGGATTGGGCATGGTCCACAGTATGTTTGTTACTCCTGCCCCTGCTGTGGAAATATACTTTTTCATACTGTTAAACATAACAATTTTTTCAGGCAGTGTATAGTTTTCACCAAACACTTCTGTGTACCCCAATTGCGCTAATATTTCCACCACTTGGTCTTCGTTTGCTAGTCCTCGACGTACAGTATTATCTTCCCCTAGTATATTTTTTCTATCCTGCAATGGATTTGCATGAGCACGCCTACTCAAATAAATTCGTTCATATGTGGGTGCACTGGTCGTACTTAGGCTTTTTTGTATAATTTTTTGCAGCAATTGATAATGTCTATTGCTGGGTCGTTTTCTTACGCCTCGTTCATCCATTCCCAAATTACTACCGTAGTATACATCCATGTACATGGTGTTTTCGTCTGTAAATTCATAATCTATTTCAAGTAGATTCAATAGTTCTGCTACAAAAGGAGGATAATTGGTAAGTCCACGTTTGGGCTTGGGACTTTGATTTAACAATAGTTTAAGATCGGGGATCTGCTCACGTAATTCCAGATACCATACTAATTGACCCACACTGTCCAGTATCATATGATAATAATTGTGTAATGGTGCACTATACCAGTAATAAAATTTACCAACACGTGCACTGGTAACAGGAACAACCTCCTGGGGATCATGTTTAAATTTTAATGGGCCATGCTTGCCCTGATGTTTGCCCTGGTATACACTTACATGTTGATTGTCCACAACAAATATTTCTTGATTGCGTGTTCTAGCTAGATCCAGGATTTGCACATTTGCAAATCGCAAGATACCATTGTGTTGATATAGTGTTTGTGTGATCATATTACAGAAATGTGTTCATCTCGATTATATTTGTTCATAAATTCCGTGTTTAAACTTTTGTTCCAGTATATAATATCTGGCATTAAGAATTGTCGGAACTGATCAAAAATACTCATTTCCCAGTTGCGCATTAGGATATTTTCAATTTTTTCCGCCATCATTCGTTTACCAGTGTCACTTTTGTTCAAATGCGGTATGGGTTCGCTAATAAGTGATGTTTTATTTTTATGATCAATGCTTCTATACACAACAAAACCAAAATTGGGCACAAACTCGAAACTGACCGGTATAACAGGACAGCCAATATCCACAGGACCTTTTATAAAATCTGTCTGTAATCTCATATGTGGTTCGTGTTTCCAATACTTAAAAATATGATCAGTATGATCAGGAGGATTTAGTATAGCTCCCGGGTCTCTTTTAAAATCCAAATGACAAATCAATTGCAAACAAAATTCTTCAAGTGCCGGCTCGCTAAGTGCAAGTATACTGTTATTTACAACGTATGTTTCAAACCTATCATTTGGCTTTACAAAAAGAGCCTCCACAATACCACTTGCAAATCTTTTTATTGGATTACGCATTATATGAAAAACTAGTGTATCTGTGTTGAGTGTGCCCGTTAACTTGTGGAGGGGTTTGAATCCATTTGCATCCAGCCAGGGTGTAAGACTGGTACTACCATTTTTACTAATATTCAGTACACCAATCTGATACTTTTTATTAAAATATACCATCAACTATACATCTTTCTTACTTCAGTTTTCCATACGTAATCATATTCACAATTTCGCATGTTTTCAAACCAGGGACCGCCTTCTGTATAATGCAATACCAAAGGTGTTCCATCTTCAGGTTCCTGATAGTGTCCAACTAGCCAATTCCATTCCGGACCCAGTTCTCCTATCTCATGATCTTCCAACCAGGAAAATCTATGCAAAAAACTACCACTACTAGTGTTTACACATTGCAAATCCAGTGTGCGATTTTTAGGATGAGCACAGTTCCATAATATCATACTGCTCCAGTTTTTGCGAGGATAGGGAAGTTGTAATTGCCCGTCCATTTTTACTCCTTCTGGAGGATTATAGTCATGTTTTACTACATAAACTGCTTTGCTGGGATCCAAATATTGTTGAAATATAATGCTGGGGTCTGTTAACCATACCATGTCACAATCACAAAACACTGCCCAGCCAGTATAGTTGTTGATATAAGGAACTAAAAATCTTGTGAATGTAAATTCTGTACTAGAAAGTCGATCTCGATCACGCCAATACAAACCTTGTTTGCGCAATACATCCTGTTTGAGTGGATTTACAACGCAATCTTTGCTACGCTGTTGGATACTAAACTCACACACTTGATATGCTATATCTTCTCGGCTATCCCAGCCCACATAAATATTATTCATAACTATCCTTTAACTGCCCAGTTATTTATTTTACAAGGATCCCCCTAATGACAAAATCTATAGTTTTACTTTATAATAACATAACAACAAATGATCCAGATTATACGGATAGAATGCAGGGACTAACAGAGTTTTGTGTGAATGCGCCAAGTGATTGGCCAGTGATAACTATAACGGACATAGATACCAGTTTGCAGTGGAGTTTGCAGCAGGGATATGAATGGGCATTTATAAATGCGTTGGGACACATGGTTTATTCGCCTCAAGCATTTTTGGATTCGATTGCGGAATGTGAAAAATATAATAGTCCAATTTTATGTCATATTATACATATACCAGGACAATATCCAGGTATAGACAACCAATTTTTTGCAGTTAATCTCGCACAATGGCAAAGTGTAGGTTGTCCAGCATTTCAGCCACAACTCAACAAAACAGAAAATTTTAAGGCACTAACTGTAAATCGTAGCACGGAAAACTTTCATGACGACTATACTCCATTATGGATTGCACCGGGCACAGGCGAGCAATTTTATACTAGTCACACAGATGTATTTGGATATCAGGCTATAGATGCATATCTTCGTGCTGGGTTAACAATTCGTAATATACCTAATACTGTAAGGAATACAAAATATCATTTGTATCCCAACAACAACTATGAACTAATCAATACTTTTAGACTTACTGGTGGCTTGCTTCCAGAAACTGAGGACAACAAGTATCCTAGACAAACACTGGAAAGCACTGTATATGCTGAGTATGCATATTTAAAAAGCACAATATATCCTTTAAACAGTGAAAGTTTAATAAACATGCCCAGGAAACATACAGGCGCAGTTGACCATTTGATTGGTGTTGCTGGTGGATTTAAAAATGTATTATTGTTAAAAAACCTTGATTTTCACACGGACACTGTTGTAACTTACATGGATATAAGTCAGGCTGCACTTGATTACCAGATGTATATTGCTAGTTCCTGGAACGGCAACCTGGACAATTATTGGCGAATATTTACAAGTTTCGAGTCTCAATATTCCAATTACAAATATGCGTGGCGGAATTGGAACGATTGGAACACTGAAATTGATAGTTTACTAGCTGATGCTGGAATTACACGATCAGAATTTCAAGAATTATGGAAAGAATATCAAAATTTAGAACTGGAATTTGTTTGTGCAGATTTACTGGAAAACACACAACCATTAGTTGAGCGTGTGCAGGCAAATCCAGACTGGACAAAATATATTTGGATTAGTAATGCTTATGATATGGCTTGGAGCAGACTATTGCTGGGAAAAGAATACACTAGTGCAAAGTTCTATCAATTACTTAAAGATCTAAATGCCAGTGGTGCACAATATGATCTAGAAGCATTTAATGTAATCTTTAACCAGGATTGCCAGGATTATGAATTTTTATTCTGAGGATAGCTATCCTCTAATACTTGATAATATCTACTGTCCCATGTCCCATGTATAATCATATGATATCTAGGTGTTAAACTTTGGTTCCACACCATGTGATTATGACTATTGTTAAATGCAATAGCACCGCCGTTATTGGAAAACGGTACCACGCCTATATCTTCCAGTACCATTTCGCAACCATCAGGATTGTTTAGGCTTATGTTAACAGCAAAAAGGCTATGCAAGTTACTATCGTTATGGGGAACAATATAACCACCAGGAGCCAATCGCATAAATCGAAGTCTGTCATATCTTGCATAAGGAAACGTATTTTTGAAATAATCAACAGTAACAGGACAACTAGTAGCAATTTCTGTCCAATCAAAAGGTAAGTCATCATAATCTATTCCTTGGTATTCAGGGTAGCTGTTTGGAGCATCAGTTTTTTGCGCACCCAAACCATGCACACATAAACTACTCCAACCATTACTGCCTTCTGTATCACGATGTCCCACAAACATATGATCCAAAGCTTGTGCTTCTGCTAATATCTGTTTCCAGGGACCATCTAGTTTTAGACTAAGGTATGGTATCCGGTGGTTGTTGTTAATTATATCCTCGAATTGAGAACGATCGGGGTGGATATAAGTTTTATTTTTGTGTAAATTATAAAACTCTGTCAGGCTCATGCAAATATTTAGTTGACATATCAAGAATACACATGTATTATGTTGGTATCATGTAATATTAAGAGGTGTTTTATGGCTAACCATGTAACTAGTTTCTTTGATTTTCAAAATGTTCCGCCTGAGTCAGGAGAACATGTAGTTAATGTATTGTTTGAGGATCTAGAAGTTACAGATCGCGAACGTATTTGTAACCTTTTGGAAATCGATGAGGATGACTTTATTGAAGAAGTGGGCGCCAAATGGTGTATGATTGAAGAAGTAACTTATGATCCTGAAACAGCAAGTCTTGCACTGAGTTTAATAAGTGCATGGCATTGGCCGGAAGATTTTGCTCACAGTTTAGTAGATATTGTGTATACTGCACATGATGCCGTGCCCCATGCTTTTGTTCGTTATATGGACGAAGGCCCAAACTTTGTGGGTTGGTATGCATGGGGAGATGACGTAGACGATGGGGCATATATTGACAGTGATGATTTTACTGAAATTATTGGCAGTGAGATGTACACTGTAACTTATGACGACAATGGCGAGGAACAAGAAGTAGTGGAAAATGAAGATTGGTATGACGAATGGGACGATTATGCAAATGCATGCCAGGAACACTTTTTTGACACGGAGGAAGAATAATGGATTATCGTACACAACTTATATTAAAGGTTTATAATCTTTATCATGATTTGTATAATAAGAGTCCTGTTCATGTTAATTTAGATGAAATGACTGTTCCTGCTCTAGAGTTGCTGGAACACGAGTTAGAATCAGAATTATATATGCACCCAGAGGATGTAAAAGATATCCCCGTTAGAAATTAAGGAGCAAACATGCCTATTGATCAGGATAATCTAGAAGAAGTATATAATAATATAATGACATTTAACGTGGAGCAAATTCAAAAGTGCGATGGAAATGCACTTGTTGTTGCTGCAGTATTAATGGCACAAGCACTAAGTATCTATAAAACAGTGCTTTCACACGACGACTTTGATAATGTAGTTGATGGTATTTTAGATACCAAAGATCAAGTCAAGCGTTGGAATATGCAAGTTGTGGAAGTACCTGATCCTACCAAATTACATTAGGAGATAATAATGGGAATCAAATCTGGTAAAGTATGGGGTTCTACAGAACTTATTCATGCAAATGGAGTACTAGAATTTCATCGCATTGAATACAAAGCTGGATATAAATGCAGTGAACATGAGCATAAATTTAAATGGAACGGATTTTTTGTGGAATCAGGCCGTATGCTGGTACGGGTTTGGCAGGAAGATCAACAGGGACTAGTTGATGAAACCGTTCTTGAAGCAGGAGAATTTACGCAAGTTAAACCTGGTAAGGTGCATCAATTTGAGGGTCTTGAAGATGGTGTAGCATTTGAATTGTACTGGGCAGAGTTTAATCATGACGATATTGTAAGGCGCACTGTGGGAGGTGCGGCACTGACTAAACAAATTCTTAATGACTAGATTGTATAATTATGCTGCAGTATGTATAGGAGACAAATATCCTCCTGAAATCTATGTAGAAAATTTATGGCTTGGTATTAATCAACACACTACAGGCCCAGTCTGTTTAACTGTGCTTACGGACCAACCAGATCATCCGTATTATGCGGATAGACCTATTCGCACAGTCCAGGCACCAAGCTGGGAGATTTCGGATAATAGATTGTTTTGGTGGTATAAAATGTTTTTGTTTAGTCCACATATGGAACTAAATGGAGAAATACTTTACTTGGACTTGGATACTATTATTGTAGGAAACATGAACAAGTTTTTTGATTATACTAATAACTTTTGTATTTGTCAGGATTTTAACAGAAAATGGATTCGTAACTATGGCATGAGTAACAGTAGTGTTTTTAAATACAATACTGCCAGAGACAATTTTATTTGGGAAAAATTTAATCAGGACCGGGCATATTATATAAAAAAATTTAGAGGTGATCAAGACTTTATTACCCACTATATGAACAAAAAATCACAGTGGTGGCCCACTAACTGGGCTATGAGTTTTAAGTGGGAAATATTCAAGGGTGGATTAATCCGCAGCGGTACTGGGTTGGACAGTGCAGGTAATTTTCCTGCAGACGATAACAAGTACCATACACCTGAGCAACCCTGGATACTACCCAGCGATTGCAGCATAGTGGTTTATCATGGTAAACCCAATCCTGTTGATACAGATTTTTTCCGTTCAGTTAGACCAGAGTTCCAACAATTGACGTTGTAGTTTGCTTTTTTGTTGGGGACCAAAATCTGCAAAAAAGAAGTCTCTATTATATTCTATTTCTTCTCGACAATAGTCATAAACATCATACATATCGTCTATATGCATATGTTTTTGTATATGTGAACTGTTGTCTTGGATCATATAGTCTATACGTTTGGTATTATCTATATCGTCATAGGCGAGATCGAATATTTTTTCATAGTTACGGAAGCCTAAAGTTTCTACATCCTGATGAAATTTACGATGCGCCAGTGCTAAAAAGGGCATGCCAGCAACTGCTGCATTAAACATTTTTTCTGTTACAATGCCAAACATTTCCTGATACTGACTTTCACTTATGATATTAAACAACGCGGTATTAAAATTGTCTTGCAAACTAATCAAGTTGGAGAAATTATTATATTCTTGTTCATAGTCTGTAAAGCTTTTGTTGGGATATGCTAATTCGTAACCCTGACTTTGTAGACTACAATTTGCTGCCATGCCGTATTGTCGTAAACGTGAATATGCTATTCTTCTATGAGGCTTGTCATGTCTGCTCATGCAAACAAAATTATATTCAAATCTTTTATTTTTTTCAGAATATACTTCACGTAATATGTCCTCGTTACGTTTGTACTGCTGCCAGGTGTCATATTGAAAAGTACTAAATTCCACAAGATGAAAACTATTCTTAGGCCAAAGTTTTTTTATCCGCAAAGGCCAAGCAACTACAATTATCCTTCGCATATCTGCAAATTCAACAAAGTAATTGTGTATCTCTCTTAGTTCTTTTACACCATACTGATCTTCCGTTAGCATGTCTTGCAAATTAAGAATGACCCAATAGTCTGGTTCATTGAATCTACATTCACTACGATCAGGCAAGGTAACTGGCCAGCCTGTATCACGAGACCAGGGAAATCCTAAACAGTGTTCCTGAATATGACTATTGGGGAAAAACTTTCTACATAAATCTATAAACATAACTATAGTTATGCATAAAAGATAAGGAGATTCAATTATGGCACTTAGAGAAAAACTAAAAGCAGCTTTCGTTGCTCATGCCAAAGGCAAACTAGAATATCATCTTGCAAATGTAGAAGTATATCTTAGTAATCCGGTTGGTATAGGAGAACATCCGGACATTATGGAAGCACTGGAAAGTGAAATGTCCAAAGTAGCTCATTATGATGAACTACTGTCTAGTGTTAGTAAATTTTTAGACTAACCAGTCCCGCCAGCTATCATGCTTAATATTAAATGGTAGTGTTTTACGCTTTTCCACCAACTCAAAATAATCAGGCTTATAAGGTTCACTTATAGGCTTGATTAGTTTATTGCCTTTGTCCAGATTACACTTGTAACAAGCTGTAACAATATTTTCCCAGTTCGTTCTACCCCCATGACTTCTGGGTATTACATGATCAAATGTTAAGTCTCCATAAACAAATGAATTGCCACAATACTGACATACATATTGGTCTCGTAAATAAAGATTAAATTTACTAAAACGTGGAAATCTACGACGTTTGTAATACTCCTTGAGCATAATTACAGCAGGTACTCGTGTTTCCCAAGTTGGACTGTGCACAATCCAATCATCATACCATTCTAATACATTAATTTTTTCTAACCAAAGTTGTTGTATGGCTTCTTTCCAGGGTACTGCACTAAGCGGCAAATAATTTAAGGGTTGTCCGTCTGCATTAAGGACTAATGTATCACTCATTTATTACTCCACGAGTAAAAGGCAGTCTTTTTATATCACACTACATATTGCGTCAAAAATGCATAATAAAAGTTAAAATTCTACATGATATTGTGTAAATTTTTTTTTACTTTTGGAATTGACACTACACATATTTATAGTATAGTAACACTATAACATAAATTCAAGGAGAAATCAAATGTGTTTTTATTATGTTTACATAGAAGGTTCGGATAACGATCAAGCTTATGAATATTTGACAGCAGCACAAGCACTGGATATCCGGAATCAGGCTGCTGCACAGGGTTTACGTTTTGTAAGCGGGCGGCACAAATGATATTAGATCTACATGGATATAGTATTCATGCAGGTTGGAAAATATTTTGTAGTGCAATGGATCAAGCAAGACTTAAAAAAGTTAAGAGTCTACGTGTTATTACGGGCCAAGGTGCAATGAAGCAAGAGTTTCCCAGCTGGTGTGCTAATTATCCCCATGTCAGACAAATTGTTTTAAATAAGGATGGAGGTAGTTTTACAGTTAAATTTTTTAGGAAAAAATAATGAATTCACCTACAGAGTGGAAGGAGTTAGAATCCTTTATACAAAAAGTAGAAGCAGACGGCAATTTTTATTTGGATTCAAGTTATAACACAGTAGTATCCTGTCTAGCTACATTAGGTAATCCACATCTTAAATTACCTCCTGTGATTCATATAGCAGGCACAAACGGAAAAGGATCAACACTTGCTACGTTGCGTGCTCTTTGTCAGGCTTCCGGATTGAAGACCAGTTGTTTTACAAGTCCTGAATTGATTTATTTTAATGAAAGAATAGAACTAGCCAACAACCTAATTACAAATCAGCAGTTAAACTATTATTTCGAAAAATGTACCAAGCACCTAAAACATAGTATAAAGTTTCAACAATTTACAGCATTGCCTGCACTGTGTGCTTTTGCAGATACACAAGCTGATCTTGTTTTATTAGAAGCTATTATAGGTGGTAGATTGGATGCAACTAATGTTGTTCCCGTACCAGCATGTACTGTTTTGACGCCAATCAGTATGGACCATCCGAAAGATTTAGGTCCTAATCTAAGATGCATTGCTGATCACAAAGCAGGAATAATGCGATCCGGAGTTCCTGTAATTATAAGTCCACAAACTAAAGAGGTTATGGAAATTTATAAGACGGAATCCCGTAAGCTTAGTGCACCAATATATGTGTGTGGTAAAGAATGGGATTATAAAATTACCAAAACTGGAATGCAATTCCGTTGGTATGATCAAAAATATGAATTTGCAAAACCTATTTTATATGGTACTCATCAGTTTATGAATGCTGGTATAGCTTTGGCCACAGCGTTTGCAACAAACATGCACAACAAAAATATAAAAATTGATGTTAGTACCCAGAATGTAGAAAAAGCATTTAAAAGTGTATCTCATCCAGGTAGACTACAAAAATTGCCCCAGGGAAATCTGTTAAAGGATATTACTGGCAATGTAGAGATCTGGGTAGATGGTGCAACTAATTTGCAAGGAGCAGAAATACTTGCTACTGAAATAAAAAAATGGCAAAATACAGATCCTGAAAAGCCTGTGTATTTAATATACAGTACATATATTAGCAAGGACCCTAAATTTTGGTTTAAGGGTTTAGGAGACATACAAGTTCCTGTATATACTTTTAATTTTTTGTATAAAGATAGTCTAGAGGATTTATACACGGCAGATCAAATTTACCAAAGTTTATATGGATTAGATATAGATGTAAACGTTGTTGAAAATTTACAATCTGCTATTCAGCAGATTACCAAGCAATCTCCCAACTGTAAGATTTTAATAGCAGGCTCTTTTAAAATTGTAAAACATGCTTTAGTGCAGAATAGTGGTTGACAGTTACCATAATTGTGTTATATTAAGTATATAAGTTAACGGAGTAAGAGCCATGCGTAACACAATTGCAAAAGACCTGCGTACTCCCAAATACTCCAAAAAAGTAGTTGCTTCTAAAAAGCACTACACTCGTAAACTCAAACACAAAGGTAACTGATTATGACTCTAGTTAGCGATGACCAGCGTATTGAAGAAATTGCTGAGCGTTTTGAAATTTTGGATATGATGACTGCTAGCCTAGTGGGCGGTGACATCCGAGCAATGATCGTTGTAGGGCCTCCAGGTGTTGGCAAAAGCTATGGTGTGACTACTGCCTTGGAAAAGCAAAATCTGTTTAATAACCTTAAAAATGGCAAACGCCGTTTTGAAGTTGTAAAAGGTGCAATGACTGCACTAGGGCTGTATGCCAAATTGTTTCAGTTTAGCGACAAAGGCAATGTCCTGGTGTTTGACGATTGTGACAGTGTTTTACAGGACGAGTTGAGTCTTAACATTCTAAAGGCTGCATTGGATAGCGGTAAAAAGCGTAAGATTTTCTGGAATGCAGAAAGCATTAAATTACGTAATGAAGGTATTCCGGATAATTTTGAATTTAAAGGTAGTGTGTGCTTTATTACCAATATCAAGTTTGAGAATGTTCGTAGTCGCAAATTACGAGATCACTTGGATGCAATTATGAGTCGTGCTCACTATGTTGATCTAACACTGGACACTATGCGAGACAAATTGTTGCGTATTGAACAAATTAGCCGTAGCGGCAAGTTGTTTGAGGGTTACAACTTCAGCAAAGAAGACGAAGCTGATATTATTGACTTTATGAAAGAGCAACCTGAAAGCTTTAGGGAAATGAGTCTGCGAATGGCTCTTAAGCTAGCAGACTTGAAAAAAATCAGTCCAAATTGGAAGAAAATGGCTCGTACAACTTGTATGCACAGTATTGCAAAATAATTGACATACCCCAGTAGATTTAGTATAATACTTGAACGGTGATGATGCTATCTGTTCTCTCCTAAATTCAAATCACACCGTTAAATAAAAGACAGGCGGGAAACCGCCTGTCTTACTATTAGGAACAAAAATGAGTTATCTACTAACAGCAGGATGCAGCTTCACTGAAGGAGAAGAACTTACAGATCCAAAAACACAAGCCTGGCCACATGTCCTTGGTGATATGTTAGACTTACCAGTGATCAATAAAGGATTAAGAGGTAGTGGTATAGAATATGCAACCAAATCTATTATGAAAAATGTAGAACAGGAAAAACCAAAACTAGTTGTTGCTGCATTTGCTCAGAGTGGTAGACGAGAGTGGAAGGATAACTATGGATTCTTTAATGTATGGCCAGGTTGTCATAAAAATAATTGGTGGACTAGACAAATAGAACCACTAAAAGATCGCACAATGGTTGTGGATTGGTTCACTAGAAATAGTGACGATTACTACTTGCAAAAAGACTTTTTACGAAAAGTAATATTACTACAATCTTATCTTAAACAAAAAAAAGTAAAATACATTTTTTTTAATGTTTATGGACATGCAGAATTAAACTATGAATACAGACTTTTAGAAGATTTTGTATTGCTAACAAATGCTTTGGACAAAGATTATTATATAGACTATAAAAAAGACAGTTTTGTAGAATGGATGCATGATTGTCCCAAAGGTCCTGGAGGGCATCCTTTAGAGTTGGGACATTCCAGAGTAGCACAACGGTTGTACGAAATTATAGATACAAAGCAACTAGTAAAAAGGAACACACAATGATCGAAACATGTTCTGAGATTATGGCACATGCCTACAATCTAAATATGATTACGGCACGGGACGGCAATGTCTCAGTACGATGGGAGTCGCAGCCATATTGGTTTATTACTCCTGCTGGAGTACGCAAGCAGCACCTACAACCAGCAATGTGGAAAAAGATTTCAGTTGGCCGCCGAGAGAACGGTGGCCCTGTTATGCTTGATTATACGCCTATGAGTGCGAGCCTTGTTCCCAGTAGCGAGTATCCGCTTCATAGTCGCTTGCAAGAGGTATTGCCAGAGGGTATTGACAATCGAGTTGTGATGCACCTACATCCAACCTATACCACTGCTGCTATGCATCGTGGGTTGCGATTGGATTATCTGGTTGATGATTTCCCAGAGTTAGGTTTCCACACCAAAGTTGCTCGCAGTGTTCCTGATGTTCCTGCTAAGTCACAGGAGCTTGGTGATATCACACACGAGCATTTAGAGCTTGACACTGCTGGCAACGTAGCATATGATATTGTTGGAATTAAGGGTCATGGTGTAGTCTCAATCGCTGAAACACCATGGCGAGCGTTTGAACACATTGAACGATTAGAGCATATCTGCAAAATCGTTTTGGTAAGTGGTGTATAATGAAACCCTGTATACTACATGTTAAAGATGAAGTAAACGTTAAAATAGAAGGTCTGGATCTAGACACCAGACGCAAACTCAGTAACATGTTCAAATACGAAATGCCTGGTGCAAGATATATGCCAGCAGTTCGGTTGGGACGCTGGGACGGGAAGATTGCATATTTTCAGATGGGTGGAAGCACCTATATCAACCTGCTTCCAGAAATTCTTCCTGTATTACAAAGTCAGGGATATGATGTATCTCTTAATGACTTGCGAGAATACACAATTGACTATCCACTGGAACCAGTGGATGAAACCACATACAGTGATAGAACTTGGCCTAAGGGTCATGCTGCGGCGGGCGAACCAATTGTGTTAAGAGACTATCAGATTGATGTTATTAATAGGTTTATTGAAAATCAACAATGTTTACAAGAAGTAGCTACTGGAGCAGGTAAAACTCTTATGACTGCTGCACTGAGTGAACGTTGCGAACGCTATGGTAGAACAGTTGTTATCGTTCCCAATAAAAGTCTCGTTACACAAACAGAAGCAGATTACATTAACATGGGCTTAGATGTTGGTGTATACTACGGCGATCGTAAGGAGTTTGGAAAAACACATACTATTTGCACCTGGCAAAGTTTAAATATCTTGATGAAAAACACCCGTAACCATGTTGCAGAAGTTTCCATTCAGGAATTTCTGGAAGGTGTAGTATGTATTATGATTGATGAAGTACATCAAGCAAAAGCAGATGCACTAAAAACACTTTTGACTGGTGTTATGAGTAGTATACCCATCAGATGGGGACTAACAGGAACCATACCTAAAGAAAAATTTGAAAGTACTGCTCTTACGTGTAGTATTGGACCTGTTATCAATCAAGTTAGTGCAAAAGAATTACAAGACAAAGGTGTGCTGGCCAATTGTGAAGTAAATGTATTGCAGTTGTTGGATACAAGTGAATACACCAACTACCAGAGCGAACTTAAATATCTTCTGGAAAATACTGGTAGATTGGATTATATGGCAGGATTTATCAATTCAATACGCACAAGCGGTAATACGCTTGTGCTGGTGGATCGTATCAGTGCTGGCAAAAGTTTGCAAACACGTATTCCAGGTAGTGTGTTTATTAGCGGAAGCACCAAGTCTACTGAAAGGAAAGAACAATATGATGAAATTGCTGAATCTAGTGACAAAGTTATTATTGCTACTTATGGTGTTGCCGCTGTTGGTATTAATATCCCTAGGATATTCAATCTTGTATTACTGGAGCCTGGCAAAAGTTTTGTTAGGGTCATCCAAAGTATCGGTCGCGGAATTAGGAAGGCTCATGATAAAGACTTCGTCCAAATATGGGACATCACAAGCACCTGTAGATTTGCCAAAAGACATCTTACCAAACGTAAAGCTTTCTACAAAGAAGCAGGGTATCCCTATAAAGTTGAAAAGATAGATTGGAACTAGGTATGAAAACAATAAGTGCAGTAGATTCCAACAATGTTGTAATGTTTAAACAAGATGTTAAAGCATATTTGTTCAAGGAAAGTCAGGCCGTTAAAATTAGTTTTAGAGTCTCAGACTACATGGTGGTAAATCTACACATTAGTCAGGAGGATATGGAACATATTCTACAGCATTGGCGCACCGGAGTCCATGGATTGGAAACCAGCATGGGCAGAGTGTGGTGGTACCATAAAGATTGTGGACCAAGACCGGAATGTATTCCAGCAGATTTTGTAAGTATTGACTTTTTGCATTATAATTTTAGGATAAGTGTACCTACTATGTTACAATTACAAGACAGTTATTATCATCAAAAAAATAACCGCATGCATTGGGACAAATAAAATGAGAATTTTAACACTAGAAAACACAGCTTTTGAAATGAATGAACTACCAGATGAAGTAGATGATCTAAGATTTGCTATTTTGGACAACAGTGATCCCAGCAATCCAGATTATTTCTTTATTCCGCTTATTTTCCTGGAAAGCTTTAACGCACCTGCACTGGTGTTGGAAGTTGGAAATAGTAAAATTAGATTGCCCATGGATTGGAAAATCCTTATTGGAGAAAAAGAAGTAGGAGACCTAGAAATGTTGAATCTCAGTAGTCTTAACGATCGTGGTTTCAATGCGTTTGGTTTTAATCCATTAAGCGATACCATGCATGAGTACTATCCTATCCAGATTGCAGATCTTTACAGTGATGTAAAATGGTATTTTCCTAAACTCAAGCAAGGACAAATTTTAGCTATCCCGCTGGATGATGGCGAAAAACCACGTTGTGTATATGCAGCAAAGGAAATCAATAGACAAAACGAAATTGTTGATATCAGTAAAGCCTGGTAAGTTAAATATGTTATGTCCAAGATTATTATACAGGAAGATTACAGGAAATTTTCTTATCCTACCGAGGCAATGAGTGCTGAACAGCACTTGGAAATAAGAAAATTACTACCGCTATTGCACACATATTTTCACAGCAGGCCTTTTTTGGCAAACCAAGTAGAGTTTACCAGCCAGATTGATCCTTTTACACAAATTAAAAGCAAATACGCTAGAGGTCCTTCTTATACAAGGATTTATATTACTTTTAAAAATTTAGCAGATGCAAGAATGTTTATTTTAAATTTTGCCGAGTACATTGATACTCAGGGATACAAATATGATTAAGCTGTACTATGATGGGGATAGTTTTGCGGGTATGTTACCTGCAGGACAAACTCAACATACTGGCACGTATTTGGCACAAGATATGGGAATGGAATTATGGGATTACAGTTTTCCAGGCAAAAACCCACAAAAGATTATCCGTAATGCAATGCGCTGGAGTTTTGAGCAACCAAATAGTTTTATGGTGATTGGAATAGGATGTAATGACAGACTTGAGCAATACACTGATGATAAGGATCAGATACAAGAAAATATAGACTATCTAAATCGTACAGGCATGGCAAAATGTAGTTTTGAAACAGAAAATTCAGTGGGTGTATTGCAAAATACAGATTTTAAATGTAAGGAACATATAGATTTATTTCATTGGCAATACTTGGAAACAACTACTCTTTTTGGAATAATTGCATTACATGATTATTTGTTGTATAATAAAATTAATTTTGTAATACACAACTTAGGTAAAAATTTCATTCCCGAACATCCTAATAACCGATCTTTTCATTATGGAATAAGCGAACAAGTAACAGCAAGACCTCGTATACTTAATTTTTTTAAAAACAGCATGCATGAGCTTCTGCATAAGAACAATCACAAGCCCTGGGATTATACAGATTGGGGATGGTGGGGTCATGCAGATGAAACTGGGCATAAAATGTATGCAAATTATTTAAGGGAGAATATCAAAAAATATGTCTGATATGATTAAGCTATACTACGATGGAGATAGTCGTGCTGGTATGTTGCCACCTGGTTTAAGTTATCATACTGGCACGTATTTGGCACAAGATCTAGGTATGGAATTATACGATTATAGTTTCCCTGGTAAAAATCCACAAAAAATTATACGGAATGCAATGCGCTGGAGTTTCGAAAATCCTAATAGTTTTATGGTTATTGGAATCGGCAATAATACTAGAATAGAACAGTACACGGAAGATCCTATCCAAATAAAACAAAATATAGATTTTTTGGATCGGGGACAAATGGGTACTAAGCGATTTATAGAAGAAAATCAAGTAGCACCACTACAATATGAAGACTTTAAATGTAAGGAACATATAGATTTATTTCAATGGCAATATTTGGAAACAACTACACTTTTTGGATTAATTGCATTACATGATTATTTGTTATATAATGGAATAGATTTTGTAATACACAATTTTGGGAAAAATTTTTTACGCGAACACCCACAAAATTGTTCAAGTTTTCACTATGGAATTAACAACCAAGTAACGGCAAGACCACGTATAATTAATTTTTATGAAAACAGTATGCAAGAACTTCTCCAAAAAAATGATCTTAAGACCTGGGACTATGCCGATTGGGGATGGAATGGGCATGCAGATGAAACTGGACATAGAATGTATGCAGATTATCTACTGGAGAATATAGTAAAATATGAGTGAAAAACTTCCCCTAAGTCGTGTACTAGCAGCAATAGATCAAAAGGATTATGACTTTTACGATCGCCTGGATCCTGAACAACAAAAACAAATTAGCCCGTTCCTGCTCAACAGATATACAAGTATTGTAAAAGGCGAAGCTGACCTGCATGCATATTATCTAATGGCTACAAATCAACGTGTTAATGTGAATTATTTTAGTTTAAGCAAGCACCCTAAATTGATCTGGCAGTTGTTGTGCGCCTGCAGTCCAGGCATGGGTAAACAGTTTCATCAGTGGGTGGGACATAAAAAGAAAACAGGATCAAGCGGAAAAATTAAACGAGAATTGGAAAAAATTTATCCAAACATGAAAAACGATGAGCTTGATTTATTAGCCACTATGACCACAGAAAAAGACCTAAAACAATATGCAAAAGACAGCGGAGTTTAACTATAACACTGATAGGTTTACCTTGTGGCTGTGCAACGATAACATGTTGTTTGCTTTTTACACTGCTGGTCTTGCAATTAGTAATAAATTTGCAATTAATGATCCACTAATTGCAGCTAGACAATTAGCAAGAACAATTACTCCTGAACAAATATACAACGAGTTATTTCAGCGTATGCATAACCTGGATGCACTGAATTGCGAACTCTATCAGGGTAGTGATAATTTATTTGGATTTGTTCTAGAGGAACAACTGGATTGGCAGTTTCCCAGTATTGTAAACGAGTTATCTAACAGCAGATTAAGATTCAGTCATTGTATTAGTGCAAGCGAATTAATTATAGATTTTAAGGAACAGTTTCCTAATATGGAAATTATCTATATACACACTGGCGATAGCGAGAGTATTTGGACACAGGATTTACAGGCTGTTGATCTTGTCTTGGGTGCTGACTATACACTCGACAAGAACATGGAACTATTGTACAATCATTTTAGTATTTCACGACGTGGACTAATACTGAAACTTACTGACGAATGGATACATCTGTGGAAACAAATAGTGATTTGACACAAGTCATAGCAGATGCTATAATTAATCATACTATGGCTGATGGTGATTACAAATGTAGATATTGTGAAAAAACCTTTCGCAAGGAAAGTACTCTTGCTGCTCATCTTTGTGAGCCCAAACGTAGAGCACAACAGGAGAATGAAACTGGTGTTAAGTTGGGATTTCAAGCATACTTGAGATTTTATGAAATTACACAAGGCAGTGCAAAATTAAAAACATATCAGCATTTCAGTGATAGTGCCTATTATAACGCATTTGTTAAATTTGGTAGACACATGGTAAATATCCGTGCAATCAACACCACAGCGTTTGTCGAATATGTTATCAAACAGAACAAGAAACTGGATCACTGGTGCAAGGATACGATTTATCAGGAATTTTTATTCCATCATTTGCGCAGAGAACACAGCAAAGATGCCCTGGAAAGAAGCATGCAAACAATGGTGGAATGGGCACAAGATAAAGACTCCGTGTATAATCATTACTTCTTGTATGCTGGAAATAATCGTATAGTTCATGATATTGTATCTGGTAGGGTCAGTAGTTGGGTGTTATTTAACTGCAACACTGGCATTGCTGCACTGGAAAACCTCAGTGATGAGCAAATGGAAATGGTTTACAATTATATTGACCCAGATTACTGGAAACGTAGATTTCAAGACTTTTTTGCGGACACAGAGTGGGTTAAGAATATTTTACAGGAAGCAAAATTATGAATGTATTAGAGCACATCAAAACTTTTCCAGATTATCCAGTCAAGGGCGTAAATTTTTACGATCTAAATAGTTTGTTTGTAGATCCGGTATGGCCAGAGGTAGTTAGCGATGTAACTGTGGAAATAAAACAAATGTGTGGTTATATTTCCCATTTTGTTGGTATTGAAAGTCGTGGTTTTGTTTATGGCGCTGCACTTGCACAAGAAATGAATTTGCCTTTTTGTATGATTAGAAAAAAAGGCTCCAAGTATCCTGGAGAACTATTAGAAGAATCTTATACACTTGAATATGGAACAAACACACTGGTTTTACAGAAAGATGTTTTGGATAGTAATAGTAGAGTAGTAATTGTGGATGATTTGGTTGCTACAGGAGGTAGCCTAAAAGCCGCAACTCGTCTAGTAGAACAAACACGTGCAAATGTTGTGGGTAGTTCTTGTATAATCAACTTGCGTTATTTGAATGACTTGGATCAAAATAAAGGATTACATAGCATAGTGAGTGTGTTTAATGACTAAATTGCCAGATATTGATATTGACTTTGCAGACAGAACACAGATATTAAGTCATATTCCTGGTACTCCTGCAAGACTAACCAACGGAAGGCCCCACAATACAGGTGTATATTTTACTGATATTCCTACAGATACACATGGCATAGCAACTATAGATCATGAAGCAGCTGAACAATTGGGGTATTTCAAACTGGACTTGCTAAATGTAAGTGTTTATGAACAAGTACGGGATGAACAACATCTTGTACAACTCATGCAAGCCGCACCTGAGTGGCACAGACTATGGCAGGATCCTGATTATGTACAACAACTGATTCATGTGGGTAATTATTATGATTTGTTGTGCAGTATGAAGCCGGATAGTGTTGCTCGTATGGCAATGTTCCTAGCTGTAATGCGTCCTGCAAAAAGTCACTTGAGAAATCGAAGCTGGGCTGAGATTGCACAAACTGTATGGCAACCTCCCAGAGACGGTAGTTATTATTTTAAGAAAAGTCACAGCATTGCATATGCACAGTTGGTTGTTGTACACATGAACTTATTGAGTACGGCAGGCTAGTGTAGAATATAGAACATCTTAAGCAAAATATAATATGTTGTCATATGCAACATCTGATCCACAGTGCTTGCCCAGTACCAACCTCGGGTACCAAAGGGCCAATCCATCCATCTTGTAAAATTAGTTTTCGTGTAATCTATTTGCCAGTGTAAAAAGTAGTCCAGGGCACCCATTAGTAGAGCAAGCGGCCAATTAACAAAAAACAAAGCAACAAAAGTTGTGCCTGCGCCATGTTGCAAATAATGAATATATCCAGTACCAAAATATTTGCCTTTGTCAATAACACCAGATAAGTGCCTTTGTAGGCCCATGTCTACAATGTAATGTTTTAACAAAAGTGCTAGGAAAAATTCCATCATTTGACTTTTTTAACTAGTTGTATATTCCTACGTTTGCTGCGTTTTTTAGCTAGTTCACTAATACTTACATATCCGCCATGTAATATTTCACAATCCTTAACATTAAATGTGCGCAATATATGCAAAAAATTCCATTCATGTTTCAAAAACAAGTTTATAGGTATTGTTCTATTGGATTCCCACCACCAAATATCTCCCAGTGTTAAAAAGTTCTTTTTTTCTTCTGGTCGCACAAGGCTGCCAAAATCATACATACTCAAAACAGCATCGTCACGATTTTGTATTATGCCCACGTATTCTGTCCCACCATAAACCACTAGGCTTAAAAAAGGATATTCGTCAAATATTTCTTCTGCAAATTTACTCATAATATATCAAATAAATACTGTTATGAACAGTATCATAACATACTTATACACACCAAATCTTAAGGGTGTAACTATTGATGAAAGGGTAGCAAACACTATGAGTTTGTATTATACTCCCCGTGTAAAACTATACAAAGGTGTGGGACAAACAATCCGATTGGAATTCCGCAACCGAGATAATAAAACTGTAAGTGTCTTGGGTAAAACTGTAGAGTTTATTGTAACAGACAAAGAAGCAGGGACTACATTGCTAAGGAAAACTGTGGACTATGTAGATGCACAGCGAGGCACTGGAAGTATTAGATTTGAATCCAACGATTTAATCAATTTGCCCAGCAAATTTTACACATATGCATTAAAAATTACTGATGCTGAAAATGTGGAAAATCCAGTCTTTACAGACGACAGTTATGGATGTGCTGGAACACTGGAACTTACAGATGGCGTTTATCCAACATTTGTTCCAAGCTATACAGAAAATTTTGCTACTGGACACATTGGAAGCACTATTTTCATTAATGAAAGTGAAAATCGCAACAGTGCATTACATACTGCACAAGTGTTTTTTGATAGCAGTTTCACAGGTACGCTAGATATTCAGGTTAGTTTAAGTGCTAGCACAGAAAGTCTGGACACTACTGACTTTTATACTCTTAAAACACTAAATTACACTGATCAGACACAAAGTGACATTGTTAGTTTTCAAGGCATATATAGTGCTATAAGATTCGTTCGTAGCACAAGCGGAATAAGTCAAGTATTGTATAGGCCTTAAAATGCACATTGTAGCTATTGGTTGTAGTTTTACATATGGTAGTGAATTAATAGATCCTGAATTAAATGAGTGGGACGGTCATAGATCGAATCGTGCTTATCGTGAAAAACACTGCTGGGTTGGACAACTTGCTGATCATTATGGTGCTAGTAGTGAGAATCTAGGCCAACCCAGTGGCAGCAACCATTTTATATGGCAGCAATTGTGTGATTACATTAATGCAAACCCTGATCCTAGAAAAGATTTACTCTTGGCAGTGGGTTGGAGTAGTCCTAACCGTATGAGTTGGTTTAATGACACTGCAAATCGTTGGGTGCACAGTGGCTTTGTTAGATTCAACCGAGACCCTAGTCCCCATGATGCTGTGTTCAAAAATACTGTGGTAGAATGGATGAAATACAGCTTGGGACACCAACAACAATATGATTATAATTTAAAACTAAGTGCCAACAGTCTATTACAAACTTATGGCGTACGATTTTTACAATTTAATGCACTAAGTCCACAGTGGGAAACGTCTATAGATAATAACTCAGTAAGTTTGCCTTATCCCAAACTGCATAATTGTTTTATGGGCCGCAATGATATGAAAAGTTTCTTACTGGGCAAACAGGATCCACTATTATTTGCACAGGATAATGATCATCCCAGTGAACTTGGACACGCATTGTGGAGCCAGCAAATGATCCCTTATATAGACGCTAAAATTTTATAGTTGCAATGCAACAATTGCATATCAGGTTTGCGTAAAAAACGATTGTTTTTAGTCCGATTTCAGTATATTATCAGATAAATATTTTTGTTGCAGTGCAACACAGAGCGTCTTCAGCTCAGTAAAAATGAAGGGCATAACCCATGCCACAAAAGCGGCGGCGCCGGGAGAGACCGGGGTAATGCTTTCCTCAAGCATTTATACAAGTTGCATTTTTTACATAAAGGAGAGCAAAATGCTAATTTTAAAAAAGTTGTTGCGAGCACTTACTGTTAGTCCACAGGAAAAATATCTTAATGGTGCACAAGATCTACATGACCTAGAATATAGAATGAAACACGTGCGTCTTAATCAAGCAAAAATTGTTTCACAACGTGGTTTTTACATCTAGGAAAACAGTTATGACATTTTATCAAAAAATGGAACTATTTGCATTGCGAATTGCAGCATATCGACTTGCTGCGATGGGACATGTGAATTTAGCAAAAAATTTATACAACGATTTACAAAGGATTTAGAAAAATGAAAGCATTAGTAGTATTTTTAACAACTCTATTTTTTAGTTTTAGTTTATCTGCAGCAGAAATAAAAGTAGATATGCTGAACAAAGATGCGAACGGAAATCGCATGGTGTACAGTGAAGAAATTATCAGAGTAGATGTAGGAGATACAGTTACCTGGTTGCCCACTGCAAAAGGACATAACGTAGAATTTAGAGCAGGGCCACAAGGTTTTAAAGCACCCAAAAAGTCCAAGATAGGTAAAGAATATAGTTACTCATTTAATGTCCCAGGAGTATATGTCTACTGGTGTACACCACATAAAAGTATGGGTATGATTGGATTGGTTGTAGTAGGACAAGATACAAGCAATTTAAAAGATATTAAAAAGACTAAAATGTTTGGAAAAAGTAAAAAGAAGTATAAAAAATTATTAGGAGAATTATAATGAATACAGTTCTTACAACTGTACAAACACTAGCAATTACTGGTGTATTAGGTATAGTATTTTCAGGTATAGTACTAAGCTACCTTGTAAAATATATCTAAATTTCCCAACCTCCATAAAAAAAGCAGGCCTCGTGCCTGCTTTTCTTTTAAAGAAATATTTCGATTGATTGATTCAGTCATAGATGCTATAATAAGTGGATGAATAATATTCAACAAACAATACTGAACGCATTGCCTGGTCGCCGCAAACAAAGTAGTGGCGGCTGGACAAGTTTTAATGCTGTGTGTTGTCATCATAATGGTGAACGTCCTGACACAAGAGGACGTGGTGGTGTTATTTTCGCGGATGAAGCAGTAACATATCATTGCTTTAACTGTGGATTTAAAACAGGCTGGCAACCAGGCAGACACCTCAGTTTTAAACTACGCAAACTATTGACATGGTTGGATGTGGATGAAAATACAAGACAGATGCTTACAATTGAAGCATTGCGTATACGAGAAACGGTAGTACCAGTAGAGGATCAGGAGCAGATTCAAATAGAATTTGCCCCCAGGGATCTTCCGGATGATTTGCACAGTATACACGACGCTCCTCAGGAAATCCAGGACTATGCGCAAAAAAGATGTTTACCAGCAGATCGGATTTTGTGGAGCAGTAGTGATGTAGGCAGAATGAATCGGCGCATCATTGTTCCGTTTACATGGAACAATCAGGTGATAGGCTTTAGTAGTAGAGCAGCTGATGAGGACACGCGACCTAAATTTTTTACAAGCCATGAACCAGGATATGTATATGGTGTGGATCAGCAGGCAAGCAATAGAAAATTTGCAATTGTAGTTGAAGGCCTGTTTGATGCTGTTTGTATTGATGGTGTAGCAGTGCTCACAAATACATGTAGTGAAACACAAGCACAGATTATTGACACACTTGCTAGAGAAATTGTGCTGGTTCCTGACAGGGATGCAAGTGGACAAAAATTAATTAATAGTGCACTACGCTATGGATGGAGTGTTAGTTTCCCAGATTGGCAGTCTGATATCAAAGATGTAAATGATGCAGTGCAAAGATATGGCAAACTGTTCGTTTTAAAAAGTATTGTGGATGCACGAGAAAACAGCAGTTTAAAAATTAATTTGAAGAGAAAAAAATGGTAGATATTTGGTTACCATTTGTCCCAGGAGGCGGTGCTAGTATTATAGAATCTATTGTTCGTAGATGCACCAACATGGAAGGCATGCCTCCTCGTAAAGCAAAGATCCAATATACATCTAGCGGAAATATAGATGGGCATTCTTGGGCAAAACAATGGCATCCGCAAACATACAAACAATTTTTATCTTACAATTATGAAAGTTTTACAGACAATTTTTTTACTCCTATTGTTCCTATGAAAGATATTAGTGGATCTGATTTGTTAAAAATTATATCCAAGAAATCAGGTAAAAAAATATACATTGGACCTAACACGGAAGAGTCTAAAGAATTTGCATTAGTTGCATATCAAAAGGTTCCTGATTATTTAAATCATATTATGGGAGATAAATCTGGCACAAACAAGTGGTCCACAAAACCACTGCAGCAGTGGGAAACAAGAGAATATATAAGTTTAACATTAATGGATTGGTGGATTCCAGAAATGTCCTTACAATGGAATACAGCAAAGGAACTTGATTTCATTTGTTATGACACTCTAGAAGTGTTCAAACATTTCCCTGATATTATTAATAGTATTGTTAAAGAAATTGGATTTGAAATTACAAACAAACCGTTATACCAAGAACTTGTTGAGCGCTGGTATAAAGGACAAAATAAGATTTGGGAAGATTGGCATAGTTACTGTGACTATAAAAAAGGTAAAGGAAAATTAACTGGAGATATCGTGCAAGAAGCATTGATACAGTATAATTTAAGGAAATTGGGTGTTGAATTAAAGTGCTATGGACTAAATAATTTTCCTACAGCACAAGAACTTAGGAACTTTTATGAATAAAGAATACAGTCCCGACTTACAAAAATTATTTTTGGAAATGATGATTAATGATGCACAAAATTATGTACGTGTGCAGAACATTTTCAATAAAGACAACTTTGATAGAAGTTTGCGAGATACAGCGGAGTTTATCCAGGAACACAGTACAGAACACAGTACACTTCCTACACGAGAGCAAGTAAAGGCCGTAACTGGCGTAGACCTACAGCCCGTGCCAGATATTACAGAAGGACACAACGACTGGTTCCTGTCGGAGTTTGAAAGTTTTACTAAGCGGCAAGAACTAGAACGTGCTATTTTAAAAGCTGCAGACTTGCTGGAAAAAGGTACATTCGATCCAGTAGAGAAATTGATCAAGGATGCAGTACAAATCAGCCTTACTAAAGATATGGGCACGAACTATTTTGAAGATCCACGTTCCAGACTTATGGCACTCAAGGATAATAATGGACAAATTAGCACTGGTTGGCCTGCCGTTGATCGTAAGTTATTTGGTGGTATGAACAAAGGCGAACTTAATATTTTTGCAGGAGGAAGTGGCAGTGGTAAAAGTTTGTTTATGCAGAACTTGGCTGTTAACTGGAGTACCAGTGGATTAAATGGAGTTTATTTGACACTGGAACTCAGTGAAGGTTTGAGTGCAATGCGTATAGACAGTATGATGACAAATGTGAGTACTAAAGAAGTATTCAAGGATTTGGATACTGTGGAAATGAAAGTTAGGATGGCTGGCAAAAAGGCAGGTAATTTACAAATTAAATATATGCCAGCACAAAGTAATGTTAATGATATCCGTGCATACTTAAAGGAACTACAGATTAAAAATGGATGGAATATTGATTTTTTGTTGATTGATTATCTGGATTTAATTATGCCTGTGAGTGCAAAAGTAAGTCCAGATAACTTGTTTGTAAAAGACAAATATGTAAGTGAAGAATTACGTAACTTGGCAGGCGAACTAGGATGTGTTTTTGTTACAGCAAGTCAGCTGGGTAGAAGTGCTGTGGAAGAAATTGAATTTGATCACAGTCATATTGCAGGTGGTATCAGTAAAATTAATACTGCAGACAATGTGTTTGGTATCTTTACAAGTCGTGCAATGCGAGAACGCGGACGTTATCAGTTACAACTTATGAAAACACGTAGCAGTAGTGGTGTAGGTCAGAAAATTGATTTAGAGTTTGACATAGAAAGTTTACGTATTAGAGACTTGGGCGAAGATGAAGAATATCAACAGTTTAAGAAACAAAGCAGTAGCATTTATGAACAAATAAAAAACAAAGAAAATAGTGGTGTCATTGAATCTACTGACGAAAACTCAGGAAAGATTACTGCTAGTGTTCAGAGCAGTAAACTAAAGAACATGCTTGCAGGACTAAAAAGTGAGTAAATGGTCTTGCAGCGAGCCTTATAATTCTGTTTACTTGGAACAAACACAATCTGGTTTACAAATTGGTCCGTGTTGTGTTGCAAAAAAACAACCATATGATCATAACCACGACCTCCATAGCCAACCTTACTTGCAAGATATTAAACAGCAGTTTAACAACAACATTGTGCCAGCAGCATGCAATAGTTGTGCCCATCATGAGCAAAATGGTTACAAAAGTAGACGACAGAGCTCTGGACAGGAGCCTATACATAATAAACTTAAAAAATTAGAAATACATGTTGGTAATTATTGCAATCTCAAATGTATTATTTGTAATAATGGTTGGAGTAGTGCATGGCGCAAAGACGCTGAAGCAATGGGGTTACCAACCTATGATAACTTTAAATTTGATCCTACTAGTATCCATGCTGATCTTAGCGCAGTGGAATGGTTACATTTTAACGGAGGTGAACCGTTATTAACTAACATACATCTAGATGTGCTTGGTCGTATACCCAATCCGTCACAATGTATAGTATATTACAATACTAATGGAACTATTCGAGTTAACCCATCTGTGTTTGAAATTTGGAGTAAGTTCAAACTAGTAAAACTTATGTTTAGTATCGACGATATTGGAACTAGATTTAACTATCAGCGTACAAATGCAGATTGGAAGGAAGTTGAATCCAACATGTTTTGGTATAGAGAAACTTCTCCTATCAACATGATGTTTGGTATTAACAGAACTATAAGTAAACTAAATCAACCTTATCTTAGTGAACTAGAATATTGGTTTGCAGAATACTTTGCTACTAATAGATTAGGAGATCCAAATGACTTTAGTGAACAACTTGCAAATGGCAAAACTGCTCTAGACAGCAAAACTTACAAGGATTACATATCACAGTTAGATGCTATACGTTCTTAATTAGATTAATTTAGGTACCTATCTATTCTGTGACCTTGTGCATCCCAGCAGTCTACATATGCACTACCATTATTCCAACGAACTTTGCCACTGCCCGCCACTACATCATGATCCCTGTAACTGAACGGTTTGCGTATAGTTACATCCACATACTCTCCATTATTGATACCCAGTGTTACAAATGTAATATATTTTCCTTGCTCGCCTCGAAAAACACGACCATTTGCTACTAATCCTGCAAAGTTAACACGATCTCCCCAGGTCTCTTGTATAAACATATTGGGCATAAATTCAGGTTGTGTCCAGTAACCGTATCTCTTGTATTGTTGTTGTGGAGTTTCGGTAATGCCATTGGGATAACCCAAATCACGCAAGTCCCAGCCTGCATTTTTTGCTTCAGTTTTGTGCACCCATCTACGCCAACTTCCCTGACAATGTTGCAGAGCGGCGGCCCAAAATGCTTTTGGATTATGGGCCTTTTGATATGCTAGTGCCCAAATAAGTCTACCTAAATTTACAGCGTGTGCACGACATAATCCAAAGTTTCCCAGTCCATAAAGTTCCTGAACAATTTCTTCTTTGTTATCGCTTTCGCCCATTCGTTCCATAAATTCCATAACACGTTCTTCGTTGCGTTTGGCAAAAGCACGACGGTACATGTCTGCTTCGTACATATCACAACCAATCAGTTTACTGATTTTACGAATAGCATCATCTTCATATACAATCGTATCTTCCAGTTTTTGTTCAGTCCAGTCCTGAAAAAAAGCGGCTTTTTGCCTACCAGTGGTAGCAACAGGTCTAATAAGTGCAGTAGCAAAAACACAGTCACTTTTATTTTTGGGTTGGATAGCACGGAATAAGCGTCGCATAGCCGGGGACTCAGCCTGCGTCACGCCTATAACGTTGCCATCACACAACAGTTGTTGTGTTTCGAAATCATGTTCAGGGTATGCTTCCAGTGGAGTGTCTGGATCTATTTCCAATAACTGACTCAATCCACGGTTAGCCAAAATATCTATTTTTAAGTGTTCGAGATCTTCTACTTCTCGTTTGTCCATCATCAACTGATTATCACTATTGATAAGACTTTTTGGTAGTTTATGTTTTAGTATAACGATACCACCGCAGTGTTTTGAAATTGATCTTTTTTTGCCTAGTAATTTTTTTTCGATTCTCATTGCCTCTTCCTTGTCTATGTCAAAATCTTCGTATTTGAAATTGCGAGGAAGTCTACCAGATGCACCTAGACGACGTGCTGCTTCACGCCGAGCACTCTTTTCCTTGTACATAACATAGTTGCTGATCCTAGCACTACGCCCAGGCCACTGGGCGTATATACGCTGCATCACGCGGTCTTGTTGCCAATGCGGAAAGTCTATGTCTACATCTGGTAGATCATCTCGCAGTGGATTTAGGAAACGTGCTAACGGAATTTGCCACTTGATGGGATCAACATCTGTGATACCCAACAGATAACACACAAGACTACTGCCTGCAGACCCTCGGGTCATGTGAGGAATGTCTCGTGTGAGCTCTAGTACGTCGCAAATTGTTAGGAAGTAGTCGACAAAACGAAGTTTAAGGATAATCTCCAGTTCTTCGATTAGTCTTTCATGATACTCGGATGAGTTTGGTATTTGCCTTATGAATCTGCCAAGTAATCTTTCAATTTGAGCCTGTGCGTCCTTTGGTAACTTCATTGTTTTGCCTTGTGTTTGCCTAAATCGTGTTTTGTTTTATGCCTAGTGTCACACTGTGACATTCCTATTTATATTGACAAAGATCAAATCAGTATTATTTCTGGTAAAATTAATAAAACTTAAATACATATATGATAGCATATCAAAATATAAAAAAGGTACACGTGGAAATAAGCACATTGTGCAATGCATCTTGCCCACAGTGTCCTAGAAATGCTTGCGGTTTTCCTTTCAATGCTGGATATCCGGAACTCAACATGACCCTAACTATGGCTCAAAAAATATTTACTCCTGAATTTGTACAGCAATTGGATGAAATACTGATTAATGGAAATTTTGGTGATATGGTGATGAATCAGGAAACACCGGATATTATAGACTATTGGAAAAGTATTAACCCTGATCTAAGCATAACAGCAAGTACAAATGGTGGTGCTAGGAATCGTGATTTTTGGGAAAGACTGGCATCTCAGAATGTGCTGGTGGATTTTTGTATTGATGGATTATCTGATACACATCATCTTTATAGACAAAACACAAGATTCGAAACTGTGGTTCGTAATGCAAAAATCTTTATTGCTGCAGGTGGTGTTGCAAACTGGAAATGCATAAACTTTGAACATAATGAACATCAACAGTCTGAAATGCAGCAATTAGCGCAGGAATGGGGATTCAATAGTTTTGATATTGTTGACCATGGTAGAAATTATGGGCCTGTTTATAACAATCAGGGCCGGATGACCCATACACTGGGCGGATACCCCATGGGAGATCATGGTGTGTTGCAAGTAAAACTTGCAGATAAAACAAGCAGTTGGGATAAATTTTTAAGAGAACATAGACAAAACTCCAGTTTTGATCCCCGTCGTGATCATGTAACATTAAGTTGTGATACACTGGAACGAAATCGCATATACATTAGCGCAGATGGCCAGGTGTTTCCTTGTTGTTACACTGGATTTTATCCTGGAAAATACAAAAAAGGCGGTCCTTATACAGCAGGATTAAATCTTCAGTTATTGGATTTTATTAGTGAAAACAATGCTATAAAATACGGAGTTGAGCATAGTATAAACTGGTTTCATAAGTTAAGTGAAAAATGGTCTGAGTTAGACTATGAAAAAGGCAGACCTATTGTATGTGATGCTGAATGCGGCAGTTGTAGTGTGCAAAAATTAAATTCTAGAACATGGTTAAATGATCAGTAATCAGAGGCATAAAATTGATAAACTGGACATTGTTATTGCTAGAGCATGCAATCTAAATTGTGAAGGTTGTGTAACATTCAGTAACTTTGGTCATATACGTGGGGTGTTACGTTGGAAAGATCAAAAAGATAAAATTTTACCCTGGTTGGATAGATTGGAAATAAGCGATTTTATTACATTGTTTGGTGGAGAGCCCTTGTTGAATCCTGATATTATGGATTACATTGAGGGTATCAGTGCATACTACACAGAAATAGGAGAATCCACAACAATAAGTATCCAAACAAACGGTATAAGACTTCTTGAAAATTTAGATATTGTTAGACTTGGGTGCCAAACAAAAAATATTGTAATAGATGTTAGTATTCACAGCAGTAATACCAAATACAAAGACAAAGTAAATTTAGGAATACAAAGAGCACAGGCTATAATTGATAGTGCACTGGAAAAAGATCCAACCCTAAAAAACTTTTTAAGCATAACAGATTATGTAGGAAACGATTGGATAAATCATTACATAACAAGATCAGATGGAAGTATTGCTCCTGCTAGGGACTACAATAGCACAGAAGCACAGTTTCCCCACAAGGCATGTCATATTAAAGATTTTGTTAATTTATATGACGGCAGACTTTACAAATGTCCTCCAATGGCAACATTATCGGATTATGGAAAAAATACTCCTAACTTTGACTATGAGTTATGGCAGCCCTGGCTGGAAAACTACAAGAGTTGTGGGCTGGAAGATGATGTTGCTGCCTGGTTAAAAACAAGAAACTATGCAGAAAAAGTATGTAATATGTGTTTTCCTGCAACGGCTAATAAGCAAGTTATTACACATGATGCAGAGTTAAAATACGATATTATTTTCGATGAAGCAAAATTTAATCGATATTCTTAATTTGACGAATTCTAGCTATATAGTTTTCTATTTTGTGATCACTAATACTATCAAAAAACTTTAATTGTCGCCAATTGTCCCAGTGACCTCGTAAACTGTCTCGGAACCTGGCCCACACAGTCATTTTTACTATATCTCCATCATAATCAATATATCTTTCGGTGCCGCAATGTCTAAATCCCAACCACACTGGAGGAACACGTGGAACAATATCATTATTGTTTACAAATCTATAGTGTGTAAATTTTATATTCTTATACCATTTGCGATTACCAACACGTGGACAGCCATATGTGTATACTGCAGCAACACGATCCTGTAATCTACTACCAGCTAACACTGCTAATGCTGCTCCTAGACTATGTCCTGTAATATATAAAGTTTTTCGTTTCCTTGCATTAGTATTAATATGTGTTAGTAATGGTTCCCACAGTAGTTCTAAATAATCAAAAAAGCCTGCATGTACTTTACCCACAGTTTCGCTCTTGGAATGCCATGCTTTGAGATCTGCAGCAATATCACTAAATTCTTTTACTTCCGTGCCTCTAAATGCAAGAACAACAGTAGTATCATTCTCCAATACCAAACATTCACTGCCGCTTTTATCAAATAATTCTGTACTAGGGTAACCCAGTTTTTGTGCTCTTTTTTTAACATAACTGGCTTTTTTGTATGCAAGTCTAGAAAGTTCTGCAAAATGCAAACTAGGTCTTTTTATATTTGACATTGAAAACCCCTTTGTTGACATCAATATTTATAAATTAACACAAAGATCTGTATTACTGAAAACAATATAAATAATACATATTATGGATGAGGTAAAATGAAAAAACAAACTCGTAGTATCCTAGAAGAATTAAACTCTATGGTACAAGAACGTGACAGAAAACATGTTTTTGAAAGCCGTGGCACAAATATCATTCAAAGTGCAATAAACCTTATCGACGAGTTTTATGAACATTATGATGAAACTATTGCTGGCGATCTAGAGCGTAGATTTATTAATAGTATTAGACAAAAAGACACAAAAAGATATATTAGAGGCACCAAGAGACTGGACTAATGCGTATTGAACATATTTTAAATGAAAGTGTAGATTCGGCTACAAAAAAGTTGAATAACGAATACAAGGCTAAACTAAAACAAGTTCCACGTGTGCTCAAAGGAGTCAAGGGCAAAGTAGAGCAAGCAATGGCTGCCTATAAGACTACAGATCCTGACAAATACGATAAAGATCTACCTGATCTTGTTGTGGATATTACCAATAAGATAGTAGGATACAAGGACAAACAAAACAATAGGAAACAATTTCCGGGTAATCCAGCAGACCCCAAATCACTTAATGCTTTTTTGACCAATGCTATTACAGACAAATATCAGGAAACCATTTATGGTAGATTACTTAATCCTGAAGAAGAAAAAAATCCCGAAGATATACAAATAGCAGATCAAACAAAAGATGGTGACAAGCCTCTTGACGTGCGTCCAGGACAGACTGTGCAATACAAAAATAAAAAAAATGAAATTAGAAGTGCAGAAGTAGTTCAGTTATTGGGAAATGAAAATGTGCAGCTAATTTCTAACGGTGCAACTTTTGCCATAGAACCAGAGAAGATTTTGGGTATAGTAAGTGAAGCTATTCTACAAAGTCCTCGTCCTGAAATAAGATTAATTTTTAGGAAGACCAATGATGGAAAAGGATATATTTTCAAAGTAAGAAAAAATAGAGAAGAATCGGAACCTGAGCTTCTAACCAAAAAAGAAGCCAAACAACAGCTGGATGCACTTAAAAATGCAGGTTGGAAACTGGCAGTTGGCGAACAGGATATTAACGAAGGCGGGGCAATGCCCGGTGTAGGTGCTATTCACAAAGATGAAATTGCAGCAACGCTACAACCTTTAGAACGTGCGTTAGGAATAGATTTACAGAACAACACGCTGGGCAGTGTAGGTAAAAAAGAATTTAGTGGGGATATTGACGTAGCAATTAATGTTTCACCAGAACAGATTCCTGAATTTGTAAAAAAATTAGAAAACTTGCCCGAGGTGCTTGACATTGCCAAAAGCAGTGTTATAATGACTAAAGTGAAAATCCAGGATTACGATAGTTCTAGACAAACTGATCGTAATAGGACTGGTTTTGTACAAGTTGATTTTATGCCAGGAGATCCTGGTTGGATGAAAACTTACTATCATTCTCCCGCAGAAGATGAAAGCAAATACAAAGGTGTATTTCGTAACATTATGATCGCAACTATTGCTGCAGTATTAGACCGCAAGGATAGTGAAGAAAAAATAGACGATGGTCGCCCCGTACAGTCAGAAAGATGGATGTGGAGTCCTGCAGATGGTCTAGTTAGAATACGTAGAACACCTGTAGCTAATAAAGCAGGAACAGGATACACCAAGAAAAACAAAAACGAAATTATTCAAGATCCTGTTAAAGATGCTGCAGGTATTGCCCAAGCATTAAAACTAGACAGTCCTCAAGATCTTAACAGTTATGAAAGTTTAAAATCTGCAATAGAAAAAAATTATAACCCGGAGTTGGTTAAAAAAATCCTAGACAGTTTTGCAGAAAATCCGCAAGTACAAGACATAGGTGTGCCTGATGATATTAAAAAAGAAAGCATGGATCTATCAAGGATTCGAGCACTGAGTGGAATATGAGATTTTACGAATTTAGGAAAATATACGAAGCGCCTGCTAGGATTCAACATGCTGAGGATTTAGTTTTTTGGGAAGGCAGTGCAGGAGCTCTTAGAGCATTACAAAGTTTAAAAAGCATAAGTGGAGAAGGTCATAAGGATGTAACAATCAAGTGGGACGGCAGTCCTGCAATTATTTTTGGTAGAAACGAACAAGGACAGTTTGTACTAACAGATAAAAGTGGCTTTGGTGCAAAAGGATACAATGGCAAAACAACAAGTGCAGATGAACTGGAAGTAATGCTTAAAAACAGACCAGGTTATCAAAAAAATCCTGAAGGTTATGGAGCCTTTATCAACAATATGCGAGATATTTTTGATGAATACGAAAAAGCTGTTCCTAAAGATTTCAGAGGATTTTTTAAAGGAGACTTATTATATTTTAATAAGCCACAGATTAAAGGTAAAAATTTTATTTTTAAACCCAACATTGTACAATATGCAGTAAGTGTGGATAGTGATTTAGGTAAAAAGATTGCTAAAAGTAAAACTGGTGTTGTAATACATAGACTTGTTGATCCTGATGGTACAGAGCAACCACTAAAAAACTTTGATATATTTCAAGGAGAAGAGGTTTTAGTTGTGCCGCCTATCAGTAGTGAAAGCCCTGTGGAAATGGACACTCCTGAACTTGACAGATTAGAACAGGATATCAGTAAATTTGGTGGAGCAATAGATAAGTTTTTAAACACTAGCACACTAGAAAGTATGAAAATGAAAGATTTACCACAAATTTTTTATACATATATGAACAGTAAAGTAGACACAGGGCTAAGTAACTTCAATTATCCTAATTTTGAACAATGGGTGCAATCCAGTAAGTTAAGCAACACTAAGAAACAGCGAGTATCAGAGTATGTAAAGCAAAATGTAACCAGTTTTGATGCATTGTTTGCATTAGTAGTAAATATAATGAAAGCAAAAGATAGTATAATTGCAAAGTTGGATAAGCAGAGTAGTAATATTAAACAAAGTATAGGAGACAAATCTGGAGGCGAAGGTTACGTACTTGCGCATCCAGGAGGAGATATTAAACTAGTGCCTAGAGCAAGTTTTAGTGCAGCTAACCGAGCAGTGGAAAGATAATGGCATACGAATTTTTAAATAATGAACTAACAGAGGCACGTTATCTACGCAAGCCTAGTGATGCAACTGGTTATAGCGAGTTCGATATAGCTGATAGTTTTTTTGAGCATTTACTTGCATTACAACAAATGCGCTTTGAAAATCCTGCAGCAGCACAAAGATACGCAGAAAATACATTAAGACATATGAATTTTACACAAGTTAGGACTGGCGGAACAGATTTACATAACTTGGCTGCTATACTGAACAATCCCAGCAAATACAAAGACAAACTTACAGATGCTGGTAGTATTAGATTTGACGAACTGAAATTTAAAAGATATTTGAGAGATGTTGCTGCTGGTAAACTGAATAAAAATCAAGACACACAGTTTTTTATGCAAATGCAACGTAATTTAAACATAAGAAATAGTCTATTAAAAAATGCAAGACGAATTGCACAGGATTATGATTCCAGCACCAACAACGAAAGACGTGCAGTAGGGCAGCGACTTACAAACACTTTTAGACAGGATGGAAAATTCCGCAGTGATATTTTTAAACCCTATGCTACTGGACTAGCAGCAAAGGGTCTAATAGATACTGATCCCAAAAAATCCACAAGTATAACCCGAGGTGTAGCAAAAACACTGGGCAAAGCAGCTATCGCAGGTGCAGCAGGGTATGCTTTTGGTAGAAAATTTGGTTAAAACTCAAAAATATACTTCCTAATTGTTGTGTATTTTTATAAATATATACAAGTAAGTAATTTACTTTCGTAATAGGAGAAAACAGATGGCAGAAATTACTCGTGTAAACGGTAATGCTTTTGGTGTTGTAGCACATGATCGTGGTGCAGCTGGAAGCGGCGCAATTAGTGCTGATGAAGTTGTAAATCTAAACGGCCCAGTACTAGACTTTTTTAAAATTATTGTACAAGATGTATCAGGTGACGTTAACGATATTCGTAATGAACTTGATGCAGGTGAAGCTGTAGAAGCAATCCTAACAGCAGTAGCTGATAAAGCTATTATTGAATTTTACCAAGTAGAAGGCGACACAACTGGCCAAATTAGCGTAGCAGTACGTGGTGGTGTTTGGACAGACGCAACTTTACAGGCAGCAATTCGTGCGCTAGGCACTTCAGTAGGCGGCAACACAATGGATGTTAGTGGCTCATCAGTCACAAATCCAGGTTTCGAACTAGTATAAGGAAAGGTATAAACAAATGGCAGAATTAAGCGTAGGTGTTCGCGATGTGCAAACATACAGTGGTGACAAGCAATTAGCTCTTACATCACTATCAAAGTCAAATATGACTCAGGATGAACTAGATGCAGCAATCCAGTTTATTCAACTAACAGCTACAGTTGTTGGTATTGGTGATGATACAGATGGCGGCTTTAATGACGGTGCATCAGACGTAGTATACGTTCTAACAGAAGGTCCTGCTCCTGCAGCAGGTGCTGATTTTGGAGAAGGTTCAACAGGCGTAACAGCAGCAGTTGTAGCTTATTTTAACAACCTAAACCAAGGTTAACTTAATCAGGAATACAATTAAAAGCGGTGTTTTTTAGCACCGCTTTTTTTGTGGAGTAAATATTGCTATAAGGAATAAAAAATGAAACATTGTAGTAGTATTTGGCAAGATCATAAGTTTATTAAACCTGTAGAAATTGCACTATTATCACCTATGACCTGGAAACAGGATAATAGATGGCATTGGCGTGAACTGCCAAGTATTATGGATCAAGGACTAAAGTATCCTATTTTGTATTATGTAGTAAGCGAAGAATGGTGGTACACTAAGTTTGCTAAATGGAAACAACATACTCCTATGTGGCCGCATATAAATCCCCCGGTTGTAATAGACGGTTGGATTTATGCAGTGAAAATGGGAACCAACAGACTAAGAGCGTTAAAATTTATGGATTACGAAACAGTTGACGCAATATGTTTTCATAATAGTGATGATCTTGTTAAATTAGGAGTATACCTAAGAGATGAAGACCCTGTCAAACACCCCCAAACTATCATATCCTAAAAGTAAATATGACATTTATGGATATGGTCCTGTATGGATGATAGCCACTCTTGTGGATATTACACAAACAGGAGAATTTAGAAAAAAAGGCAAAGCTAGGAATCAACAACGTAATTTTGATACGCTTGTTCAAATTATCAGTATGTTTTCTCAGCCCAAAACTTTTCCTGTACGTAATATTCTTACACATTATAATATTCAATCCATATTCGATGGTCAGGATCCAACTAGGCAAGTGTTTGGAGATAGATTTACTTTTACAACAGAAATGTTTAAAAGAAATTATAGACTTTGGATTCTTCCTTTTACTGTAGAACATTACGGGGTATTTGGTCAGGGCGACATTTTGGCAGAGTGTTTGCATAATATACCAGTAAACACTGGACTGGATGAAAGTCAAGATTTTCCTGTGAGCGTTTTTGATACACAAACCAAGGAAAATAAAAACACTATTATATTCTATTATAGTGATTGATAAATAATTTTGATGCATTAGGCATACATTAGGCACACACAAGGCAAACATAGGCATATTTCAAGCATCTAATAAATGAACCTAAAGGGTGGACACGTGTCAACAACTGATATTGAAAAAGAAAGCCTTGAAGCACATGTTGAACTGTGCGGCGAAAGGTACAAGCAATTGCATAATAAACTGGATGCAATTATAGAACACATGAAACAACAGGATGAATCTATAGATGAAATCCGTCAGGCTGTGGTAAAGCATGATCAGTTTCGTAACCGCCAACTTTTAGGATGGAGTACCGCAATTATAGGCGGTTTAGCTGCAGCTCTTAGTAGCGCATTATTTGTTTTATTTACAGATTAAAATTTCCATAAATACTATATGCTAATAGGTGACATCATACCAGCTGTTCTAGGCCTAAATGAAGGCATGGCCTGGGCAAAAAGTGGCAACAAAGTAGTGCGCAAATATCGCTGTGCCAGTGGCAGACGCAAGGGTAGAATTGTGAGCACACCAGCTCAGTGTTTTGCTGCACCTGACATTAAAAAACTGTTGATCAAAGTTTTTAACAGGACCACTATTCTGTGCACTTTTTAAAAGC
>CAACVD010000011.1_pt1 | contig 74874 bp, 123 predicted proteins | sample 2381771 | NCBI WGS metagenome assembly CAACVD01 (sample SAMEA5211965, study PRJEB30684) | marine metagenome | biome: Marine; feature: Epipelagic; material: Water | collected 2015-10-15 | depth 15 m
GTAGAGCAATGAAAGAACGTGGTAGATATCAAATACAATTTATGAAAACAAGAAGTTCAAGTGGTGTAGGACAAAAAGTAGATTTAGAATTTGATATAGATTGTTTGCGTATCAGAGATCTTGCAGAAGATGATGAATATCAATCATTCAAAAAACAAAGTTCAACTATCTATGAAGGTCTGAAGAAACAAAGCACAGTTGAGTCAAACGAAACAGCAGAGCCTAGTAGAAGTGATCCTACAGAGGGTGATACTATAGGCAAGATTAGTGGCAAAACACAATCTACTAAATTAAGAGAACTGCTTAAAACAATTAATACAGAGTCAGATTAATTCTCCATTTTTTATGGCCATAGTGAAACCTTGACTAAATATTCTAGTAAGGCACAAAAGGCAATAAGGAAGGCAGTATATTATGACTGAACAAGAACAAATTGAGGCTCTGTTAGATAGATTTAAAAGGCCTATACCGAAAGGAAAAACCTATCAAACTAGACTTGCTGAAGAGTTTGAACTTATAATACAGCAACGTTTTACTCAATACTTTTTACAGATTTGTGATATACTAGATATTACTAGTGACATACCTCATATGACTAGAGGTAGTGCTGGTTCAAGTCTAGTATGTTATATGCTAGGTATAACTGATGTAGATCCAATCAAATGGAATATACCTATCGCACGATTTATGAATCCTTTACGTGACGACTTACCTGATGTCGATATTGATTTCCCACATTGGCAACAGGAAGAAGTTATGAATAGGATTTTTAAAAAATGGCCAGGCAAGTCGGCACGACTATCTAACTATGTAATGTATCAAGATAAAAGTGCTAAACGTGAGGCTGTAAAACGTTTAGGCGTTAAAGGCAACTTACCTCGTAATTTTAAGTATGAGGATTTAGGCATCGACGTAAAAGAGGCAAAAAGAATAGAAAACAAACTAAAGGGGAAAAAGAAATGTATATCAAAACACTGTGGAGGCATCTTAATGTTTACAAGGCAATTACCAAAATCTTTAATATCACAAGACAACCAAATACTGTTAGACAAAAACGAAGTAGAGGACTTAGAACATCTCAAAGTGGATATCCTAGCGAATCGTGGTTTATCGCAACTTATGGAGATCGATCAGACCGCACTAGAAGACTATCCGGTATCGGACGAAAAAACTTCGGCTTTGCTATGCCGAGGGGATATCCTTGGAGTAACGCAGGCGGAGAGTCCAGCGATGAGGAGACTGTTTAGAGCCATACAACCAAAGTCAGTTTATGACTGTGTGTTCGCTACTGCACTGATAAGACCAGTAGCAATGAGCGGAAGAAAGACCGCTAGTATGTTTCACGATTGGAGTCGTGAACGCCAAACTGATACCATAGTATACGAGGACGATGCAATAGAAAGGATAAGTAGTATAATAGGAGTTGACTATTATGAAGCCGATATGTACCGTCGTGCGTTTGCTAAAAGAAACGAAGAAAAAATTACAGAGTTTATTCAAAGAATGGGACAACACCCTAAAAGAGAATCCGCTATTGAGTATTTGCAGTCACTATCCGGATTCGGTCTTTGTCGTGCCCACGCTGTCAACCTCGGACGACTCATCTGGGCACTCGCATACCAAAAAGCACACAACAAAGAAGAGTTCTGGAGAGCGTGTCTTAAACACTGCCAAGGCTCGTACAGGCGATGGGTACACAAAACTGAAGCGAAAAGAGTAGGCATTCAGCCTCGTACTAAATCAAAATCAGATACCATAGACGATCCTGTTTACCAATACAAAAAGTTTGGTTGGTGGAGTGATCAAAAGTTTTTACCAGGATTGTTTTGTAAAGGAACATATATGGATCACGTAGAGTTTGCAGGACTAGTTGCTAATGGTCGTGTGTTTAAAGGTAACAAAGGCAAATACGTAACGTTTGTTACACTAGGTGTAGACAACGGACAATACATAGACGTTACAATCAAAAAACCATTTGGTTATTCAGACTGTGATGTAATTTGGGGAACTGGCAAAGTAAGGCACAACAACAATTCAGATTATGTAGAAGTTGATCAAGTAAAAGGTTATAAAATTGATCGATGGTTAAAATAAATTTGCAGTTGCTTCTTTAACAGATGCCGCAACAGATTGTTTCCATAACATTTTAGATTCAGTATCAAGCACAGTAGTAGGACAATCTGCTGTAAGCCATTTGTGTGTTGGTGTCCATGGATGCTGTCCACTCATTTCACCTTCAAGTTGTCCTGGTGCCCAAGTACTCATACCTAGTGTGCAAATCCATTGTTTAGGACCTTCTCCTTGTTCAATTAGATTAAACAAGTCTACACTGCTGGTTACAGATATATTACTGTTAATAATACGTGAATTAGACATTTGTACATCATTAGTATGAACTAGATGTATTGCATTTTGTTCAACAGGACCACCTAGATAACAACCAATATCCTTGTCACTGTAACTCACACTTACCTGCTCAAGCACACTTTTAAGTTTTACTTTTTGTAATGGTCTGTTTAACATCACACCCCAAGCACCGTGACTATCGCTGTGATCTGCTATAAGGATAACACTTTGTTTAAAAAAGTCCGAATGACTTGCGGGTTGACTAATCAGCAATTTGCTTGTGTAGTTCATACTAGTATTTATCTATACTTCTATAGTGCAACTATCTGAACCAATATCTTTAAGTTTTTGTATCCATTCACCATTAGAATCTATAATGCCGTTTGGACATTGAACAGGTACTTCTGTTTTCCCTGCCATGTCCAAACTGCTTCCACTAATGACAATTTTCATACCAAAACTTTTAGCAAACATTCTAAGATGATTTTCATGCCATGTGTAATACAACTCGTCCCAGTTATCTGTTACATTACAGTTAACCGAAACAAATAAAACATTAACACCCATCTTGGCATACTCTATAATGTAGTAGGGATTCCCGTTGGGAGAAACTAAAGGACTTGCCCATACATCATTACAAATAAGCACACCTGCTCGATGTTTGTCATCAACATCAAAAACCATCGGTGCCCAACCAGGGATATAAGCAGTTGCTTCTCCGCCTCCCTGCAGTGTAGTTGGTAACAGTCTTTTGCTGTACGCACCTATATAGTTTGTTTTGTAGACTCTGACTTGGTTGTAAGGAACTCCGTCACCTTCTATCCAACCTGTACCTAGCAGTAATCCCATGTCATATTTTTGACAGAGACTTAACACTATACCTTCCTGTTGAGAAGTCCATATAGCATTATCATTGTTACAGGTATTAATAACGGGCGGTGCACAGTATCCACTCAATGCACCTTCAGGTGTTAATAGCCAATCGGTACCTTTTTCTTTCTCGATAACCTGCGTTAAATTGTTGCTGTTAGCAAGAGCATTTCTAGTAACCGGAGTCTGTATTGCTGTTATCTTGGTCATACATATATTTAAAACCGGAGAAGAAACCGGCACTGTTATTTGAATATAAATATCTTAACACAAGACTTGACATTTCTTACTTTTGATTTGCCGAGCAGTTGGAAGGAAAAAGAAATGGAGAATTTCATTCACATAGTAGCAGTACTCGTGCATCTCAGCACAGGACAACAGACCACGTTAACCAACAGCAATATGTGGTTTGAAGAAATGCCACAGTGTATCACTTACACACAACAAAACAAAGACATGATCGCTGACAGTCTGTATCAATATCTAGAAATACAATTTGGACAAGACCAACCTTGGCGCATAGAAGGCCTTTTGTGTGCAACCAGAGAGTTTATCCAAGAAGAACTTGGACCACCCACAGACCAACCTGAATTAGACGGAACATTTTTATCGGCATAAATACACATTTAGTATGCCAAGACGCAAGACTAAAAAGCACTCTATAACTGGGTCGTCCATGCCTGATGTAGAGTTAGTAGCAATCATGGATAATGCACTAAAAAGCCGTTCCAAAGACAGACACGTAGTTAAAGTAGAAAACCAGAGATGGGACAAACAGTACAAACAACTATGGGCGGATCACATCAACACAATTGACCACTGGCAGGAACTTGAATACAAGTATATGCCTGTCAGTGATACGTTTATATTTTTTAAACGTTAGTTTGAACGATCCACTGCTGTGCGTTTGTAATTTTGGACCCGGTTCCAATGTTCTATTCTCTGATTGATGCCTTCTCGTTCTATGTCGTCTGTGGCACGTCTCAACTGTTCTTTTAACTGTTTGATTCGTTGACCGGGGGTCATCTTGTTATACTTGTTTTTCATTGTGTTTTGGAGATCTATTCTACTAGATCAATTCATAAGATTCCGGCTCTTCACCGGTTCTTGTTTTTATAAACTCTCTAAACTCCTGTGCATCTTCACTGGGTATGCAGGCCATGTTTCCGTATGCTTCTGCATTCATCTTCTGCATTTCAGCCGCATATTCCTGTGCGTGTGCCACGCATTCTTCACCTGTGGTAAACACGGGATCTGTGATTTCAAACCATGCACATGATCCATACATACAGGCGCTGACAAACAGCACGAAAAAAGTGTTCATACTAGTATTTACGAACACAGTTTACTGCATAAACCAATCGGTTTATTTCAATTGGTCGCAGGCTTCCGCAGTTGCTGACAGTTCAGTTCCCTTTTTGTGGAACCACACATAACTGTACACTATGCTACCGTCATCTGACAGAGAGCACTTTTTCCCCAACTTGACTTCTGGTGGAGCCACGTGTCCTGAACAGGCTGTCAGCATGAACGCTGTGATGATTATTAATATGGTCTTCATTGTCTGTCTTTCTTGATTTTGGGCACAGTGTACACCTTCAGTGGCGTACCTGCCTCTGTAGTATTTAGCAGTGGTGTTCGGGCACGATCGCTTGAATGATCCTTTGTATGCTAATCTGCTATGCAGTTGCGAGTCATATCACTGAGTGTGTATCATCGTAAGTCTAGCACCCGTTATGAGTATTTAGATGTTACTGTAATTTTGGTTCTGTAATAGGTGTTTTTTTTGGGTTTTTGCCACAGTGTTCAGGCGCAAACACACAGGTTAAAGCACCCACTATGCCTTCAAAATTGGGTGGTCCCGGGGTGACACTTTTATCTACAGGCTCTGCCTGCCCAGCGGTAGCGGTAGCGATTTTTTGCGGTGCACAACCCATGAGTAGCATGAACGCGAGTATGAGTAAGATCGTGTATGCTTGTAGTTCTCTTGACTTCATATGGTTAATTATCCACAGTCACTACTTTGGTAAAACGCACACTTTACAGATAAATATCCTGAACATATACTAACTTGTAACAAAGGAACTTATGTTAGAAATACTATTGGGTATATTTGGATTAATAGGTGCAGAAGCAACGGCAGTGACCGTGTACAATGCAGGTAGCCTAGCATATAACGTAAACACCTGGGACGGTTCCAGTTTGAGTAGCACAGTAAAACGCATACACGAACAGAACATCAAGCATGACATGGGTGGTATTAATCCTGACATAGCATGGGAGTTTGAAGGGTTTGAACAGCCTGATGTGCGTGTTATATACAACCCACATAACTAACCCAAAAAACCTACAGCAAAAAAATTTTTATACACTACTTTGCTAGGCCCATGGTGGGTTTTATACGCAGTTAAAAAGGTGTCTTAGACTGCATATAAGCGTCATACACGGGTCTTAACAGTATTAGTGTATAGTTGTAGACCCTGTGCATATAAGGGTCATATGTGCAGTATCTGAGGTGGTTATATAGTCCAAAATTTTCTGTGATCTTTTTTTAAAATATTGATTTTTCTCCTGCCTGGTGATTCTGCATCACCATGGTTTTATTGTGCTAAACCCCTCGAAGTTTTTGCCAAAAAAAAACGACAACCTCCCGTCGAAGATTGCCGTTCCAAAACTCGTTTCAGTGAAGAAGAGTTTTGTCTCCTTTCAGTTGCTAGTCCAGCCTAGAGCCTGAGTATATGCTTACATCTGGCAGGTACTGCTTTACCACTTGTGCATAGGCTTCTGCACCCGCTTCTTTGATGTCCACATTCTGGACTCCAATGCCCGATGGATTCCACAATTGGTATCCACCTCCATAAGCCTTCCTAAAGCCTAGGGCCTTAAAAGACTTACCCAGTTTGGTGTTGCCCTTTACATACGCAGTGACCCATGCAAAGCCACAGGGGAATGCATCACCAATTCTATCATATGCTGTCTGTGAAGCCTTTTGGGCCGCTTCAATTGCCTCGTTGTGTATTGCTACTGTTAACATACTCGCTCCTTAGTTAAAGTTAAACTGTAATTGTTCTTTTATATTACTATCAGATCCTGTATCTGTCAACTCTTTTTTGGCAAATAATTTGGGTGGATTGAACTGCCTTTGATTGTGTAGACTGGCAAGACTGCGTGAACTACGGATAATCATATCTTCACCTTTATGTTCTTACGAGTGTCGCCCTCTATGTTAAGCACACACTCTCCGGTTGTGAGGTTGTCCACGTTGCCCACAAACTTGCCCACCAAGTGTGCGAACTCAGGACGCTCAGAGTTGAAGCCGCCAACTATGTAGCCTCGCTTCATGTACCAATTGCCATTGGTGCCTTTACGGATCACCCTGTCCATGTAAAGAGTGTCCCAACCTTTGGGATCGTATTCCTTCTGGCTCTTAACAAACTCTGACTCATAGTCTGCGTCAGCAGTAAACCGGTCTACGATGTACTCGTAGTGAACATCGTTAGGCTCATCTTCAATGTAGCCTGCAACCTGCTTGATCTCTGCAGGGTCTGTGCTTTCTACGATGTATGTAGAACCAGGCTTGTTCTTCCAATAGTACTCGCCTGTGAAGCCGTTGTGAGCGGCATAGTTTTCTCTGCACATTGTTTGAATTACTGTTATCATTTTACCCTCTTTTTTGTTAGTGCTCATATTATAATAATAGCATCTTTAGCCAATCTGTCAACCGGTTTTTTCACTATATTTTAGGGCAAAAAAGAAGGGCCACTGTGCTAAACAGAACACAGTGACCCAGTTAACGCGGATGAACCCCATCGAGCGAGGGTAAAGATTATGAGGCTCTCAACACAGTGGTTGCCGCGTAATCCCTCCAATTAGAAGGGAAACTCTTGGCCAGATCCGCACACTTGAGAACGGTTCTCAAACTCAGTTCTCTGAGTCTAGTTCTGTTCTCGTCGATGAACTCTACCACATCGTCTTTTCTTTCCTGTGGCATATCATATTCATCGAGCATACCTTCTCTGACAATCTGTTTGATACGAAGCATCTTCTCTCGCTCCGTGTCAATGGTTAGATCCACATAGTGACATCTGGATTCTAATGCTTCCAAATGATCCTTTAGTTTCTTGGATCTAACGTTTTCGAATTTGATGTTGGTGATAAAGATCGCTGAACCCTTGAACTCAAAACGATCTGGAATACCTTCTGATCTAAGTAAACGTGAGTCAGTGTTCCAACTGATGTAACGTTTCTTACTAGTGTCCAGTGCGGCCTTGAGTATGTTCAACGAAAGATCATCTAACAGTACTGAGTCGCAGTCATCAAACACAACTACATTCTTTGGGTTGGAGAACTTGTACAGTTTTGCATACAGTCCTATGGCACTCATAGCACCTTTCACAACTTCGAACTTTCGGCTGTTACCACTCACATCATCAAAGATTGAGTCCTTGTTCAGTTGTTCTTCAACGCCGTAACTCTTACCTACTCCTGGAGGTCCTGAAACGATCATTGCACGTACATTGCCTTCCTTGGCGGCACGTGTCATTTCGTCCAAGATCTCAAAACGTTTGCCGATACGGTCCATAACCTGTTCATCGGTCTCGTTGTCTTTTGCAGATTTCTTCAATGCATTCTTCTTGACGTCATCGAAGTTACTGTCAACGATCTCATAGTCCTGTGGACTTTCGATTCTAATACGTATACTTCTTTCTGGAAAGCCTGGCTGTGCGGCTCCGTCTACTGTTACGTAGGCGCCGTTCTTGCCCTGCTTGAAGTGTTCAATCAAAGGAAACTTCATGCCTTCGACTGATTGGTCAGTGCCTCTAATTTTATAGTGACCTGCCTTGAATTGGATTAATGCTGTTTTCATTATTACCTCGCTTTGTTTAGTTTATATTATAATATTAACATCATTATAGGATTTGTCAACCGGAAATTAATTCCATTCTTCCCAGTTGTAGATTCCTTCAACACCCTGATCGCCATACTCCTTCTCTTGCATCTCTTCCCAAGAGTCGACATCGTCCTCTGCTGGCAGTGTGTCTTCATCCGGATCAATGTTCTCCAGCAGTTCTTCTTCTGCAAACTCTGACCAGATGCCTTTTTCTTTTTTAGGATCCCACATTAAGCAACCTCCTTCTTTTCAGGAATGCAGTCGTCCAGCACATAGTCGATAACCTCGTCTGTGTACTCTTCGTCATACTCGGGCACAACCGTTCCCTGATATTCTGTTTCTGTCTCGCCGTTGAACGCCTCAATGTAGTGCGCCTCTGTGTGCGGACCTTCGTTAAGAAGATTCGTATGTATCTGCGAATGATCGATACCGCCTTGGTCTAGCCAAATGTCGAACGGATCTTCTCCTTCAGCACACTTTACGAACTCTTCTGTTTTGACGGTGTAGGTGTTTGTGATCTTGTAGATCTTCTTACCTTCATCATCTTTGTATAGACTTATTCTTTGCATTTTTACCTCGCTTGTTTATTATGTTTATATAATAGCAGACATTACCGGTTTTGTCAACCCCTAATTTTCATATTCAGAAACATTGTAATACGGTCCACTAATCATTGCTTTTTTAATGATCGCTTCTGCCTTTTCTAATGCTTCATCTGGATTGTCTGCTTCAATGACTTGTTCTTCTAGGTAGTCGGCATCTTCTCTTGCCGCATCTAGGTCGACACAGATCTTATACTGCATTCACAGCCTCCTTGTCTACGATAAACCTTTCGGTATCAGTCTTTTGTTCTTCTTCCCATTCCCTAACAGACTCACTGATGTTGAAATGTTCGTTGATGGTATAGATCAAACCGTTGTCTGAATCTTCCATCTGGTCTGCGGTATAGTCACTTGGATTAAAGCAGTCATCATTGCCATCGCAATACTCACCAGCAAAGTCACAGCCACCTTCATAGTAGTATGACTGAATGCTACAATCCTCATTCTCTGATAGGAAGTGATCATAAACACCTGTGGGTGGTGACCATGCACTGTCGAACCAACCTTCGATGATACCTGTATCACCTTCTTCTCTGTATTCGAGATTCTCTGAATCGACATCCCACTTGGTTGACCAGTTCGATGTGCACCAGCCATACCAGTCATCATGACCATACTTCTTCTGCAGAAGTGGCCTCTTGTCTCCGTTTGCTGGATACTTCTCAGAGTCTGCCAACTCTTCTGGCATAGGATACATTGTGTTCAACACCTGATTGGTGTCCTTGAACTTTTTATATAGACCTTCCACCTTTGCTTTAGGTCCACTCAATTTGAATGTGTTGTTGCACCAATTAGGCATCGTGATCCTCCACTTCTCTACCCTGAGCAAAGTCTAACAAGTCAGCCGCCAATGCCGCCGCCTGTGCTCTTGTTAATTGTATAGAATCGAAAAAGTTATCAGCAGGACCTCTGTCCTCTTTGTGATCTCTTTGCATTGTTATTTGCACACAAGAACCGTTTCTATCCCCACCCCAAAATCTAGTAAGGGAAACCTTTTGTGCGTGTGATCTTAAGTTTGTTGACATATATACCTCGCTTATATTTGTTTATTATAGTATTACTATAACATGGTATTACCGGTTTGTCAACCTGTTTTTATGCTCGGCCCATTGTTTTTCTGCCTTAGATATCTGGTATTGTTTGCCAATATTTTCAACAGATTTGATGCCTATGTTCTCTATTTCTTTGGGAAAATCCGTGTTCTGGATTGTGTTGTTGATGTTGTTTATTTGGATTAATCTCTTGATTATCTCCAATGGCTCTAGTGCTAGAGCGGAAGTTGGGGTAAGGGCGATGACGAACACCGCCCCTACGATTAGGGATTTAAGATGCTTGAGCAACTGGCTCAGCCTCTACCTTTGGTGTGCTTAGATCAACACCATACTTGCTAGCCGCTCTTTCTAAAGCAGGCTTTGTAGATGCTACTTCAGAAGCAAATCCGATTGAAGACAAATGCTTCACAGCATCACCTTTCAACATCGCTTCTGGAAGTTCTTTGATATTAACGTCTGTGTGACCGTTCTTATCTAGGACCTTGATCCTCATTATATCGTTGGCAAATCTAATCTTAGTTTTACCATTCAGGGTTGAGATCCCTGCGTATTTGTATGTTTTAGTTGTCATTTTATACCTTTCCTATGTTTAAAATGTTATTGTTCTTATACTATAACATGGAAAAACCAATCTGTCAACCAAAAAGATTGTCCAAAATGATTAGTCGTCTAGTACGTCAGGTCCTGGTACGATTCGTTCTGATGGTGCAAGACCTTCTACGGCCTTGGTCAATTTGGATTTATTCTTGTAATCCTCCAAAGGTGAATTAGCCTCTTTGGCAGAGTTACCAAACTTAGGAATGATCTTCGTTGCGTTTGATAATCTAGGATTACCGTATATAGACTGAAAGTTCTTGATCTCAGCCATTGCTTGTTTAAGTTCTTCTGGAGTAGTCACTTTACGATTTTCAAATTCACATTCCAAAGAACCATCTTTGAGTTTGGTTCCTGATTTCGGAATTTGAATGTATTGGTGTTGGAATTCTGTTGCGAATTCATCCTTGCCTTTCTTTCTGGCAAATTCATAGACCTTTGCATTAGGGTCCATCGTCACTGTGCTATTGTCACTCATCGTTTGTTCTCCAAAGTAAAAAGGCCGCACCCAAACATGACGCTCCCAGAGTGTACTTTAAATCGTCCCACTCACCTGGTTCTTCGAATGGCACAAGAGCCGTATCGTAGAATAGATAGAAGCCTAGGGTGGTTAAGCCTAAAATTATAGTTATATTTAACCACCCTGGCATCTGCTAAACCAAGGATTCGATATAAGATTGTGGAACCTTTCTACCGACGTCCTTGCCTCCTAAGTATTTGTTGATGTGCTTCGAAGTTGTGACTGAGAAGTAATTTTCGCTCCTAAAAGCACCCTGGTCGTCATAACCTGCAACAGGTGTCTTGTAAGAAAACAAAATACTCTTACCACTCACTTCAACTTCATTCATATTAGAACCGATTGGATTTAGTTTCATTTAATTGCCCTCCGCTTTTAACATTATAATAGCACCAGTCACGAACATTGTCAACCCTATAAATGACACCATAATCATTTCGGATATAGTGTTCGCGTTCTCTATGCAGGCCCCGTCACAGTCGTTAGCCGAACCTGCCATTGCGATGAGTCCTGCCATAAGCAGGAACCCACCTAAAAATTGTTTAGCCAACTTCATTACGCCGCCACCTTTCTCTTAAGGTGTGCACCTGGAACTCTCCAAGTACCCATCGCTGTCTCAACGATAACATATTTGATGTTGACCTTCTTCACTGTGCCACCTACTGGTAGACCTCTGTGGATGAACTCAACCGCATCACCTCTGCTTAGGCTCTGTGCCTGTTGGGTGTGCAATTGGTTACGTCTGTCCTTCACGGCAGAAATAACCTTGTTCAATCCTTCTGAGTCCATTGTGTAGATCTCATTTACGATTTGCATTACTTTTGACATATATAGTACCTCGCTTTTGTTAGTTTATATATTAATAATAACACCGGTTTTACCATTTGTCAACCACTAATTTGTCTAGTGATTATGCGGATAAAAACTTGCCCAAATAGTCCGGGCGCCTGTTTCTAGCCTTTTTGTGTCCTAGATAGTTGGCACCTTCGTTTACTACTACAGGTTGTCCGTTACCTATGTCGCAGACCCAACCATATGGACCTCTGAACTTGGCCTTGGCTGTGCGTGTTTGACCCTGTGGGTTTTGGTACCATACCTTGTCACCCACCTGTACTTCGTCGAATAGTTCATCTGTCCACATTATTGTTCCTCCGCATACTCTACGGTGACACCGCCACCGTAGGCCATATTGTATTCGTTTCGCATCTCTTCGGCTTCTGCACGAGTTTCGAACTGATCGATCTCCTCGCCTTTCCACATAAGAACAAACATTATGCCGCCTCCTTTGCTACTTCCACAACCGGATCCCAGTCAATGCCGTTGTCACTCACGTGCCACTGTCCCTTCATATGAATGTAGAGATATTCAATACCTGCAAAGTTCTCAACGCCTGAGATCCTTGTGCATAACGGAGCACCATAGTCATCCACGCAATCATGATGCTTAGGTTTAGTGTCTTCCCACTTCTCACCTCTGTTGTGTGAGCCTTCCATCTGTTGTGCTGGATAGTCACCGTAGTATACAACACCGTCTTCGTGCATACACGAACTCATGTCGCCACCGTTAACTAGTTTCTTCGCGTCTTCTAGTGTAGGGAAATGTTTCACTAGGTGCATTCCTACGCCTTCCGGATATCCATCCCAGTGATGATATGCTGATACAACGTCCCAATCGCTGTATGCTATTCTGCTTCTTGTTGCCATTTATATACCTCGCTTTTTAAGTTTATAATTTATAGTAACAGACAAAACCGGTTTTGTCAACCCCTAATTTAAAAAAAGGACAATGTTGCAATTTGCAACACTGCCCCCACTATGCTTTTTTAATTAAGTTCTCCCATATCCACACTTAAATAACTTTCGTCATCTCCACTGTGTCCTTGCATACCCTGTTCGCTACCGCAACAAGTTATAAGTCCGCCTGTAAGCGCCTCTACCTTTTCCTCAATAGCCTTATCTAATGCTCCCGTATATGCAAGTCCGTTCTCCTCAGTTCCGCCTTTGTATTTTAATTGTACAATGCCTTCACCAAATGTTACTTCGTCATTGCCGTACATCTTACCATAAAAAAAGTGTAAGTTTAATTCGTCGTTCTCAATCTCACAGTCACCCCAGTGTCCGCCTTCATATGTATCAGCCCAACCTGTGCCCAAGTTAATCTCTACACTATAAGTTTCGTCACCTTCGTCTGTTATAGTAACAGCGTCTCCAAGTTTAGTTTGTAGTTTTTTAAGTAATGTAAACATATTTTGCCTCGCTTTGTTTATTTGTTTATAATATTAATATAGCACAATTTTCCAAAATGTCAACCGTTATTTTTTCTCTACGTAAACGTGTGCCTCTTTGTCCGCATTGTAAAAATCCATTATGTTGTGTTCGTTGCAATAGTTAAACCACATTTCGCTAATCCCTTCATTTATGCAATCGTCGTCATACCTATAATGCGTAACACACTCCATAGCCTTTTCATATGTAATTGTATTGTTAAAATACATATCCATCAAGTGTTTAGCATTGTCCAACAGTTCCTCTGTTGTGTTAAAATTATGTTCATAGTCGTCTTCCATAATTCCAACTTTATAGTTTGCGTTATGTGTTAAAAAATTCACCATGTGTTGTAAATGTTTAATTGTTATTTTCAAATTGTCCTCGCTTTGTTTATTGTTTATAATATTAATATAGCACAATTTTCCAAAATGTCAACAACTTTTTTTAAATTATTACCGGAAATTTCGGTTGACAAACAGATAAAAGATGCTATACTGAAAGAACAATAAGGGTTGTGAATGGCAAATCCTAGGATATGTTGCATTAAACCAGACACCAATCAGTTGCGAGCCAAGTGTCGGCCCTTGTTATAACAGATAGGAGATAGTGTGCGAAAACGAACATTTACACGATACGAGTTATTGGCGCTGGCTGTACTGGCTGTGATTACCTTCTGCCTCTGGCTAAAGGTTGACCGGTTAGAACAAGAGATATCGGCAATACCGGAATCACCAATCACCGAGACGGAGCGAATAGATCATGTGTTCGACTCGTTCAAGGATCTAATAATCACACTCAAACAAATGGAGCAACAATGAGACTACTCATAGGCATAGCCATAGGCGTGTGTGCAACCTACATCTACTTCAATCCGGGTTCTCAGGATGAGGTACTTGATACAGTGAAAAACGGTATCAATCAGGGTGCCACAATCGTGCAAGACCTAACAAAATAAATCAAAAAAACTGGTTGACAAAATACCGGTTTTATCATATTATAATAGTATAAGCCGGAGCAAACATAGAGCGAGGGGCTCAAGACACTTCGATACTCAAAGGGTGGGCCGAACTCTGACCTTTTTTCATGGCCACAATATACAGCGTCCCTCTGAAATTCCGACACTATATACAGTCTTCGCCGCCCACAAGATATTGTGAACGAACGAACAAATCTCGACTATATCGTGTGCCAAAAAGGTGTTGCAGATGTGCAACAGGTGTGGCTATTTCGCAACAGTTATTATCTGCAAGTCCACGGCCTCTCCCCGCAGAATCTCTCGTAGTCTCCGGGCATATTTGGTAGCCTTGAACCCCAATCATTGACCCTATTGACATCGCCTATTGATGCACTCGTTGATCCTTGATACAGCCATTGACTCATTGAATCCCTGCCCCTTTGATCGGTTATTGAACAGGCATTGAGAACCAGTATTGACCCTATTAGTAGTATTGATCTCATTGACCTTTCCCTATTGTTTATACTATACAGTATAGCATAGGTATTACCACTTGTCAACCCCTAATGTGACTGTGCGGTAGAGAATCCCCCGGCGTAGTCAGGCCGAGGCACGCTCAGGTACCCGCTCCCGAGGCACTATGAGAAGGATACGGGCCCCGAAGGGGCCTCTTGTGGTCCACCGTGTGCTGAGCCACTATATACAGTACCGTATTACCGAAGGTACCGGTAAAACTGGTAAAACGGTTCGAACTGTGGGGTCTGAGACGGTTCATAAGGGTGTTTTAGCATGGTTTGGTGAGGGTGACGAGAGGTGTACCAAAAATACTCTCACGCATACACACGCCTTACAGCGGGGTCTACGGTATAACCACACGCCTTACAGCGGGGTCTGTACTATATAGAACGCACAAGACCCTTAGACTACTCCTATATAGTACAAAAGGTGCGAAGCACAGATCACTTTGGTGATCTCCACACTTGCAAATACTCTCAGATATGTTATAGTGTACTAATGATAGACATCGTAATAGCCGTCGCTGTATGCTTGATACCCTATGCTATTGTTGTACCCTTGTTGATATTATGGAATAACGAGGCGCCGCCCGACAACAGTAAGCACACAGTAAGCAAGTTTGCAGAACGTGTAAATAAAAGCAACTCATAAGGAATCAAGTCAATCGAACGTATATTCAAAATAAGATCACGTCTAGTCAAGGTCTACTCAGAGTTCTGTTCAGATCGCTCGACGTATATGGATTCAAGGCTAGTCAGTTTGAAGTTACGCATAAGAGAACTCAACCACAGATTGGGCAGATCCTAGTAGCAGTATTATGACCGCTACAGGCAAAGCCTGTTAGAAAATCTACCGCGCCGTTCTTCGAACGAAATTTGGCGTTCCGCCTTTCAGGGTGTGGGGGCCTATGATTCACTAACTACGGTTATGAACGTGCTGGTGCATACATTTGCCATGGGTGATGTGGACGATCTTGACTTATATGCTAAGATGCACATAGGTCGTTGGTGTAACACCACAGAGAGAGGTCAGTGGTTGCATGAACACGCAAGAGGTTGGGAATATCGCACAGAACCAGACACGGGAGACTTTGCTCCAGAATACGGTTGGATTGTGGAACTGTACTGCACACTTGATGCTGACGAACTCACCTACTATTACATACGTTGGCCCCAGCCTGATCAGTTAAATACGTCTGTATGAAAATCACTGCTATACTGTTGGGAACACTGTTGGCCTGGGGTCTTGTGTTAGGGTCAGCGAGATCAGACGTAACTGTAGAGTATCATCAACACGAACTACACTATTGGCAGGAGAGATTGGAGAGTTGGCAAACGCGGTTTCCCCAAAATGAATCACTGCATGACGAAGCACACATGGAGATTGAGATCATACGATCACACATCAAGCAGGAGCATGAATGATGCTGAGACTGTTTTCATACACCGTTATCATCACAGCATGGCTTGTGACGATCACAGCAACAGCACAGTCAGATCACACATTTGAAGAATTCGAACTCAGAGAACAGTTACAGACGTTACAGATAAATCTCTGGGAACTACTGCATCAAAACACCTATGTTGATGACGGTGTGAGACCTGTGGTGCATGAAGAAATTCGAACGATACTTGAGAGTGTTAGTGCAACTGTTTCGGATCTATTGGAGGCGTATGAGAGAAATCAGCCCCATGTTCCTCCTCCTGCTCCTTGATCCATGTTTTGAGAAAGTTCAGATAGTCAACCAATATATCATAAGAAGCCTGATGAAAACGATCGCCTGTTTTCACGTACAGTTCTGAGTGCTGATCAATCAGACGGCTAACTGCCTGTATGTGTTCCTGCCAAGGTTGTCTTACGTCGTCCCACGCCATGATTCTTCTCCTGGGTAAAATTCCACGGTGCTTTTCCATAAATCACCATCGGGTGTGCAACTGGGCACATGATAGAGATCAGTGTCTGCCAATCCACCACGTGTTTGCATGAATTTCAAAACTCTGTTGCTGTACACATATAGGCTGTTGGGTTTGGCATTCAACACTCGCATACACAGACCTGGGTTGACCTGTGTTTGATGTGTTTGCAGTTCTGTGACATTACTGTACTGTGAAAAGTCTCTGAATGCACCATTGCCACGCAACCAAAGATATCTACGGTTTTCCAATATGGGAATATCTGTGGCAGTTTTATATGATCGTGCTATCATGCCCATGCTTTCAAACTTTTCCGCTGATCCTACTGTTATAATTTCTCTTACTCCGCCTATGTCATTGATCTTTTGATCCCAATAGTCCCAACACAGCCAATGACTGGCAATTACAGCATCATAGTCTGATATCTTCACGGCTGGATGTGTTACCTTTTGATGCTCCTGACAAGGTATCCATGTGTGTGAATGCTGAGGATCTTTAATCTGCGTAGTTAATATCATCGTAGATATTTACCACTTTGATCTTCCTAAGGTTGACTTTTATTAAATAATCATGTTATAGTGTACACATAAAGTAGAAAGAAACAATGACAGAAAACATAATAAACAGAGATGAATTTCTAAAACGCAAGAAAGAACAGCAGATTGATATGTGGCGACTGGGAGAACTTTCGGACAGAGAGTTTGTGGACTGGATCCTGGTATGGGGTGATGATGAAGATGTAGAATGGCTCAGCCAAAACCTAGCACATGATTTTGATATAGATATAGGAGAACCAACAAATGACAATGATAGACCTCAAACACCTTAAAGAAAGTTACAAAGTAAGTGGACGCAAACCCACACACGCACTGGGCAGATACCTGTGGCATTGGGGATTTGCTATGAAAGAAGCAGTGATGCTGGCATGGTTGGCAGTGTTGAGTGTGATTCACGCATTTGTACCTTGGCTGTTTGGTTGGGGATTACTAGAAAAGCACGTTGAAATGTTGAAATATACCAAGAGCAAAGTTCCCAACAATAAGACAATGAAAACTGTGAAATTCCTCAAAGAATAGCAATAAATATTTGTAACACAGGAGGTTAACATGACTAAAAGTGTTACTATTAATCTAAGTGTTGGCGACGAAATACTCGTAGGCAAGTTTAGAAACAGCAGAGCAAAGATAACCAAGATTGAAGTAGCCAAGAGTGGCGATGTTCTGTTAAAGACCACAAAGGGTGAACGCATGGCCCTTACCTTCCGTAGAGTTCCTGAAGAATTTGAAGATTCACGCAGACCCGCAGACAAGTACAGATAAAATAAATAACTGTATGAAAGCGATTGAATTCATCACGGAAAAAAAGAAAGAACGCAACAGAGGCAAAGCAAGTCGCAAACTCTGTGCAAGTCCTAAGAAACTAGGCAACAGTGATCAAAGCAGTTGCGTAGCACAAGGTCTACGTCCGAGGAATTCAGGAAAGAAACACAAAGGTAAAAGTCTCAAAGGTCGTAGAGTAAAAGCGGCCAAGTACGGCGGACCATTAAAGGATTATTCATAATGCGAATACAAGAACTACATGAAAACAAATGGAGAGAGTTTGCTGACAAACTAAAACGTTTGATTGCAGGAGATAAAGAAGCATTTACTCGAGGTGATATTAAAAATTATAGTTTTCCTATGCGAGGACTTTCAGGTACCAGAGGCGAAGATGTAAAAGGATTACAGACTGCACTGAATGGTTTAGGTTTTGATGCAGGTACAGAAGATGGCATCTACGGAAACAAAACGACAATGGCCGTTAGACAGTTTCAAAGAACATACGGTCTAAGAGTAGACGGTGATGCAGGACCTGAAGTTGCTAAAACACTTAATGGTATAGTTGCAGGCACGATAGAAAAAGCAAGACCCAAAGTAGTTGGTAAAAAAAGAGGTAGAGTAAGAATTGGTCCTAACGCAGATGTCAAATCAATTATCACTGGCATGGCAAGAAAATACCGCATCAACAAAGATGTTGTTATGGCAGTTGCAAAAGTAGAAAGCAATTTTGAAATTGATGCTGTTGGTGACACAGATCTAAGTCAACCTGCCTATGGTGTTATGCAGATAAGAATGCCTGCTTACCTTGATGCAAGAAAACACACTAGCCTAAGATGGGATTGGGAAGAAGTTAAGACAGAACCCAAAGCAAACATAGAAGCGGGTATTGCCTACCTTGCAGTAGGTAGAGATGTTTATGGTTACACAGATTACAATGACCTTGTAAGATTTTACAACGGCGGACCTAATGGACCTAAAAGAAATAGCACAATAGGTTATCACGCAAAAGTAGTTAGAGCATATAAAAGTTTAGTATAATGAGACACTACGAACTAACAGAAAGTGCAAGGATGTGGGACAACATCATTGCTAATCTCAAACAAAGTCCTAGCATAACAGATCCTAGACGACAGTTTAGAAATGACCCAGGTGGTTATCACAGAAGTTCTAGACAGATATTTCACACATGGGCCAAGCAGAGAATGAAAGGTTATCGTGCAGGCATACTAAGATCCAATGTTCCAACAAGCAGAATATGTTTTCTTGCTTTCGTAGGATTGATGCAGAGAGAATGTGGAATACCCGTAACAGGAATATTTGATACTGCAACTGTTAGAGCATTTGCACAAAACCAAGACAAGTTTACTGATCCTTACATCAGCAGTAGAGTAAAACAATATCTAGATCCTAAGATTCCAAGAGAATATTATGAAGTTGTGAAAAAGATAGAAAACCAAAGCACCGGTGGAGCACAATGGTCAAGTGCATACGCAACCTATTGGAACTACACAGGCAATCAAGATTTTGGTATAGGTCCAGGACAAGTAGAACCTGAAACCTATAACAAAGATGTAAAGAAATATGGTCATGCAAAATCAAACTTTGACTTTGCTAACTTTGAACACGTGACATCAATTGAAAGACTAACAAAACTAATGAATGATGCTATCAACAGAAAGATGGAGATAGCAGAAGCCAAGGGTGGATCACTAGAAGCATTTGCTAAAGCATGGAATCCGGATCATTGGGACAAAGCAACTGCGGTGTTAAGAAACAAAGGTGATGATAACAAAACTGTTTCAGTGCCAAAACCAAAACCAAGACCAGACCAAGTTGGAAACAAAGAGCCTGATGATATTGAAGACTTCAAAACGAATAAACAGGTAGCCAAAGCACCAAGCAAAGGTTTGGTAAGTCGAATTGGAAAAGTATTACAAGGTTATTTTCAATAAACACTTGACAAAATACAAAACCGTGTTATATTAATAGTATGAAATGGTTCATTGTATATATTGTAACAACGTTCGGTGCACCTACTGACGTTGTGATTACTCAAAAAAGTTATGACACTTTGGCACAATGCCAATTGCATGAATACTTTGAAAGAGATGACAAAGGTACTTTCAATGCCTTGTGTGTTCAAGAGAATACATTTGAAGACTTTACAAGAAATGATTTTGCAGATGCTTTGGTTGTTGACACTAGACAATTCAAAATAAAAACTCACAGACATTAAATTCTGTAAATACAGTCATGCAAGATAATAACTTACCACTAGGACACCAAAGTGGGGCCAATATGAGAGACCCACAAAACCCATTCCCTGATTTTAATGCAGAGTATGATGACTTTATAGGAAAGTACACAGGTGTATTTGATGCACAATGGTGTGCTGACGTGATAGATCATTTCAAGTATCTTAAAGCAAGTGGTCACACTTTCAACAGACAGTATCAACAACATCAAAAGCACAGACAGGACGATGAAAGTTATCTGACAGCAGAAGAATGGGATCATCAACTTAGATCAAGAAACAGTTTAGTAAACAACGGTTTCAATATGGGCATGGAGTATTGCCTTAATGATTATATGACAAAATATAGTATTCTTCAAACCTGTCAGCAGATGAAACTTACCAGCATTAGGATTCAAGAAACAGGCAGTGGTGGAGGATTTCACAGTTGGCACAGTGAGAGACAAAGTAACTTAACTTCCAACAGAAAACTTGTTACAATGGTTTATTTGAACACAATTCAAAACGGTGGTGAAACAGAATTTCTTTATCAAGCAAAAAGAATTAGACCAGAACAAGGACTTGCACTAATTTGGCCTGCAGATTTTACACATACCCACAGAGGCAATCCACCGTTGGCAGAAACAAAATATATTGTTACAAGTTGGTTTGAGTTCGCAGTATGACAGCAGAGTTTGATCAATTCATCGGCACATTCACAGATGTATTTTCAGATGAATACTGTGATGAAGTAGTTAAACACTACAAGTACCTTGAAGGTATGGGACAAACTGTTACCCGCGATGAAACTAATAATACGCCAACCATACAGATAGATGACGATGCTTATGTGCCTATTGATGAATGGGACGAACAGGTAAGGATTCATAATTTTAAAATTAACAAAAGTTTTATTGATGGTATGAACTTCTGTCTTGATGCTTATATTAAAAAATACAGTGCATTGACTTTGTTCAAACCTATCAGCATACAGGTAAACAAAATACAAAAAACAAACATAGGCGGCGGGTTTCATGCTTGGCACGCCGAACACGGAGCCAAAGATGTTTCGCACAGAGTTTTGGCTTGTATGTTATTTCTAAACGATGTCCAAAATGGCGGAGAAACAGAGTTCTTATACCAAACTAAAAGAGTGAACGCAAAGAAAGGCACTGCTCTTATTTGGCCTGCAGGGTTTTCTCACGTACACAGAGGCAATCCACCACTTTCCAATACAAAGTATATCATTACTAGTTGGTTTGAATACGTTTAACCAAACCACATTTAACACCCCGCAAACACCTGGTGGCCTAAATACAAGTACTTAAAACAAAGGAGTACTAAAATGGCAACACATGATGACATTAAAACGGCTGTGGAAAAATACCTAGCAGAATCAGAAGCATTTGAAACTAAAGGTGTAAAAGCGGCGGCAACTAGAGCAAGAGCGGCACTTAACGATTTGGGTAAATTAACAAAAGTAAGACGTAAAGAGATTCAGGATAAGAAAAACTCGATGTAATGTTGAACTCTGAATGGCCAACTCATATCCTTCATTCAAATATAAAAGACACGGACTATTGTCAAGAACTCTTTCATTATTTGATTTCCACGTACGGAGATGAGTGGCCAAACAGTTTTGCCCAAAAAGATATATTTTCACACACAGACCATAAGAATCCCATATTTGATAAAGCACAATCCTTTATCCAAAGCAGTATACAAGAATTATTTTTTATTGCTTTCCAAACTATACCAAAACACATTGTTAAAACATTTGCAACCAATCATACTAATATTGGTCTACATCAGCATCAAGGCAGTTTGATAAGTGGAGTCTTTTATGTTTACTGTGAAAGTGGCTTATTAACTTTACACGATCCTAGATTAAATGCCCAAAGAGGTTATCCAAATGAATTACAGAAGTACTTTGAACCAAAGAAGATAGCACCCAAAACAGGAGATATAATATTGTTTCCAAGTTTTCTACAACACGAAGTTGCATATAATTTAAGTAAGCAACCACGTGTTATTATGCCTTTTGATGTGTTTGGAGATCAAGATCATTTTGGATAGTTTTTTCGGTTGACTAATAGGTAAAACCGTAGTATATTAAGTATATAATTAATTAACAAGGCAAACAAAGGCAGGTACTAAATGGGATTAGAGCGAAGATCGTTAAACAACATTGATGTTAAGTTCGCACAAAAAGATATTAATCCACCAAGTATGTGGTGGGAATATGGAACACTTTGGGCAGATACCAACAGTGAAGAAGATGTTCAAATTATTAAAGAAGGTCTTGAAGAAATGTTGATGCCACATTGTGAAGTTAAAGTTTCAAAATTAAAAGCAACAGATACAGAACCATGGGATCAATATGCGTTCGATGTATGTGATAAGGTATACAATTAATGTTTTGGATTAGAGCACATAAAGATTTCATACAGAAAAATGAAGTCGAAATGGAAAGCAAACTTCAGTTCGTTGGAGAAAAACAATTGAGTGAAGGAAGTTGTGCTTATGTGTCTAACCTAACTGATGAAAGAATAATGATATATTGGTACAACAAAGAAGATACAAGAAAGTTAGTGCAGACAGCAGAACTTTCAAGACCAATGATCATAAACACTGCCCATCCTGTTACACTTAAAAATTTAGGTGATAAGAGTGCGGTGGTAGACTATGTAGATTTGAATACAGTAATAGAAAATTATAGAGGGATATAATGAGAACACAACCACAAGATATAATCTTAGAATTGGAAGCAGATAATTCACGACTAGCCAAAGAAGCAGTCCTACAAAAGTACATGGAGAGTAGCGAAGGCTATGGTGAATTCTTTGAAGGTGTTAGAATGGCTTTGGACAAGTTGTATACTTTTGGTGTACAACAAGTTCCACAAGCAACACAAGATGGACAAGGACTTGAATGGTCAGTGTTCAAAGATCTTGCAGAAAAATTACAACGCAGAGAGTTGACTGGTCATGCGGCCAGAGATGCAATTGAATTATCAAAGAACGTTGCAACAGTATCGCAATGGAACAATTTTTACAGACGTATTCTTATTAAAGATTTACGATGTGGAGTTTCAGAAAAAACTGTGAACAAGATAGCAAAGAAGACTAAGAAGGCAGAATACAGTGTACCAGTATTTGAGTGTATGTTGGCACACGATTCAGCAAAACATCAAAAGAAAGTGAGTGGAAAAGTATGTCTGGATAAAAAATTAGACGGTGTAAGAGTTCTCACAGTCATAGACTGTGCTATGGGAGATGTCGTGTCGCAATATACTAGAAATGGCAAGGCCTTGAAGAACTTCACCAAACTAACAAATTTTTTAAAATCTAAGGTCCTTGAATCAGGATCGAGAGCAATGGTGCTAGATGGCGAAATCGTATCTAGTTCTTTTCAGGACTTGATGAAACAAGTTCATAGAAAGGACAACGTACAAGCGGACGATGCCGTATTGCAACTGTTTGATATAATACCGTTAAGTGAATTCAAGCAGGGCAAGTCTACTCTTAACCAACGTCAGCGCCATGTGTTTCTTAAAGAATATTGCAAGATATTTGATGGTTTCGACAATATTCAGATCATTCCTAAAATAGAAGTTGACCTTGACACTCAAGAAGGTCAGAAAACTTTTACAGAGTTTAACAAAGAAGCAATTGAACAAGGCTATGAAGGTATCATGATTAAAGATCCTACTGCAAAATATGAGTGTAAAAGATCTACTGCATGGTTAAAACAAAAGCCTTTTATAGAAGTAAGTTTAGAAGTAAAAGCAACAGAAGAAGGTACAGGTAGAAACGTAGGCAAACTTGGTGCTTTGATCTGCGAAGGTACAGATGATGGAAAGCATATCAAGGTTAATGTTGGTAGTGGATTATCTGATTGGCAACGTGATGAGTTCTGGGAACAGAAGGAAAAAATGATAGGTATGATTGCAGAAGTTAGAGCAGATGCAATTACACAGAATCAAGATGGTTCATATAGTTTGAGATTTCCAAGGTTTAAAACATTCAGAGGCTTTGCAGAAGGAGAGAAAATATGAAGCGAATGATGATAGATGCGGCGACTATTCTTTTTGACGACTCAAAGAATGATCTTCGTGCATTACCTAAGACTGTAAGATTACAACTACTTACAACTTTAAGTTTTGTTTGGTCTACAGCCTTTACAATTTACATTTGGGGAATTGTCCGTACAGACATTTGGACTGCTCTTGTAGTAGGACATATGGCAATAATTTTCGCGATGTATTACACATTCAAACAATTTCATAATGTAAAAAATAAACGATATCAGTTTGGAAGTTATCACAGTGTTGGTAGACAAAGAGCATACACTTGGGCACGTGATAAACAAGGCAATCCATATAGGGTTGCTCTTCCGGCGGGTGATCCTGGAGGAGAACACGAATGATAGGTTTGTTCTTTCTAGGAATGATAGTAACCGTATTGTTTTTTATGGTATGGTTCAAAGTAATGGAATATGAACATAACAAAAGGTTGGGAGATGATTCATAAAATATCACAAATGTGTGACAAAGTATCAGTCATATATAATAAGAGTATGGAACTTCGTAGACTGAAGTATGATACTCCTAAAGAATCCAGAGACGAGAATCAGATTAATTTCTTGGTTCAGGATATACAGGCCCTGTGTAGGGAAATAGCAAACGATACAACAACGTATACAAAAACCTAGGAGAGGAGGTATAATATGTACAAAGTGATGATGTCAGTATTTTTAGCAGTAGGATTGTTAATTGCAGTTACGACTGGAATTGCAAACTCAAATGAAAATACAGTATTACCAGAGAAGAAGCCTTTTACACTTGCACTTAAAAGCAAAGTGAATAGTGTCAACGATTGGTTAAACTCTAGACCAGACGCAGTGAACAACTGGGTTGAAGAAACTAAAGAGTACCAAAAGAATAGTTGGGCAGAAGGCAAAGCACAATTGATTAGAAATAAAAATTCTATCAAGTACTTTTTCTTAGGTGAAGAAAAGTAATGCCAAAAAAAATTGTTATAGTAGGAGGCGGATCCGCAGGTTGGATGTCCGCCACTACTTTTATTAGATGTTTTCCTGATTGGGATATAAGCCTAATCGAGTCACCTAATATTCCTATTAGTGGAGTAGGTGAAAGTACACTTCAGTCTATCAATACATGGATGAGACTGGTAAAGATCACAGACAAAGATTTTATGAAAGCCTGTGATGCTTCATATAAATTAAGCATAAAGTTTACAAATTTTTATAAGAATGGAGATGGTGGCTTCCATTATCCATTTAGTGATCCTGATCTTGATGGTACAAGGTTTGGATTAAATGATTGGCACATAAAAAATATTTACAAAGGTCCTTTAGCAAGAAGCGATTATGCAGATAGTTTCTTTAGTTGTATGGCCTTGGTTAATCAAAACAAGTTCGACAAAAACACTAGCCTTGGATTGCCTAACTTTAGATACGGAAAGAACACATCATTTCATTTTGATGCTACAAAGTTTGGTATATGGTTACGAGATAATATATGCGTCCCTGAAGGAGTTAAACATATACAAAGCACAGTCAATGAAGTAATACACGGCGAACATGGTATTCAAGCACTCAAATTAGATAATAAAGATTATGTCCAAGCAGATTTGTTTATAGATTGTACAGGTTTTAGAAGTAGACTACTAGGCGGAGAAATGAAAGTGCCGTTTACAAGTTTCGAAGATTACTTACCCAATAATAGAGCATGGGCAGTGCAAGTACCATATCTAAACAAGGAAGAACAATTGAAACCTTATACAGGTTGTCATGCACTTGGTAATGGTTGGGTATGGGATATACCTTTATGGAGTAGAATAGGTAAAGGTTATGTTTACAGTGATAAGTTTACAACGCCAGAAGATGCATTGACTGAACTTAAAGAGCATTTATCGACCCTTGGATACTCTCCTGAAACATTACAATTCAAAGACATTAAGATGCGAATAGGTATGCACGAAAAGATGTGGGAAAAGAATGTTGTTGGAATAGGATTAAGTGCAGGCTTTATTGAACCATTAGAGTCAAATGGCTTGTTCGTGACACACGAATATCTAACAGAATTAATGCGTATACTTCAACGTGAAGAACATGATGATGAAATTGTTGCTACAGAGTTTGACAAAGGAGTTTACAATTTAAGGTGTACCAAAATGTTTACAGAGTTTACACATTTTGTTATACTGCATTACGCACTGTCGGCCAGACGTGATACCCCATATTGGAAAGCATTGACACAAAAAAACTATGATTGGGAACTATTGAATCCTCATTTAACAATTAGTTCTGGTATGAGATATTTGGCTATGGATAGAATGAGTAACAATGAATATCAACCCACAGGAGGCCCTCATTGTGTTGCTACAGGTTTAAATTGGATGCCTATAGATAGAATCAGTGAAGAAATAGATATCGATAAGTTGACTTCCTTAGAAATAGATAGTATAATAAAATACTTAGATGATAGAAAAGAACGTTGGAATAATATGGTTAAGTCCGCTAGTTCTTTGAATCAATATTTAGGAAAGACAATATATGCAGATGAATAAGAAAATTGTAATTGTAGGCGGCGGCAGTGCAGGATGGATGACTGCTACTACCTTAGTGAAATTGTTTCCTAGTATGCACGTTACACTTGTAGAAAGTCCTAATATTCCAATTGCTGGTGTTGGTGAAAGCACAATAGCAGGAATTAATGAATGGATGAAACTTGTTGGCGTTGAAGATAAAGACTTTATGAAAGAAACAGATGCTACATATAAATTAAGCATCAAGTTCAATAATTTTTACAAACAAAATGACGGAGGATTTCATTATCCTTTTGCTTATCCAGATACAGAAGGTTGTGTATATGGAACCAACGACTGGCACTATAAGAAACTAAAGTATCCAGAAACTCCCAATAGCGATTATGCAAATTGTTTTAGTAGTGCTATGGCATTGGTAAATGAAAACAAATTTGATAAGAACATAGATAACAAGTTACCAAGTTACAGATATGGAATAGACACAGCCTATCACTTCGATGCTACTAAATTTGGACTATGGTTAAGAGATAAAATTTGTATACCTGGAGGTGTTGAACACATCACAGAAGAAGTTAACAATGTTCTATATGAAAAAGGCAAAGGTGTAAAAGGTTTAGTGTTGGGCAGTAATCTTGTTGTGCAAGGAGACTTGTATATTGACTGCACAGGATTTAGATCTTTGTTGCTAGATAAAACACTTAAAGAACCTTTTGAATCGTTTGCTCATATGCTACCTAATAATAGAGCATGGGCAACTAGAATGCCATACACAGATAAAAGAAAACAGATGGAACCATTCACAGACTGTACTGCCTATAACAATGGTTGGATATGGAATATTCCATTGTGGAGTAGAATTGGTACAGGATATGTTTACAGTGATAAACACATTACTCCTGAACAAAGTTTAAATGAATTTAAAATGTATCTAAGTGCAAAGCATGATGTAAACGTAGATGATTTAGAGTACAGAGATATTAAAATGCGTATAGGTATGCATGATAGGATCTGGGTTGAAAATGTATGTGCTATTGGATTGAGTGCAGGATTTATAGAACCACTAGAATCAAACGGATTATACACAGTTCATATGTTCTTGGTTGCCTTTGCTAGAACATTATTAAGAAGTGAAGGTAAACAAAATCATGTAGCAAGTAGATTTGATATAGATAGTTTCAACATGATTACTAATAAAATGTTCAAAGACTTTGCAGGCTTTGTGGCCATGCACTATGCTCTTACTCAAAGAACAGACAATCAATATTGGTTAGACAACTATAATAGAAATTATGAATATGATCTACTAGATGAAAACAATCCTTTCATACATGAACTTAAACTGTATGGTGTTGATCGTATGAAACACATGAATCTTACAGGCAATGGTTGGCCAGATATCGCAACAGGTATGGGATACAATCCTATTGATAGAATAAGCGAAAAGATTGTTCCTGAAATGTATGAACTTAAAGATCATCATTATGATAGAATTATCAAACATCTTGACGATAGAAAAGCACGTTGGAAAGAAATCGTAAAGCATTGTCCTACCATGTATGACTACTTAAATACTACTATATTCAAGGACGTGGACAATGACAGTTGAAGTAGTAACACAAAAAGTTGAAGGAAAAGAAGAGTCTTTTATGGAGTTTGAAAACTTTCTCCATGAGGTTGACTATGAAAAAATTTTAAAGCACGTTGACGATGCTGACTTGCCTTGGCATTGGAACACTAAGACAGCAGGCAAAATCAGTTTGCCTAATCTACCACAAATAAGAGATTGTGGACAGTTTGTTCACATTTTACATGATAGTAGACAAATGGGATTTTCACCCTATGAGCAAATAGCAGAACTTATCACACAAGGACTAACAAAACATTTACAAATGGACGTGGATGTTGTTGATAGAATAAAACTTAATTGTATGGTTCCGCAACCTAATTGGGAACGCAGTCAGTTTAATATGCCACACTGCGACAAGCATTTAGAAGGTGGAGAAGATGTAAACTATCTAACTGCAATTTACTATATCACAGACAGTGACGGTCCGACCTATTTCTTTAACAAATATTGGGGAGACAGTTTTGAAGGTATGGAGGTAGAAGATTACTGCATACCTAAAAAGAATAAACTCATATTATTTCACAGCACCAAGTATCATACAAGCAGTCCGCCAATGAAGTATGACAGAAGAATTGTTGTGAATGCAGTATATAAAGTGAAGGAAAAGAATGACAACGTATAATAAATGGCAAACACCTTTCTATGTTGGTGAAGTTAAAGACCACGCGAAAGTTGTGGATGCTTTCATGCCATTTATTTTAAAAGAAAAGGATTACTTTCATGCACCTTGGACGTTAGCAAATTGTTTATCAAGTTGTCATCATGAACTTAACGCACAGATGCCGTGGGATATATGGTGGGACGCAGTATCGCCAAACTTTGCAGAATACCTAAACAGTCTAGAACCTGTTGCAGACTATGAAATTAAATTATTAGACAGTTGGTGTAATATTTACAAGGAAGGCGGTTTCCAAGAAATACACGATCATTCTGCACCTAAGAATAATTTCAGTTGCAGTTACTTTTTTGAATATCCAGACGATACTGTTACTGGCGGCGAACTTATATTGGAAAATACAAAGTTCACAGATATTACTGCTACCGGACTAGAAAACAAATTTAAAAGTTTCAATCAAAAATGTTTTATACCTAATGTAAAGAGCGGAATCATAGTAATATTTCCTAGTTGGATAAAACACTTTACTAGTCCTAACAAAAGTAAAAAACGAAGAACAACGTTTAGTGCTAATGTTGAAATAGAAACTAGGTTTACTCCAGAACAGATGCAAAAGTTTCCTATACAAGGTAGTGTGGGCGACTTTAATTTTAACTATCTAGGAGAAAATGATGCTAACTGAAGCAACACCCTGGCCTAGTATTATACACAAGGCACACTATGATGGTGACCTTAGCAAAATTGTAAGCAAGGTAAGAGCAGAACACATAAACGTACAACCTAACATAGGTGTAATGCAAGGTGGCGGCAAAACTAGTGTACGCAATCAAAAGACTCCGCCTCATACTTGGCAAGAAACTGTTGACCTAATGGAATGGTTTAAACCTATCGTAGCAGAGTTGTGGAGCAAGTTTGAATATACAGAAGCAACTTTATCAATATTAAAAAGTTGGACAAACATACAACGTAACAAAGCATACGTAGAAGAACATGATCATGGTGGTTGTCATTTCGCAGTAAGTATGTATTTAGAAAAGCCTGAGGGCAGTGGTAACATACAATTTAGAAATATGAATTTACCTTTACAAAACAACACACCTAAGAAATGGAAACAAGCAGGTATTAATGATTACTTTACAGAAGTAGAAGCAGTGACAGGAGATGCACTTATATTTCCTGGTTGGTTAAGTCACAGGGTACCACCTAATCCTACAGACCAAGAACGTATTGTTTTAAGTTTTAACATACATGGAATATGTGAAGGATCACCAACTTTAATTGGAACGGCAAAAGAGGATGTATGATAACCAAAAAAGAATTTTCAAAAGTGTTAACAAACCCAGAGTGGTTTATTCAAGGATCAATTTATACAATCATTGATGGTAAAGATGCTAGAGTAAATGAAACTTATAAATCCTACACAGATTACATAAGCAATTTGCCTACACTTATAGAAAACAAAACAGTCTTTAAAATACAAGACCTTGAAAAGTTTAACAGTGGCATTGTAAAAAAATGTTCACAGTTATTTGATGTATGGAAAAAGCCTGTGAACTGTCATGCCTATTGGGGTTATGCTGATACAACAAGTTTCGATAAACACACAGACCCCTGTGAAGTTTGCATTTACATCTGTGAAGGTAATAAGCAAATAGATTTAGATCAACAACAGAGTATATTACGCGAAGGACAACACTTGTACATTAAAGCAAATCAGCCACACGCCGCTCGAAATATTACAGATTGTTTAAGCCTAAGTTTTGGCACTGAAGACTTTTCAGAAAGTTATTGTACTACAGGAATGGATATAAGTTTATGAAAGATCTAATGATATATCTTAAGACTACAGAAACCTGTAATCTAAATTGTGCCCATTGTTTTACTAGTGGTATAAATGGACGTAAGATATATTTTGATACAGATAAAATTATTGATTGGTTCAAACGAATGAAAGAAGTGTTTCCTAGTTTTAGATCAGCACACATAGACTTTCATGGTGGTGAACCTTTCCTTGCACCTATTAAAGATATGCAAAAAGTTTATGATGAAGTAAGCACACTTTATCCTGAAATGAGTTGGGGAACTACAACTAATCTTGTGTATAAACTTACCGATGAAAAATTAAATTTTATGCGAACTGCATTAAACAAACGTGTAGGCACAAGTTGGGATCCTAAGATTAGATTTGCTAATGACAAACAAAAAGAACTTTGGGAGAATAACGTTAGAACTTTAATTGCAGACGGATTTACAATAAAACTATTTGTAAGTATGAGTCGTGATGTAACTAACACAGACCCAAAAGAAATATTAGATTATGCAATAGGGTTAGGAATACAAGAAATAGATTTTGAAAGGATTACACTAGATGGAAATGCCACAAAGAATTTAGCACTATGGCCTAGCAACAAAGAATTAGATGCTTGGTTTTTAGAGTATCACGAAGTAATTAAAAAGTACGATATGCGGGAAAAGATATATAATACCTTTATGGAAAACATTTATGCCAAATTTGAACTAGGATTTCCTGATGCAGGAACATGGTGTAGAAACTGTGAGCAGAAGATGTTTACCTTAAATGCAGATGGTACAATCGCAGGCTGTCCAAATTCAGCACCTAATGATCACTATGGGCATATAGATATGCCAATATATGAACTACTATTAAGTCCAAAAAGACGTAATATAATCGCCTGTGAAACTGCTAGAGACCCTAGATGCTTTGAATGTCCAGTATTTGACGTATGTGGCAGTGACTGTCACCAACTAGAATGGGAAGGTGATGTGTGTGCGTCGCCAAAAACACTCATGATGAAACTGAAAGATGATATAAATACACATACATTAAACAAAAAAGCGAAGTTTAACGAGAGATTATTAAAGGTACATAACTGATGGCAACACTAACAAATCCAATTAGAAAGCAGAATCTAGTAGATAGATTCGCTGATTTTGTGGCTAATCACAACAATAGCCAAATTGTATGGGGAACAAACAGTAAACCATTTTCACAGATGCCTGACAGTGAATTTACAGGTTCAACAGCAGGTAGATCAATAGGCATCACAGGTGCAAGTATTACAGGGGATACCATTGATTCAAGCAATATGATCTCTGCATTAGAAGGTGAAGCATATCAATATACAAGAATACGTAAGATGAGAGCAAGACTGTTGATGCAGACGTCGGGCACAGGTGAAGCAAATCCAAGAGTAGATTTCAATCAAACACAAGTTGCTTATTTGGCCGCGGCCAGAAGACTAACACTTGATGGTATCAATGCTTCGACTGTTGAAGAAGATGATCTAGTAAGTGTTACTGGTCTTGAAACTTATTTTGCAGACCTACAAAGAGAAATGAACGAGAAGAGGGATACAACATATAACAAGGACGTAACAATCTGTCACAGCAGTTGTCACAGTAATTGTCATGCTTCAAGAGGCAGAAGATAATGCAGAAAACCACAATCGCTCCTATTCCGTTAGAAGATCTAAAAGAATATTTTGCTAACAAAGAATTAACATTTTTAATAGATTACGAAAACAGTACACTTAAAGGTGAAAAGTTTCTAACTTATCTTAGCAACCTAGATGTACCATGTGATGTAGTGCTTGGTAAGGACAAAGATAGTATACTAGAACTTGTTGAAGTGTATATGAATACTAGAATGCTTGTGAAATTACCCACTTTAGAAATTATTGTGTTGCAGATTTTAATGGCTAGCAAAGAAATAGATAATGGTTTGTACTATGACAATAAAATATTTTCTTTTGATGAATTAAAGCAGTTTGTCAAAGATAACAGTGAACTTGTAAACAAGTGGTTAGTTGGTTTAGTGAGTGGCTCACTGTTTAATATACATTGTATCAATGACGAAAAGATCAAAGAATCACTTGATGATTTTGAAAAGGTAGAGGATGATCAATTTTGCGGTATCAACTATGCTAACCTTTACAAATATGAAGAATTATATGAAATATTTCCTATGGTATCAATGGAAGATAGAAAGTTTTTAGTAAAACAGTTTACAGAACCTATGTTTAAAGGCGAATCTTTATACAATTATTGGTTCGTTCCTGGTAATGTAGTCGCTTTAATTACGGAAGCAGTCAGTGTCGGAGCATGGGATAAAGATAAATATTTAAAAGCAAAGGAAGAGAGCGTCAAAAATGTACCTACTGTTTGATAGAGTTTATGTAAAACCAATGTATATGCTGGACATGGAACGTCCACGTGTTATTATTTCGCCTGATGCTTCATCTGAACTATTAGACGGCATTGAAACCAAGTTTAGAAACTTAGGTGAAATGTTTTACAATGTCGACGGATACAATCAATTAGTGGGTGGCGAAGGTGAATTCGCAGATGACAAAGAGTTTTTCAATTGGTTGCTTGACAAAGGTAGAGTTGATGTGTTTGTTGACAGCAACGCATATCATAAAATATTTGTTAAGTGGATTAAAATTATGTATCCTGATATACAAAAAGAACTTGCTTGGAAAATATATTCATTAGTGTCTACGCATACTAGACTTACTGTAAGATCAATGTTTACTTGGGGTACAGATAACGAAGGTGTTGATGCACAAAAAACTCAAGCAAATGAATTTAAATGGCTTACACAAGATCAATTCCAAGGTTTATTTAAAACAGTACAGGTAGTAAAAGACAATGCGTTAGTGGGTAGAGTAAGAGCAAAAGCACCTATGGAATTTATTGTGGCTGGTAAGTTAAATGGTAAAACTACTTATGATGAGGCTTTAAAACAAAAAATGTATGCAATAGGTATTAAAAAAGTAAGAGATGAAATGAATCACGTTAAAAATCATTTACTACATAATATTAATAAAGCATGGGTACAAAAATTAGTTGGAGTTTCATACACTGCTGGTGATGATCTTTTTGCACTTAAAGGCACAAATGCCAAAATTGATTTTCTATTAGACGAAATGTCTGAAGATGCATTATCAACTCATGATGTAGACATAGCAGATTTAAGAGAAGGTGCTCTTACTGAAGCAGGTGCACCAGATGGAGATTCAGATATTGGATTACCAACTTGGTTTATTAAAGCATTACAGAGTTCTTCAGGATCTATAGATTCAGCAACACTTGATAAAATTATTGAGTTTGAAGTGAACAATGTTATCAGTTTATTTGAAGTAGATGATAGAGCAAAAGTAAATGTGATGTTATTAAATTACTTTTATAATCTTAAAAATAACAACACAGACGAATTAGCAAACTATTCAATAGGCTAATACACTTTTCAACAACCCCATAAATATCTATATGATAGAAAAACACTGGGCAACACCTATCTATTCTCATCAGTATAATGATGACGATGATTGGAATCACAAATTAGACATTTTGCTAAAAGCCAAAATGACTGATATGAAATCAGAAGGGCATACTAATATTGCTGATGTCAATGTTAGTTTCAAACCATTTCCTGATATCATGGATAGATTCAAAACTGCGTTTGATGAACTTTGTGATGTGTATGAACACCCAAAAAATTATAATATAACTGATCTAAATATAATCAATCCTATGAATTTTGGAGATTACAAAAGCGTTCACTCACATGATAAGATTGATGCTTTTGGAATTTTCTATGTTGATGTGGGTACAGAAACATCAGGCGGACATTTAAAATTATATGATCCTAGATGGCAGAATCAAAAATCATTTGTAGGATCCAAACCATACATGGAAATAGTTCCCAAGAAAGGATTGCTAATTGCCGCTCCTCATTATGTTTGGCACGAAGTCACTCCGTATGTTGGGGACTTGACAAGATTAAGTTTAGTGTGTAATATGCAGTTTAACGAAATAGTAGAATGATAGAACACAACATTATTACAAAAACTAACAAACGAAGTATCCTTGGCGAGATCATTGTGACTCTGTTTGAGCAGTGTAATATGAGTTGTAAATTTTGTAATCAAGATCATAACAGCAAAGTAGGAATGGATACTATCAAAGACAAGTTACCGGTAGTAAAACGTGCAATAGAAAACATGAGCAAAACTAGAGAAATGTTTAGTGTGCATTTTATGGGCGGTGAAGTGTTTAGTGATTTAGTACCTGACAGTTGTTTTGATGATTACAAATATCTAGCAGACGAACTAGAAGCATGGAGTAAAGAAAACAACTACGATGTAGAAATATGCTTTACTACAAACTTTGTATATGAACAAACACATAGACTACAAAAACTACTAGACCAATGTCCACAGGTAAAATTGTTAACCAGTTACGATCCTAGTGGACGTTTTGGCCTAGGTCAATTAAATGTATTTAAAAAGAATGTAATAGCATTTGAAAAGTATATTAAGAGTGCAAATGTAATAATGACTAAACCTAATATAGATAAGTTCTTAAAAGGCAATACACCTTTCTTTGATTATCTCTATGATAGGTATGACATTTATTTTGATTATTACACACCAGAAAAGAATAGAAAGTTGATGACTCCTAATGATGTTCAATTGCGTGACTTTATGATTTATATGTTTGACAACTATCCTAACTGTTTGCCATTCAAAGATTATCCTAGTAAAATTAAAAAACGTATGACTTGCCAAGATACATTTACAATAATGCCAAGTGGCGATGCAGGCGGCTGTACTATTTTGTTATCACAAGATTTATCAGGGTACAAACCAACCAAAGAAGAAATGGAACAAAAATGGTTTGACGATTATAATTGTTTAGAATGTCCACACTTTCAGAGATGTTCAATGGGTTGTTTTTTAAGCAATCATCTAAAAAGTTTTAGAACACAGGAAGTGTGTTGGTTATCGGAGGTTTACGATTATGTTGATTCAAAAGAAGTTTGATGCTAATAATTTTTACAAGCATGGTTTTGATGTTGTTGAAATGCCAAAACAATTATCTACTTTACTGTGGGCACAGATATCTTTAGAAGATTGGAACCCCCACGGAGTATATAAAAATGTTCCGTCATGGAGCATGAATAATGATATGGTAGTGGGTAGTGTTGACAGAAAGTATGATAGAAACAAAGAACAAGAAATGTGTAAAGAAAGTTTAGATAGAGTTCCGCTTATATACAAAGATACACTTACTGCTCTTTTTAACGAAGAATATTATAGAAACTGGTTTGTAAAAACTTGTGGGTACAATTGGGAAATGCGTTTTATTGATTTATGGAATGGCAGTGACAGTTTAGACTGGCATTGGGACGGAGTAGAAGACCATGACATTGGATTTTTAATTTACTTTACAGAAGAGCCTACATGGAACGAAGAGTGGGGAAGTGTGTTGAAAGTAGGAGAAAGAGATTGGCCAGATACTAATGTACAAAATGTTAGGAAAATTATTCCTTTAAATGGAACGGTGGTATTACTAAACAACATGAATCCTAGATTTGTTCATAGTGTAGATACACTGGTTGACACAACTAAAAATAGATATACAATAAATTGTGGAATAAGTTTATGGAATTAAATGTAGATAAATTTTGGACAGACGGGTATGATGTAACTACTCTTGATGATGAAAAGTATTCAATGTTGTGGAGTTTGATACACAATGAGACTTGGGTAGATGGTATATTTCCTATTCAAAAGGTTGCTAGTTGGAGTAATACTACAAAAGAAAATTTAAAAGATAGAGTAGAAGATATATCCCCTAATTTAACAATGTGGAATGTGCCTGTAGAATACGATCAAATAATGAACGATATATGGAAAAGCGATTACTATCAAAAATTCTTTAGAGACTATGCTAAAAAAGTAGGAAAGATAGAATATATTGATGTGTGGAATAAAACACCAGCACATGAATGGCACAGTCATACTCCTGATAATGTAGATTTAGTATTGTTAGTTTATCTAAATGAACAAGAGCAATGGAAACGTGAATGGGGCGGAGTACTGCAAGTAGGTACGAAAACAATTGAAACCAACGAAGTAGGAAACGTACATTCTATTTTGCCAAACAATAAAACAGTAGTGCTTATCAATAATATCAACCCAAGAATTTTTCATAGTGTTACAGAACAAATATCTGAAAACAATAGATATACAATTGGAGCAGGAATTAAGTTATGGAACTAATTATAAAACCCACAGAATTGTGCAACTTTAAATGTACCTTTTGTTCTAGTACAAAGATTGCAGAGCATGGTAAAGTAGTTTTAGACCATGAACACATTTTTAGATTCTTAAAAAGATATCCTAATACAAATACAATTATTGTTAATGGTGGTGACCCGTTGATGATGGATCCTGATTACTATTGGAAAATTATAGACTATCTTGACGAACACGAGATGTCAACAAGTATTGCGTTGACTACTAACCTTTGGCCTTTTTACAAGAAGCCTAGCAAATGGAAAGCATTGTTCAACAATGAAAGGATAGGCGTTACAACCAGTTTCAATTACGGTGATGGTAGATTAAAAGGAGACTTTAGTTTATTCACAGTAGAAGACTTTTGGCGTGTAAGTGATGCTATGTTAGAACACTGTAACTATCGACCAGACTTTATTGCAGTTGTTACAGACAGCAATGATCACCTTGCTATGAAAAATGTAGAACTTGCTGTTGAAATGAGTGACGGCGTAGAACCCGGCGGTACATTACATAACTTTGCTCGTAACAATAAAACTGGTGTTGAATGCAAATTAAATTATGCAATGAGCAGTGGAGAACAAGATAGACCATATCTACTATCCAAGATTTACAAAACTTATGTAGATATATGGGAAGCAGGATTGGCTCCATGGGAGTTCAATACAAAACAAATGATGAAGCGTTTGAAAGGAAACGCTACCTCTTGTCCACAGAACAGACGCTGTGACGAAGGAATTAGAAGTATGAATCCTGGCGGAGACTATTATAGTTGTGGTGCATTTGGTGATGATATGGAGAAACCAATAGATTTTGAAAAAGAAATGAATGGGGATTTCTTTACACCATTACAGGATAGTTTTGAACTTGCAAGTATGAAAAAATCATGTTATACTTGTCCTATGTTTGAAATATGCAATGGTTGTAGAAAAACAGTTAAGGATTTCAAAAGACACAAAGTTGTTGAAGCACACTGTAAAATAATGAAGACTGTTGCACCCAAAATACTAAAAGCAAACGGTTTGGAGGGAGTAGAAGTTACTCCGTATGTAAATGAAACTATTGAAACAAGACAAGCCTAATATTAGAAGTTATTATGGTGATGGATATGATATTGTAGATGTTGATCTAAGTGTGATTGATCATCTTGGTTCTTATATACTACAGGAAAATTTTAGTGACAGTCCTCTACATCCAGGTATATCACAACCGGATTGGGACGCAGACTATACTAATATTACCAAAGAGTTTTATGAAGCACAACAAAAGTATATTGATATACTTAAACCTTTGGTTGAAAAAGAAAACTATTTTGATTACTGGCGTACATTACGGGGACCATTTGATGAACTTATTGTAAGCATCAACAAAATGGATAAAGGTAGTAAGATGGATTGGCATTGGGACGGTTTTGATGGTAGTATGTTACAATTGATGTTGTATGTAAACTTAGAAGAAAGAACACGAGAAGATGGAGGATTTTTAGAAGTAGGTGTATCGTATGAACCTATGATAAACCAAGATGATCCTTTCCCACACTGGTCGCCTGAAACAGGCTTAAACAAAGTTACTGGGCACGTGATGTCTAAGTGCAGTTATGTACCTAAGAATGATAAAGCAATTATATTAAACAATGATAATCCTTTGTATGTTCATAGAGTAACAGAATGCAAAACTGACAAACCTAGGTACAGTGTATTATTACAATGCGGATATAAAACACTTTGGGACGGAAACTCACTAAAGAACAACGGTGGACAATATAAAGATCCACGTACAGGAATGATTACAAAATTAAACCTATGAAGAACAAACAATTTTCAAATGGCAGAATTCACGGATCAAGATTTGAAGAAGCAGTATATCATGACGGATATCTTGCATTTTCTGTAAGTCCTTTTGATCAAGACTTTGAAAATGAAATAGAGGATGGTGTACTACCTCATGTGAAAGTGTTGACTACTAAAGGCTATTGTCCTATCAGCAGTTGTCATGGTCATTACGAACACGGTAAATGGATGCCTTGGTATGTGATGATAGCACTAGGAGACAATGCCGTGAAACAAAAACAAATAATACTAGATGCAATTAAAAACATACCAGGAATATATACTGAAACAAGAAAGCAAAGTGCTAATGTTATTAATGGTAAAACTGTATTTGACAAAGTTGATCTGGATAAAGAATATGAAGAATTGAATAAAATGTTTTTACGCAAAAACACAACTTGGGAATATTTGTATATCAGTTTGTTTCAACACAGAACAATTTACAATAAAATTGCAAAACTATTATTTTTTACACACAGTAAAAATAAATTATTTTATGCTTTAGAAAGATTACCAGATGAACATATCAATTAATCCTAGTTATTTTTGTAATTTTCGTTGTGACTTCTGTTATCTAACGCCCGAGCAACTTGCAGATCAAAAGAAAATAGATTTGCAAAGATTAGATGATATGTTAGCAGAAGTAAAAGAACAAGATGATATTCATCATATTGATTTATATGGAGGAGAGATAGGAGCATTAAAGAAAGATTACTTCTATGGTTTACGTGATGTAATAAGAAAATACTATGACAAGGACATTAATATAAACACAAACTTTTCTATGCTACACGATGGCTTCTTTGAAAAAGACTTTTACTTGAGTGTAAGTTATGACTTTGAAGCAAGAGAGAAGCATGAATTAGTATACAAAAACATGATGTTGTCACCAGTGCCTATCGCAGTATTAGTATTGGTATCTCCAACTATTTTACAAAAAGATGTAGATGAAATGATTAGAATGTTTAACCTTTGTACTCCTGTAAAAAGTGTAGAGTTAAAACCATATAGTATTAATCAAGCCAATGCTCATAATGTAACACACAAAGACTTTGAGCAACACGTAATTAAATGGATACAATCAAAAGAAGATATGCAATTTGCATTTATAAACGATTACAAGATACAAGACAGTATTGAAAAAACTTACAATGCATTTAGTAACGATCATGTATATATTACTCCTAATGGTAAGTTTGGAGTACTGGAGTTTGACAAAGATGACAAAGAATATTTTTTAGAACTAGACAGTTATAAAGATTACAAACTATGGGCAGACAAAGAGCCAGACGTTAATTGTAGTGATATCTGTAAGTCATGCAAATACTATGGACACTGCCTAACAGAACACTATAGATACGTTAAGGATCTAGACAACGGATGTAACGGATATAAAGGACTATTAGAATTTTATGAAAGACTGGAAAGTTAGACAAGAAATATATCATAGGTTGAACAGCGATCACTCTGATGATTTAAACAGAGTAGAAATACAAGAGTGTCCTGATAGTCAATTACTTGATTACGCAATCGAATATTTTACCAACGACAAACTAGGTTGGGTCTATCCTGCTAAGAGTTATGTAGTTGGAATTTGCTATGCACTCTGGTTGACCAAAGACTTTGGAGGCGGGTTCTATGAATATCTAAATGATCCTGAATTGCTGTATGGAAATGATCCCTATTTTGTTCCTTATGACAAAGATCAACAAACGTACGATAATATTATCAACAGTGTAGGATTTGGATTCGATCAACGTCTTGGAGTCATACCTGATATACGCCATTACTATGAAGAGGAGTTTATGCTTAATGATTGAAACTAAAATAAGCAGTGATGGTGCCAACGAAGTTTTTATTAAGGCATCTGATCCACAAGCACTAGAGTATAAGTCTATGGTCCTAGCAGTTTGGCCTAATACAAATTTACAAGGATTACAAATGATTAGTTTTGACAAAACAAAAAACAAAGTCAATCTAACATTTGATGTGTATCCTAGTGAAGAGATCAAAAAAGAATTTGCTGTGGCAGACTATCATCAGTTCTGTGATTACTATGCTGTCGAATGTTTTATAGATTTACAATGGCGTGTACTAAAAGTATATGATCAAAATTTACCAATGCACCCTTTACCTAGTTTACCAAAAGGAAGTAGGATAGATGTATTGAAAAGCGGAGTAGGTGTTTATTATGGTCGCAACGTAGAAGATTATAGAAAAGTTTATTTTCTACATGACGATATTGATTATGTAAAAGAGTTTTTCAATGATCTACAGTTACCAATTATTGTAAAGAAATACAAGTATGCAATATTTGGTTTGGAGTACAATGTTAAGACAATGAAATTACATCACATTTCGTACTATGATATACAGGATAAGGATAATATATATAGTAAGGATAGTTTAAAACAATGACAACAGCAAATAAAAGAATAGCAGTAGTTGGAGCACACGGAGTAGGTAAAAATACAGTCTGTATAAAATTGTTGCAAAGAGAAAAGTTTGGACAACGCGGGATCAATGTAACATATATGCCTGAAACTGTGAGAAGCACAATGTTTATGAATCATGATATACTTGCCAATGAAATAGGCGGCGACATCAACAGTTGTGCCTGGTTGTATCATAGACACTGGAGCCAAATGCTAGAACATGAATACAGTTGCGAAGTGTTTATTACAAAAAGATTACCATTAGACTATGTTGTATTCAACGAATGTGCATACGTAATGAAGATGTGCAAAGAAACACTACCTTTTCAGTATTTAGAATTAGCAGTTGAACAAGCAAAACAGTTTCATGAAGTTTATTTTGTAAGACATAATCCTGATCATGATTTGATTACAGATAGCATTAGACAGGGTCCAGCGGCTAGTGAAGAACTTCAACCTTTGTGGGACACAAACTACAAAAGAATAATAGACGAATACGAAGTTCCTGTAATTGAAGGTACAGCAGGCGAACTACTAGAAAAGATTAAAGTATGAATATAGTTATTGTTGGAGGCGGCACTGCCGGTTGGCTCACTGCTCTTTCACTACATAAGAAACATGATGTAACCTTAATAGAAAGTGAAATACCTACAATAGGAGTAGGTGAAAGCACAACTGACACTGTCATACGTTGGCTAAAGCAACGTGTGGATATGAAAGAATTTCACACAAAAACAAATAGCACATTTAAATTAGGTGTGCAGTTTGATAATTGGGTAAACAAAAATGAAACTTACTATCATTTGTTTGGTGATGTAGAAGACAAAGTACCTAATGGAAAATTTAACCAAGTGGTAAGATACTGTTTTCAGAATGGTATAAACTTAGATAATTTAAGTATATTTGACAAATGTAAAGAAGAAGATATGACTTGGGATAGTGTTGCTACCCATTGGGACAGTGTTGCAGTACCGGCCTATCTAAGACAAAAACTAGAACACAAAATATTAATAGTAAATGATACAGTCGAAAAGGTCCATTACGAAAACGAGTCTATTACAAAACTACAATTAGTCAATAGTACTGTTGAAGCAGATTTATATATAGACTGTACAGGATTTCATAGAGTTCTAACTAAAAATACAAATAATAAATGGATTGATTGGAACGCAAAAGGTCAAGTAGATCGTGCCCTAGTATGGCAAATGCCACACAAAGATACTATACCAACTTTTACTCAAGCAGAAGCATGGGACTATGGTTGGAGATGGAAAATACCTACCACTGATCGACTGGGAAATGGTTACGTGTTTGACAGTGACTTTATAAGTGTAGAAGATGCAGAAAAAGAAATTAGAAAAAGAGTTGATTACAAAGGTCCTGTTAGACTTATAGAATTTAATCCCGGAAGGATTGAACAGGTATATTATAAAAATATAGTAAGTTTAGGATTAAGTTCTCATTTTCTTGAACCACTTGAAGCAACAAACTTTGATTTTTTAGTATATAATTTACAAAACTTAGATCTTGTTATAGAAGACAAAATAAATGTAGAACAATTTAATAAAAATGCAAACAGACTTGCTGAATCTATTAGAGAATTTGTCAAAATGCATTACATAAACAACACAAACAATACTGCATTTTGGAAAGCACAAAACAAAAATCTGTGCGGAAATGCTATTAGGGTTATTGAAAATGCAGAAACCACTAATAACCTTGCACCAGGTGGATTATTTACAGATTACAATTGGTACAAAGTTGCTCAAGGTGTTGGCATAAAGAGTAAAAGCAAAAATGATGATGCTGAATTACTAGCATTATTCCAATTAGCATCCATCTAAAACAAATACAGATTAAATATTGCTATGTTTAATCCGTTCAAAATAAATCCAAATGCAGATGTGCAAAAAATTGATTTGCCATACTTCGAAAAATACTATTGGCAAATAGATGACTTCTATACAGATCCAAAAGCAGTTAATACTTTTTTAGATACAGAGTGTGAATACAAATTATTCAAGGAAGACGAACCAGGACTAAATGGTGTTAAGTTTGAAGACAAAAGACACGAAGGACATCACAAAGGCCTAGAAGCCGTAACTTTTGCTCTAATGGAAGTTTGTAAAGCAAACAAATGTAGAGACGAAGAAGATCTAATTATTACCAATACATTCAAAGTATTAGATCCTGATTGGGGTAAACAATATAAAGATAACTGGTGGTGGCCTCATTTAGATTGGGGTTGGACTGCATTGATATATCTCAATGAAGAACCATGTGAAGGAACAAACTTATATCACAAACCAGGTATGCCCAAAAACGCAGTACATGATGGTATAGATAAACTTATTAGACAAGGAGCCGCAAAACATAATGAATATGTAGATCCTTGGACTACACGGGATAATTGGATACTAGGAGCAAATATTCCTAGCAAATTTAATAGAGCAATAATATTTCCAAGTAAAATATATCACGGTATGGCTATTGAAAGTGATCGTTGGACCAACGACACACGTAGAAATCAAGTAGTATTTTTTGAATATTAAAAAAGGGCGATAGTTTCCTACCGCCCAGTTTTGTTTATTATTATTTTTTTGAATTGTTTATAAAGTTGTAAAACTTTTCAGCAGTTTCTAATACATCATCAACTCCAGGAATATCTGGCATACCGACTTTGTTTACGATCTCACCAGTCTTCTCATCACGAGCGGATGTAATTTCCCAACCATTCCATTTGCTTGAATATTCAAACTCCTTGAATTGTTTTGCCATGTCTAATACATTGGTACGGATTTCGTAACCATTTTTATTAAACTGTACTTTGGGTAGTGTTTCACGCACTGATTGTGCTAGTTGTTCGGCACCTTTTTCGATACCTTCTTTAAACGTCTTGTTCATACTGTTTCTCCTTTGTGTGTATGTGTGTTTAAGTTATATTACTATAACATTATTATTTAGTATTGTCAAGAGGTGAGTAAAGGCTCTTTCGAGCCTTTATTCTTATTTGGATTTTGGTTTTGGATTAGAAAGCATTTCGTTTTCTTCATCAGTATAAGGCCACATTAGAACATTCCTCCATATTTCATTGCGTTTAGAATTAAAACAGCAAATAAGATAGACATCATTATTGCAATTGGTAGTAAACTCTGTATAAAGGTTTTAAGCATGAGCCTTACCTTTCCAAGTTGCTACACGTTTACCTCTCATGTAATGATCTCCAGGTTCATAAGAAGCCTTTTTATCGCGGTATTTTTCTAATCTAATAATTGCCGCTTTGCGAGTGTTACTTAACTTGGCTTTCTCTAGCATTAAAACTTTTGCTTGTTCATATAAACCTTGTTGTGCTAAATTGGCCGCCGCACGAGCATAACCCATTTGTGTTAAAGTATTTTTTATTCTTTGCCATATCAACATTTTATCTCTCCTTTATCTGTAATATGCTTGTTTCTTTTGGAAGATTCCACCACCAATGTGTGATACCTTCCCGTGTTGGAGAAGTCGTTGGCGACGCTCCAAGTCAACAAGATCAACAGACTGAGACAGCCAACGTTCTTCGGGGCTGACAGTTGATTTTGCCAAAAGTTTTTTAAAGTAATTAAGAAGTCGCATTATGCTACCTCCTTTGTAGGCTTTGTCCAACCATTTAACTCGCTATGAGTTGGCGCCCTACCATTGTGATCTAACATGAATTGATAAGCATATTGCCAATCATTCTTGTATTCAGTTCTGGCCCATGTGTATAGATCGTTACGAAACCTTTTACCGGCTCCGCATTTCATCCAAGACACTAGACCACTTATTAAGTGGTTCATTTTTTTCTCCTATGTATTGGATGCTTAAGGAAAGCAATACCCCCTGTCTTTTCAGGGCGTCAGTGGTCTTTTCCACCGTCAATGCCACTTTGGGCATCGTCAATTGCTGTTTAAGGAGTGCTCTCAACTCCCCAGTCTCTCCTGGTGTATGTGTGTGTCGTAGTTGTCAGGCCTCTACTGGAACGTAAAAGTCTTTGCACTGCAACATTCGTATTTATATACTACTATAACATTTCGCCTTAAAAAGGTCAAGTTTTTATTTGAGAGGATGTGTTAAATTTTTTTTACAATTATTATAAAGGAGTTTTATTTTGCGATGATAAGTTCTAAATAATTGTGACTATGATGGACAAAAAGAAATGGCGAGCAACTAAACGTAAGGCTCCTAAAGTGCCTGACGATACTTGTCCAATTATTGACGGTGTGTTAGATAGACTTGATGCTATACACAAAGGAAACAAAAAGCACACACAATTTCAACACGATCAAATAATCAAGAAAATGGAACAGATTAGAAAAGCCAACGAACAGTTACGTGAAAGCGGACACTATTGGTATGATTTGGCAAAAAGATTCCTTAAACCTTAACGTCTTGTTCATTGTGTGTTCATCGCCAATATGCTATATACTATTATAATATTAACCTTAACTGGAGATTGCAATGGCTTGGACAAAACCAATCATTACACAAATCTGTGTTGGCTTAGAAATTAATTCTTATGCCTGTGCAGAAAAATAGTTGACAATTTTGTTATAGATAGTATACTAAAATTGTAATATTATTTTAACGGAGCCAACCTTAGGGAAGGCTCCTTTTTTTATGAAAGGAGTTGTTATGCATAGTACAAAACAATCAATGGACTGGCATATACAAGAAGTTTTAACCTGTGAACTGTTACGAGTAGATCCTAATAATGAAATGCTTGAAAAGTTTTTGGGTATGCAAAATCATTTTGGTGCAGAAATGCGTAAAATAAAAAAGTTTTATGAAGAACAAGGTAAATGGCCGCCTAGAGAGCCTGGGAGTTTATGCTAATGAAAACTTATACTTTAGAATTTGTGTTGTTTGGCTGGTTGGCTTATAACATAGCAATAGAAATAGTAAGTTGGTTTGAGCCAGAAGATGAACTACAAGCACCTACGCCTGTGGAAATGTCTCCTGCACAGCAAATACTAGAAGGTGGTACTGACTATCCTATTACTGAGGAAAACTCCACAAGTTAAATCTGTGGAGTTTCTAAACCGTCAACTAACTTTTTGATGTGTGTCACATAGTCACCTATGTTATGATCAGTAAAGTTATCTATCTTACCTTTTTTCAACCCACGCCACATACCACGGAATCTGTCTTTGATTCTTTGGTATCCGGTTGGATTACGTTTGTTACCCCAAGTATTTAGATAATGTTCTGTGCCGTGATGTCGATATCCCATTATCCATAACGGCACTCTACATACTATATCATTATTGTTTACCCATCTGTGATGTGTGATACCAAGGCTACTTACATATCCTGGCCAACCCACTCTTGGCGAGCCATATGTGTAAAGTTCCTTAGGATCTAGTGTATCTAAATGTAACAAACATCTCGAAGCCATTATAGTTGCCATTGCCGCTCCTAATGAGTGTCCACAAAACCAAAGGTCTTTTTTAGCATTTACAGATCTAAATAAATCTTCAGTGATTGATGGCCAAAGTTCATCTACTTCTGTTTTAAATCCTGCATGGACTCTGCTTACAGTCTCAGCAATTACAGGCAGTGCATTTGCATCTGCTTGAATGTCATTGTATTCTGTTGGTTGTGTTCCTCTACAAGCAATTACTATATCATTTTTGTTCATGAATCTGTAACTCTGAGCACCTTTGTTATCGTAATACTCAACTGTGGTAAAGCCTAACAGTCTTGCTTGTTTGTGTGCTTTATCCTCTTTTAGGTATGATATCATACTCAATTCAGCAAAAAGCAAACTTCTTTCTTCGAAAGATAGTTCTACTATTGGTTTTTTTAACTTTGCACTATACATTGTACCTCCGCGTTCTCTTTACAATATTTACCTGCTATTTCTAATAAATATTAGAGAGGTAGTTAGATGAAACGCACAACACGAAGTATATTACAAGAATTACATGATATTCAGGCCAAACCCGAGCCTGAAAATGTGGTTGACAGCAGAGCAGTTCATGTTATAGAATCAGCAATAAATGTTATTGCTATGATGCATGAAAACTTTGATAATGCTACTGCTAATGATTTGGAGAAGAGATTCATCAACAGTATAAAAAGTGGTGATCCACAGAAATTTGCTCGTGGCATTAAAAATATAAAAAAGGGCAAACCAGATGCAATTTAAAGAACTAATAGCAGAAGAAGCCAAACAAAATAAACACTTAGAACACATCGAAGAAGAAATTCTCAATAGAGGATCTGCCGGTGCTGAAGATACAATGAATACTTTGATGCGTTTTTCAGATATGCTAAAAGGTAGATCCAATAAAAAATTAAAAGTTACAGTTAAATGGGACGGTGCACCTGCAATAGTGTGTGGTACTGATCCGCAAACAAAAAAATTTTTCGTAAGCACAAAAGGAGCATTTGCTAACAAACCTAAATTAGCATTTACACAAGAAGATATAGAAAGTATCTTTCCAGACTACCTATGGGATAAATTAGGTCCATGTTTAGAACACTTATCTAAGTTAGGCATCAAAGGCGTTGTACAAGGCGATCTTATGTTTAATGAAGAAATGAAAAGAGAAACAGAAATAGATGGCAAACAGTACGTGGTGTTCAAACCACAAAAAATTACATACGCATTTCCAATAGACAGTGAAGTAGGCAGACGTATAGTCAACGCAAAGTTAGGAATTATTTTTCATACAAATTATACAGGCGATGCTATGAATGACATGGAGGCAGATTTTAACGTAGATGTTTCAGGTTTTAAAAACAACAAAGATGTTTGGTTTGACGATGCAACATTTAAAGATGTGACTGGCAGTGTCTTACTTACAAAAAGTGAACAAGTTCAAGTGAAACAAGATTTGGCTGACGCAATGGCGGCCTATAAGGCTGTACCAAGCGACTTATTAGAAGCAGTAAAAAACAATAAAGATTTCGTGGTGTACTGGAAACGTACAGTTAACGATTATGTAAGGGCAAACAAACTACCTGGGGATCCTGATCAGTTCTTAAACGATTTCATCGATGTGTATAAGAATGTTATTCAGAAAGGAATTGCTGGATTAAAAAATCAGGATCCTGCCGCCCCTGCTGTAAAATCTAGAATGGACAAACTTGAAACACAAGTAAACCTAGTCAACGCAAATAGAAAAGGCCTAGCAAACATTATTAGATTTATGAAAGAAGTTTCTAATATTAAGTTGATGTTTATTAGAAAACTTAATAATATTGAAAGTGTAGCACAGTTCTACCAAGAGCCAGATGGATCATATACTGCGGCTAATCCAGAAGGATATGTTGCTGTTGATCATATAGGAAATGCTGTTAAATTTGTAGATAGATTAGAATTTAGCAGACGTAACTTTGGTGAAAAGGACTTTGGCTAATGAGCGAATTTAAGTTCTTTGATTATATAAGCGAAGGCAAATTAGTTCGCAACGATAGTTTACAACGCATGACATACACAGATGTCTGTGATTTAATTCTATTATATTTTCTTGCTTTACAAACTATGCGTTTTTATCCAAGCAGTAGGAAATACGTACAGAATTATACCAAAGAAGTGTTGAAATGGAATGATTGGCATTATCATAGAATGAGCGGTAATGACTTGTACAACTTATTAAACATTGTAGATGGTGAAGATAGATTAATAGACAAATTAAAAAATCCTAGCAGTGCAAAAACACTAAGGCAAAGAACATATTTTCCTACCCTTGCTTGTAAAAGATTATTGAGAGATATGAGCAACGGTAAGAATCCTAGTTCAAGTGATGCAAGTGAATTAATGAAAATAAACAATGCACTAAAAAATAGCAAATACAATTCACAGAGAAGAAGTGTTGCGAATTTTAATACACTATCTAATCAGGATAGAAAGAAAACAATTACAGAAATAGAAATAAGTTTAAAAGCAAGAGGTAGAACTAGTGATCTACTTGACTATTACATAATGTTTGTTACAGCATATGATCTAGAAAGCGACAGAGCAGTTGATAGAGAGCCAGTGGTAAGTGTTCCTGATCCTATTGAAGCAGATGTGAAAGATATTAATATGCTAAGGTTACTAGGAGTGCCGACTAAAGATTTACCATTTGCCTACAAAGTTTTAAGCCTAGCATCGCGTGGCATGGCAATACCTCCTAGGTTTGCAACAGCCTATAAACCTATCATGCAAATAGTAGATGATATTGTAAAAGCAGGTCCGGGATACGTAAATCTATTTAAACAAGTGCATAAAAGAGCACAATCTGCCAGAAATCGCTAAAAATCATTATATTATCGGTTTTTTCTTTCTACCATCTTATAAATACTATTAAGATTACCTACTGAGCGTAGGAATCGGTCATAAGAGTAAACAAAGGAGAAATAAAATGGCTGGAATCACAAAAACAAATCCAAAAGTAGCGGATATCATTGGTGAATTAAGAGCATGGGGTAAAGAAGTTACTATGTTAGCAGTAGACTTCAACGTTGATGCTGATGGTTCAACTTTGGCAATGGAAGCGGCTTTAAATCAAATCTCAAGATACGGAAATATCGTAATGGCTGGTGCTGTATACGGTACAGGTCAACAAATTGACTTGATCATCGAAGGCGACCTTGCTGGATCTGATTACGTATCTGCTGATGGTACAGTAACTGGTACAGTTGCACAGGCAATGGCAGAAGACCTAATAAACTTAGGTACTGTTGATGGCGTTAACTTTGCAACAGGTACACCTGCTGTAACTATCAAATCAACTTTACAATTTGCGTAATTTTTAATTACCGAATTGGTTACACTAAAGGGCGATCATTTATTGGTCGCCCTTTTTTTATGGCCACTAAATATTTGTATGCGTATAGTAATAGAAACTCTTGTAGATATAACAAAGTCAGGTGTGAAACGTAAAGGTCAGGGCGACGATGTCAAATTGGCTCAGCAAAGCAATTTCAATACCATGCAACAGGTTATTAATATGAGAAGTTTAATAAACGAGAACAGTGATCCTTTTATAACTACAAAGGACATTACAGGGCAATTTGGTAACAAATACAAGGGAGAACACAAAGTTTGGACCTATGAATTTACCATTGACAGAGACGGTGTATATGCTACTGATAATGACGATGCAGGACTACTAAAAGAAGACTTTCAAGGTATACCTATAATAGGCGGACTTACAGAAACAGTGAGTAAACCTAGCACATTTAAGGTAAAAGGTACTACCGATAAAAATACGTTAATCCAAATATTTGATAAATAAATTTGTAAAGGCAAAAAGCAAGGCAATCATAGGCTCCAACGATAATTACCTCTGAGCGAGGATATGGAGAATGATATAATGGCAACGGCCAATATAGAAAAAGAAAATTTAGAAGCACACGTAGAACTTTGTCAGCAAAGGTACGAAGTGCTAGAAAGAAGACTAGGTGGAGTTGAATCTAAGGTTCAGCACATACATGATGACCTAGGCAAATCCCACTCTTCACTGGTAAAAGTGATTATTGGTTCTGCAGGAACAATCATTGCAGGACTTCTTTCAACAATCGTAGTAATACTCATCAACACACAATAGTACTAAATAGTAGTATGAGACTACTAGAACTTTTTAATGACCTTACGGAGAAGCAGATCTGGGGACGCACAGGTAAAAAACTAGTGCGTAAGTACAGATGTATGGGTGGTAAACGTCATGGACGTATTGTTTCAAACCCTGCACAATGTTTTGCTCCACCTAACATTCAACAGAAAATTAGAATGAAGATTACTAGAAAGAAACTAGGTAAAAGAATGGCTATGAGATCTAGACGTACAAAACGTACTAATCCAGCAAGTAGAGCCTTAAAGCATTTGAATAGAAGAAAATGAAGATAGCAGAGTTATTTGAAGCAGATACAATTTTCAAACGTGGTGGCGGTTCAGGCGGAACACGTAAAGGTAAAGTGCAATCACGTAAGTTTCGTTGCATGAGTGGTCCACGTAAAGGACGTATTGTTGCAAACGTAAGTACCTGTCATGCGCCTATTAAAGCAAGTGCTAAACAAAGAATGACAGTTACCAGAGCAAGAGCACCTAAAAAAGCATCATGGAAAGCAAAACTAACTAAAAAAGGATCTGGTGTAAGTAGAACAGTTGCAAACTTAAATAAAGCAAAAGGTAGTTTGAAACCTAGAAAGATAAAGAAGGCAAGAGCATGAAGATAGTAGAAATAGCACCCATGGCAGTATCAGCCAAGAAAGCCATGGATCTTAAAAAGATAGCAACCGCCCAGGCTGATGGCCAAAAAACAACTGCTCAAGGATCTACAGGTACAACTGGTACAGTTAAGCCGGGTGATACAATTGGTAGAAATACTTCTACAAACCAAAATCAAATGGATTTTGTTAGAGGTGATGAATTAGATATACCTAATGTTGATAATCCAAACAAGCCTGAAAAGTATAAAGTACAAGCAGTGACTGGTAATGATGTTGAACTAGTACCAAAACAGAACAAGCCTGGTATTCCAAAGAGTATTAAGTTTAAGAAGTCAGATCTGCCCAAGACAGTTTAAAAATCCTTTAATTAATAGTATGAAACCCGAAGTCAGAAAACTGGTGGAAAATTTTCGCACCACAGCGAAAAACGTCCAAAATGAATTAAAAGAAAAAGGATTCATATTACCTGTTGCCCATAATGGAGGCATTAAGTATTATCATCTTTGGGTAAAGAAAAACAGTAAGTTTATGTATGATATAAGAAATCTGCATAATCCTAAACTGTTTTACTATCATAATATATGTAATCATAAATTGGCTATTGCTATCATGATATACGAAGCATTGGGCAAGAAATTTAATGCAAAACACATATTAGACTTGGATGATGCATACGCACACCACTTACAAAATATTAAAATATATAAATACCATAGTAGATTAGCGTCTAAAAGTGGCAACGTAGACAGATCAGATATAATAGAATCTAGGTGCGATTACCACTATAATGCATTAGAACCACTGAAAACAGAGGTACGTGGCGTTCTAAACGAGGCTGAAAAACTTATGTTCGACAATAAATAACAATGTTATAGGGGATAGTAAATGAAAACAACAGATTTTTTAAAAGAAGTTACAGTAGAGGATCTTAACAAGAAATTGTACAAAGAACACAATACTACTGTAGATCTTGCCAAATACAGCAAGGAACAACTAGAAGCATACAGCAAACGTATTGATGCTAAACTAACACAATTCGAAACTTCATCTAAGTTCAATGACAGTTTAACAAACGAGTCATATCAAAAGATGCAACTTATCAAGCAACTTGTAGAAACTGCTATCAACCAATATATTGAAAATCCCCTAGAAGCAGTTGACGAAGAAGACTTGGGTGATGATGTATTAGAAGTAGAAGCAACTGATCAAGATGTTGCATCAGACTTCGCAGAAGACGAAAAAGAAGAAGAACCTAAAGACGACGATGAAGAAGACGAAGACAAAAGTCCTAATAATGTTTCTTCAATGGCTATTGCGGCACTAAGACAAATGTTAGATGATCCAAGCAAACTAGGATTGGCACGTAGAGCATTAATGAAAATTACTGATCATGAAAAATTAAACACAATTACTCCACAAGAGTTAGATGCTATTCGTGGTCCATTAGAAAAATTCTTTGTACCTATTTTAGATAAAGGTATGCAAGGTATAACAAGAACAAAACCTGTGCTAAAAACTTTAGGTGGCGGTGAGTCAGTTGAAGAAGGTGCATACGAAGGTTATCACAAAATGCCTTTGAAAGCAGATGTAATGAAATGCATCAAAGATGGTATGTCAGAAGCACAAGTTTGTGAAAAATATAAAAAATGCAATCCAAAGGAAATGAAACTTATGGCATCATCATGCATGAAAGAATACAAAAGCAAAAACGAATCAATCATACGTGAAGGTAAAATGCCATCTAAAGCACACGTTAAGAAAATGTGTAAGGATGGAAAGTCTGAAGCAGAAATGTTAAAAATGCACCCAGATGCAGATAAAGGTAAATTAAAGGCAATGATCAAAGATTGCAAAAAAGAACTTAAAGAATCAATCATTAATGAAGGCGAAGAAGACAAAGCGGCATTGGTAATGGCGGCCAAGGATATGGTAGATAGATTTACTTCATTCTTAGAAGACGTTGCTGAAATGAGTGCTGAAGGAATGCTTGAACTACAAGATCAAATTAGAGAAGAACTAGGACAAGAACAAGCAGAACAGTTTGTTAATACAGTAGGGCCTGCACTTGAAGGTACTATAGAAAATTTAAAACAATCACGTGAAGCACTTAATGGTGGTGTTGGTATTATTACTGGCGAAGGTGCACCCACAGATACAATTGGCGCTGAGGAACCTGCTCCTGAAGTAGATCCAGAAGCACCTGCTGAAGAGCCAATGGATGCTCCTGCAGATGACGAATTTGGTGCCAGCGACCCGGCAATGGGTGGAGACGAACCAATGGGCAGAGAAAAGCGTGAAAGTTATACTCCAAACAAAAAAACTGTTACTGAGTCAGCAAGAATTTTCAGCACATTAAGTAAGTAAGGAGGCACTATGCGTCTTTACGAACTCACCCAAAATGATTCAGTACAAGATTTAGTAATCCTTTTCCGTAATCAAATCAAGAGAGCAGATTCAGAAAATGCTTTCGTTAATCTAAATTGGAATGCAATATCGAATCTAATGCGAGACATGGGTCATGGACCTTTTGATTACAATACTTTCAAGACAGCATTTGATACAACTCCTGAACTAAAAACTATTGTTCAAAATTACAATGCTGATGGCGTTACTCTACGTACTAAAACAGATGCGCCTAAAGGTGATGGTGTTGATGCTGACGTGGCTCCTACCAAAACTATAGACAAGATGGCAAAAAGAGCCGCAGGTAAACGTTTATAATACTTGACTTTCAGTACCAAAACAAGTTATAATATATTTTTAAGGAATAATCATGACTGATCAACAACCGCCTATTATTAATAATAAATTTGAATACCATAAATTAAAGCAGATAAATGATCCTGTTTTGAAACAAAGGGTATATGAAACTCCAGACGGAGAAAAATTACCAAGTGTCACTACCATTCTGGGCAAAACAAAAGACATGACACATTTAATAGAATGGAAAAAACGTGTAGGCGAACAAGAAGCACAAAGAATTGTTACTGAAGCATCTGGTGTTGGTACAGCCATGCACAACAATCTTGAAAAATTTGTTAAAGGCGAACAACGAATGCCAGGTAAAAATCTAGTTCATGTAAAAGCAAATGCAATGGCAGATAAAATTATTGAAAATGCTTTAAACCACGTTGACGAAATATGGGGTGTTGAAACGCAACTTTATTTTCCTGGTTTATATTCAGGTACAACAGATCTAGTAGGAATATACAAAGGACAACCTGCTGTAATGGACTTTAAGCAAACAAATAAACCTAAAAAGAAAGAATGGGTAGACGATTACTTCTTACAATTAACTGCTTATATCCTAGCACATAACGAAGTGTATGGTACAGATATTAAACAAGGGCATATATTCATGTGTAGCAGAGACGAACAATATCAACAATTTGACCTTTGGCCCCACGAATTTGATATGTGGACTACAGAATGGTGCAATCGTGTAGAGGACTACTACAAGAAATATCATAAATAGTAGTAAGGAAGAATTAAAATGGCAGTTGTACAAATATCAAAAATTCAACATAGACGTGGTAAAGCAGGTAGCAGTGCTATTCCGCAATTAGCAAGTGCTGAACTTGGCTGGGCAATTGATACACAAAAGTTATACATAGGTAACGGATCTGTATCAGAAGGAGCACCAGGTGTAGGCAACACAGAAATATTAACAGAAAAAAGCAATATTTTTGAATTACTATCAACATATACATACAAAGGTCCTACAGAAGTAGTAAAGCAGACAGGCGAATTTATTGCAGAACCTATCAAAAGAACACTACAACAAAGACTAGATGATATTGTAAGCATTAAGAGTTTTGGTGCTAAAGGTGATGGTACTACTGACGATACAAAAGCATTACAAAGAGCAGTGGATCAACTTTTTATAAACACAGACAAAGCAGACGAAAGAACAAGAGTTGGCTTACATATAGATGCAGGCGAATACAAAATTACAGATACAATTTACATTCCACCATTTGCTACATTAATAGGAGATGGTAAAGGCAAAACTAAAATTAAATTATATACAAATCCAGACGACCTAAGTCCGACTGCTAGATCTATTTTACAAACTGTAGATGGTACCAGCACACCTGGAAATTATGTTAAGTATTCTAACATTCAAAATTCTACTAGACCAAAACACATAGTGATTAGAGGAATGACTCTCGAGGTAGACAGTGCTGTCACTGTGCATAATGCAATTTTAAAAGCAGACTGCATGACTGAAAGTTTAATTGACAGTGTTGAATTTGTAAGCGACTGGGAAAAAGATGATGGATATGATGCAACAAAAAGTGGTATTGAATTTAGAGCCATTGGTGCAACAACAAGTGAAAATGTCATCATACAAAACAGTGAATTTAGAATGGTTAGTGTTGGTATCTACAGTGTCCAAGATGTTAGAACAATTACAGTTGCAGATTCTTATTTTGATTTTATGCAGGTTGGTATTGATTTAGCAAGAACTAGTACAGGAACAGGTAATCAGGCACTAGGTCCTAGACACTTTATAGTTAAGAACAATAAATTTAACAGAATTATGGATTTTGGTTTTGCAGTACACAAACCTGTAAGTACTTTAGAACCAATTGGACATATTTCTAATGCAAATATATATTTAGATGTTGGAAACAACATGAATGGACAAGACAGTCCGCAGACAAGTGTAATTAAATTTGCAGGTCCATTGTGTGAAAGCATTGGAGATACATTTGAGAGAGAAAGTGAAATTAATAAATCTACTTTAATTTCTGTACCTTTCAAACCTTTGGTTGATGGTTATCATTATACCAAAGGAAAAGTTAATGAATTTACTCTTTCAGAAGTAGATGCATTAACAACTTTTTCTAAACTTCCATTTACGGATAAGAAAATTGCTTATGTTGATTACTTAATTGTTAAAACAACAGGAAGTGCTACTACTAGACAAGGTAGATTAACAATTACTATTCAAGATAACACTAATATAAACGTCACAGACAACTTTAGTCACACTGGCAGTTCAGATGGTGGTGTTGAGTTTGGTGCTGTTCTAGATGATTTAGATTCTACAGCAGGCAGTGAAACAGTGAATATTCAATACAGAAATCTTATCGGTAACGGAGTAGGCACCTTAACATACGCAATTAGTTATTTTGCTTAATGTTTCTTGAGACAACAGTCGAGCAACGTATTCTGGCATGGAGAAAATTTAGAGAAAGCCTAGAAACTTGTGATAACCCTTTGCAGGAAACTATGGACTTCTGGTTTCAAGCACCAAGGATTGACAGGCTACTAGACCCATGGGATTCTCAACGGTGGAACACTCCATGGGAACTTTTAAAGGAAAACCGGTTTTGTCCCGTAGCAATACCCCTTATGATGGGATGGACACTGAAGTTAACTACAAAGTTTTCCAAAGCAAATATTTTGATAAAAAGTATTATAGACATATCGTCACAAAGATACTATAATCTATTATATGTTGATGACAATGTTTTAAACTACGGCAGTACAGTTGAAAAGGAATACAACCTACAGTCTAATCTTGTTTGTCAGTATCAAACCAGGATTTGATAAAACAAGTAAATACTGAATACGAAATAGAAATAGGCAGGAGAGAAATGAACAAAGAAATTTTAATCACAAAACGTAATGGAAAAAAAGAAAAGTTAAATCTTGATAAGATCCATTTCGTTGTTGAAGAGGCTTGCGATAGCCTTAGCGGAGTAAGTGCATCTCAAATAGAAATGAATGCAGATTTACAATTTTACAGTGGTATGACCACAGATGAAATACAGAACATTTTAATTAGAAGTGCTAATGATTTAATATCATTAGAAAATCCTAATTACCAGTATGCGGCGGCACGTTTACTTTTATATGGACTACATAAAAAAGTTTACAATCGTTATGAGCACCTAAACTTTGTTACAATGATTAACAAGAACATCGACCGAGGAGTATATGATCCTGCTATTAAAGAAAACTATACTCAGATCGAACTTAAAAAGATGAACACTTGGATTAAGCATGAACGTAACGAAGACTTTACCTATGCTGGACTAAGACAAGTTGTAGACAAATATCTCTGCCAAGATCGTAGCACAGGTGAAATTTATGAAACTCCGCAATTCATGTATATGATGATTGCGGCAACATTATTTGCTAACTATCCAAAGGACACACGTATGAACTACGTGAAGAAATATTATGACGCGACCTCACTTTTTAAAATCAACATTCCAACCCCAGTCATGGCTGGCGTACGTACTCCAATTAGGCAGTTTGCTAGTTGCGTATTGGTTGATGTTGACGATACTCTGCCTAGCATTTTTAGTAGTAACTCCGCTATTGGTTATTATATCGCTCAGCGAGCCGGTATTGGCATTAATTCGGGCCGGGTACGAGCGATTAATTCAAAAATTAGGGGCGGTGAAGTAGCACACACAGGAGTTGTTCCCTTCTTGAAAGTATATGAATCTACTGTAAGAAGTTGTACACAAAATGGTGTACGTGGTGGTAGTGCTACTACCCATTTCCCACTATGGCATTATGAAATTGAAGACATCCTAGTTCTTAAAAATAACAAAGGTACAGATGACAATCGTGTACGTAAACTAGACTATTCAATTCAACTTAACAAAACAATGTATGAAAGATTGTTGGCCGGCAAAGATATTACTCTTTTCTCACCACATGACGTGCCAGATCTTTACGAAGCATTTTTTAATGATCAAGATAAATTTGCAAAACTTTACGATCAGTATGAACGTAAAACTAGCATAAGAAAGAAAACTATCAAAGCAATGGATTTGTTTGGTGCACTTTTAAAAGAACGTGCAGAAACAGGACGTATCTATATTATGAATGTAGACCATTGTAATACACATAGTTCATTTAAAGACACAGTATACATGAGTAACCTGTGTCAAGAAATTACATTACCCACAAAACCAATTAACCATATAGATGATGAAAATGGAGAAATTGCACTTTGTATCCTTTCCGCAATTAATGTAGGTCTAATCAATAAAATTGATGACCTTGAGCCATTGTGTGATTTAGCAGTAAGAGCCTTAGATGAAATTATTGATTATCAAGGTTATCCTGTAAAGGCCGCTGAAATAAGCACAAAGGCAAGAAGATCGTTAGGTATAGGTTACATTGGTCTTGCACACTATCTTGCAAAGAATAAAGTAAAATATTCTGATAAGAAAGCATGGAAATTAGTGCATGACCTTACAGAAGCATTTCAATACTATCTATTAGTTGCTTCTAATGAATTAGCAAAAGAGAAAGGAAAGTGTGATGCTTTTGACAAGACAAAATATGCAGATGGTCAGTTACCAATCGACCACTATAAAAAAGAACTTGATGAAGTTATCAACACTACATTAAAATATGATTGGGAGGATCTTAGGAAGGATATCATTGCACACGGTCTACGGAACTCAACACTGTCTGCACAAATGCCATCGGAGAGCAGTTCCGTTGTGTCAAATGCAACAAACGGAGTTGAACCACCTAGAGACTTCTTGTCCATTAAGAAAAGTAAAAAAGGGCCTCTTAAGCAGATTGTTCCACAATATAATCAATTGAAAAACTTTTATACTTTGTTATGGGATATGCCTAACAACGAAGGATATATTAATATTGTTGCGGCAATGCAAAAGTTCTTCGATCAAGCAATTAGTGGTAACTGGTCATACAATCCTTTACACTTTGAAAACAATGAAGTACCATTAAGTGTAATGATGAAAGATATGTTGACAACCTACAAAATGGGTTGGAAGACAAGTTACTATCAAAACACTTATGACTTCAAAGGTGAAGAAGAAACCGTACAACCAGCAGGTTTGGAAGAAACTGTTATTGACAAATCTGTAAATGGTGTTAGTATAAACGGTACAAATGGGGACCATGTAAACGGGTCCAACGGTGAAAAAGTACCAGCAGAGCAGGAAGATGAACACTGCGATGCGTGTGCAATTTAATAAGTAAAGAGAAAAGAGAAAGAGAAATATTAATGGGTAAGACTGTCTTTAATAGAAAGAACGTAGACTTTACAAAAGAATATATGTTTTTTGGTGCTGACCAAAACACACAAAGATATGATGTCTTTAAATATCCTGAGTTTGATAAGTTGAATCAAACTATGCTAGGATACTTCTGGAGACCAGAAGAAGTGTCTTTGCAAAAGGACAGAGGTGATTATGCAGAGTTTACTGACGAACAAAAGCATATCTTTACTAGTAATTTAAAATATCAAACACTACTTGATAGTGTGCAAGGACGCGGACCTTGTCTAGCATTTTTGCCATATTGTTCTAATCCAGAACTAGAATCTTGTATTGTATGTTGGGACTTCCAAGAAACTATTCACAGTAGATCTTATACACACATTGTTAAAAATGTATATCCAGATCCTGCGGAAGTGTTCGATACTATTTTAACTGATGAAAAAATTGTTGAACGTGCAAACAGTGTATGTAAACACTATGATAAATTTTATGATATCGCTAATGAATACTTTAACAAAGGCAAAGGTGACATCAAAGAAGTTAAAAAGCAATTATACAGAGCAATGATGACTGTTAATATGCTTGAAGGTTTACGTTTTTATGTTTCATTTGCTTGTACATTTGCCTTTGGCGAACTTAAACACATGGAAGGTTCTGCAAAAATTATTTCACTTATTGCTCGTGACGAAGCAACACACTTGAATTTATCAACACACATTATTAAACATTGGATGAAGGGTGAAGATGATCCTGCTATGAAAAAAGTTGCCGCTGAACTTGAAGAAGAAGTTTATGATATGTGGCGTGAATGTGTTGATGAAGAAAAACGTTGGGCAGACTATCTGTTTAAAGATGGTTCAATGATTGGGTTAAATGCTAACCTACTTCATGCTTATGTTGAATTCATAGCAAACAAAAGATTAAAGGCTTTAGGTCTTAAACCTTTGTATGATCGTCCCCTTAATCAAAACCCTTTACCATGGACACAACACTGGTTAAGTAGTAGTGGATTACAAGTTGCTCCACAAGAAACAGAAGTTGAATCTTACATTGTTGGCGGAGTAAAACAAGACGTGGTAGAAGATACATTTAAGGACTTTAAACTATGATAGAAATATGGGGTAAACCTGCCTGCGGTTATTGTGATGCCGCAAAAAGATTATGCGAACAAAGAGGTTGGAAATTTACATACAAACAACTTGGTGTAGATTTTGACCGCGAAAAAGTAATGGAGGAGTTTCCAACTGCAAGAACTTTTCCACAAATCAAAGTATACGGAAAGCCTGTTGGGGGTTATCAAGAATTTGAAAAATATATTGATGACACTGGCTACAACGGAACTGGACACTCATTAGGATAATATGTTAATACAAGCACCCTACAAAGTAAATGATGTAATTAGTATCAAACTGCAAACAGGCGAAGAACTTGTTTGTAAACTAATTGAAGAAAGTGATACACACCTAAAAGTAAAGACTCCTCTTACACTAGTAATGAGTCAACAAGGTTTAGGTATGCAACAGTATATGTTTACTACTGATCCTGATCAGCCTGTAAATATTGCTAAAGATAAAGTAATTGTTGTTCAAAAAACACGTAAAGACTTCTCTGATACATTCACTGAAAAGACATCTGGACTAGTTACTGCTCCACCTAACTTACAAGTAAAATAAATAACTTTATGCACAGGTTTGTGATAAAGGATAAAGGAGTTCTGACAACTTATAATAAGTTCGAAGATATACCTATGAAATTTGATCATGTCATTGAATTTCATCCGTATACTCCACCAGAGCCACATACCGAAGAACAGCATAAAGAAATAGAGCAATGGCCTAGTAAGTTGCAAGAATTAATTAAGAGGGAAAGATAATGCCTGCCATTACACGTAAAGGCGATAAAGATGTAACACACTGTTCAACTCCTGTGAGAGAAGAACATAGTCCTGATGTCTATGCTAATAACATACCAATATCAAGACAGGGTGATAACAATGACAGTCATCTACTACCAGGCGTACCTTGTCCATCACATCAAGCACCTATAACAACAGGATCAACAACTGTGTTTATTAATAACAAAGGTTGTGGTAGAATAGGTGATGCAGTAACAGGTTGTACTAGTGTTGCTGAAGGTAGTGAAAACTGCTTCGCAGGTTAATCAACTAACAGTTTAGAAAAAAGGTACCATAAAGCCAGTACCGTCAAAATGAATTTTAAAGGATCTTGTCCTTTGGGTTTGAGAGTAGGTTTGGAAAATTCATATGGATTCATGCCCTAGACCAAGCCACTGGTTTGCCGTGTATATCAACTACTAGATCACCTGTGTCTTTGTACTGAGCAACCATGATGCCCTTTCCTTTTCCTGCTATGTATCTACAAGGCTTTATTTCTCTTTCACCATGAAACCGTTTTATATGGTTTGTGATTATACCTCGCGTCTTTTTACCTGCCATTATCTACCTTGTCCATTGTAAAATTTATGGTTTCGTTTTTTATGCTTATTCATACTACTAAACTTACAAGATTTTTTCTTACTAGACTGGCTAGTTTTCTTAGGAGTACGAACGTGTGCTACATAATTTTTTGCTAATTTTGCCATGTTATCTACCTAACTTTTTCTTTCTACCTATAGGGAGTGCTTGGGTCATTCTGAATTCGTGTCCTTTTTTACCTGTCCACTCTACTATAACTGATTTACTTTTTGTACCGCTTTGATAGGATTTAACGGCTTTTTTAAAACTTATATCTTCTTTGGTTTCAGTCTTATCACCATCTATAAAGGTGAAAGTCCTCATCTTTGCCATAACCCTCCTTGGTTTGTTTTGGCTAATTTTTTAGACTTTAGTTATCATTTAAATTAAAAAACACGCACTTTATGATTGACATCCAAAACAAATGGTGCTATAAATATAAGTGTAATTGTTGACAGCATCGTATGTCACAAGAGCAGGACCTGGGGGCGGTACCCAGCAGGTCCACCATAAACACATTGTTTTTTATGGTTAGTAGTGTGTTTATGATGGGCCTGAAATAGGATCGACTGGCTTGTTAAGGGTGAAAGAGATTACCGGTAAGGTACGACCGAGCATTATATGGGGAGACTCATGCTACTGTCCAAAAACCATAAATGCAAACGATAATTTTGCATCTGAAGAGTTACGTCTAGCGGCGTAGTTCTACGGGGTTGGCAACTTACCTGGCAACAGAAAAGTTGCACTTCTAAATACAATATTACAACAAAGCACATAGTAACGGTACAACAGGGCAATTACGCCTAAATAACAAAGAAGCAGACCGTATAGTATTATCTCAAAGAGCAGTTGACCTAGTCCTGCTCTTTTTCTTTTATTTGCAGTTTCAATAAATACACATAGGAGAACCAGTTCATGTCAGTAAAAGTAATTGATGGATTTAGATTAATTGTAGCCAAAAAAGGACAAACCAATATTGGCACAATTGAAGCAGATGCAGATAACGATACACTTACCTTAGAAGCAGGTAGTGGTATTAGTTTTACAGTAGATGCAAATGATGATAAAATCACAATAATAAACACAGTAGAATCAGAAGTCCTAGCGGCGGCAAGAGCCCCTATCTATATTAGAGCAGATGATTCAACAATTAGAGAAGTGCGTGGCAGTGAGAGTTTTGGTATTGTTGGAACTGGTGCAGTAACTACATCAAGCAACGCAGAAGGTGATATTACAGTCAATGCAAGTACTGACCTTAGCACATATGACAATACTAGTTCTGGATTTATCACAGGAAATAATTTAGGTGACCGTGCAGATGTTACAATTACTAGTATAAGCGATAATGATTTATTACAATATGATACTACAAGTGGAAAATGGCAAAATCAATCTATTACTAATGCCGGGTTTGCAACAGTATCTACAACAGGTTCTTACAACGATTTAACAAACAGACCAAATATTACTTTTTCAGGTGACGCTTCAGGAAATACAGGCGGTACACTTGGTGGTGGTGCAAGTACAGTTACTCTAGTTTTAGATAGTGTTGCTACTCCAGGAACATACAACGGAATTACTATTGATGCAAAAGGTCGTGTAACAAATATTAATGTTGCTGACTTTGAACAGGACACACTACAAACTGTAACTGATAGAGGCACAACAACAAATAATAATATAACAGTGGCAGGTTTAACAATAGGCAATATTGTTATGCCTACGACATTAGGTGCTGACGGAACAGTACTGAAAGTAAACAATGGTGTATTACAATTTGGAACAGACACTAATAGTTCATTTAATATTGTTGCAGATGATTCAACTGTTAGAAAAATTACACTAGGTGAAACAATTGGCGTACTTGGCACAGGTCCTATAACAACTTCAAGTGATGCAGAAGGCAATATTACAATTAACAGTAATCCAACAATTGATCAAGTTTTAGGAAATGGATCTATCACTACAAAAAGTATTCAAGTAGGACAAGTAATAGTTGGTTCAGAATATTCTTTACCTACAACTAAAGGAACAAACGGAACAGTTCTAGGGATGAACAATGGACAACTGCAATTTATTGCAGGTGGTTCCGGACAGGCTTTACGAGTAAGAGCAGATGACAGTGCAGAACAAACTATCAATTCTGGAGAAGCACTTGCATTTTTAGGTGCTGGTAATGTAACAACATCTAGTAACGCAGAAGGAGAAATAACAATTACAAGTTCTCCTACACTGACAGATGTTTTAGCAAATGGAGCCAGTACTACGACAGCAGTAGACTTTCAAGGTAATGTAACAATAGGAAGTGACACCACAGATATTATTACAGTTAACGGTGCGTTAGCAGGTAGATTTCCTTTATCATTTGAAGGACTTACTGACAACAGTATCTTTACAAGATTTGAAATTACAGATCCAACAGGAGGTCAAAACACTGTAACTTTTCCAGACGCAAGTGGTACAGTAGCATTTGTTGGAGCAGACATCAGCACATTCAATAACGATTCTAACTTTGTTTCAACCAGTGGCAATGTAGCAACTGCAACTGCATTACAGACTGCAAGAAACTTTGAAATCACAGGTGTTGTAACCGCCGGTGCACAATCATTTGATGGTTCAGGTAATTTAACATTAACAACACAATTTGCAAATCAAAATATCAGCCAATTTAACAATGACGCAGGATTTGTAACATCTGGTTTGACTACTGACACACCTATTAGCACATTACCAAATGATGCAGGTTATATGAGCAAATGGTTTATTGGTGCTGATGACAGTTCCATGAAACAAGTAAATGGCGATGAAGCAATTAAAATTATGGGCAGTGGTGCGGTAAGCACAGCAAGTGATGCCGAAGGTAACATAACTGTAACTGCTTCAAACAATTTAAGTTCATACAACAACGATGCAGGATTTAACACAGAAAATGATACTATTACACTTACTGGAGATTTAAGTGGTAGTGGTAAAACAACTATCAATGCAACACTGTCCACAAACTTATCAAGTGTAGCACCAGGCACCTACAACTATGTCACAGTAGATACCAAAGGTATTGTTCAGAGTGCAAGTTTAAAATCTTACATTGAAGCAGGTACGTTACTAGAACAAGATCTTAAAGGCAGTGTATTTGCAGATGATTCTAGTGTAGTAATTGATGGTGTGTCGGGTAATATTGTTGGTACAGTTACAGGAACTACCACAGGTACTATTGCACCTGGAACAACTGCACCTAGTGCCGATACTGATGCAGGTACAACTGGTGAAATAAGAGTAGATGACAACTATATCTATGTGAAAACATCTACCGTTTGGAAAAGAATTACGTTGCAAGGATTTGTATAGTAGATGGAAACACACGTTTATAGAGCAAAAGTATTAAGAATAGTTGATGGTGATACCATTGACGTTGATTTGGATTTAGGTTTTACGGTTTGGATGCGTAAACAAAGAATACGTTTAGCAGGAATCGATACACCTGAATCTAGAACAAGAAACAAGGAGGAAAAGAAAAGAGGCTTATTATCAAAGGCAAAGTTAAAGGAGTTATGTCCTACAGGCAGTACAATTAAAGTAAAAACAGAACTAGATAAAGAAAGAGGCAAGTTTGGCAGAATATTAGGCACACTAATAAATTCAGAAGAAACAAATATTAATCAATTTTTAATTGAAAACAATTATGCGGTTGCATATCATGGGCAATCCAAAAGCGATATTGAACAAGCACACCAAACCAATGCCATTCTTCTTAGAGAACGTGGCGAAATTGAATAATTGGTAAAATTGGTAAAATCTACACTTGACTAAATCCTAGTTCTGTATTATTATAAGGTATTACTGGTATTAATGGTAATACTAAAGAAATATAACGGAGGCTAAAATGGCAAAAAGCAAAGAGGTACTTGATAACATTAAGTCTATCTGCAAGAACACTTGGGGAGATGAAAATGTTTATGAAGGCCCATCAGGCAAATATAAATGGGAAGTAGGCAGAGATACAGGCAATGGTATCATCAATGGCGTAGTAAGAAAATTTATTGCTGAAGATAAAGAAGGCAATGAAATTTACACAGTCGCAGGTTCATTTAAAATCGATCACGATGGTAATGTTACAAGATGGACTGGACTTCCGAGAAGGTTTCAAAAAGAAGCAAGTGAATTGGCTAAATCTGTGAATGGTGACTAGTATGTTATTTGACACAAGACATACAGTCCCATCAGATATTGCTAAAGATATTTGGATTGAGAAACTTAATAAAATTGATAAGGTTTTCGATTCTATTCAATCAAGCAATCACCAAAGTGGTTGGGCATTAGATTATTGGACAGGAGTAAGACGAAAACTACTAGAACAGTTAAGGATAATAGATGCAGAAGGAAAAAATTAAAAAAATTAATTGGAAAAAAGTTAAAATTACTTTTTATAAAGTGTTAGCAAGTGTTGTAATTATAACATCTGCTTTTGGTTTTGGAACTTTCAAACCTAATCATTTTGTAGTAGAAAAGATTGAGACTAGAGTTGAAGTTAAACTTATTAAACAAGCAATAGATCTAGGATTACATACTCCTAATTTTGTGTACAGTGACGATGAAACTTTTATTGCCGCAGTCAATAAGTGTGTGGCATATCTAAACTATACCACAGATCCTGCACAACGTATTCCAACTGCAATTATTATTGCCATGGCAGGTATTGAATCTGCTTGGGGGAATAGTAGATTCGCAACAGAAGGTAATGCACTTTTTGGAGTAAGAACTTGGAGTTTGGATAAAGTTCCTCATATGAAAGCAAAAGGTAATCCAAATGCAAGTTGGGGTGTAAAGAAATATGAAAATAAGTGCGATAGTATTAAAGATATGATTGCTATTATCAACAGACATCCAGCATATAAAGAATTTAGAATAGAACGTGATAGACAAAGACTTGACAATAACAAAATATGGAATTATAATAAACTTATGCCTTTATTAAGTGCATGGAGCACTAACGAAAAATATGCAAATATAATCTTAAGAACTATTAAGGAGAGAAATCTATAATGACAATGCATCTAGCACGTGGGTTGACAACACTTAATCTATCCAAAAAGAAAAAGAAAGTTAAAGTGACCAAAGGTAAAATTGAACGTTGGACAGAACAGTGTCGCAAACATAACAAAGAGATGAAACGTCTCGGACTACCCGATCATATGATGACAGTAGATGATTATATAGATTATATACACGGCAGACACAAATCCAAAACACAACCAAGGGCAGTGCAAACACCTTGGCACCAAACAGGTAATGAATTTAAAAGAACAACTGAACACATTCCAAGTGGAGTCAGTAAACACAGTTTTCAACCTGCTCTTAAAAAAGAGCCACTGCAATACACAGGTGAACGTAAATTGGTAGGAATCGCTACAATGCACAAATCCAATATGGTTCCAATCTTTGCAGATGATGACGATAAGACAGGTAGAAATGCGGCAACAGAGATTGCCAAAATGAGAAGGAATTGATATCTTTATGGTTGACAAAACCGGTAATGATGTTAATATAACAATATAGGCTTAAAAAGGAGGCTAATGATGAAAGGCGTAAAAAATGCATTGATGGTAAGTGTACTTGCAGTCACACTAGGTGCTTGTAGTACAATGACTACCGTTGCAGAAAGAGACACTTATGCTGAACCTAATTGGTATGCAAAGTGTAAACAAATTGGAAACGAAGGTGGTTTTCTTTTCTGGTTTGGTACTGATTATGTTTATGCTTGTGGTAAAGGTGTAAGCACATTTGACCAAGCGGCTGTGGCTCAAGCAAAGACTTTCGCACTTAAAGGTGTTGCAGAAAGAATCCACAGTAACATAAAAGCATCTACAAAAGTAGACATCAAAGACGAAACTAAAGTAAGTAGAACTACTGTAGAACATATTGTAAACAAAACAGTTGTAAGACAGCAGTTAGAAGATGAAAAGTACACATACAAGTATGGCGGAAAGTTTCATACTTTTATGAGACTTAAGATCGAAAAAGAAGTCTTTGAAACTTTGATCAACGAAGCAAAAGCGGTACAGTAACATGAGAGTTCTTTTGTTACTGTCCGTAATCGTTGGTTTGAATGCTTGTTCTAGTGTAAAGCAACCTGACTTAGACATTATGTCTAGCAAGAAACAATATTGTCACACAGAGCAGGTTGTAGTACACGATAAAGAAAAAGGTAAATCAGACGAAGTAGCAAGTAGAACTGTATTGACTTGTAGTGATCAAACTGATCCTATGGAAAATAAGTTAGTCAAAATGGGTGTTGCTGATAGGTGTGGTTATTTTCATGATACAATTAACATAGGAGGACAAAGTGTTTGGTATAAACAAATGGCGTGTTTCGTCGGTGACCAAGCAACAGGCCGTTGGGTTCTTATTGAAAACCCTACTTGGTAGTTGTTTTATATTTCTTATAGGTTGCAGTAGCAATCCAAGTCCTGTCAATAAAAATATTATCGTGCATAGCAATCACAAACATATTGACAGCACATATATGATGGCGTGGAAAATATTCGAAGACATGAAATGGAATCTGCCTTATAATTCAACTAGGTTGCATAACCAAAGTGTTGTGATGGCAGTAAAACGTGCTCAGAACGGTCAAATGGTAGAATGGTTTGACGAAAAGAACGGGGCAATGGGTTATACAAAAATTTTAATTACACATCCAATAAGTGGTGGATATTGCAGACAAGCAGAAACTAAAGTTCAGTTTAACGGAAACAAACGAACTTGGATTTACAAGGCTTGTACTATTGACGAAGGAGCATCGTTCAATATTGAAATCACTGGATAAAATTTTAATTGACTTTTACTCATAAACCGTATATATTTTAATCAAACAAATAGAGGTTAAATATACATATGATTTTAGGAATTATTACTTTATTATCCGCACTAACAATATCAGCGGTTGCGATATATTACAGTGTGGCAGGATTGGCGGCAATTTTTGCGGCCGCAGTGGTTCCCATTATAATAATGGGTGTCGCACTAGAAGTAGGTAAATTAGTTACCGCAGTATGGCTTCACAAACATTGGAGTCGTGCAGTATGGTGGTTAAAAACCTATCTAAGTATTGCAGTAGTAGTACTAATGTTTATTACGTCAATGGGTATATTTGGTTACCTATCTAAAGCACATATTGAACAAACAAGTTTATCACAAGAACAAGTAGCATTAATTGGTACCCTTGAAGACAAGGAAAGTAGATCAACGTTCAAAATAGATCGTTGGACAGAAGAAATGAGCAAACTCATGAAAGGTGAGGATGTTCGGGTAGATAATTTAATTGCTAATGAGCAAGAAGAACTTGATAAAATTAATGCTCTTATCAAACAAGAAAAAGACGATGTAAGAGTTGATTTTGACAAGCAAATACAACTACAAAACGATAGATTAAAACAAGCCGCAGAACGTAAAGAAGCAGACATTAATGCCGCGGCTGAGAGATTTAAAAATAGTTTAGGCGGTGGAGCAAAATACGACAAAGCAGTTGAAGTTGCAAAAGCAAACGAATTATCTGTTGCTTCGGCGGCACAAAAAGAAATACAACGTATTAATGGTTTGCTAAACGATGCACTTGCTAAAGTTGAAGAAAAGTATGCAGATCAAATTAAAAATATACAAACTAGAATTACAGATCTACGTAATCAAGCAAACAATAAAACAGTTGATATAGAATCTAGAGTTAAAGAACTTGAAGGGTTTATTGATAGTGAACAACTTATTATTGATCAAGTCAGAGAACAAAAGTTTGAATACGAAAAAGAATACCGTAAATTAGAAGCAGAAGTAGGCCCAATCAAATACATAGCAGAATTTATTTACGGAGATCAAGCAGATCAAAACTTATTAGAGGCCGCAGTGCGATGGGTAATAATTGTTATTATCTTTGTGTTTGACCCACTTGCGGTGCTACTGCTTATTGCTTCGCAGTATACTTTCCAATGGGCAAGAGGCAAAGAAGGCGGTAGTTTGCCGGGAAAGCCAGATCCTGATCCAGAAGATCCTAACGACCCGGACGAACCTCCATACACAGAAGAAGAGTGGAACGAAGCACACAGACATAATCAAGAATTTGATGGAGCAAAAAAAATTGCTACAAACGTTCCACCAACAATATCCGAATATGAAAGAAGCATTAATGTTGAAGACGAAGAGCAAAAATTTGAAAAGTCACAACATAGTAGTCAATTGCTAATGTTCAATGATATAGATCCTTTACCAATGAAGGATAGAGAATTTTTTGGTGAAGATGAAGAAGTTGCACTACCTCATCCAGATCAGCAATCACTAGACTTTGATGAGAAACGTGAAGATGAAACTGAAGAAGAATATCTTAAACGTGTATGGAAAAAAGAACATCCACAATCTACAATTGAACATCAAAAAAGATTACTTCAAGAAGGTAACATAGAAAGTTTACCTTGGGAAAAGGTTTCTGAAACTATTGAAGATATGAAGTCTGAAGGTGAATGGCCCAAAGGTGAAGAAGAAGATGACTTGGATAAATGGAACGAATGGGTAGAGGCCGCAAACAAACAAGCAGAACAAAATCCAGAAAAAGGCAAATACACAGAAGTAATTGAACCACAAGGATTCGTTCAGAACGAAGAACAACATCAAGGCGAATGGAATAAAATACAAAAAGCAAGGCGGTTAAAAGAATTGGAAATTACAGAAAAAGAATATAGACAAAGAGCCGGGGAGAAACAAAAAGAGGAAAAAAGTGTCGCAAAAAATTAATTTAATTTCACCTCCGGACAAACTACACAATAACAATTTTACCTTTAATCTTGTTAACACGACTCCAAAAGAACAAGAAGAAGTATCTATGTTTTTAGCAAAGAATGGTCGTAGTGAGGAAATAAATGTTTACGTCTATAACAACGAAGCAAATCCTACATGGTTGCTAGATATTGTAGATGGCAAAAATAATACGTATATTAATCTTGACAACACCGGTGATATTAGTGTAAAATATACTAGTTATATGTTAAGTAAAGGAAATGTTTATTACTCTACAAGCGATAAGAATAGCGAAGAAATTTACGGAATAATAAACAAAAATCTTGTAACAGACGTGGCAACATTTTTAGGTAAGATATATGCAGAAAGATAAAAAGAATTGGACTTGCGACTTTTGTGGTAAGAAAAGAGACGAAGTACATAAATTAATTGTTGGGTCAGATGCTTCTATTTGTAATGAGTGTGTAAGTCTTTGCACAAACATTTTAAGTGAAGAAAAACTAGCAAAAATTAAAAAAGAAAAAGGATTTGATCTTAAGAGACTTAATCCTGAGATAATCAAAAAAACATTAGACGAACACGTAATTGGTCAAGAACAAGCAAAGATCAGTTTAAGTGTTGCAGTAAGTCAACATTATAAAAAACTTTATAATCCTAGTAAAGATTTAAAATTAGATAAAACAAATGTTATGTTAATGGGTCCTACTGGTTCTGGTAAAACATTACTTGCCCAAACTATTGCAGACTATCTAAATGTTCCGTTTGCAATTTGTGATGCAACTACATTGACTGAAGCAGGTTATGTTGGTGATGATGTTGAAAGTATTATTACAAGACTGATGAATGAAGCAGAAGGTGATGTAGAACAAGCAGAACGTGGTATTGTTTTTATAGACGAAGTAGATAAAATTACTAAGAAAGCACAGAATGTTTCAATTACTAGAGATGTAAGCGGTGAAGGTGTACAACAAGGATTACTAAAAATTGTTGAAGGTACTAAAGTTCGTATTGCCGCAAGTGGTATGAAAAGAAAGAATCCACAAGCAGAAATGGTTGAAATAGATACATCAAATATATTGTTTATAGTTGGTGGTGCATTTATTGGATTAGAAAAAATTGTAGAAGATAGACTTAATAAAGGTGGAATGGGTTTTGGTGTTGATATTAAAGATGCTGAAAAGGAACAAGACCTAAGTGAAGTACAACCAGAGGACTTAATTAAGTTTGGTTTCATTCCTGAATTTATTGGTCGTTTTGGCTTAATTAGTCACGTTAAGGAGTTGACAGAAAGTCAATTAGTTAGTATAATGAAAGAACCAAAGAACGCAATAGTTAAACAATATCAATATTTGTTTAAACTTGATGGTGTTGATTTGGAATTGACAAACGATGCAATGAATAGTATAGCCGGAAAAGCAAAAGCATTAAAGACAAATGCTAGAGGATTAAAAAGCATTATGGAAGACATATTACTACAATGGCAATACAAATCAACCTCGTTGGTTAAAAAAGGGTTGACAGGCATAACAATCAATAAGGATTGTGTTGAGGAACCTGATAAGGCACTATTATTATATAAGAAGGAAGAGAATGGCAAAAAGGACTAAAATAAGCACAATGGCAAACGTCAGAGATGGCGAATACGGATTATCAGTAAAGGTACGTGGAGACAGTCCACAGGACTTTATGAAGGCTTTAAGAAAGTTCAAACGTAAGGTTGCTGACAGTGGATTGCTTAAAGAAATCAAGGATAAGCAATACTATCAAAAACCATCTGATAAAAGACGTGAGAAAAAGAAGGCCGCAAGAATTAGGCAGTTAAAAGCATTGGCACAACAGAAAAAAGATCTAGGGTATTAAAATGTCAACACACGCAATGGTTGACCTAGAAACGTTAGGCACAAAACCAAATTGTGTAATACTAACACTAGGTGCAATTAAATTTAATCCACAATCAGACGAAGAACCTAAAGACGGCATCTATCAAAAATTTGATGTCGACGAACAAGTTGCTCTAGGTAGATCACAGGACGATAGCACACTCGAGTGGTGGGCAAAGCAACCTAAGAATATTCAAGATGAAGCATTTACAGATGAAGGTAGAATATCACCTTTACAAGCAACAAAAGAACTAAACAAGTTTCTTGTTGGTGTTGACGTAGTATGGGCACAAGGACCTGCTTTTGATATTGTAATTTTAGAAAACTTATATCAGCAACTTGGTTTGCCGTTGCCTTGGAACTTCTGGCAAATCAGAGACAGCAGAACTTTGTTTAGTTTACTTGACAAAGATCCACGTAAAGCAATTCAACAAGAAGCACACAATGCCTTAGCAGACTGTTATTTTCAAGCAAAGTGTGTACAACAGGCATATAAGAGAATTGGAGTGCCTGCGTGAGAACAGATTATTTTGCCACACCAGTATACAAGTTTGACATTGTATATGACAACGATAAATTAGAAAACTGGATTCGTGGTATAAACAAAAATGTATCAAAGAACATACATGGTGGTTTTCAAAGTTTTGAAAAAGAAACTATGGAATACCAATTACCTTATAATTTTGCAGACTTAGAAAGTATGTTACAAGAAAAAATTAATATTGTTACAAAAGATTTAGATATAGGTGATTGTAGACTGCAAAACTATTGGGGTAATGTAAATCCTCAAGGCAGTTGTAATGATACACACAATCACCCTAATGCATTGTTAGTAGCAAATTATTATGTTAGTGCTCCTGGTAGTGATATGGGAGATCTAATTGTGCATAGAGATGATGAAGCACAATACTATGTTTCACAGATTGCAAAAAGAAATAATATTACAGAAAGACAAATTAATATTACACCCTACACAGGTTTGTTTGTTGTGTTTCCTGGTTGGGTAAAGCATTCAGTAAACACAAACTTAAACAGTAAAGATAGAATATCAATCTCGCTCAACTACGGAAGGATTAAAAATGAGAATTGACCAAGACATGAAACTAGATTTTAAAGACGTACTATTCAAACCTAAAAGGTCTAAACTTGAAAGTCGTAGAGATGTTGATATGCATAGAACATTTAAGTTTCATAACAGTGGTAAAGAGTGGACTGGCATTCCTATTATGGCAAGTAATATGGACGGGGTTGGTACATTTGAAATTGCAAAAGTTTTGCAACAACATAAGATGTTGACTGTGTTAAGAAAACATTACACACAGGAAGATTGGAAAGAAGCAGTAGGCTCAGGACTTAAATTAAAATATGTTTCAGTATGCACAGGAACAGGTGTAATATGGGATCCAGATGCTCCTGACTATGCTACAATGAAAGCAGTATTACAGAACTATCCTGATATTCCTTTTATCACAGTAGATGTAGCAAATGCCTACCATGAAAACTTTGGAGAGTTTATTGCAAGGCTTAGAGATGAATATCCTGAGAAAACTATTATAGCAGGTAATGTCATTACTGCTGAAATGACAGAAGAACTAATTATTAGAGGTGCTGACATTGTTAAGTGTGGCATTGGTCCTGGCTCTGTGTGTACTACACGATTAATGACAGGCGTAGGAGTTCCACAACTTTCAGGTATTATTGAATGTGCAGATGCGGCCAACGGTATCGGTGGACACATAATTGCAGATGGCGGTTGTGTATACCCCGGTGATGTAGCAAAGGCTCTTGGAGCAGGTGCACATTTTGTTATGCTTGGTGGTATGTTAGCAGGACACAAAGAAGGTGGTGGTAATGTTATTACAAAACACACTGCTACTGGTGGTGCTCACAAACTAGATAATGGCACTTATATTCCACATTTTGAAGAAAAACAGTTTGTACAGTTTTATGGAATGAGTTCAGATGCCGCAATGGAAAAGCATGGTAGCAGAAAAGATGGTTACAGAGGTGCTGAAGGCAAACTTGTTTCTATTCCTTACAAAGGAGAAGTAGAACGTACACTGACTGAAATCCTTGGAGGAGTAAGAAGTGCTTGTACGTATATAGGTGCTAAAAGGATTAAGGATATGCCTAAGTGCACCACTTTTACACGATGCACTCAGCAAGTTAATACTGTATTCGGAAACGTTTAATTATTTTAACCAAGCAATTTTTTCGCCGGCTTTAACTCTACGTTCTTGTTCAGCAACTGAACCAGGGAATCTCCATGCCCATATGGCTACCAATGCCATAA
>CAACVD010000012.1_pt1 | contig 69959 bp, 73 predicted proteins | sample 2381771 | NCBI WGS metagenome assembly CAACVD01 (sample SAMEA5211965, study PRJEB30684) | marine metagenome | biome: Marine; feature: Epipelagic; material: Water | collected 2015-10-15 | depth 15 m
AGTAGATGAACTACGTTCATCTGTGTTATCGCTATCGCTCAAACACATTTATTAGATATAATTACGAAGTAATTTGTTGCATCATGTAGATTGTTTCAGTCAGACGGAACCTACTCTGTGGTTCCATCTAATCTTGAACATCATGTGAGTTCGTCACAGCCAAGACTGGAAGTAGGTAATTATTATACACCTATGCATTGGGCTCTGACCTTTCCCAACCTACGTCGACATCACGAAAAAATCTGCTTAACCGCTTTACCGCTTCGCGGATCGCTTCGCTACCTCCTGCTTCGTTCCTTTGCAAGGAGTTTTTATGCACGATGGTGTTTTTTGACTGACAGCATTCAATCTATATCAACCACTAGGCCCAATTTGTTTGTTGGCTTATCTCCCATAGGGGGTCGATTGATATGTACGTGTGTGGTTATCATGCCACCTTTTACACAGCGGAATTACTAACTGGCCCGCTAACCTTGTGTGCTGTTTGGATCGCCTATAATTTCTTTTAGTGTTTGCCTTAGGATATTTGAACCGCCTACTCTAACATTAATAATACCGTTGTAATACTCGTCTTTTTCTAACACACGGCGGTCGAATTGTTCTTTAGCCTCTAGGTAACTTAATACGCCTCTGCTTGGACAAAAATGTAATATCTCTCTTGTGAACTTATCAGGACCTAATTCTTCAACGTCTTTTTGTAAATGATCATTGGAACCCCAATAATCTCTCCAATCTGATTCTACTTTAGAACGTCTTTTGTTTTTTCTGCCTTTGAGTGGTGGCCTTGTTTTCTTAAATTTTGCTAGTTTTTTGCCTACGTACTTTTTATTATTAGTAGTGTTTGTAATCAAATAAACAAAACCTTCTGTATCTTCAGGTAAATTTTCTATTGTTTTTCCTTGATAAGTCCAGTGCATAACGATACTTACACTACACCTATGCTTGGGGATCTGAATTGTGGTTTTGCTTCTTTTCTTCTTTTAGTTTTTTGCGTAAATCTTGGACCTCTACTCGCCTTGTACTACAAAGTCTGCGTATATCACTTAATATTACACGGACTTTTCTGCCTGTTTCATCAAAGTTTTTGGATTCCCAACGTTCATTAGCATTATAATAATCCATTATTGCTTGGATTAAAAGTTCATGAGTGGTTGGATTCTTAGGCACTTGACACCTCTGTATCATTTGCATAACTTGTAAATCCGTTTTCTTTAATAACTTTTAAAATGTTATTCACACGAGAACTTAATTCATCCTTGTGTGAAATCAAATATATGTTTTTAGAACGTTCTCTGCTCATTTTCTTAAGAATACCTATTGCACTTTCTACACCAGCAGTATCCATACCACTGTCAATAAGTTCATCTATAAACAGCAAATTAATACTTTGATATAAACTTTCCCATACATCACGGAAACTCCAACTCATTGAAAGTATTAATCTGTTACGTTCACCTCTGCTTAAATTATCAAAATCTAAATCTCTACCTAGTTCAGTAATTTCCACAGTCAAATCATTTAAGAATCTAACCTGATGCGGCAATCCTGTTTTTTCCAAGTAGTATGCTAAACGTCTGTTTAACACAGCAAGATTTTGATCAATAATACGTTTTCTAATAAAACTATCCTTGCTCGTAAGCAGTTTATATAAAAAGTCCATGTGTGCTTTTACGTTCTGCAATTCATTCATAGTATTCCAATCTACTTCTTTGAGTGCAGTATTTTTAAGATCATCCATCTGTTCTGTATATGGATTGGACTCTTCGTCTTTTTCTTTTTTACGTTCTTCTAGTGTTTGTAAATTATTTCTGTGATTAAAGGCTTCTTCAGCAGTTTCATAGAATGTATTAGGCTTGCCATTTATATCGCCAATTTCGTCAATTTTTTCTGCACATTCTTTCAGTTGTATTTCAATACCGTCTCTGTACTGTTGACTTTCTATAAAATCATTTTGCTTTTCTGCCAGTAATTGTTCATGCGTGTCATCATGTAATTCTTGTCCACAAGCATAACACTTTTTGCTTTCTACATTTTTAAGATCACGTTCATATTTTTTTAGTTCACGTTCTGCTCTTTGTAGACTAGATTCTAAACTTGCTTTTTCTTTTTTAAGATTCTGTAATTCACTGTTAGAACTCTCCCAAGTTTCTAAATCCTTGTGCATTTGTATTTCTTTGTCAATATCAACCTGTACTAGTTGTGATATTGCTTTTGTTAATCTTGCTATTTCTTCTGATTGCGAAGCGTCCCAAGCCTTGCTTTTTATTTCAAGTGCATCAATAGATTCTTGAACTGCCTTATTGGCAGACTCAATACCTTTGATTCTAGCATCTTCTTCAGTGATGCTATCACGCACTTGTTTTTGCTGTTCCTTGAGACGCTCCGACTTCTCAGATAAAATGGTGATCCCTAAAAGTTGCTCAATAATTTCACGTTGTGCATTATTACTCAGCGATAGGAAAGGTTCTGTGTAGGTATTTAGGGCCACCAAGTGTTTGAACATGGTGTGACTCATGTTCAAAAGTCGTTCAATTTCTTCTTGTGTTTTACGTGAATCGCCTTGCGATTCATCAACATCATCGGCAGTTTTATCTATATCATTTATATAAAACTTTAATACATTTTTCTTTCTGCCTCTTTCTATTCTATAAGACCTACCCTCTTTTTCAAACTCAACTGTTACTAACATATCTTTGCCGTTAGTCTTGTTAATTAAGTTTTCTTTACGAATCTTAGTAAGTGCTTCACCATACAATCCATAACTTAATGCATTAATAATAGTTGTCTTACCTGTTCCGTTTCTTGAACCAGCATCGTCACCTCCTAAATCCAAGTTTTCACCTAAAACAAGAGTAAGTAGGTTCTTATCGAAATCAACTGCTTGAGTGCTGTTTCCTACACTCATAAAATTTTTAACTGTTAGAGTCTTAATCTTAAACATATATTACAAATTCCTATAGATATCTAAAAGTATATTTGGTCTGTACTGTTCACTTTGTATTTTTGTAAGTTGATCAGTAACAATTTGATCTACACTTTCAAATTCTATTTCTCCTCTTTCTAAAGTTAATGCTTCGTCATTTTCTTCTGTGTTTGGTAATAAACTAATTTCTCTTATGTTGTATTCTTTTATAAAGTTTTCTTTTATAAAGTTTGCTTCTTCATAGGATATATCAATATCAAGTGTAACTCTTAGATACAAATTACTTGGAGAAAGCAATTTTTCTGTATCGTTTAAAAGTGTTGAAAGTTTCATAGTTCTATACTTTGGACAATCTGCCCAATCAATAAACTGTGGTTGTCCTCCCCATTCAAGAACCATCATACCACGTTCATCATCCCATGCATCTGCGTAATTGTGTGGAAACGCATTTCCAATATACCAAATATTATTGTTGTTTTGTCTTTTGTGAAAATGTCCTGTAAAAACTATTTCTTGATTAGTAAAATCATCTGCTTTTACTTCTCCTGTATCTGGCATTTCTACCATTGCATTCATTTTAAAATGTGGCAGTTCAAAGTGTCCAAACATATATCTACATTGTAGTTTACACACCTTTTTCCATTCGTCACCAACTAACCAAGGAATCAATGCTACATTGTCTTTTACAATAGGTTCATTTACCACTGTTACACCTGGAACGTGTTTACCAAATATTACAGAATGTATTTCTCTTTTGTCTTTGTAGTATAAATCATGATTACCTGGAAAGAAATAAAAGTTATCAAATGCTTTGCCTAGTTTTTCTAAACTTCTTAAACTTGCATCCATTGTGGTTAAATTTAAAGCACTTCTATTGTGATGCCAATCACCTGTGAATATACCTGTTTCACAACCATTTGCTTTTGCTTGTTCAATAAACCAATCAACAAATGCTTCACAATCATCGTTGTGAATCTTTGAATTAGATTTCAAGCCAAAGTGTATATCCGTGAATACGGCCGCTTTTTTAAATAAATTTTCTGTCATTTCCTATCCTACAACTATATTGTAAACAAAATTAATTAAAAAGTCAACTAGTAATCAGCCTTTGGGCGTCTCATTGTCTTATAAAATTCTGCCAATTTTTCTTTATCTTCTTTAAAAATTTCGCTAGTCTGTCTAGTGAAACTAGGATTCAATCCATTGTCTTGTAAAATATCATCTCTTATGTTTTGATTTTTCTTTTCAATGTTTAGAACTCTTGTAAAACTATTTGTTACTGCCGCAGTATAGTATGCAAAAGGATTTTGCGATTTGCTTTCGTCAAACTGTAAACCAATTTGTGATAATTGTAACACTGCCTGTGCTCTCATCTCATCATTATATGTATAGCCTCTCCAGTTAGATCTAGTACCATATCTGTCTGCAAGTTTCAAAAACATTCTGCCTAAGTTCTCTGTAATACGTCCGTGTTCTTTGCTGAAGTAACCATTTGACATACCACCAATCCAATGACTTTTGCCCACACAAATCAAATTATCATTTTCATCATACTTCCAGTGTTGGAATGGAGGAAAGTTTACTTTTGTGTGTTCATCCGCAACAGTTTTAGTTTTACGTTTTCTACCAGGTTCTAATGGAACATGATCAAAAGTCATAATTCTAAAAATTAAATCTGTTTTTTCGATCTTTTTCCAATCTGGTGTAAGTTCTGCTAATTTTACTTTTTTGTTTCCGCTTTCACGTGCTTGTTCGTATGCTTTTTTGCCTATTCTATCTGCCCTATTTCTTTTTGCTTGAGCAATCGATAGTCTGTTAACCTTTTCAAGTGTGGGTAATATAATGTCATGTTGCCCATAATCGCTGTCAGTATAGGAACAAAACGTTGCTTTACTGCGATGTATCTCACTCAAAAGGTCTTTGTTTGTTAGATATTTCGTTCTTTTCATAGAATTCTCCAAGTAATATAAGTATTATAAACTACGCACATTAAAAAAGCAATAAATATTTGTAACAAAAGGAGCCAAAATAATATGCTACAATCTTTAGGATCTTTCGGTACTAAATTAATCAAAAATGCCGGAGAAGCAACAGGTATAGGACAAAACGAAGGAGCCGCGTCTGCACTTGGAAAAATTCCATTTGTTGGTGGTGCGTTAAAACGTTTAGGCATAGATTTAAGCAAAGGCGGTGGCCCTGCTTATAGAGAAATTCCTGGTACTCATTTGGCTACTATTGATCATAGAGTAAAAATTAAAATAGGAGAGTCATACTTACAAGGACCGTCAGCAGTGTTAAAAGAGTCAGGCGGAGTAGTATTTCCATATACTCCACAGATTGTTGTTACACACAGAGCCAACTATTCTCCTATTCATCCTACACATAGTAATTATCAGTTTCAAGCATACCAGAACTCACAAATTGACGCACTGTCTATTGTTGGTACTTTTACAGCGAACAATGTTGCTGAAGCAAAACACGTACTAGGAAGTATTCATGCTTTGAGAACAGTAACAAAAATGCACTTTGGTGGCGGAGCAAATTTAGGTGCACCACCTCCTGTTTGTCAACTTTCAGGATATGGTGAATATATGTTTAATGATATTCCAGTTGTTGTAGGAAACTTCTTTTATACATTGAACGAAGATGTTGATTATATTGATGTTCCAACCACAGGCGGAGCAAAAACTACTGTGCCAACTAGAGCAGAACTAACAGTTGAATGTTTACCAGCGTTCTCGAGAAGAGATCAAGCACAATTTACAATGGAAGATTTTGCAAGTGGTAATTTAAGATTTAAAGGAATGATTTAATGTACGCAAAAACAAGTTTATATTCTTCAACAGAAATTACTCAAAACGGTTTAGGTATTTTAAATTACAGAAAAATTCCGGAAATTACAACAGATGTAATTTATAAAATTAAACCTCAGTACAATTATAGACCCGATCTTTTAGCAAGTGATTTGTACGATGATCCAAATTTATGGTGGGTATTCAAATCAAGAAATCCAAGTGTGTTAGAAGATCCTGTATTTGATTTTGTTGCTGGAGTTGTAATTAAAGTTCCTAGATTAGAAACTATTAAAGCAGTGCTTGGAGTTTAGCAATGGCCATTAAGGTTAATAAAGATGCTGTGAGTAGAGCAAGAAAACTTTACACCAGCGAAAATACAGATCTTGTCGACAGCATGATCGGGGACAGTGATGATGATGAACTTCTAGAAGCAACTGAAAGAAGTTTAGACTCAAAATACACTGATTACCAATTAGGTGTAAAAGGATCTGCACTTGGTTCTGCAGAAGCAGAAGCAAAATTCTACAACGGTAAAAAATATAATCCATTACACAAATACAATTCTTACAATTACATTTTTACTTTAAGCAGTTTAACTGCTGACCAACTGAAGACTCCTGAAAACTATGGAAATTTTATACAGGCTGTTTTTGGAAGTGGTAGAGAAGCCAGCACAAATTATATTGTATTAAGATCAGGAGGTTATCCAAGAACAAAAGTTAATGTTGCTATGACAGACAATTTTTCAGACCCCGAATATGGCATCACACCAGACAACAGTGTAAATGGTAAAACAGGAGGGTCTGGTTTTAAAGGACTTTCTGCAAGTCCAGGAGCAACTAATGCCAAACACAAAGATTTGTTCATAGATAATGTTGTAATGGAAACAGTAATGGATCTCGGTGCTAGTGGTGTAAGTAATTTAACCACAGGAAGTTTTGAGGTAACTGAGCCATACAGTGTAGCAGGATTTTACGAGGAACTTTACAATGCATCACGGTTTGCAGGACATGAACATTATATGGGGGCACCATTTTTATTAAGTTTGACTTTTGTTGGTCATCGTTTAGAAGACGGGGAGTTAAAAACGGAAGTAGCAGATAGGTCTACTAGGCATTTTCCTATAATATTTACAGGCAGTAATATGAATGTGTCAGCCGCAGGTGCAAGGTATAATGTACAGTTTGCAGGATTTAACAGCAAAGCAAACACGACTATTGCAAATAGACTACCGCAAAATATTAAAGGACCACAACAGGCAACTCCTAGTGTGAGTAGTGTGTTAACTTATTTGTTTAACAAAGTAAATGATGTTGTTAGAAAAGAAGCAGAAGAACAAGAAAAAGGTCAAAACAACGACTCATTGAAAAAAATTGAAGAGAATGAAGCGGCGAGTCGTAAAAGAATAGAAAGTGCTCAAGCGAAAAATAGTAATCTAAAAGTAGGTCCTTATCAACATCACAATTATGCAATTTGGTTTCCAAAAAAATATGGAACAAATACCAAGGACGAATTAGGAACAATACTGCAAGGCGATGCTTTTCCTAAATGGGAATCCGGAGCAAAAGATTTTCTATCTCCAGAAACTACTGAAGATGATACAAGTTTAAACATTAAAAAATATAGTTCAGACGTAAAATTAGATATCAGTAATGCTATAGGTGATGCCGCCATGCAGGTTACAGAATCGTCATACACAGGTTTTTATTCTGTGCCAGACTTAGATAAAAAAGTTGCTGACAGTGATGAAAAAATTAAAAAGAAAGTAAAAGAAATCAATGAACTAAAAACAAACTCTTCAAAAGCATTACTTGAGGCAACAAAGGCAAGACAAAAGTTTGAAGAAGAAGCAAAAAAATATTACAAATTGAATGATGCGGAAATTGCCGATTTTAGAAAAAGATTTACTACTGTTGACGATGACACCGGAGAAGCACTGTACGAAAATAAATCAACAATATCTTATAACGAATTTAGAGATTTAAATCCTGACGGTACTAATAATACAAAAGACACTACTCCACCTGAAGTAAGCAGTGATGTACAAGAAGCATTGAATAAATTAATGCTGAATTATCAACAGGCTATTAAAAAACAAAACGAAGCCAAACGTGCAGTGAACAGAGCGGGTACTGAACTTCAAAGTTTAGTAGAAGCAAGAGATTCTGTATTTGATGAAAAATATGTAAGATATGGTACAAGCAAATCAGCAAGAAACTGGAGTTTCAAAAAAGAAACCAGCCTTGAAGAAAATATACATAAAGTAATTTTCGATAGTGTATATGCCACAGAATTAGATGGCGGCGAACTAGCACAAGAGTATAATAAAACAGGTTATATACCTTGGTATAGAATTGAAAAAATTGCACACCTAAAAGGATTTGATACATTTACAAACACAGAAGTTTATGACTATCATTTTATTATACAACCGTTCCTAGTGCATTATAGTAGTTTGCCTTTACCAGTAAGTGTGTACGATTATAAAATATTAAAAGAAAAAGCAGTTAGAGAATACAACTACATTTACACAGGGAAAAATATTGATGTTCTTGGGTTTGATATAGATTTTAACAATTTGTTTGCGGCCGCGGCACTATACAAACCACAACAAGGTGCAGAAGGTTCTACAGGTACAGCAACAAAAGAAAAAGAAAATGTTAGACCTCCTCTAGGAGATGTGATACAAGCACTGGGAGGAAATAGAGTTGGACAAAAAAGAACAGTTGCAGTTAATCAAACATCTTCGACTACACAGAATGCGCCTACGGCAAACAACAGGGACGATACAGCAAAGTTCTTGCATGATGCACTATATTCTGGATCATACGAAAAAAGTTTAATAAACGCAGAAATAGAAATAGTAGGTGATCCGGTATACTTGCTTGGAAGTGGTATTACTTCTAGAGCATCATTAGATGCAACTAATGTAGAAACAGAAGCAGGAGAAATTAATTGTTTCAGCAGAGAAGGTGATATTGTTTTTAGATTCGGTACAGCAGAAGATATGCCTACTTCAGATGAAATCAAAGGTGGCAAAAATACAATGATGTTAGATGAAAGTATCTATAGCGGTGCTTACAAAGTTATTTCATGTACAAGTACTTTTAATGAAGGTATGTTTATGCAAAAACTTCTTACATACAGAAGACCTAATCAAGCAAACGATTATGTTGAAAAACGTGAACCACAGATATTTGAAACAGTTAAAGAAGCAGATAAATCTACAGCACCGTCAAGTCAAGAAAATCTTGATAAGATGAAGAAAAAGCCTGTAAGAAAATTAAGCAAAGAAGATTTAGAAAATCTCAACTTCCACGGACCTGGTGCATTAGGTGGAATAAGTAGTCAAGCAATGGTAGAAATTCCTTCCGCAAATCTAGGATTAAATCCTGCGGCACTAGGAGGAAGTGTATTCACAACAGTGGCTGAAGCACAAGTTATTGGCGGACAACTTTCTGCTGGCACATTTGATATTAAGAACTTTGTTCCTGAACAAGCAATGAAGTCTATTGAAAGTGTAAATGGAGTTACCGTACAAAATGTTGCGGGAGTAGAACAAGTTGTAAAAAACACTGCCGGCACTAGCAATATTACAAATGCTAGTAATTTTGTAGGAAAGGTCAATGATAGCACGTAATGGCAATTTATAGTAAAAAACAAAAAAGTGGTGCACAGCAAAATCCACAAAAAGCGGAAAAACTTGCACAGGAGTTTGGCACTGGCCCTTTTCTCGCAGTAGTTGAAACAAACAGCGACTATACCAAGCATGGTAGTATTCAGGTTGTACTAAAAGGCAACCAAGACGATAACAGATCAATTACATCCACACGTATTTCTTGTAGAATGCTTTCGCCTTACTACACAGTAAAAGATATTAAAAATGCAGGTAAAGATCCTCAAAAATTTGAAGATACACAACAAAGTGCAGGAATGATTTTTCCAGCACCGGATGTGGGTACAGAGGGTTTAATAATTTTTATTAATAATAATATAGAACAAGCAGTTTGGTTAGGTGCTTTACCTGAAATTGAAATGAATCATATGATTCCTGAACCTGCGGCAAGAACAGATATTGCGGCCACAGATGAAAGATACAACGAACTTTCACCTGGAGAATTTGGTTTGCCAGTCGCCAACTATAACAAAAATGCATTCATTGGTCAAACACCTCCAAGCAAAATAAAATATCCTATACACCCAATGGCTGATATTTTAAAAGCACAAGGACTACTAAATGATCCAATTAGAGGATTAACAACAAGCACAATACGTAGAGAAGATGTTAACCAAGTGTTTGGTATCAATACACCAGGACGTTATACAGGTGATCCAAAAATTGTAGGTGCAGAAAAAGTAAAAATGAAAGTAACACGACCAGGCGGTCATGCTTTTACAATGGACGATGGAGATGGCGAAGGTAATAACAATCTTGTGCGTTTAAGAACCAAAGGTGGTCATCAAATTTTATTACACGATACAAATGATTTAATCTACATTACAAATAGCAAAGGTACAGCATGGATTGAACTAACCTCTGACGGTAAAATGGATGTGTGGTGTAACGACAGTATTAGTATGCGTACCAAAGCAGATTTTAATTTATATGCAGACAGAGATTTTAATGTTGAAGCACGAAGAAATATTAATTTTAAAGCAGGAAATTTACAAAGATTTGAGAGTGATAAAAGCACAACACTAGTGAACGGTGCTCATAAAATACACGTAAAAGGCAACAGCGATATTAAAACAAGAAACAGTAGATTAGATACAAACAATTATGATATTAACACAAATAATTTTAGCCTTGCAAATAGATTAGATACAAAAATTACAAGCGGAAACATTGATATAGGAAGTGCTTTAGGAACAAGAATAACAGCAGGATCTAGTATAAACATAAAAGCAAATGGCAGTGTAGGGTTTGCTGACACTTATGTAAGTGGCACGGTATATACAGTTGATGCTACTGTCACATTTACAGATGCAAATGGTGTACAAAAATTTTACAAAGCCATAAAGAGAACACAGGTACCTGATACATTAGAACCAGTTGATCCATCTGATACAGAGTATTGGGAAGAAATGTCAGGTGCAAGTCATGTACCAGGAACTGCTAACACACAAATTAATTTAAGCACTGCTAATGATCAAATCAATTTAAAAACAACAGGCGCTGATGTAAATGTACAAACAGATAAGGTTGTTTATGTAGACGGTACTGAAGCAGTACATCTTAACAAACCAGGACCAGGAGCAACAGCGGCAACTAATAATGTTAATGCAACACCGTCAGCAAGTAGATTTGTTGATCATATGGGAGTAAACAAACAGTGGGAAAAAGAAATTACAGCCAAGTGGGAAGCATTCAACTATTACAGATCTAGCCAATTTGAAACAATATTAAAACGTGTTCCTACGCATGAACCTTGGGATTTACATGAAAACACATTTCCAGACGGAAGTACAAAAAATCTAACGGATAGAGAGGTGTAAATAACAGTATGCCACAGTACACTGACATAGTAATTAAACCTAACCCAAACACACAGGGTAACCAAGGCTATAATTCAAATTATTATAGAGGATTAAGCACGGTCAACAGGCAAAGCAGAACATTTCAACTGTATGATATTGAATTGATAAAACAAGATCTTGTTAATCATTTTAATATAAGAAAAGGCGAAAAGTTATATCAACCCGAATATGGTACAATTATTTGGGACGCTATTTTTGAACCTTTTACGGATACATTAAAACAAAGGGTATTAGACGATGTGCAGTCTATTGTCAACAGCGATCCTAGGGTCGAAGTTGATGGGTTAGCACTACAAGAAAAAGAGTTTGGTTTACAAATTCAATGCGTATTAAGATATGTTGACTATGATGTAAGTGAAGCATTACAGTTAACTTTTGATAAAGCAAACGCATTGTTATAAAAAATAAACTACGCACTTAATAGGAATAATAAATATTAATATGGCAACTTATAACAGACAAAATTCTTTACTAGCGAATCAAGATTGGGACAAAGTCTATCGTGCTTTCAGCGATGCAGACTTTAGTTCGTATGATTTTCCTACTTTACGTAGGACGATGATCAACTATCTAAGAGCAAATTATCCAGAAGATTTCAACGACTATACAGAATCATCAGAATATCTAGCACTGATTGATATGATTGCATTTTTAGGACAAAGTTTATCATATAGATTCGATTTAAATTCAAGAGAGAACTTTATTGAACTTGCAGAAAAGCGTGAAAGTGTTTTACGACTTGCAAGACTAGTAGGTTACAATCCTACAAGAAATGGAACAGCAAATGGTTTCTTAAAAATTATAGGTTTACAGACTACAGAGAATGTGCAGGACAGTTTAGGTACTAGTTTAGAAAATGTTTTTATCAGTTGGAACGATGATACTAACAGCAATTGGTTAGAACAGTTTAATGTTATTTTTAATGCAACATTACAAGGTGTACAAGTAATTGGTAAACCATCACAAAGTTCTGTTATTGATGGTGTGACAACAGAACAGTATAAAATTAATACACAAAATACAGATGTGCCTATCTATGGTTTTTCTAAAAGCGTATCAGGTAGATCTATGAACTTTGAAGTAGTCAGTGCTGGACTGAAAGATGGAGTAGTTTTAGAAGAAACTCCGTTGCCAGGAAACCTTTTAGGTGTTTTATATAAAAATGATAAAAAAGGTAATAGTAGTCCTGCTACAGGATACTTTATGCATTTTAGACAAGGACAATTACAAAGTTCACCTTTTACAATAAATGACCCAAGTCCTAATGAGATTGTTAACATAGATATTCCAAGCATTAACAATACAGATGTATGGTTATGGGGATTAGACAGAAATAATAATCCTTCTACTGAATGGACAAAACTAGATTCTATATATGGAAGTAACGTAATTTACAACAGTGTAAACAAAAATACAAGAACACTTTATAATGTAGTTACTAGAACTGATGATCAAATTAGTTTAAATTTTGCAGATGGAAGTTTTGGTGATTTACCTAAAGGTAACTTTAGAGTTTACTACAGAACATCAAATGGCTTAACTTATACAATTAGACCAAACAATATGCAGAATATTGTTTTAGAAATTCCATACATTAATAAAAAAGGTCAAGGTCATACTTTGACTTTACAATTAGGATTGGAAACAACTGTAACAAATGCAAGTGTAACTGAAACTACAGACGATATTAGATCTAATGCTCCACAAAATTTTTATACACAAAACAGAATGATTACTGGGGAAGATTATAATTCTTATCCTTTAACAACTTCAAACAGTGTAGTTAAAGTAAAAGCGGTAAACAGAGTAAGCAGTGGAATTAGCAGACAGTATGAAATACAAGATCCAACAGGAAAATATTCAACAACTAATTTAGTTGCCGATGATGGCATAATTTATAAAAATCCATATGAAAACGATTTTAGTTTTACCTTTCAAACAAGAAACGATATTCTTGGCGTAATAAGAAACACAGTTGAACCTATTGTAGATAGTTTACCAACCAAAGCATTTTACTACGATAGATTTCCTAGAATAAGCACTAATGATTTAAGTATTGAATGGTCAGCGGCTACAAATACAGCAACTAGTGGAACTGGATATTTTAAAAACACTCTTAACACTGCTCCTATTACAGTAGGAACATTTACATCTAATAACTTTAAATTTATAGTACCAAACTCGCTTGTAAAATTTGTTCCACCAGAAGGTTCTTATTTTGTACCTAATGATGGTACACTTTCATCTACAAAAACAAAGTATACAGTAGATTATCTATGGACAAAAGTTGTAAGTGTTGTAGGTGACGGAAGTAATGAAGGTAATGGTAATTTAGATGACGGTTCCGGACCAATCATATTCAGTGACGTTATACCAGATAGAGCGGTACCACAGGAAATTATTCCTAACATTGTTACCAATTTAAGCACAGCATTAGAAACACAATTAGTAGATTTAATTTTTAATTATAAAACTTTTGGTTTGCGTTATGACCAAAATAGTTTAGATTGGAAAATTATTGTAAATGCTAATCTAAACACCAAAGATGATTTTAGTTTAGAGGCACAAGGCGATACTACTGGATCAAAACAAGATAAGAGTTGGTTTGTTTTATTTGAAACAGACGGTACAACTTACAGTGTGACAAACAGAGGATTAGATTACAGATTTGAAAGTCAAAATTTATTACAATTTTTTGTTGATATTGGTACTAAAAAATATGATACTGAAACAGGACAAGTTATTAAAGATCAAATTAAAGTATTGAAAGTAAATGAAGATCCTGTTGCTAGTGCTATTTTACAAAAAGATTATCAATGGGAAATAATTGGTGGTATTACGAATTCAGACGGATATCAAGAAACTAATAAAGTTAGAATTAATTTTTATGATTCTGATGATGATGGAATGATTGATGACCCAGATAGTTTTATTAAAATTGTAAATCCAGCAAGTACTAACAATTCAGGATACAAAGACAAATGGGTTTATTTTCAACAAACTACTTTAAACGGTACAACGTCAACTACTCTTTTACCAAGCACTAGTTTTATTGTGTTTGATAAAGAATCAAATGTCAGTTCATTAAGTGGATATACTAATGGACAGTTATTTTATTTTTATGATTCAAGAGAAGATGTAGTAAAAAGATATAATAGCACAACAGGTACATTAGAACTTGAACCAACAATTTATGCTAGAGCAGGTAGAGATAATATGCGTTTTCAGTATATGCATAATGCAGAAAATGATAGAAGACTTGACCCTGGCAAATCAAACATCATTGATATGTATGTTTTAACTAGAGCGTATGATGAAGATTACAGAATATTTGTAAATGGTTTCGGCAACGAGCCTGTTAAACCGTCCACAGAAGATTTGAAAAATGAATTAGATACTGTATTACAAGGCGTAAAAAGTATAAGTGATGAAATAATTTATCATAGTGTAAATTACAGAGCATTATTTGGAAGTAATGCAAACACATCTTTACAAGCAACTTTTAAAATTGTAAAATCTGCAAATAGTTCAATAAGCGATAATGAAATTAAAAGTGCGGTATTAATTGCTGTCAATGATTTCTTTGCATTAGATAATTGGGACTTCGGGGAAACATTTTACTTTACAGAACTTGCAAGTTATGTTCAACAACAGACAGCGCCAGATGTTGCAAACTTTGTTATTGTTCCTAACAGTGGATCACAGGCGTTTGGTTCTTTATTCCAAATTAAATGTAAGTCAGATGAAATATTCATAAGCACTGCCACTGTTGATAATATTGAAGTAATTGACCAACTTACCGCTAATAACCTAAAAGCAGAAGGTAACGTTGTTACTAGTATTGATAGCACAGGATCAATATCAGTTTCGAGTTCATCTGGAACAACTACAAGCACTGGAACAACGACAACCACAACAACTACGAACACAGGAAGTACAGCAAGTACAGGAAGTTCAAGTAGTTCCGGAGGCTCCGGTGGATACAGTTATTAGGATAAAAGGTAATGGCATACAGCGATAGAGAAGGTATACCTGCAAATATAGAAAACAAGGACAAGTTACGTAATAGTGCTGACCTTTTGCCCATGTACTTTCGTACAGAAGCAAACAAAAAGTTTTTAGGTAGCACAATTGATAGTCTTATTTCTAAAGGAAACCTTACACGACTTAATGGTTTTGTAGGTGAAAGGAATACAAACAATGCTAAACCTACAGACGTTTACATTGAAGAACCTACAGACAACAGACGTAGATATAATTTTCTTCCTTCAGCAGTAACAAAAAATCCTGTAAACAATGCAAATAAATGGTCAGGCACTTATGATGATTTAATTAATCAAATAAATTTCTTTGGTGGAAACACAACTAATCACAGTAGATTATTTGAATCAGAATATTATGCTTGGAATCCATTATTTGATTTTGATAAGTTTGTAAACTATAGACAGTATTATTGGTTAACAGCAGGACCTAGTCCTGTACAGGTAAGTGGCAATCCAGGTACAGCAGTAAGTGAATTTACAGTAACAAATAATGCACAAGGTGCCTTTGTGTTTACGCCCGACGGATTTTCTAATAATCCAACAGTAAAATTATATAGAGGTGGTACATATAAATTTAAAATAAATGCATCAGGTCATCCTTTTAATATTAAAACAGCATTGACAATCGGTATTGGTGATAGATACAGCGATGGTGTTGAAAACAACGGTATAGATTCAGGTACAATAACATTTACTGTACCTTTGAATGCACCAGATAGATTATTTTATGCTTGTCAGTTTCATCAAAGTATGCAAGGATTCTTCGAAATAAAAGATCCGTCAGCAGAACTTTCTATCAATGTTGAAAATGAAATAGTTGGTAAAAGGAACTTTACTAGTAAAAACGGTGTTGAATTATCCAATGGTATGAAAATTGAATTTGTAGGAGATGTTACTCCTAGCAAGTATAGAAACAAAGGTTTTTATGTTGAAGGTGTAGGTAAAGGGATTGTGCTTATAGATGAAGCAGAGTTAGATACCCCTGAACTTTACAGTAGAAATGAAGAGTATGAATTTGATGTAGAAGAATTTGATGACACACCTTTCGCGGATACCCTTAATAGTCCTTTGACTCCTGAATATGTAACAATTAATAGAGCAAGTAAAGATAAAAATCCTTGGTCAAGATATAATAGATGGGTACACAAATCTGTAATTGAAAAAAGTGCAGAATATAATAATACTTCTATAGTGCTAGATGAAAACAATAGAGCAGTTAGACCAATTCTAGAATTTAAACAAGATTTAAAATTAATTAACTTTGGTGAAAGTGGAATAGGTAATGTCGACCTTATCGACACAACAACAAATGATGCTATGAGTCTTGTTGAAGGCTCGTTTGGTTATTATGTTGACGAAGTTTTACTACGTAAAGGTATGCGTGTAATTTTTAACGCTGATCCTGATATAACAGTAAAAGGTAAAATTTACGAAGTAGATTATGTAAAACATAACAATAATACTAGGGTGCATCTAATTGAAAAAGAAACTCCAGTTACAAATAACAGTGTTGTGATTGTAGATGGTAAAGCAGAAAAAGGTACATCATGGTACTTTGATGGAACTGCTTGGATAAAAGGACAACAAAAAACTACTCTTAACCAAAGTCCGTTATTTGATTTATTTGATAACGATGGCGTAAGTTTTAGTAATAATTCAATCTATGAAGGAACAAATTTTGTTGGTAACACTTTAGCCTCTTATAAACGTGGCACAGGCGGCAATGATCCTGTGTTAGGTTTTCCTATCAGTTATCAGAATGTTAACAACGTAGGTGATATTACTTTTGAATTCAACTGGGATGATAGTATTTTTACATATCAAAAAAACAATGTTACTACAACAATAGATACAGCAAGTGGTTTAGTTTATAACTTCAATACAAAAACATATGAAAACGGTTGGGAACTTGTTGAAGGCAGATTGACTAAACAAAACATTTTGCAGGTACAAGATACAATTAATGATACAGTAAGTATTCCTGTTGATTGTATTAAACAACCTTACCTTTATGATTTAGATATTATTGTAGAAATAGATGGAAAAATTTATAAATCACCAACTGATTTTGAAAAACAAATTGATACGATTAAAAAGTCATATACGTTAGAATTTGTTAATCCTATTCCAGCAGGCAAACGTGTAACTGTAAAAGTTTTCACAGATCAACCTGCTAATCAAAACGGATATTATGAGCCACCTATTAACTTGACAAATAATAGTGAAAACAATGATCTTAAAACATTTACTCTAGGAAGTGTTAGTGATCACTTCAATACTATCTTTTTAAACAATGCTGATTTAACTGGAACAAGTTTTGGTCAAAACAATTCTAGAGACTTAGAAGATATACATAAAGACGGCACACGTTACATCAAACACAAAGGTAGTATTTTACCGTCTTTGTTATTTTTATTAGAAAATGATACAAACTTTATAAATGCAATAAGAAATAATGCAAAAGATTATGCTTTTTTCAAAGATAAGTTTATTGAAAAGACTAGTGAAATAGATGCAACTGGAAATGTTGCAAATGATTTAGATACAATCTTGTTTAGTTTAGGAGCAAATAAACAAAGCACTGATAGTTATTTTTACAGTGATATGGCAGGGTATGGTAAAAAGGTTTCTACATTAACATATACCGTTAAGAATGGTACACAGAATGTATTTGCAATTAATACACCTTTCGACACAAACAAAATTAGCGACAGAGCAGTGTATGTATATCTTAACAATGAACTTTTGTTTTTAAATAATGATTATGTTTTTGACAAAGACGATAATACTGTTACTATCTCAAGGTCACTTGCTGTTAATGATATTGTAGAAATTAGAGATTATGATACAACAGGTAACGTAATACCGCATACACCTAGTAAGTTAGGATTATATCCGCTTTATAAACCAAGCAAGTTTATTGATAACAGTTATTTGACACCAACAACAGTAATACAAGGCCATGACGGTTCTATTGTAAAAGCATTTGGTGATGAAAGAGATAATTTAATATTAGAATTTGAAAAACGTATATACAATAATGTAAAAGTACAATACAATAGAAATGTATTTGACATAAACAAATACGTACCAGGATTTTATAGAAACACAGGATATACTAGAACAGAATTTGATAAAATTTTAAGAACAGATTTTGGTTATTGGCAATCGTTGTTTAATATCGATTCTGAAACTAATACAATTACAGAAGAAACAAATCCGTTTTCATACAACTATAAAAGTATGACCAACCAACAGGGCGAACGTATTCCAGGTTACTGGCGCGGTATATACAAATATTATTTTGATACTGACAGACCTCATACACACCCTTGGGAAATGTTAGGGTTTACAGTTAAACCTATATGGTGGGAAGACAAATACGGTGCCGCACCATATACAAGTGGTAATAAAATTCTCTGGCATGATTTAGAAAAAGGTTATATTGCAGATCCAAATAATCTAAGAATAGATAAAAATTATTCTAGAAAAGGATTATCAAAAAATATTCCTGTTAATGAATATGGAGATCTAAAAAACCCTGCAACTATCAACATTATCAGAGCAGTATTCATTACAGAAGTGAAAGGCAACTTTAGATTCGGTGATCATAGTCCTGCAGAAAGCAGTTGGCGTAAAAGCAGTTGGTATCCGTTTGCTATTCAGATAGGTATGGCACTTTCCAAGCCAGCACAATATTTTGGTTCTTTATTTGATACTAATCAGAACCAAGTATTAGGAAATAAAAACACTATCTACAAAGATACTGGCAAAATTATTAGTCTTAAAGATGTAAAGATAAAAGACCTTTACTATAATAATGTACGATTTTTAGGTACAGGATATCATGTGTTTATAAGTGAATACCTTAGATCACAAGGAAAAGATGTAAAAATAAATTTTAGTGATGTGCTTAAAAATACAAGTATGAACCTAGCATATAAACTAGGAGGTTTTGCAAACAAAAACAGATTAAGAGTATTAGCAGAAAGTTCAAACCCTAATACTGCTGATAACAGTATATTTTTACCTAGCGAAAACTATCAGTTAACCTTAAGAAAAAGTAATCCTGTAAAAAGTGTTAGGATTTCTGGTATCATTGTAGAAAAAACAAATGCAGGATTTTTAGTAAGAGGTTATGACAAGTTTAGACCGTGGTTTAACATTTATCAACCAGTCCATGGACAAAACGACATTGGAGTCAGTGTTGGCGGAACGGAAGCAGAATTTGTATTATGGGCAGAAGGCAAGTTCTACGGAGAAAACCAGATAGTTGAATACCAAGGTGGTTACTACAGAGTTAAACAAAATCACACTAGTACTGCAAACTTTGATAATAGCAAGTTTACTGTACTTGATGAATTGCCTATAAGTGGCGGTATTGACGTCGCCAAAGCAAAAACATTCGCAAATACTGTTACAGAGATTTCATATGGTACAGTGTATACGAGAATACAAGAAGTATATGATGTAATTCAGGGATACGGAAAATGGTTAGAGTCACAAGGATTTACGTTCAATAGATATCAAACAGAAACACTACAAGTACAGAACTGGGATTTATCAGGTAGAGAGTTTTTATTCTGGGTATCACAGGGTTGGGCACAAGGTAGTGTAATTGCTTTAAGTCCTTTTGCAGATGAATTAGTATATGAATACAAGTATGGTACTGTTGATAGTGTATTGAATAGTTTTTATGAGTACACAATTTTAAGTGCAAACGGAAACCCTATACCTAAAGACGCAATTAGTATTGCAAGATCTTCAGGCAAATTTACACTTAACACAGTTGATACTAGACGTGGCGTGTTTTTTGCTGTACTTAATCTTGTACAATGGGAACATTTACTTGTTTTAGATGACAAATCACAGTTTGGTGATATCATGTACGACCAAGAGGCAGGATATAGACAAAAAAGAATTCGACTTATAGGGTTTAAAACTAGCGAATGGGACGGCGATTATATGTCGCCCGGCTTTATTTTTGATGAAGCAATCGTTCAAGATTGGTTAGCAGGACAAGATTATAACTTAGGCGATGTTATACGTAACAAAGGAAAGTATTACAGTGCAAGAAAGTTTATACCTGGTAAGTCAACTTTTGATTTCAATGATTGGGTTTTTATAGGCGATAAACCTATAGCAGAATTATTACCTAATTTAGATTACAAAGCGGGTTCATTTGAAGACTTTTATGCATTAGAAAGCGAAAACTTTGATTCTCAGACTACAGAACTAGCACAGCATCTAGTAGGATACCAAAAACGTCTGTATTTGGATAATATGATACGTGATGAAGTAGCACAATACAAATTCTACACCGGATATATTAGAGAAAAAGGGACAAAGAATGCTATTGAAAGACTTAACCGTTTAAATGTAGATGGTGTTTCTAACAATCTTACTATTGATGAACACTGGGCAATTAAAATAGGTAGTTTAGGAAGCGGAGTTACAATTAAAGAAATAGAATTACCTTTGAAAGAAGCAGTAAATGTTGAAAATCCGCAGGGTTATAAATTTGTAGATGCAAAAAGTGTAGAAGATAATAATATTGAACAGTTAGTTGCAGGAGATTTAACATTAAAGCCAGCACAATATACAAAAGATGTGTGGCCAACATATACTTTAGATACAAGTTTAACAGGAAATGCAAATAGAACAGGAACAACATTATTTTCAACTTATAAATTACCATTTGCAGGTTACGTTAGACCAGATGATGTTACAACAACACTTTTCAATATTGAAGATTTGTTAACAGATCCAGTTGTTGCTACATTAAATGAAGGCGACACAGTCTGGGTAGCAAAAGATCAAATTACATCACGTCAAGGAAAAGAAAAATTAGGAACTTGGAACGTATACCGATTACAAGCCAATCCGGCAAGGTTGATTAATCCACAGGATAATCCAGTTTCTGTCACAGGAAACGTGTTGACTTTACACACAGACATACCACACGGTTTAGTTGCTGGCGATAATATTAGTATTAAACAATTTGATGTGACAATCGATGGAATGTACAGTGTCATAAGCACCATTGGACTTACAAGTTTTACAGTTGCTACTGAATTAACAAGTGTTTTACTAAATGATGACAGTGCAACAGGAACAATTTTAGGTTTTGATTCTGTAAGGGTAGGTACACCGGGCGACTTAAACAATCTTAAAAATTTAAGTGAACTTGAAGTTGGTGCAAAAATTTGGTTAGACAGTGATAGATACGACGGCGAAGGTGTTTGGAAAGTTTATGAAAAGACTAATGCATTTAGGGAAAATTCTTTTGATAGTATTCCTCAAGATGCAGTAACTTATGGACACACAGTAGCATACGGTGATGCAGGTAGAATGATTTTAGTTGGACAACCTAACAGAACTACAGAGGGAAGTGTTTCAATCTTAAGAAGATCGTTAATAACTTCAACAGCATCATTACAAGGTGTGCAAGGATTTGGTATTAGTGAAAACATTTCAGATTCACTTGCAACTGATGGAAAGTTTGGCTCATCAATTTCTGTGTCAAGCACAGATACAACAATAGCAATTGGGGCCCCAGAAGCCACAAATGGTAGACAGTTCAATGATGGAGTAAGAACAGATTTTAATTATTTAAAAATAGGTGAACCTGTAAACAGTATTGCAAAACACGGTGCAGTCAAAGTAATGACATACAATACCTTGACTAACTTATATGAAACAGATTATGTTGTTGTAAGTCCTCGTGTAAGAGCAAATGAAAATTTCGGCACTAGTGTTGCAGTAAGTGATACAAAACTTATAGTTGGTGCTCCTGGTTATGATTTTGATACAGGAAAAATTTACATTTATAAAAAAGGTACATCAACTGACGGTAGCACATTAGATTGGGAAAAGGATGCATACGAGATTGTAAATCCTACAAACAGACAAGGTGATAGATTTGGACAAACAATAAGTGCTACAAAAGATTTATCTATTATTGTTGTAACTGCACCTTACGCCGAGAATGAAAGCGATGATAGTTCTGCAGATAAAGGCAGAGTATACATTTATAAATTTGCGAGTGGAGAATATAACCTTTTAAAAACTATAACAGGAACAGCAGATCAAGATTTAACAGGGTCTAGTGTTGCTATCAGTGATAATGGTGAAACTATTATAATAGGTAATCCACTGGCTGACCTTAATGAAGGAACAAGTAATAGTGGTAGTGTAACAGTGTTACGAAAAGTTGCAGACGACAACAGTTCAGAAGATATGTATGTGGTTGCTGACACAATTAATAATCCTTCAAGAGCAGGCGGCGAACAGTTTGGTACTAATGTTGCTGTGAATCCGGATGGTTCGGCTTTTGCAGTTGCAAGTGCTAGTGGATCTACAGAATTACAAACATCATATGATACTAACACAACTACATATGATGCTAAATCATTGCAGTTTGTTGATCAAGTAACAGGCACAGGTAGTGTTTATACATATTCTAAAATTACTGATGAATCTGTTGCAGGTAATGATTACACATCTTCGTTTGTTGCCAGCACAGCAACTTATGTTTTTGGTCAAAAACTTTCAAGTGATCAGTTAATAGGTAAAGATGCTTTCGGTCACGGACTAGCATACAGTTCAACAAGTTTATATGTAGGCGCACCATATGGCAGAATAGACAGTAACTCAGACAATGATATTACAACAGCAGATACGCAAACAGGAAGATTATTTGTTTATCAAAAAGTTGCAGATGCAGGGTGGAACGAAATAAGAAAACAAGATAGTTTTACAAATCCATTTAGTATTGCAAAAGCATTTACATATAGAACAGATACTCAAACTGTTATTGATTATTTAGAAACAATTGATCCTATTAAAGGAAAAATACCTTATATAGCAGAGGCAGAAATAAATTACAAATCAGAATATGACCCTGCTGTATACACTACAAGTGACCAAGCAACAGTTTCGGTTGATCCTAATACAGCATGGGCAGATACTTATGTTGGTGAAGTTTGGTGGGATTTAAGCACACTAAGATATCAGTGGTATGAGCAAGGTGATGCCGAATACAGAAAAAATAATTGGGGCACATTATTCCCCGGATCAACAGTTGATGTATATGAATGGGTAGAAAGTAATTTAACTCCAACAGAATGGAACAGTATTGCAGATACCACAGAAGGAATTGCACAAGGATTCAGCGGTCAAACAAAGTATGACGACAACACGTATGTATTAAAAAGAATTTATGATAAAACAACAAATAGTTTTGTTAGCAGATACTATTACTGGGTTAAAAATTCTGTAATCATTCCTGAAAGGGACAGCACAGGATCGATTGCTAAGATGAATAGAAAATTACCTACTTCTGAAATAGCATCAATTATAGCAAGTCCGCAGTTATACGGAATAAAATCTTTGCAGTTGTTAGATAGTGATACTTTTAGTGTTAGCAATATTAAAAATACCCTATCAGATGATAATGTTAGCATCAATATTCAGTATAGAAACACACAAACAGATATACCAGATCATAATGAATGGTTATTGATAAATGAAAATCAAAATGAAAAAATTACTCACTCACTTATTAAGAAAAAACTATTTGACAGTATAGTTGGATTTGATACTGAAGGTAACTCAGTACCTGATACAGCATTACCTACACAAAAGAAATATGGTTTACAAATACGTCCAAGACAAAGTATGTATATCAACCGACTTGACGCACTTAAAGTTTTACTCAAATACACAAACGATCTTTTAGCACAACACAGAATTGTTGATGAAAAAGATATTAGCAAATTGTTTACTACTGACGCTCAACCTATTTCTACAAGCGGAAAGTTTGATAAAAAAGTTGACGATTTTGATGATCTTGCAAAAATCAAAACAAATGATTTAATCCAAGCATCTGTGTCACCTGTAATAGTAAATGGTAGAATTGAATCAATTACAATTGACAACCCAGGTTATGGTTATGAGATTGCACCTGAAATAGAAATTATTGCTGTTAACGGCAAAGGTTGTAGATTAAAATCATATATAGATTCGCAAGGAAAACTTTCATCTGTAGAAGTATTAAAAGAAGGACGTGATTATACAACTCCTACACTTTTAATTAGACCATACACAGTTTTAGTGGATGTAGATGCAACAGCAAACAATTATTGGTCATTGTATCAATGGAATAGTGCAGAATCACAATGGATAAGAACAGTAACACAGACATTTGATTTAACAAGATTCTGGACATATAAAGACTATAAAGTTGCTGACTTTGATACTGATAGTATTATTGACTTTAAATTAGAAAGCACTTATCAACTGAAAACAATACAACCTTCTACAGGACAATTAGTACAAATTGAAAACAGTGGTGATGGTAATAGAATAATTTTACGTAAGGTTGATGCTGATGGAAGTTGGTCAGACGATTATAATTTAGTGTTTAAGAAAAATGCTACAATAGAATTTTCTGATAGATTATACAATTACAATGTTTTAAGTTTTGGTTACGCCGGCGAAGAAAATTTTGATACTAATTTATTTGACGAACAACCTACAGCAGAAACAAGATTAATATTAGAAACTTTATTAGAAAGCATTTTTGTTGATGATTTAAAATACGCATGGAACAAGTTTGTATTCATTGCCATCAGGTATGCGTTAAGTGAGCAACCTTTTGCAGATTGGATTTTCAAAACAAGTTTGATTAGTATTAAAAATAGCCTAGGCGGTTTTAGTACTAAAATTAATTACAATTTAGATGATCCTGGTAACGTTGAAAATTATATTAAAGAAGTTAAACCATATGCTTCTACAATTAAAGATATTGTAACTGCGTATGATAATTTAGAAACTTCTAATATGATGTCAACAGACTTTGATTTACCTAGCAGATATAATGACGAAACTGAAAAATTTGTCACAGTAAATGAGACCGATGCAATAGTTACATCAAGTCCATGGAATCAATGGTTTGAAAATTATAAATTCCAGGTTGCTGAAATAAAAATTAGTGATCAAGGTGAAGGATATGAACAAGCACCTATTATTGTTATAAGTGGCGGCCGAGAACAAAAACCAAATATTGTTCAGACTACTCCTTTTAGAGAATTAGTTACAACAGATTACAACAACAACTATATCTATGTAAACACAACTTCTGTACCAGATCATTTTTACAGTGCAGTAAATGTAAAAGCACAAAACTTTGTATATCAAATACCAAGATTTCCTATTGTACCTGAGGTAAAAGTTCCAACTCCGTTAGGCGCTATTGGTGTTGCAACAAATGGTGTATCAATATTCAATCCTAAAGCCGCAGAAGTAGAAATACTAAATGGTGTTACATATCAAATTAATGCTCCTGAAGTTGAACAGTTAACAGTTGACGATGGTGGCGGACATCCACAAGAAGACGGAGTATATCATTATCATTCTGATCCTAAATTAATGTACACTAAAGATGAAACTAAACACAGCGAAATACTTGGTTTTGCATTTGATGGATTTCCAATTTATGGACCTTATGGATACAAAGCAACAAATGATCTAACTATTACATTAATGCGTTCGAGTTATAGATTAAAAACAACACCAAGACCAGATGCTACAATGCCAACAGGTAGATATGTAGAAGACTATGAGTATATTTCTGGATTAGGAGACCTAGACGAAAACAATGGTAGATTTATAAGAACTCCAGAGTATCCAAATGGAACCTACGCATACTTTGTGACAGTAGATCCTAATGATGTTGAAAAAGCAGTCTATCCTTATATTGTAGGACCTAATTTCCATGGTACACCGTTATTACCAAACGGAAAAGGTACTATGCCACAAAGCGATAATATTAATGCAACTGCCACAGCATTTATAAGTAGAAATAAATTAGGTACAATAGTTCTTGATAATCCAGGTGCAGGATATACGTCAGCACCTACTGTGACTGTAACGGGCGGTGGAAATAATGTAACAAGAACTGCAAGAGTTGTTGCTGTCTTAGAAAACAAAAAAGTAAGAACTGGTAAAACAGAAATTAAATTTGATAGAACAACTAAAAGCAAACAACAAAGTACTTTGGATTATACCGATAGTTATACTGCTAATGAAGGTCAAATTAGATATAGGCTAACTTATGTGCCAACTTTAGATAAAAGAGATTTCGAAGTTACAATTAATAATGAAAGTGTATACCTTGAAAACTTTGCAATTACTATTGAATCAAGTAAAGAAAATAGAACTTATCAAAAGCAAACTGGATCTATAACTTTACAAACTTTACCTAAAGCAGGTGATATAGTTACAATCAAATACAAAAAGAATGTGAACTTATTAAATGCGTTAGATAGAATTGATTATCTTTACAGTCCTACAGACGGAATGCCTGGCAAAGATCCAAGTCAATTAATGACCGGAGTTGCCTATGGCGGTGTAAGTGTACAAGGTTTAGAGTTTAGTGTAAGTGTTGGGTTTGATGGCTTACCTTGGTTTAGTCATGGTTGGGATACATTCTCAGGTGATAATTCAGACTATGCATTTAGAGCCGACGGTAGCACAACAACATTTACATTACCGTATGCACCAGAGCAAGATGTAAAAGTAAATGTATATTTTGATAGTGTTAGACAAGATCCAACAAATACTCCTACTATTATAGGTGATGGAAATACAAAACAATTCACTATAAATGTTACTGCACCAGATGGTACGTTGGTAATATTTAGACCTGAAGATTCAGATGGCAGTGTTGCACCTACAGATGTAAACAACTTAGATACTATTATACAAGGTGGAAATTTTGCATACACAACAGCAACAGGTAACAAGCCAGAAGATATTTCATTAGATGGTGATGATTTTGTTACTCCAGACACATCATATGCTCCGGAAGAAGTTATTCCAGGACAAACATTTGATACGTTAGCAATGAAAGTTTACAATTCACCAGCAGATGGTTCACCTATTATTATTACAAATAGATATCATGCAGATGGCAATACAAATGTGTTTAAGTTTGATCAGTTACCAGGAACAGATGCAAGTTATTTTGTTACAGTAGAAGGTCAATATAAAACTGATTCAGAATACACAATTGATTATAATACAAAAACAATTACATTCCCAAGCAATATTACAGCAGGTAATTTAGTTACAATTCAAACTTTAAATGTTGCAGGTACAAAAATACTTGAAAGAAAATCTTTTAAAGGTGATGGCAGTACAACAGAATTTTTACTTACTGCAAGATTTGAAGATGTTAAAAGTGCATTCGTAACAGTCAATGGTGTTATAAGAGATTATGTAATTAGGGACGATGTATCAGAAACTAGAACAGGTAGTGCAATTATTGATCTTGTAAATCCTCCTGTTGCTAGTGGAGATGTTGTACAGATTGTTGCGTTAAGTGGTGTTGACAAAACATTTAGTGAAATTAAGAAAACAACTATTGTAACAGACGGTAGTGCAATTGAATACAGATTAAATGAAACTCCTGGAAATATTGAACCTTTCCATGCAATGGTAGTTGTAGAAATGGATGGTCAAAGATTAAGAGCACCAGATACAATATATTATGTTGCTAATGGTGTGCAGTTATCTTATCCTGTAAGTGAAGATCCTGCTTATCCAAACTTCAGTCTAGCACTTGGAGAATTAGAAGTTCATCAGAACGGTAAAAAATTAATACCAATTACAGACTTCCAGTTTGATACAAGCACAAATTTAATTACATTCCAAGCAAATAAACTTTCCGCAGGTGATGTAATTGCTGTAACAATACTTAGAAATCATGACTATGAAATTATAAAAGACACAGACGATGACAGCACTGCCGCAGGCAAAATTATTTTAAGACGTAATAGTAATGAAGACAGTACAGGTTACGAAGCAGGCAAAACAATTACAGTGACTACATTTACTAATCATGACGCTAACTTAATGCGTAAAGAAGTTTTCAAAGCATCAAGTGGAGGAAATTATATTCTTTCAAGAAAAGTTGTAGATAGCAATTATGTTTGGGTAGAACTAGATGGAACTCCTTTAGTTGCTGACTTAGACTACAAAATATTAGATGACGGAAAAACTGTTTATATAGATAATAGATTCCAACAAACAAGTACTTCACACGTTGTCATAACAAGTTTCAGCGAAGAAATAAGTTATGAACCAATTGGTTACATGGTATTCAAAGATATGATGGATAGACGTTTTTATAAACGTATCAGCAATGAAGACAGTGTATTATTGAGCACAGATCTTAAAATTAACGACAGTGAGATTATTATTGACGGTAAAGTAAATTGGTTAGACACGCCATCAATTGAAAACCTTGTACCAGGAGTACTAATGGTTGATAGAGAAAGAATTGAATACTACAAGCAGTCATACAATTCTGGTACAAATAAAACAACCATCAGTCAAATTACTAGAGGTACACTAGGAACAGGATCGCCAGATGTACACAAACAAGGTACAAAGATTATGGATGCTGGAATAAAACAAACTATGCCTTATACAGATAAAACAAATGCCTATGAAGTTGTTATTAGAGAAGGTTTACCAAATGGAAAATCAGTCCATGTATTAGAAACTATTAACTTTACAAGTTCTGCAAATGCACACGACCAAGTTGAAGTTTATGTAGGTGGGCGAAAACTTCAAAAACCGACTACAAATTCAAATACGATAACTAAACATAGTATAGATATTGCATTTGATAGTAATGAAACTAATAGTGCTGGTACTAGCAGTGATGTTGTACAAGTACCCGAATTTACTATTGAACCGGTAACTGATAGCACAGTTAAAGGGTTCTACAAACTTACTTTACGTGACGAACCTGCTAACGGAACTGAGGTAAAAGTGATACAAAGAACAGGAAAAGTGTGGTATAATCCAGGAACTAGCACACCTAGTAACGGAGAAACACTACAAAGAGCAGAAACAACACAGGCTAAATTCTTACTTGAAAGAACTAGTGGTTTACCTGTAATAAATATTAAGGAATAAGATATGTCAACAGAGGAAAACAAAGTGAGCCAAGAGCCAAAAGAAACACAAAAACCGAACGAAAACAGCGGTGTATATATGGAAGGTCATATCAAAATATTTGACCCAAAAACCAACGAAATATTGGTTAACAAACGTAATGCTATTCACTATGAGAATATGAGCATTTCGTTAGCAGAGTCTCTTGGAAATGAAGGAAAAGGTAACATTGTTGAAATGTCCTTTGGTAATGGTGGAACTACTGTCGATCCTACAGGAATTATTACATATCTAACTCCAAATAACACTGGAGTAAATGCATCATTATATAATCAAACTTATTATAAAACTGTTGACGATAACAATGTAAACAACATAGATCCAGCACGTAACTTTATAGAAACAAGACACACACTAGGAACAAATTATACTGACATTCTAGTAAGTTGTTTGTTAGACTATGGTGAACCAACAGGACAGCAGGCTTTTGATAATAGCACAAATTTAGATGGACAGTTTGTTTTTGATGAACTTGGATTGAGAGCGTTTAGTACAGAAGGTGCTAATAAGGGTAGACTATTAACACACGTAATTTTCCACCCAGTACAAAAAAGTTTAAACAGATTAATTCAAATAGACTATACTGTTAGAATACAAAGTTTGACTAACTTGAGTGGGGAATAGTAAATGGCTTATACTGTAAATTTTACAAACGCAGTACAGAAAACACCTATTACTGTTGACGACAACAGTATTAATAATTCTGATACTAGTATATCATTAATAGGAAGAAATGAACCTAGTTATGGACAAGCCATTGCTGAAAACTTTGTACACATATTAGAAAATTTTGCTAATCCTACATCACCAAACAATCCAATTGAAGGACAACTTTGGTATGATACAACAACAAACAGATTACAAATAAACGATAGTACAGCAGGCGCGGCCAATTGGAGACCAGCAGGCGGTGTTCATGTAAGCACAACAGAACCTCTTAATCCAATTAAAGGTGACGTATGGGTAGATACAACAAATAATCAACTATACATTTATACTGCAAACCAATTCCAACTAGTAGGTCCTAACTTTAGTGGCGGACTTAAAGCAGGTGCTCAAGCAGAGCAGGTTGTAGATACAGCAGGAGTACAACATACAATCATTAAAAACTATGTTGATGATAGAGTTGTTACAATTATTTCAAAAGATCAATTTATTCCTAAACAAGTAATTGAAGGATTCAGTGAATTATATCCTGGTATTAATATTTCAGGAAAAGATTTCGATGCTAACGGCATTGTTTTAAACAAACTTCATGCAACAGCAACTAAGGCTGATGCTTTAAATGTTACACAACCAGCAGTAGAAATTGTTAATGCAAATAATTTTTTAAGAAGTGATATTACAGATACAATGAACGGACAGTTGTATGTGAGAAATGACGGTGGTGTTACAATTGGTTCGAATCAAATTTTCAATTTAGAAATTGCAAGTAACAATGCAACAATCAAAAATAATAGTGTAGACGGAAACATTGACTTTAAAGTATTTCCAAATGCAACAGGTACAGTTGAAACAATGATGAGACTAGACGGTGCTAACAAAAGAGTTGGTATCAATCAGTTAAGTCCATCAACAACATTAGATGTTACAGGTACAGGTCATTTTACAGACAGACTTACTTGTAGTTCAACAGAAGAAGCGTCTAGCACAACAACAGGAAGTATTACTACAGGCGGTGGTATTGGTGTTGCAAAACAATTATTTGTTGGTGGCAATTTAACTACCCAAGGACATTTTAGAGTAGGTGAAGACAATCCGGCAGATGATGCCACAGGTATTGCACCTAGTGTAGATGACAAATTAACGATTGGTACACCTAGTTTAAGATTTAAAAATGTTCATTCAGAAATATTCACAGGTAGATTAGTTGGTAACATGGTTGGTGATGTTACAGGAAATGTAAACGGAACAGCAGATAGACTAGTTGCTTCAACTGTATTTAAAATTAGTGGACACGTTGCTGACTCAACAGGATTTAGTTTCGATGGTCAAACAGGTGGAACAGAAAAAACATTTAACGTAACACTTACACAAGATGCTATTGATGGTCAGACAGAAGAAAACAGTGGACAGGCAAAAGATTTTGTTGTAGTATCTAGAGAAAATTTAGGTTTACGTAAGATTGAATTTGGTAACTTCTTTGCAGGTGCGGCCACAGTACCAGTAGGTGGCTTATTACCATATGCAGGTGCAACTGCTCCTACAGGATATTTGTTATGTGATGGATCAGAAGTACCTATTGCAAGTTATCAAGATTTATATAATACCATTGGTACAACATACGGTGCTGGTGTAAATCCAAATACTTTTAAACTTCCAGATCTAAGAGGCAGATTTCCACTTGGTAAAGATAACATGGACAATGGCACAACAGTACAAGATGCTAACAACAGTCCAGTTGACGCAGGTGGTGGTAGTGCCGGCAGAGTTACAGATACAAATGCAGAATCATTAGGTGGTTCAGGTGGTGATGAAGTGTATGATATTACAAATAGTGCAAATGGACAAGGTACACAATTTACACAAAACACAGGTAGTGGTGTATTCCAAAATATTGCAGTAATGAACCCATACCTTACACTAAACTATATCATAAGGGCGTTGAAGTAATATGGCATATAATATTAATAAAACAGACGGTACACTTTTAGCCACAGTTGTTGACGGAACAGTTGATATTACATCAGCGGATATTGGTATAGTAGGTAGACGTTTTAGTAACTACGGTGAAATTATAAACGAAAACTTAATTAAGATGTTAGAAAGTTTTGCTAACACAACAGCACCTAATAATCCGTTAGAAGGTCAAGTTTGGTATGATAAACTTGAAGGAAGATTAAAAGTATATACAGGTACAACTTTTAAACCTACTGGCGGTCCTTTAGTAGAAGAATCACAACCACAAGGATTAGTTAAAGGTGATCTTTGGATTGACTCTCTAAATAATCAATTATATTTTTATGATGGTGTTGATCTAGGTTTAGCAGGTCCAATTTATACAGATGCACAGGGTAGACACGGTTGGATTGTAGAAACTATTGTTGATAACGCAAACAATGGTAGAGCAATTAGTAAATTATTTGTAAACGATTTGTTAGTAGGTATTTTAAGTAGATATGAATTTACTCCTTTAACACCAATTACAGGTTTTGCAACAATTAAAGTTGGTTTAAACTTTAGTTCAAATGTAACAGGATTAAAATTACACGGAACAGCGGCCTCGGCTGATACTATTGCAGGTATTGATCCTGGTAACTTCCTTAGAGCAGATATTGCCTCAACATCACAGGCACAGTTAAGTATTCAAAACGATGCAGGACTAGTTGTTGGTGGAGAGCAAGATTTAAATATTGAAATTATAGGTGACGTAACTACATTTAAAAATAATTTACAAAATAAAGATTTCAAAATACAAGTAAACTCGCAAGGTAATGGCGGTATTATTGATGCTATTGAAATTGATTCTAGTTCAATGCAGATTAACTTGTTTAAAAATAAAACTTCAAGCACAGTAGAAGTTGGCGGTAATTTAGTTGTACAACAAAATTTAACTGTAAACGGTACAACATTATTTGTTGACTCACAAAATTTAAGAATAAAAGATAAAAATATCGAACTTGCGTATGCAGACGGATCAAGCGAAACAGATGCTTTAGCAAACGGTGGAGGTATTACACTTAAAGGTGACACCGACCATACGTTTAATTGGAATAATGCCACAGATGCATGGGAAAGTTCAGAATCAATTACACTAGCAACTGGGCGTTCAATATTTTTTGGTGCAGGATCTTCAACAGTTGGATTGAGTGAAACAACACTAGGCGATAGTGTAGTAAATTCGAATTTACAAAATGTAGGTGTGCTTACAGAGTTGCAGGTTGATGACATTGATGTTAATGGCAGTACAATAAGCACAAGAACAACCAATGAAGATTTAAACTTTAACATACACGGCACTGGAAATATTGTATTAAATCCAGATGTAACTGTTACAACACAAATTAAAGGTATACAAGATCCAACTGCGGCTCAAGATGCGGCAACTAAAAATTATGTTGACAGTTCAATACAAGGTAGAACTTTATTTTTCACAATCAACACAACCGGCATAACTGATAAAACTTCAAGTGTAAGTGGTTTACCTTATTTGATGAATACACTAGCACCGGCTGGAAACTTTGAGAACGGAACAACAGCAAGAATACTAGCAGAGGATATTAACCTTGCTGGTGCACAAACAAATATTACAGTGTCTAGTACACCAACAAACGTAACAAACACATTGTTAGTAAATCAAACAGCAGTTGATCAAAACGGATTACAAAATAGTGCTAGTGTTTTATCTAGTGTGGCTTTTCCAGATGGTATTACACTTTCAGGAAGTGCATTAGGTGTAACTAGAACGTTTCATTTATTAACAGTAGCAGGAGGGACTTGGACTTATACCCAAGCATTGTAAGGATAGACTATGCCATATACATTAAACAGAACAGACGGAAGTACTTTAGTTACACTAGCAGACGGTGTTGTAGATAATACAACAGATTTACAACTTGTAGGTCGTAATGTTGCTGGTTATGGTGAAATACAAAATGAAAATTTTGTAAAGTTACTTGAAAACTTTGCTTCTGTTACTACACCTCCTAGTAAACCACAAGTAGGACAAATTTGGTTTGACAAAGAAGTTAATGCTATGCGTCCATCTGTGTTTGATGGAGTACAGTGGCGTAACTTAGGAATTGTACAGATTGCTCCGGCTAACCAAGTACCTCAAAATAGAAAAGAAGGTGACCTATGGTGGGACCAAACAAACAATCAATTATATGGTTGGACAGCAGATGGCAACAAGCACGTATTAATTGGACCAGAAGATTTAATTGATTACAGTTTTACAAAGTGGCGAAGCATTATTTTAACTGATACAAGTGCAGTAGACCATCCTGTAATAGCAGGTTATGTTAATAATGTTGTATACTGCATTGTTGCAGATGCAGAATTTACAATTGATCAAACAGTTACACCAATGCCTGACTTTACAAAATGTTATAATGGTACAACTCTTAAAGGAACAAGTGCAACAGGTGTAAGCACATCAACAAAACATCACGGTACTGCCACTGATGCAGACAGATTAGTTGGCAAAGCGGGCGACACATACGCAAATAGATTAGAGAACGAAACTATCTCAGGTGTATACAGTTTTCAAAATAACGATGGTATCAATGTAGGTCCGAACAATGAATTAAAAATTAACGTTGATAGTGTAAGCGGTAATGCAGGAATCAACAACGAAACAAATGATGTATTATCTTTTGGTGTAAATTACACAGGAAGTGGTGCTGATAAAACTGTTATTTTTATTGAAGGCAAAGATATCAAACCTTATGCAAACAATGAAGTTAATTTAGGTGCACCGACTGTAAAATATAGAAACATTTATGCAGATGCAATTTATTCAAACGTAATTGGTGATGCACAAGGAACTTTTTCAGGAAACTTAACAGGTAACACTTCAGGAACACACACAGGTTCTACTAATGGTTCACATACAGGACCAACAGTAGGAACAGTTGTGGCAACAGGCGGTAAGATTATTGTTAATAACGATCTACAAACTACACTTGCTGATGCAGGTCGAGACGGTGTTGCAGGAAACTATGAAGGATACTTTGATGGTGTAGCAAAATATGTATTTGATGGAATGTATAGATCACATCCACAAACTATTACAAGCACAAAAACTTGGAATGCTACACAAACATTTAATCAAGCAGTTAACATCAATAATACAGCAAGTGCATACAACGTAAACTTATCAAAAGGAACAATTGGTGCTGGTGCTATTCCTTCACAAGATGCAGGAAGAACCAAAACTGATTTGACAATCGATGGTGTTACTATTGATAATTCAGAAATTGAAGATACAAATTTAGATAGGGTAGTAATTGATGATGGCTCAAGAATTGAAAACAGTGCATTAGGTACAGTTGGTATTCTTTCAAATGTAAAATCAACAAAATTTACAGACGCTAATGACAAATCATTTAAGTTTATTTCAGATGACGGTGCATTTAATAATGTAGATAATGATACAGTTGTAACAGCACTAGCAATTAAACAATATGTAGATAATCAAGTTGCAAGTGTACCTAAAGATATTAGTTTCCATTTAGATACTAAAGATATGAATACTGATGATGTAAAAACACAGTTAGAAAGAATTGCTCCAGCGGCAGGATATGCCAACGGAACTAAAGCAAGAATACTTGGAAGTCATTATTTTGCAAACAATGGTACAGATATTAATGGCAATAAATTATTCTTTTACAAATATGGTCAAAGAACAGGTGTAAGAAGAGGTATTGGATTCATCGGTGGTAGAAGTTACACGTACACAGGAAGTTACGGTGCCGCAACAGACTTAATAAACTCTAAGTCAGGTATTACTGGTTACGAATTTGTAGTCAAAGGTGCAGGTAATCCAACTGATACAACTACAACACCAAACATTAGTCCTACTTTAGATTTAACTTTCGCTGGATTTACTGGCTGGTTAGTTTTAAGTTATGGTTTGACACAAGATCAAGCAGATTATATAGGTATACCTGCAGGTGCAAGTAGCAGAATACTTGTAATGAATAATGGTGTTGTAATTGGAACGTCACCACAGTCGGGTGCTATTACAACAATTGACGGAATTAGAACAGGGCAAACAATTGGTAGACAGGCGTTTGCACAAGATCATCAACTTGCATGGACAAATTTAGGTGGAGTATTTTCTGGTAATGCTACAATGACTGCCAGCAAATATGCATTTGATTTTACACAGAAAGAATTTGGAGGCAGTTGGAATTTTGTTGGGAATTTCTAATGTATAAGATAGTAGAAAATTTTATTACGAATGTAGATGATATTATGTTACAGGTAAAAGAACACGAAGCACAAGGAAAATTTACTAACCGTGGTATTGGCGGTGCTGAAAAGCATGGTACAAAATACGGTGAAAGTCATTTTCGTTCTTTGTTTCAAAAAAACATGAGTAATGAATTAGTTGAAACAATTTGGAATACAATACCAGAAGAAAGAAAATGGTGTAGCCAAGTTGTTGTAAACAAATATCAACCCGGTGATTGGTTAGTAAAGCATCAAGATAGTGCCGCAGGTTATTGGAAGTTTAAATTAGTTTTTTTAACAGAAGGTAATCCACACTTTAAATACTGGGACGAAGAAGACCGCGAACATTTAGTACAAGAAAAGAAAGGTGCTATGTTCGATATGCCAATTAAGACTTGGCATGAAGTAACAAAAATGGAGGAAGGTGAAGAACCTAAATATAGTCTTTGCCTAATATGGGAATAAAGTTATGGCAAAAAAGTTAATGACATTAATGTTTAATAAAGGTAACGGTCAACTTATCGGAGGTTATGAAACTGATAATGCACCAAAGACTGTATTTGAAAACGTAAGATTAAAAACACTAGAATACGATCCAGACTTATGGTATTACAGAGGTGATTACGAAACTGGTGGACTTGTTGCGATTCCAAGCACAGATGATAGTATTATTGATGAAGAACAATTAGATATTAATGTTGGACAAACAATTTATACTAGATATCCTGTACACAAACAAATTAATATTATAAGAAAAGCATTACAAAATATGTGGGGTGCTGGTGCACCTAAAGAATTTTTGGATATGTGTTCTTTTATAGATGACGAAATCAATAGAAACAATGCACGTAAAGAAGTATATGGTACAGACAATACTCCTTATGTATATGTTACTAAAGAAGAAATTGAAGAAAACGTTAGAAAACGTATGAATGATGAATAGGTAAATACAACTATGCCATATATTGTAAACACATATAACGGACAACAAATTGCATTAGTGCCAGATGGTACTATTGATCAAACTACAGATATAAAACTTATTGGTAGAAACTACGCAGGGTTTGGTGAAATACTAAATGAAAACCTAGTTCATCTACTAGAAAGTTTTGCAGGTGCCACACAACCACCTAAGCCTGTAGCAGGACAAGTTTGGTTTGACAGTGCAAACAAAGTTTTAAAATTTTATGATGGTTCTCAATACAGAATCGCCGGCGGCGCTGAAACAGGAAGAACTGCACCAACAGGATTAGCAAAAGGTGATTTTTGGTGGGAAGAACAAGGCGAACAGTTATACGTTTTTAATGGCGAAGATTTTATTTTGATTGGTCCAGAAAGTGCTGGTGGTGAAGGTGTATCACAAGTTGGTATTAGAATTTTGAAAGATACACTTGGAAATGATAGAACAGTAATTGCATTTACAGTACAAGATCAAGTTATTAATTTAGTTTCTAAAGATGAATTTACTATTGACTCATCTATTAATCCTATTACAGGATTTAGTGCTATCAAAAAAGGACTTAACCTAGCAAGTAAAATTACATATCCAGGTATGCGTTATTGGGGCACGGCCGAAGATGCTGATAACCTAGGCGGTATTCCTGCATCACAGTATGTTTTGAACAGTGGTTTACAACAATTCAGTGATGTGGTTAGTTTCTTAAATGATAACGGTATTACACTAGGTGCTGGTGGAGATTTAAAATTACATATCACTAATGGTGATGAAGTTAATATTACTAACCAAGTAGGTAATGATATTAGATTTAATGTTAATACACTTGGAGCAGGTGCAGTAAATGTTGCTAAAATTGAAAATACAGCATTTTTACCTGCACAGGATAATTCAGGATCAATAGGTAGTTTAAACATTAAATGGGCAAACGGTTATTTTTACGATATTGCACTAGATAACAATGGTGCTTTATCAGGAAACGTAAACGGTAATGTTACAGGAAACTTAACAGGTAATTCAACAGGTACGCACTTTGGTAATGTACAATCTACTGTAGGTTCAAGTACATTCAATGACGTTACAGTAAGTGGTACAATTACAGGTTCACTTGTAGGTACATCAACTACTGCTGAACTAGTAAAACTAGATGGCGGCACTGGTGTAGCCGCAGTGACAACAGCAACAGCAAATTCACTTGTAGGTAGAGATGCAAACGGAGATATCACAGCAAATATTTTTAGTGGTACAGCAACTAACAGTAATCAACTAGATAATGCAGGTGCAGATATCACAGCCACAGCGAATACGATTGCCAAAAGAGATAGCGACGGCGACTTGGTTGCACGTAAGTTTGAAGGTACAGCAACAGCGGCTCAGTTCGCTGACTTGGCAGAGATGTATGCTAGTGACGAACAGTATGCGCCAGGAACAGTTTTAGTATTCGGCGGCGATGCCGAAGTTACAAAGAGCACACAATTTTGTGATCCAAAAATAGCAGGAGTTGTATCAACTGAACCTGCACATTTAATGAACAGCACACAAGAAGGTGTAGCAGTTGCATTAAGAGGACGGGTGCCAGTAATGGTTGAAGGTCCTGTAAAAAAGGGAGACGTTATTGTTTCCTCTCCAACACCAGGCGTTGCAACAGCATTAGATCAATACAGTTCTATGCCACACGCAATTTGCATTATTGGTAAATCATTAGAAGAAGATAGTAGCACTGAAACTAGACTAATTGAAGTAGTTGTTTAATAAAAAAAGATAAATACTACTGAGTTAGAGGGAGAAGGGATTTGATAGATCCTATTAGTGCATTCGCAGTTGCCACAACTGCGTATAAAACAATTTCAAAAGCAGTAGCCGTTGGACAAGACATTGAAAACGTAACAGGTCAGTTAGGCAAATGGTTTACTGCAACAGCAGATATACGTAAAGCAAGAGATCTTAATCAAAGAGCACCGTTGTTCAAAAAAGTTTTTGCCGCGGGTTCCGTAGAAGAAGAAGCACTACAATTATTAATGCACGAAAAGAAAGTTCAAGAGATGGAAAAAGAATTAAGAACTCTTTTAAACTTTCGCTACGGACATAGGACTTGGGAAGAAATGATTGAGATGCGTAGGAAAATTGTAAAGCAAAGAGAAAAAGAAGTATACAAAGCAGAAGAAATAAAAAGAAATATACTTGAAGCGATTGCAGTTATACTTTTAATGGCTCTTTCTGCCGGGTTAGTCCTAGGTATAGTTTACTTATATGTGAATAGATAAGGAGACTAAAATGCTTCATGCATTTTTGCTAGTGGTGTTAATGAATGATAAACCAATTAGCAAAGATATGTATTTTAGATCTATAGACAGATGTAACTACTTTGCCAGTCGTATTGTTCGTAATTATGGAAACTATCAGCACAGTTATTTAATGCCCAAAGAACACCGCAGAACTGCATACTGTAAACCCGTTTATATAGATGCTAAAACAAAAACACTGTACGATTAAGTGCGTATATAATGGTGTCTTAAACGCATTTTAAGGTCTCTGTAGCGGTGTTATTAGTCTTTTAGTATAGTTGTAGCCATAGGAAAAATCTCCGCTATAACGGTGGCGCAGGCGTGTGCAATTTCCATATGTTCTTTTTGGGTACCATTAGCACCTCGAAGTTCAATATAGTGAATCCAACTACGTAATGTACCATTCATATACAGTCGTGTTTTGGTAAGACCTTCGGGTAAAACCTTACGTGCTAGTTCTTTGGCAATGCCCTTTTTAATTGCCCAATCATATTCTTTTTTGGCCATATGGGCAACACGCATTTGAGACCATTCCCATTCTTGTTGTAATTTTGGATCTTCTATATCTATTGAATTTTGTCTGTTCTTTGTATCCTGCAGTCGTGCTTCGCTATATTCGAACAGTTGTCCTTGATCATCTGGATCTGCGTAACGTTGACTAAATTCTTGGAAACTAAAAGAACGATGTCGCACAATTTGGTGTGCAATATCTCTGGTAGTATTGATTTCTAAACAAGCATTTACCATTTCAAGTGGCGACCAATGACCCCACTTAATTAGATATCCAATTAGTTTTTCCGCAGTTTCTTTGTTCATTTGATTGCTAGGATTTGATACTCTTGCACAAAAGGCAATTAAATCCTGAACATTTTCTAAACCTTCTGCTTCGAAGTCATCTGATGGTTTTGAGTACGAAACTAATTTTACTCTGTTCATTTTTTCTTTCCTTCTCTTTTCATTTTGAAATTAATCTTCTTAGCAAAACTATTTTTTGCTTTTGTTATATCGCCCATCATTTCATCTACTCTAATACTGAAATCAATGTCTACTATATTTGCTTTATTTTTGCTTAGAATATTATTAACTTGAGTTGTAGCCTGATGTAAACTACGAGAATTAGCCACGATGCTTTTTACATCGATAAGCATATTATTTCTGTTTTTAAGATTTACTTTTAAGGTGTTTATATATCGAATGGGAAGACTTTTTATATTAATAGAATCTAATACGTCTTCCCAATCGGCATCGAAGGTTGTTTTATTTTTATCTAATAGAATTTTGCCTGATGGCTTTTCTTCCATTACGCATCTACTGTATCTTTTTTAGAAGTTTTTTTACTAGATGTTACAGGTGGATCGATATCATCTGCTCTACGTCTTAGTTCAATAACTTCTTTGTATAAAGTATCTGCTCTGTTTCTGTAATTACGTGCAGTATCTTTCTTGGTTAAAGCAGTATCTTCATTTGATTCTTCTTTAACTGCAAGATCAGAAATACTTACACCTCTTTGTTCCGCAATTTGCTCGTTTAACTTATCTAAAGGTAACCAAGTTTCTTTTTGTGGACTAGGAGTTACAGTTACATCTTTTGTTTCAACTTTGACTAACAAATTTTGTTGTGCTAAAGTAACAAGCATATTGTTACCATCAGCAAACTTTTTAGGTGCTAGTACAGTCGCAAGTTCAAAAGCATCTTGTCCGTTTTGTGACTCAACCACTTTGAATAGTTCATCGTGATATGATGCAGTTAATCTTTCTGTAGGAATGACTAATGCATTTAGAGGTTCATTAGGAAGTGTTCTGTATGCTAGAACTACTTTTTTGCCTGCGAAGTTTCCAACGTGTTTTACTTGTGTTGCCATAAACTTCTCCTTAGGCCTTTGGTGCTTCAGCAGGTGCTGGAGCCTCTCCGGCTTTTTGTTCTGCTGGCTTCACTGCATTTAAGAAAGTTTCCAATCTGTTATAAGTGTTACCAACTACTGTCATTTCTGCCGCTTTAAAAGTTCCTCTGGAACAAGCAACATCAATAATTGTTTTTAGTGCCTGCAAGTCAGTGACAGTTAAGTCTGGTGCTGACGGTGTAGCAGGATTGGCAGGATTATTTGGATCAGGTTTAGCCTGATTTGCACTCGCGTCTGCCACCGGTGCTTCTTTTTTGATTTCTTCTGTCATAAAATAAAATCTCCTTCGTACTGTTAATTATACTATCTTTAGTTCCTGAGATGCAAGAACTGGACAAGCCAAACTGAAAAAAGAACTTTCTGATGGATCTTCAAAACCCAAAATATATATTTGTTCAATTTTATTATCCAAAATTTCTAAATCTTGCACAATACAAAACCTACTGCTTAGATTATTATATATCCATCTCTTGACTTCTTCAATTTTTTCTGTTCCATAATACATTTCGCATTTAAGTTTAATTTTTTCAAAATGAGTTGGAACATAATCCAATTCGCGGATATCCAAAATGTTTAATGGATTAGGATCTTGAGCAAGTAGTCTCATCAATTACATCCTGATATACAGATCATTCCAAAGTTTGGCCAAATTTCTGTTGCGATTTTAATTGCAATAATACCCAATACAATATTCATTTACGCCGCCTCTTTTAAATCATAATGACAAGTGATACCGTGCGGTGCCTCTATTGAAGTATCGGAATGTATAATCCACACTGTATCACAGTAATTCTCATCACCCCAGTTCCAAGAGTATCCATCAGTGAATACCAATAATTTTTTAGGAGTAATACCTTGTTCTTTCATATACTTCCAATTTGCATCAAAGTCAGTACCGCCGCCACCGTGCAATTCATAATTTTCAATTGAATCAGGTGTGTCAGGTGTAAAGTCTTGTTCGTTGTATACTTCTGTATCAAAACACCATACTTTAATTTTGTAATCATCATATTGATCACAAATTCCTTTTACTTCACTTAAGAAGTCTTTTGCTTCACGGCTACCAATACTGCCACTCATATCAAGTGCAATAGCAATATCGATTGTGTCTTCATAGTCCATACCAGGAAGTACTGCTGATGTATGCCAACCTTTACGTGATGGACGCATAAAAGAGTAATTACTTTTAATAACAGATTGGATCTGTTGATTAAGTATTTCTCTCCAGTTCATCTTAGGCTCAGTAAGTTCTTGAATAATACGAGCAACACCTTTTGGCACATTACCTACGCCAGCCGCCTGTGCAGATGAAATCATTGCTTCTTTCATTTCGTCACGGATTTTACGTAATTCTTCTTTGCTATAAGTAGGCTGAGATTTACCGTTTTTCTTTTTAGTTTTTCCTGCTGGACCTTGACCTTTACCTTTTTCCCAGTCGATATGTTCGTCAAGCAATTTGCCTAATTGCTTTAATGTTTCATCATCATACTTTTTATAGATGTCATCATAAACAGCCTCAGTTGCCCAACCATAATATTTAGGATCATGGAAGGGTTTAACCTGTGTAATCATTTCACCAATATTATGTCTTACCAAGTCACCGTTTACACAATAGTCTGCGGCAATATTAAAGATTTGAGGATCCCTGCTATCTCTACGTGTAAAGTGATCATATACACAGTGTAGGATTTCATGACCAAACAAAAACTCAGTTTGTTTAGGATTAAGTGTGTTAATAAAATTTTCATTGTAGAAAAACTTTCTACCATCTGTGGCGGCAGTTGCACACCAATCAGTTGCGTCTTCAAGTACGAGTCTTGTTGCAAGATTACCAAAGAAAGGTTGCCTAATAAGTAAACCAATTCTTGCAGTAATAAGTTTTTCTTTTACTTTTTCAGAGTTGACATCTGGATTTTTTTCATAGATTTTACCATCTATCATCTCTTGTTCTACGGCTGTTGTTGCTTGTGACATAATAACCTCTTTCTAACTATATTTACAGTATAGCACCTTTTGGGTCATTGTCAACCTAAAATTGTGCTAAAAATTGGTTTTGCATATCCATTTTGGCTTTTTTATATGAAATACTTTCTGCTATATGTAGTGGTTCATACTGCCCTGGTTGAAATACATATTGTACCTTTTCTGATGGTAGTCTGCTTGTTTTTAAACCATCTCCTCCATCAATTACATAGGGTAAAAGGTCTTCTTTGGATATCACTGCTACTGCTTCGCGATCACAAATGAGCAAAAATTGTGCATAAGAATCTGGTAGTATTCTTCCTTCGCTAGATCCTCGACTATTCATTAATTGTAAATCACTCACAAATTTCTTTGGAAGTTTTTTCTTTTTGGTAAAAAGACTTCCGTCTGTATACTTCATTTCCATTGTTACATTATCTGGTCCAATATGATCTACACCTTCTAGATTTACATATTGTAGATCTTGATTACTAAAAAGTTCTAGTGCTTTTTCTAACAAATCACTTTTATCAAAACGAAGTTTACGTTCATTTAGTTCGTCTCCAATTTGGTCTACAAGTGTTACATACTTGTTCCAATCTACATTATTAGACAACCAATTTTTAATATCTACAGTTTGCATTTTTACTCCTTTGCAACTGTATATATTATAAATTCTTTCTATCGGAAGATCAACTGAAATAAGGTGAGGGGATCCGAAGACCCCCTCTATAGTTAGTTACGACGTCATCGCCGCTTGGACGTATTTCCCGTACTTGTTATGGAACCTATCAAAATTCTTTAGGTCCTTTGGTGAAAATGGAAGTTTGTAAGTTGAAATTGCAACCCTAGTTCCCATCACAACAAGTTCAGTATCGAAGTTGTCCATCATAAAACCAAAAAAGTTATCAGCCATTTTGTTCCAATTTTGGACTTTCTTCTTATACGCCTCTTGTAGTTCATAGCACATTGAAACAGTCAATGAGTACATAGCACTAATGTCTGTTGTCTCCATGCTCTTCACTTTGCCGGACAAAATGTCCGTTGGATTTGGCAATTTAGAAGCAACCTTACGGTGTGCCGCAAATTTTACTGCCAAGCCTTCTCCGACTGCACCTGCCACGAGGTCTGTCAATGTGTTTTCAGGCAGATCGTCATCGAGAAGTTCGCTCACGAAACTCCAACTTCTTGGAGTAGCAAATGCTCTTGAACTGCTCTTAGGATCAAAATCATAAAGATCTTGTTTCGCAAAAGAAACATATCCAACAACATCTGGGTGAATCTTGTTTTCAGTTGCCCACTGCAACCAATCTTCGAAGTCTACTCTCATTTCCAAGTGTACAAATCTGTTGGACAATGGAGCAGGCATTCTGTAAGTAACACCTTTGTCTGTTTCCCTGTTACCCGCCGCTACAATAACAACGTTATCAGGAAGTTTATAAGAACCAACCCTACGGTTGAGAATAAGTTGGTATGCCGCGGCTTGTACAGCCGGAGCCGCCGAGTTCATTTCGTCCAAGAAAAGTACAATGGTCTTATATTTTTTAGCCATTGCCTCGTCTGGCAATTCAACAGGCGGTGCCCATTTCATTGTATTATCGTTGGCGGCATAATACGGCATACCCTTGACATCAGTTGGATCCCATAGTGACAACCTGATATCAATTAAAAATGATTTTTCTAAAGCATCAGTAATCTGTTGCATAATATCAGATTTACCAATACCTGGAGGACCCCATAAAAATAAAGGTCTTTTCTTTTTCATTGCGTGTTGCAGTGCCACCTTTGCTTCATTAGGTGTAACTGTACGTGCTTCTGTGTTTTGTTGTGTTGACATTTTAACCTCTTTCTGTTTAACTAACTATAATATTAATATAGCATCATTATACATATAGTCAACCACTTTTTGTAACTATTTTTGGATTTTTTTTGGATTATTTGTCCAAAATGACTAGACGTTTTCTAAGTCTTTTGCCATTGCTCTTGCTAGGCCGTATTGCTTAATATCACCTGCAAACATCATAAGTTGTAGAGCCATTTTCTCTGAAAGTACATATATGCGTTTTTTTGTTACATAATATGGAGTATCTATAAATTCATCTAGATATAGATAAACTTGTGGCGTAAAATGAATATCGTTCGGAAAATGTATTTCGTGAACTTTAAGATCTGCTTTATTCACTACATATTCGAACCCATCTTTTGTAAGACGTAATCCACTGTCACCTTTGGCTCTGATGTTCTGCCACCATAATATATGATATTTTTTAATTGCTTCTTCTGTTGGTTCTATTTCAGAAGCAATAAGAAAAGTTTTTGTGTATGCTGTCTTTTTATCCATTTAAAACTTCACCGCTAGTTAACTTAACTACCTTAAAGTCTTCTGTATTGAATAACTTGTTTAATTTTTTTGCTAGATTGTGAGCATGACCAGGATTGCTAAAAGATACTTTTTTGTACTTAGGTCCTGGAGTAGGAGATACTGCACTGCTACTTTTTAGGTTAAATGGCTTTCCATTGTAAAATACTGCCCATATGGCAACCGCATCTAGAACTTCTTCACTTCTAAATGTATTCTTGTCGGTGTGCTTTAATAACACGTTAGGTTTAGGTCTACTCATTATATACGTCTTCCGTTTAAAAACTACGTATATATTTATCCTGTTTTAAAGTTTTCCACCGTCCATTTGTATAGATATTGCTTCTTGCTCAGTAGGCTTATTATCCTGAAGTTCTACTAGACGTGCTAACACCATGCTTATGCTGTCTGCGAGGTCTCTGTATTGCTTCTGATCTAGTTTAAGTTCTCTAGTCTGCTTTTTAGAAGCAATTTTTACATTTTGCAAGAAGTCTTCTATTGCGAGAGTATTAAGATTTTTTCGAGACACGTGCCAATGTTTCCTTCATTTCTAAGTCTGTTGTAAAAGGACCTTTAAATGGGTACCTTTGTAGTGTGATAAGTTTAGGGCAAAATGACTTTACCCAACCCTTTGCAAACTGTATGCAGTAATATCCTGCACAATACAGACTTTTGCTTTTCCTACTCTTGCTAAACAACGGTAATCCATCTTTTACATTATATAATGGATTAAATGGTTTAGTGGATGTAGGGTATCCATATACTTCTTTTGAATACAAATCAGTTTGTATTTTGTTTTTTACTGTTTGTTCAAAGAAGTTTTCACCAAATGTCTTGTATATTTCGTCCATGTTGTCGAACTTTATCTTTTCTAGTTTAGTAATAAAGTAATAACAATTGGTGTCCTTTTGTAAAGTGCCAACTTTACGTCCTCTATCCTGTACTATCCAGAATTTATTAGGAACTAACTGCTTGGCTAACATTTTCACCTCCGTATCTCGCGTTCAATGGCTCAGCAAATGACTGTGCCTGATCGCTTATTTTGTTTAAATCATATGACCCTGCAAACTGTACAAGGCGTACTCCAACCTGCTTAATGTCTTTAGGTTGTTCTATTGCTTCTTCAATAGTATCGTTTATAATTTTTCTAATGTTACCAGGTTGTGCAGTTAAATCACATAGTGTTACATTACGATTATAATCATCTAATACTCTATGTTCTTTTTCTTCATGATCAACCCAACGTTGCAACATTAAATTATTCCAATTAAAACCTTTACTTGTTCTATCCTCAAATGCTTCTGTAAGACCTACTTTGTTTCTTGTGCCTTTTACCCTTACTCCAGGATATGCTGAAAACACATTATCACTAGTGTCACCTCTCATGCATTTTACAAACAGTAACCATTCAGGATTAGGTGCTTCTTTTTCTTTTCCTGTCTTTTTATCTATTACACGAGCACCTTTTTCATCAAAGTATCCTTCGTGTGTTATAGTTGTTTTTTGTACACCGTTGTACTGTCGAACATTAGGTGCAATAAGTTGTGCAAAGTCTCCGTCAGTTGATACAACTACATGATCATCATTAGGATGTGATTGAATCCAACCAGCAATTAAATCATCTGCTTCTAAATTTTCGTGTCTTAGCACTGTGCAATTTGTTTTGTTCTTAATAAACTTTGTAAAGTCATCAAATGTTTCCCAAAAAACTTTTTCTTCTTCCTGTTGTGATACAGTAAGAGCATCTCTTGATTCTTGCCTATTACGTTTGTAAGGAGCATAATGATCTTTACGCCAACTGCGTCCTTCTAAACAAAATACAACATGACTACCATCAAAATCATTCCATGCTTTTCTAATACTTTGGAATGTAGTGTGCAAAGCCATTCCTATTTTAAGTTCTGTCTCACCTCTTACGGCGTGTCTTGCTCTAAAAAATGTGTTTGCAGTATCTACTAAAATATATGTCATGTGTTTTTTAACCTTAATGCTAGATGTAAATCTGTTGTTATTGTGTTTTTACTCGCCATATCAAATAAATCAAATGCCATACTTACTCTTTTGTTATCTTCGTTGTGTACAGGTACACTGTGCAGTACATGACTTGGAAAAAATGTTAAACCTCCTTTAACATTTGGAAAATCCATAAGCACATCATCGTCTGCTGGAGCATAGTATACAGTCTTTGTGGCATAGTTGTCAAGATGAATATTGCCACTTAGGTAAGAAAAATGTTGAGCACCATGTCCGTGTTGTGTAATTGGTTGCCCTTTATGAACAACATTGGCCCAACTGTACATATACAAGTCTCTTACCAGTGTGCCATTTGTATGCATAAATTTTACATATTCTGATTGTATCCAATTAAGTAATTCTTTGAACACTGGTATTTCACGTGTCACTTGAAATAGATTATAAGAATTATATTGTGCGGTAAGACTATTTTCACCTAAACCAGTTCCGCCATCACCTTCAGTATTCTTTTTGTATTTTTGAACAATATTTGTTTCATTGTCAATTATCCATTGACGCATTTTGTCTACTTTACTCTCATCAGGAAACTGCGTATTCCAAAATGGTATACTCCAAGTTGGTGCATATTCATTCTCTGGATGTAAACTTTTCCAAGTATGTAGCATTAACTTATCTCTGATTTTCCGTCGCCAATGTTTTTAGTGTTAATATAACCAGCACCCATTGGAGTATCTGGAGTAGCAACACCTTGATCTTTAGCAATATTTCCACAAAGTTCTTTGAACCAAGCATCAACAATGGCTTCTTCACTGTCGCCTTGATATCCTGCAAGTCTAAGATCTCTAACAAAGTATTCATTCCAATCAAGTTCAAAAAATCCATTACGTGGATTTTTAGGATCAAGTTTAGTTTCTAATACTTCTACATAAGGCTTTTTTTCTTTTGTTGCTTTTGCTTTAGCATCAGTACCTTTGTCTTTAGACACACTTGCAGGCACATGACCTTTGTCAAACATTTTCTTAAGTTTATCTAACATTACATATACCTCCTAATTTTTTCATCAAGTCTTTCCTCTTTAGGTTCCCCATGCGTTTCCGAAGATGTCGACGTGTAGTCTAGGTGTGTATCTCCAGCCTCGTTCCATTGCGAGGTTTGCCACTCGTCTTGTGTTGAGACTGTATTCTTCCGACCGTCCTCCGAGCGGCATGACGTAGACCGGTACGTCCACACCTGCTCCATTGTATTCTTGTACTGCTCTGGAAACTTCGTCCACATCAGATTCATTAGCCACAACAAACTTGAAATACATACTAGAGTTGGGTATATCATAATATGACCTAGCAATTTCAGGCTTGATAGCAGTATCCCAAGGCTCGCCTGATACGGAAAGTTTCGGACTGCATGACCAAGTGACTTCAAATCTATTTTGAGATCCAAGATAGTCTTTGAAATCTGGATGGAGTTTCTGTGTTGTATTTGTTTCAAACGTGACATTTTTTAAATCTCCCATTTTAGGATGTTCAAAAAGATCTATATAAAATCTTTGCCACCCAAGTAAAGGCTCACCGCCTGTTAATATAAAATGAACATCTTGCCCGTTGCTCATAGTCCATTTGCCTTCTGGCGTTAGACTTAGAACATAATCTACAACTTCATCTATTGTATGATCCTTCATAAACTTTTTAAATTCAGGATAGATACTTGCATACGTATCACAACCTGTGTGTATGATAGGCAATTCTTCAAACGTATTTACTTTATCTAAAACACCATCATCTAATAGTGCTTTAACTTCAGGATTATATTTTATTCCATTTTTTAGTTTTTCATCTCGCATAGGTTCGCCTTCGGGCAAACCAAAATTCATACAACGAAAATTACAACCAAATGTTCTTAAAAAGACTGAAGGAACACCAACAAAACGTCCTTCACCTTGCACAGAATAAAATGCTTCTGAATATCTTAATTTCATTTATTACTCCTATACTTTATAATATAATGCATATTTAGGTTTTTGTCAAGTGTTTTCCAAAATTTTATTTGTCGCATCAACTATTTCTTCTATGGTATATTTGCCATTTATTTCTTTATCTAATGCTTTTCGATAGTTTCCTTTTTCTGGAATCACGTGTCTTACACCCCCACGCGGATCTTCCATATCGCCTTTACGCCTTGGAATCAAATGTACGTGTGGATACATTATAGTTTGGCCTGCTTCTGCTCCAACATTTTGTCCAATGTTAAAACTATCGCAGTAACCACGTTCTACCCAATCATAACCCCATTTATACGCCGCTTCAAAACACTTTGTTAAATGTTGCCAATCTTGTTCTTTGGGTACAAACAATAAATGTCCCTCTGTCACAGGGTACTTGTCTTTAAAAACTGTAAAACCTTTTGCGTCAACAACAACGTCCGACCAAGGTATGTCTTTAAACTCCATAATTCAATTCCTCAGTAATATATCTTTTAAGTTCTTTATCTTCAACATTTGCAGGAATTTTATTTTTGTAAAATATTTGATAACTGTCTGACCCATATTTTCCTATTCCGTATAGGTCTTTAGCATCTTCGCCGTTCCAGTTTTCTATTTGAATACTCATTTTGTATATACGTTTTGCTCTTACACTTTGCATTCCTAAAGGTTGTAATAGTTTTTCTAGCATAGGTATTGTGCAACCACGTAACAATGAATGAGCAGTAGGGTATCTTTTAAACAGTTCTGTGAGCACAGGTTTAGTTTGTTTGCGATCTACTTGGTTTAGACATATGACTCCAACCATATGTTGCCATACATTATCGACCTGTTGTTGAACCATTAAGTCTTCTTGCATTATTTTGTCTCTTCAATTTTAGTTTCGTACTTTGTTTTGAAGTAATCGTGTGTTACATAAGAAGCAGTAACAAAGCCTGCCACAAATATTAAAATATAAATCAAAGTTGTTTTTATATTTTTAATCAATCCACCTTTACCTTTATTTCTTTTGTATGCTTTCCACATCCACCAAAAACCGGCAATGGTTAATACAACACTGATTACAATCACCCAAGGATTGTTTGCTATGCTGGCCCCTGCGGCACCAAATATCAAAAACAACAATCCGTTAATATAACAAGCCGGACACATTAGTATAAGTCCTCTATTTTATCACAAATTTTAAGTTTCATTGCCTCTTCGGCACTTAACCAAACATCTTGTGGCGGTAAAAGTATTTCTTTAATCTTTGCTTCTGACATACCAATACATTTTTTATAATGCTTAATCATTCTGTCAGTGCTTAATTCAAACTCTTTTACTCTTGCATATAATTCATGTTCCTTACCTCTGCTACCCCAACTGTATTGATGTGATAGAATACTTGTATTAGGCGTTAAAATTCTTTGCCCTTTTTTGCCTGCAATAAAAATTAAAAATCCGCAACTTGCAATTAAACCTAGTCCTACTGTCTTGATAGGTATACTGCTAGACTTCATTACATCTATTAATGCAAAAGCGGCGTGTACATCTCCTCCAGGGGAGTTGATTATAATTGTTAATTGTTTTAATGGATTATCACTTAGATTATGATGCATTATCCATTTGATTGCATCTTTGCAAGACGCATAAGTTATTTGATCCATTAACAAGTAAACGCCATTGTTTTCTAAATTACTTGCCTGTGGTACTTCACCTTTTTTAGCCATTGTATATTCCTACTATTTCCCAAGGATATACTAACCATACATCCTTTTCTGCTTTGTTTACCTCATCGCAGTGATAATTGACATTACCAAATTCGCTTGATAAATTTTCTGTCAAAACTGCAAATCTAACTTCGTGCATTTCAGGATTTAATTTCCAATCCTTGGTTATCCAATTAAAAGTTGCACCAGTGTCGTTAATGTCATCTACAACAAGTATCTTTTTTCCTGCCTGAGCATCTTTAGCCATCCATTCAATACTGTCTCCAGTTTTACCTGTTTCTCCATCACGTAAACTTACTTTCAATGCTTCACAACGTATTCCAGTCATATTGGAAAGTATAGTAGCAGGCACGTTTCCGCCTCTTGTTATACCAACTATATAGTCTGGTTTCCAATTATCATTGTACATCTGTCCTAGGAGTTGTTGGCACATTATCTCAACATCAACCCAAGTATAAAATTTCTTATTGTTCATACTTTATTATAACACACTTTCTAGTTAAAAGTCAAGTGAAGGTATGCCGTATTGCACATCTTTCACTCTTTCCCAAGCAAATGATCTCCAACCTTTTGCATTTATGTCATAGACAGCACAAATTGTATCTTCTTTTCCTTCTGCCTTTTCCATTTCAACGTTATCAGATTGTAAGTTGGCTTGTACTTCTTTTACTTTTGGATGAAATTCTACAGGTATAATTTCGGGATTTAAAGTACAAGACATTACTCTTGTGTCACCGTTCTTCTTAGTAAAGTGAACAGTCATTATACCATTGTGTAGTCCTTCACGTACAATCTTTTTTCCAGATTCGCTATTATACTTCTGCATATTTCTCTCTCAAATAAGTTTCGTTATGTACCCATTCACCATTTCTAATGAATCCCCATTCTTGTTTTTTAGTACCCATATAAAATAAACTCCAGCATGGAAGTTCATTGCCGTTTTCATCCTTGGCAAGTTCTAGCCTATGCAGGTCGTTACTCTTGCGGTATCTAAAATGACCTGGTCCTCTCCAGAACTTGCCTTCAGGGGTATGTTCATAATACCCTCCCTTAAGAATTAGAGTAGCATAATTCCAAGGATGATCATGTAAGTCGTCAAGGTCGCTTACAAGAATCTTGTGAAGTGTTATATTAAAAGGAAAGTTCTTGCGATCTTTAAGAAACAAATAGTATCTTACTAGGTATGGTACCTGATTGTTTCTATCGTATATTATTCTTTTTCTATCTTTAAAAAATGACATCATTTTTGAACCTCATTATCTCTGTCTGCTTCAACTATAGAATACACGTAATTAAATTGTTCCCATAGTTTTTTTAAAGTAGGATTTGAATCAATTAATTGTTGATCAAATTGTGCCTCTGTATCTGTAAATGAATATGTAAAACCTGGATCTGTCATTGAAGACGGATCGTAACTTATTGTTGCTTGGTCATCAAATGATTTAATATCTATTGAATAACCGCTGTCTGTTGTATAAGTTGGGATGACTCCGCCAACTGTTGCTCCTGGACTGATAGTGTAAGTATCATCATTGTCCACTACACAATCTCCTCTACAACTCCTAGCACTTCAGCAATGAATAATCCAAGTCCTGCTAACATAATAAAGAAACCAACATCTGTAATAAAGAAATCTGTGTACATAATTTCTCCTGTCCATAGATTATATCCTGCATAAGCAAGAACACCAGATGCTAAAAGTCTAAAAAGACTTTTAATTAAACTTACGATAAAATGACCCATACCTGGATCTTTAGATGCAGGAATAATAACTTTTTCTGGAATAGGCATTATTTTACCTCCACTAAAGGCTCATTGATATAACTGTCGTTATAATCACCATTGCTTTTAAAATTTCTAATGCTTGTATCTTTAACAAGCCTGCCGTCTTTGATTGTATATGTTATATACTCGGCTTTGATAACACCTTCTTTAGATCTTTCAATGTGTTCTTTCATAGGTCCTTCCTTAATCATTTTGCGTGTTCCTGTTGTAGTTTAACGTTATCGATGAACTCTTTTTTAGTTGCTGGATCATTTTTAAATGCTCCACGTAATACAGTTGTTTGTGTAAGCGAACTATGTGCCCTGATGCCTCTGTTTTCACAACAACCATGTGTTGCTTGTACATAAACACCTACGTGTTCACTACCAGTCTCTCTTTGTATTGCATCTGCAATCATAACATTAAGTTCTTCTTGTAGTGTTCCTCGCATAGCACACCATTGTGCAATACGAGTATACTTGCTAAGGCCTAATAATTTAGGACCAGCAATAATTCCAATGTATGCTACACCTTTTACAGTCTGGTGATGATGTGAACACAAACTTGTAAGTTCACTTCGCACAACCAACATACCTTCATAACCGCCTTCTATGTAGTTAGGAAATGCACTAGGATTAGGCATTGGATCATATCTACCAGACATAATCTCATTTATATACATTTTTGCCATACGTCTTGCAGTATCCTGACTGTTTGGATCAGTCTTTGTATCAATCAATAATTTCTGCAAAACATTTTCAAAAGCAGGAATGGCTTCTTCAATAATTTTTTGTTTATCGCCTTCTTCAAGTACTGCACTAATATTATCATTTGCCCAGTATCTTATACCAGCATCTTCTAAACGTTTTTTAATAATGTCACTTATCACTATATTTCTCCTCTTTTGAAATTCCTTTATATGATTTTATAATCTTTTTCAAATTATTGCAACTAAAATATTCCTCTTTTAAGAAGTTTGTCAACTTCGAAATATTTGGATAGTGTTTTTTATGGTCACTCATAACCCAATGTATTTTTTCTATAATCTTTTCTTTGTGCTTAAGATAAGAATCCCAACTTTCTGTCCACTCTGCAGGATACTTAAAGTAATCATCATACATTTCTGTATAACTTAATCTATCTGGCACTAAAGGAAAACAGTTTACAATGGCACCTTCAAATGCACTAATACCTAATGTCTCTTGTAAGTTTGCACTGAATATCATTTTTGCTTCTCCAAGTAAGTTATGATATTCTACTTTGCTTAATCTACTATCCTGACAAACTACAAATTCATAATCACTTTGTAGTTCTTCTTTCAAGTCTCTAAATATTTCTGGTTGTTTTTCTGGAGCAACTCTGTGTGGGAAAAGTATTAAGTTTCTTTTCTTCATGTTTAAGAAAGGTTGAAGAGCATCCAATTCATACTCCATAGGCCAACCAGTTCTTACAATCTTGTTATCATCTATATGTTTTTGTTTTTCTTCATCACTGCATTTAAGTAATTCTTTGCAAAATAGATTAATATGAAAGTCACTTGCAAAGTAGTTGTGATCAAAACATTCAAACATACTTTTCTCTGCATGACGTACCCAAGGTTTATCACCTACAAGTCTGCCTAAAAAGTCTGCAGGATCATAACTTCCGGCGTGCCATAAACCATGCATTACTACAGGTATCTGCAAAAGTTCGGACATATATTTTATATTGATTACACCAGGATGCCAAGCATCTGTAAAAATAATATGATCACCACTTTTAATTTTGCCATTAGTAAAAGCACGGGATATCTTTTCTACTTGTGTAGATTTATAAATGTTAGTACCACCGAAGTTTAAGAACGCACCAGGAGTTGTTGCATCAGGTATATCTTCACTGCCGTCAACAACTTCTAAATCTGTTTCATTCCACACGTCTGCTTTACGTAAAATTTTAGGAACGTGTATTTTCCATTCAGATGTGTATCTTGTTTCAACACTTTCTAAATCAACAAGCCAAATTTTCATTAATTCCTCTTCCTATTTTTAAATTTTTTTATTTTGCGTTTGACAATGTTCTTTTGTCGATTATACATTTGCCAAGTATGCGAAGTATTATCATACAAATCTTTTTCATCAAAAACATAACTCTTCGAATCGCCATCAAGCCAAGCATTCCTACAAAAACTTTTATACAATTCCAAATCGCTAAAGATCTTTTCTACTTCAGGATTATCTTTCAAGTACGACACTGTTCTAATCTCCATTCGTTTAGTACTTTGGATACTCGATGTGAGCACCATTCTCTCCGTCTTCAGACACATCAATATGAACTTCACGTCCAGGATACTTGTCATTGATTTGTGTGTATAAATCATCACTCATCATTTCACAAGATTTGTAGTCAAGTTCAAGTGTCTTTTCATCATACAGTTTTTCTAACCATCTCTTAAACTGTATAAATTCAATATCTCTATCATTGTGATGTACTGCAATACCCACTTTAAAATGGAATATATGTCTATGTGGATATCCTAAAAATGATACATCGTATTCGTCACCAGTAGCAAGTTTAGGATCATCTAATGCCGCCGGATATTTGTGAATACCTTCCTTACGAAAAGTTACCCAAATCATTCTTTTTGCCGTATTCATAATATGTATTTTTGTGTCTTGTTCCATTGCTTCTTTCATCATTGTATCAACTATACTCATAATATACTACCTTTCTTCTGTTTTGTCAAGTGGATTATCGTTCTCATATTTTGTCCAATCAGTAAACTTATCTCTTTTCAATAAGTCATGTACCTGATGAATCCAAACTCCAGCATTAGAATGATTAAAATCTGAATCATCAATTTTTATACAAGCATTGTAATTTAATTGGTTTACGTATGGCAACTTTACACTAATTTGAGAAATAAAATTATGTCTTTCATTAAATCCATTCTCTAATACCCAATCATGATATTTTACATCATAGTCTAAAGTTACTATATACTTCTTGTCTAATAGTGCATAAACAAGACTTTCCCAATCTTCTTTAGGAACAAAACTTTGATTAGCACCCAAGTAGATATGTTCTACGTGATTTTTTTCTGCCTGTTCTAATACTTCTTCTATAGGACGACACCCAACTACAAATAGTGTGTCCATATCAAAAGCAGGAGTCTTTTCAACTTCATAGCCAGTAAAGTAATTCACATCAGAATGTGTTCCGCTTGAGTACTCTCTTTTCATTATGCTACCTTTATATTTGCAGTCTGTAGGTAAGTCATCATATTTTCAGGCGTTGTTTCAACATATGGATCATCATCTGCACCATCGTTGTTTATGCCTGGTTCTTGCCACCATTTTTCAACTACACCATCGTCAATAACACACATATATCTCCAACTTCTGTTTCCGAAGCCTCTGTGGTTTTTACCAATTAGCATACCCATATATCTTGTAAAGTTACCAGATCCATCTGGAATAACTTTTACATTTCTAATGTCAAGCACTTCTGCCCAAGCATTCATTACGAATGTATCATTAACTGAACAACAATAAATTTCATCGATGCCCATTTCTTTGATCTTTTCATAATTTTCTTCAAAACTAGGAAGTTGAGTTGAAGTACAAGTTGGAGTAAATGCGCCAGGTAGACTAAACAACACTACACGTTTACCTTTGAAGTAATCATTTGTAGTTTTTTCAGTCCATACACCTTCGTCAAAACTGCAACCTTTTTCTAATACAACGTCGCCTTCTCTAACTTTAAAAGTAGTAAGTGGAATATTAAAACCTTCCGTCATAACTTTTTTTCTCCTTGTTTAAAGTTTTTACTATATTGTTCAATTTGATCTTTTATAAACAATTTTATTTTTTTCAAACGTGTTAAAAGACCTTTATGATCATAGTCTCTATACATATTACGTTCTTTTTCAATTTCGTCAACCTTTTTTGCATAATATTCATGCTCATTTTGTAATTTTAAAAGGTGCTTATCTTTGTTTTTTGTATGTGCCATTTTATACCTCTTCAAACAAGTTCCCAAACTGAGTACTTGCATTTACTGTTTTCTTTCCTGTTGCTCCTCTAGTGCCAATTATTGACATCCAGAATCTTGAAAACTCTTCTATTATTGCATTCGCTTCGTCTCTATTTGAAGTTGCGAATATTGCCTCCACAACATCACGGAAAAATAACCTGTTAAATTGCTCTTTAACAAGCATTGCCGGAATGATTCCATTGTCGTATTGTCTATTTGCTTCTTGCACTGCGTTGATGTGCATCCAAACATTGTGTCCCATTTGTATTGCATAACTAAAACTATCCCAACTTGTTTTGCCTTCCTTACCAATCTTATTTAGATCGCCTGGAGCATAAATGCAAACATCTTTTGCTTCTAATCCTTTTGTTATAGGACTATCTAAGAAACTTGTATGTTTGCCTTCTCTTATAAACGCATCACCAAATGCGGTTGTATCTGTTGCAAGGGCCTTATCGTCAATGCTAGGCACCATTCTATACACCCATTTAGTTCTGTCTTTTGTTTCTAATTCACAGTATACTTGACCATTTGCAGTTGCTAGGAACGGCGAAGCACAGTCAAATGTAACAGTAAAATTAGGATTATGATACTTACGTACTGCTCTTTGTACATCTGTAAGTAGTGTTGCCCACTCTAATTTACTTGTACCTAAGAAGTGCATAAAGTCATGCACACCTTTTTCTAACAAGCCATCGAATCGTAATGCAACTAATCTTTTTAACACTAGATGAATATCACACATATTCTGACCACCCATTGACCAACCGTTGAAATGTGTATCTGGATATTTCTTAGGATCACAGTAGTCTTTCATTTGTTGATACCAATCTTCTGCATCAGCATGATTTTCACCTTGCAGTACATTTAAAAACTTACAGTTACCGTTACGATTTTTCATAAAGTAATCATTATTAATACGTGTTGCATTTACAGCCTCTTGATATGTACTGATACCTGTTGCTTTAGCACCAGCAGGAGATCTAGATACCCAAGCAGGAATATCAAGTATCATACCATAGTCCATATATGCGTCCATCCAAGTTAAAACTTGTTCACGTTTCTTTTTTGCTTTAGGACAATTAGGATCTTTCCAATCACCTTCCCACACACCTTTACCAATTTGGAAACCACCCGAGTCACCTAGTAACCAACTGTTTTCTCTATCTCGTTCACGGATCATTAATTCTTTTGGAGCATCTTTGTTTACATCAAGTTCGGCGTGTCCTGCCGAATATAAACTCCAATGATATTGAAACAGTCCTTTGTCAGGTTGTAACCAATTCATACTCTCTACATCATTTGTAAAGTTCTTTGGTAGACGACTACGTTCTACGTATTCTTCACGTCTTTGCTTACCAACAAATGTAGCAAAGAATCCGCTAATAGCAGGAAGAAATATTGCGTAATCTTTTTGTTCTTGTGTGAGGTTTGTGTTCATTTTTATCTTGCCCTATAAATGTCAGTTCTATTAATCCTTCTTTTTAAAACTCTTAGTAACTCTTCCATTTTATCAATTACATTAATCAAGTCAGGATCTGTAATCATTTTTGTTTGTGTTCTAAGAGCCTCATACTCAGTTAAAGGAATAGAAACCATTGAAGATACTTTAGTTTCATTTTCAAAACTAGCATCTACGTCTTTGTCTTCTACACTTGTCATAAGCCTCCTTATTTGCTTTGAGCAGGCATTATATAATCATACGTTGCCAAACCACTGTCTACACTTATTTGCATAGCACCTTGATCTGAAATACGCATTGTCTTATCACCATTTAGTCCAAGTACTGCTAATACCTGTGCTACAGGCCATGCCCATTCATTTTTTAGTTGCCCAGTTATGCCTGGTTGGAATACAAATTCACCTGCGTGTGTACTTGCATCACCGAATTTAAATTTAAGATCTCCACTGTCAGTCATTACAGTAAATACAGTTTCTTCTGCATTTGCAGTTGCCTGTAACTTAAATCTTTGAATTGCCGCCATAGTTGGTTGTACTTCGACATCCCAACTTGCACCTTTAAACTTTACAGTTTTTAGTTTTTCATTAATAATTTCTGCATTCATGAATCTATAATCATTTTTAAAGTCTTTGGTTGCATTTTCAAAATGAATACCAACTGGAATAGTTGCACCATTTCTTTCAGCAGTAACAACATCAATTGAAGCACCATCCTTGTATTCAGGACATTTCAAATGAATGTCTAACTTATTTAGGTTAGGCATACCAAATGTGCCTTTTAGTTCTACCTGTGCGGCTTTTGTAGTAGCCTGCAAAATAACTGATCTATCTTCTGCCATAGAATCAATACCAGTCTGTGCATCATCACCGTTTACCTTAACAATGTTAAGAAAGCCAAGTGCGTGTGTATGTGCAACAATGTCTTGTAATATGTCTTTCATGTTTTATCTCCTGTTAACATATATTATATTTAGAAAATCATTCAAAGTCAAATAAATTATTGAATGTATTCTTCTGTTCGGTTGATTTAATATCCCAATCCAAAACACCTAATAAGTTGCCCAATTTGTTATCAATAATAACACTTTCCATTTCTTCATCCGCAAACGGAAGTTCTTGGAACCAACTAGGCAATCTAAGTTCATCTGTAGGATATGCAACCGAAGTATATCCCATGGGATTATTTTTTAGTTTACACACAATTACTTTCATGCCATCAACAATATTCATACTGTAATTGTCGCTATTCATGTCTTTGAGTGTATTCCAATTTATGCTGGCTCTGACGTGTCCAGGCATATTAACTTTGCCATGTTTTTTCTGCTTGGCAAGATAATCTGTTACATTATTTGCACGTTTAGGTGACCCTTTTTCCCAACCAGGACGTCCTCTAAACTGTGTTCTAAATTCACTAATTTTTTCTAGTATATCTTGTTCTTGTGCACCAGTAAGTACATCTAGCAATAGTTCACTCATAAAGTCTTGCATAAACACTGGAGTATCGGAACGTTTAAGATCTAATCCCATTGCTTTAACTTTCCCTGGCTTACCTTCTACATCAAGACGTTGTCCTTCGAGATCATAAATTATTATTGCATATCTTTTCTTTGTAATAAACAAACCTTTTTCACCAACTACTTCTCTACCAGCGGCAATAACTTTGCCTCTGCTCTTTGGACAATGAAAGGCATCATTCATAAACTGCGGAAATGTTTTGTTTGCTTCGTCACAGATTGTATCATACAATTCAGTGACTTTATCTTTTCCCCATTCGATTTCACCTTTATCAATTTCTGCACGTAAACTTGTATATGCAGTAAAATAGCAACTGTCAGTATCACCGTATATAATGCCTTTACCTACATGGTCATATTCGCCTGTGATGATTTCATTAACTTTTGCCGCCATATGTTTTGTAATAGTTCTACCAGATAGTGTTGTACTTTGACCAATACGTTTATCAAAGAATCTACAACCTGGATTTAGAATAGCACCATATAAACTATTTAGGTTAATCTTTTTAACCAACTGTCTTTTATCCCAAAATGCTTCTTCAATCTTGTTACCTGCATCGATGGCTTCTTTTTTCTTTGCTTGTAGTTCTTTACGTTCATCATACCAACGTTCAAGCAATCCAGGAACAATGCCGTCATACTCTGTTGTAAAGATTGTGCCATTTGCACTCAACACCCATGGTTGGTTACTTTCAAATATTAACTTGTAAACTTCAGAAGCACTCATTATATCCGATTCACCGTTTTCCCAATCCACAGTAATTTGTTTGTCTTTTCTTTGTTCCATAACAAAGTCATATTCTAAACTACCGAAATGATTTTCCCAAGCCGCCGCAAAAGATTTTTTACGGAGTGTCATTTCGTTCTTAACATATTCTTCAGTATACTCGCCACGCAGTTGGCCAACTACTGTTGCCGGATCCATGTTCAATGCTCTAATCACAGATGGATATAGTGAATTAATATCCATTGAGCCAATCCAGTCATGTAATCCTTTTTTAGGATATGCCACATAAGCACCTGCGGCTGTTGTATCACCTAATGCATCTCTTGTCACTCTGTTAGGAACAACAAAGCCACGTCTGTGTGCTTCATTAATAATCGCCTGTTCTGTAACTGCTACGGCACCCATTGTCGTTGGAAGTAGCACAGTATTGGCATGAGCAAGTTCGTTGGCTAAATCAATAAATCTTAGTTTTTTATCAAGTTTATCGAGTAGTGCAGTATCTTGCCTGTTATATTCAATAAATGTTTTAAAGTCGTTGTTGTATAATTGATCTAAAGTACCTTCATAAACAGTTTTCTTTTCACCAACTTCCATTTCACCAATAGCATCAAGTCTATATGTATGGCGTTCTTCATATGTGTATTTTCTATATAATTCTAAACTGTCTAAATGCTGACGTCCTATTAGATCATAAGTTTCTTGTTCTCGACCAAATTTTTCATATGTTCTTTTCTTAGGATACTGATCCCATAAACAAAAACGTCTTGTATCCTCTTTAGATAATACCCTAGTAATTCTGTTTACAGTATAAGGAATATCATAACCTTCACTGTTCCAACCGCTTATAATATCTGCGTCCTGTATCAAATCTAGAAATGTATTAAGCATTTCTGCTTCGCTTTTAAATAAATGCGTGTTTGGAAAGTCTTTACATTGTTCTTTTGCTTCTTCCATTGATAGTGTTTTAGGTGGGAGTGCAAGTGTTACAAGACTATCAAGCCATTGTAAGTGTACCGTAATTGCAGTAATTGGAGTAAAAGGATCTTCAGGTGAACTGTATCCACGTTCAGGATCGAAGTCTACTTCAATATCAAAAAATGCTTTGTTTAGATTAGGAGCATCTTTTCCTAAATAGTTTTCTTCAAGAAGTCTGTATACAGGATTTATATCTGCTTCGAATAAACCTTTATGTTTGTTAATTTTTTGTTCTTTAAGAAAGTCTTTCCAACTTTTGCACACAACTCTTGTGCATGAATCACCAAATGTAGATTTGTACTTGCCACGGGGGTCTTTGTAGTACATTACATATCTTACTGGAAAGTCTTTGAATTCACGTTGTCCATTTACACGTTCGACAACTTTTATAATATCTTTATCTCTATCCCAAAGGGCGTCTATGTAACTCATTTATTCTCCATTTGTCACTTCCGGCTGACAATACCAAATTAAGTCGCTTATGGCCGACTGTACCTTCTTCACATATAGTTATCACTAACTAATCCTATGATATAAATTATTGTAAGGCCCGAATTCAAAACAATCAATGATTTTTCTTTCCAAAGATAGCCTATCAATACCCAGCCTAAATTAGAAACTGTAAAAGCATAACTGTACCAAGGATACATATTAAAAGCGGCCATTGTTGCCGCAAGTATCAACGTTACAGTAAAAAACCAAGCCAACGGTTGGTATGGTTTACTTTTTACGTTTTCTTCTGCCTTTTTTCTTTTTTTGTTCTTCTTTAATGCCATTTTCTTGCCTCCATTTTTCCTTAAGTTCAGCATCAGTCCAGTGTGGCCTTCTATCTAATCCACCTGCTCCTTGTGCCGCCCCAGGGGGAACTATTTCTATTTTTCCACCCTTCTTAAGGAACTCTTTCATTTTTTTATCTAATTGTGCCTGTTGTGCCTCTTTGTCTTCGTATTCGTTATTTGCCGTATAGTTTCTACGGATGTCTATTGCCATAAATCTCCTAAGTTTCTATAGTATAGCATTTTAAATTTTAGTTGTCAACCTATTTCGCAAAGAAATCATCGGCATTGGTTGCCTTATCGTCTATCCAAATATCATAAACAGGTTTCTTCATTGCAAGGGTAGTATATTTCACACCCCATTTAGCAAATTGTTCTTTGGTATGTACTGCCCAATTTATTCCTGAATTACCACCTCTAGCAGTCCAATAATGAATCTCATGTCCTTCATCAAACAATTCGTTCATTTTCTGTATTCGTTCTTTGATTGGTTTACTATTTTCGTAATCACTATCTTTAGTTTTACAAATAGTTCCGTCTATATCAACCACGTATTTCATAAAAATAATCGCCATAGTGCAATAGTGTTCATAGCAGTAAACCATGTAGTCAATACCATTACCCAGGCCGCCTTTCTGTAGTATGCACCAAAAAATCCAGTTACACTTCCTATCCAATAAAACGGAATAAAAAGATCTGGTCTAGGTGCTAATACTGTGTATGTTAAAATTGCACTACCAATAATAACAGTGATTGCACTTGACATTTCCAAGTAAAATGCAATCGGATTAGAATTATAACTTTCTCTAAAAAACCTTATAAGTTTATTCAATTACTTGTCCTTACCAACTGTGACAATAATCGTTTCAAGATCGTCAAAATCGCTTGACACTTCTCCCCAATTAGATTTATGTGCAATACTAATCGCTTTGTTAATTAAACTAGGTTTTACATCTAGTTCTTCTGATACTGCTTTTACTGTATCACGTAAACCTTCTTTAAGGTCTGTAACTTCTTGCATTACGTTTGCACCATCATTGATAACCTGCATCAATTTGGCTTTTTCTTCCGCACCAAAAACTTTTCCACTCATGTGAATCTCCTTTGTTAATTTAATTATTATACAATGATTTATACTGCGAAGTCAACCTATATATCTAATTATGGTTAATCTTTTAATCCTTCGCCTTTGTCCTTGTATGCCCATTCGTCTGTGTGACCAACGGACCATTTTGGATTATTTTCTACTGTGTAATTTTGAGTGCATACTTTGAAGTCTGGAGTTTTGCGTTGTGTAGGCACTAAACTTTGATCTGTGAATACAGTTCTGTTGTTTGGTTGTGCGGCAAATTGTCCGTTATCTAATTTTATGATGTTGAATGTTTTGTGTTCTGGATCATATTCTGAAAAGTTTGTATCAAGTGTGCTACTTTGTGCATGACAGGTATCAAGTGTAAACATATATTCGCCCTTGTGCATCTTGCGATCCTTGCCAAAGAATTCGCAGTCACATAGTAATGGCTTTTTAATTACGGTAATGTCATAGTCAAAGCAGTCCCATATCTGTAGTGTATCAAGCGGAAGTTGATTATCTTTATCATAATCTTCTTTCCATACAAACGCACTTATAGGCAGTTTGTCATACAATGCACCATACTCTAATAATAAGGTTTCAAAATATAATGCTTTACCCTGTATGCTTCTAATACTAATCCACATACCAGGAGTAAGTTCTCCATGGCCCTTTTGATGATCGTAAAGATATTCTTTTTTTACGTATACTTCAACAGGTGGTAGATTGTGTACTAAAAAAGCCATGTATGTCCTTTTGTTGTGCTATAACTTATTTAGCGAATCTAATTTTTTTGCTTTTTTTCCAGAACTTGGCTTTAGGCACTTTTAAATTTTTCTTGCCATATATGTCGCCAACTTTATGTGTATAACTTGGATTTTTTGGGTCTAGTCCGTAGAAGTAATCTAGTTCTCTAATTTTCATTAGATAGAAAGTTCAGGTGCTTTAGGATCGTTTGGTATGTTGGTAGGATTTGTAGGTGTTTTACCACGATTCTGTAACATATTGATCATAGCATCTATATCTTGTTTTTCTTTGCCAGTAGCCATTTTAGATATTGCTTGTAACATTGGCAACAACATATCTTTAATTTTATCTGCATTACCCGGCTTGTTTTTAAGCATAGGATTTTTTTCTATGATATCTAAAAACATACTAAGAGCCTGATCAGCAGGCATTTGTCCTTGCTTTTGCTTTTGCGAAATTAATTTAAGTTGATTTGCATTTTCATCTATATCTTCAGTACCAAATATTTTTTTCAGTCTATCAATTATACTTCCAGTATCTGCTTTTGCAGTTTTGTTGTCGTCTTGTGTTTTTTGCTTTTGTGTACCAAACTGATTTGACAGTGACTGGGCAACTGCATTCCATTTTTTAGGATCTACATAGTTGTCATGAATACCTTCACCTAGATCTGCTAATTTCATTTTTTGTCCTTTTCTATAGATTCTAATATTTCTTTAAACAATGTCATTTTCTGCTTATCTTCTTTTATTACTGCTTTGTTAGGATTTGCAGGATTAAGCATTTCAAATATACCTTTTAGTGCTGTTTCAATCTTATCTAGTCTTGCTTCTATATCACTGTAATCAGTATTGCTAGATTTAGAAACTTCTCTACTTTTGACTGGAGCACTTACACCAGCAAGTGCAGACATATCGTCAATACCTATATCATCAACACCAGCAACAAATTCATCTGTACTTTCTATTTTTGGTTTTTCAAAGTTAAAATCTTGTTTCTTTTTTACAGCAGGAGCATCTACAGATAAACCTTCGTTAACAATTCCTAATTGGTTAAACTTGTCTAAAATTTTTTGTAAGTCAGCCATATTAATCCTTATTTGTTTTTGTTTTTCTTTTTACGTCCTGCACAATGCGCCTTTTGAGAAAACCCTTTTGGATTTTTGCAGTCGATTGACTTTTTATATTTCTTACTCCAGGCCTCATTGAAAATTTCATAATACCTCATTACTCACAGTGTTTACAATTACAACCTGTGCAAACATCATTTGGACAAGTTGGGCACTCAGTGTTGCAATGGCAATCGCAACCACACTTGTTACATTTACATTTTTCCATCATCAATCTCCTTAGATAATTTGCTTTCTAATGTTGAATGATAGTCATCTTCACTACGCATAATGCTATTCATTTTTTCTTTTTCTTGTGCTTTAAGCATTTCATAACTCATGTAGTTGTGTACAGAATCTAAATAATCACTTGCTTTTGTAATTTTTGACGCAGTCCAACCTTCTAGATTATCTCCTGGTTTAATCATTTTGAATAGTGCAACGGCTTTTTCAGCAGTACGCATTAACTGTGAACGTGCCATATCTGCTTCATGATCGTATTTGTCATCGCTTTCAAATACTCTGTTTAAAATATCTTCTCTGTCCATAATAATATTTATCTCCTATTGATTGCGTTTAATAGCACCACCAAATATACTAGTACCCTTCATATTAAGTGCATTGTCAGTTGGTTTTTGCATTTTTGCTTTAGGTGGATTTGGAGACATACCTAACAAACCGTATTTTTTACGTGCTTTTTTATCACCTATTGCAATATGTGGACTTACTACACTTGCTATATTGCTACTGCCTGTTGCTCCTGGAGAAGGTGCTTCAAATATTGCTTTTGCAATATCACTTTTAAAACTATTAACGTCTATAGTTCTAGTTCCGTCTGCTTTAGCAGTTGCTTTCATTGTTCCCATTCCACCACCGAAATTGTGTTTCATACTGAAGTTTCCTTTTTGATCTCCATCAACTTCTGTACTGCCTGCCGAAATAGTTACCCCTCTAGTTCCTTTTACAAAATTACCCTGCATATCATAGGCCGCTCTAGTATTAATATCAACATCTCCTGAAGGAGTTAAAAAGTTTACAATTACTTGTTTGCTTACTAAATTAAACACAAACTGCAAACCTTGTAGTTTTGGTGTCATGTATATTTTTGGAGAACCATTTGTTCTATATATAAATGTTCCGCCGCCTGTTTTTAATACTGTTTCGCCGTTTTTGTTTTTTGATACAGTTTCACCTTTGTTATTTGTGCCCATACTGATGTCAGTGTTAGGCATAAGTGGGAACTTGGGTAACTGTGGCAATTTAATTTTATCAGGTACTATTTGTCTATCCATCTTTTTTCTTTCCTCTACGCATATTTAGTTGCCAGCGAGCCATACGTCCTTTTTCGCCTTTGCTTTTTGCGTATTTTTCTAGTTGTGATATTGTGGCTCCTTTGGGTATTCCTACACGTTTAGATATACCCTTGCGTCCCGGCTTTTTACCATCAGCAAAGTTTTCGTTTGTTTCTGTTCCTGCATAGTATGGTGTTCTTTTCATCCATACTTCGTACTCTCTTTTATACCACTCACCGTCATCGTCTTCTGCATTGTGTACTAATTCAATTAGGTTGGTGAAATTAAGTATAGCATCGCCTGGGTTAAAATCTTTTTCTACTAATTCAAAGTCGCTTTTTTTGAAACCCATATTTCCTTGTGCCATACTCTGCACAAAGTTTTTTGCACCTTTTATATTGTAAGCAAATGGAATAAATGTGTCATCAGTTGGAGCACTGTTTTTATCTTTTTTCTCGTATCTGTATAGTTTTGTTATTCCAGAATAATCAGTAAAGGACGGATGATCGTTTTTTATTTTAATGATATCGCTTATGGTATTGTCTAGAATAGCATTGGATTCATAATAATCTCTTACAGCATCCGCAATATCATACCAGCCATCTTCGCCATACTTCTTAATCATGGCCTTCTGCCATTGTGCTGGAGACTGTGTCTTTTCGACTACGTTCTCTTTTTTGATTTTAGGAATATCACCCCTATGCGTGACTACATTGCTAGGTATTTCAACTACTTCCATTGTTTGCATACCAGTATCTTTGGCCGCAAAATATCTATGGTTACCGTCCAGTACAAGATATCCTGATACGCAAGGATGTTTGGTTACAAGGATTGGATCAACGTCTTCGCCTGTATTATATCTATCGCGATACACATTAGGTTCATTTTCAACTTCAGGCTCATTTGGAATTAACTTATTGATGTCAATTTGTTTTGTTGGTTTACTATTCCAATAATCTTTATTAAGATCAGTACCTTTGTATGCAGGGTTGAACCATACAGTTACTTGATCTGATGCAAATTCGTGTAGTCTCATAAAATTATTTATTTGATATTATTGTCCTAAACATTGTTTACACATAGCACTGGTCAACTTGTGCCAACTGTCATAAGTGTATTTTTTAAAGAAATTTCCATCCAATATTGCTTTTAAATCTTTTTGCATCATTATGTTGTTGTGAAATGTGCCATATTTTCTAGTTAGATACGCACGGTCCCATTCTGGTGTTTTTCCATTAAGTTGGTCCTCGGCTACATAACAGCAGGGCCATATGTTACCAACGTGATCAATCTGTATCATCTTTTGTTCAACCCATGGGCAAACTTTCCTTATCATCATTTGATCCTTGGTGTGTGCAACACTAAAATTGTTCACTTCACCGACCAATGCATCATGTCTTACAAATTCTGTGTTATGTAAGGAAATTAATCTTTCAACTTCTGAATAATCAGGACTTACCATTACACCCGCAGGGAATTTTAAATGTTGACCCGCTATTATTTCTTTTTCATAACTTTTTCTTAATGCAAATCTATGACAGCCTAAGTCTTTTGCCATTTGTTTGGCTCGAACAATCTGATGTTTGTTATGTTCAAATACCACCATCCACCATTCGGCACGACCTCCCGCTGTGGTAAATGCTTTCACGTGTTTCAATATTTTTTTAAAATCTGTGTTACGTCGATACAAATGATTCGTGTCTGCCAGGCCATCGATGGAGAAAATTAATTCGTGCTTGGGAAACTTTCTAAGTATTTGTGCTAGTTCCGTAAAAAATTTTTCATTACGCATTGATCCATTTGAATTGATAGTGATACAGGTGCTAGGTTTAATCTCATAAAGATGTTGTAACATATCAATTATCTCTGGATGCATCAAAGGATCACCAAATGCACCATTAAACACAATAGATTCGATCACTTCCATATTTTCTTTTGTAATTAATTTTTCCCATACGTTATTTTTCATTGCTCCTGTTGTAACGTAATCTCTTAATTTGCCACCTTCAAAATTTCTTGCACAACCTGGACAATATGCATTGCACATATTTGTGATTTCAACTTGTAGACGTATTATATCTTTAGCATAATCAAACATTGAATATACCCTTACTTTTTATAAATTCAATAATCTCTACTGCCCATTGTCTGTGTCCTTCAGCAGTTGGATGGTAATCGTTGTCACTAACAAACAGTTTGGATTCATTGACAAATTCTGCTTGTGATTTCATAGGTGCATAAAAATGGTCCAAGTCTACTGCGTTCCATAGCAACTTATGATCATTATTATCTAGTTTAATATCACCAGGTAATCCATGGTACATAATGTATGGAATATTCTTTGCCTTGAAATAATATTGTAGATCAAGTATTGCGTTAAGCATAAACAATGAATGTTCTTGATCGAAATCCCAGCCTGTCTGATCTTTGCTTAATGATATATTTGATGTAGTTGACCAACTTCTCCAAGTTGTATTCAATTCTTTCATTGGTTTCCAACCATCGTTTGTAGGATAGTCTCTTCTAAATGGAGAAGTCCATTCGATAATGGCAAATGAATTATTTTTAGATTGTTTCTCGTACCACATCTTTGTAGTTGTGCAAATACGATAGTTTCCTCTACCACCTCTTGAAAAGTTTGTGAATTCTTTTTTGAAATATTTGGCAATAATTTCGCCGGCAAATGTATTCACATTGCCTTTTGGATTTATCTGATTAAAGGAACATCCGTTGATAAAAATATGATCTATCATCTGTATTACTTACTAACAGATTTATTTTTTTTCTTTCCGGCACAGTGAGCTCTTTGAGAAAATCCTTTTGGATTAGAACAATTAATAGATTTTTTGTACTTCCGGCTCCACTTTTCCAACAGTTGAACTGTGTAAAGTTCTACCAGTTTCATTAAAAATTACTTTTCGTTTTTGAACATCTCATAGTCTTTGTTGAGTTGTTCAGCGATAGCATCTATTTCTTCCTTCATTTTTTCTTTGTCTTTGGCAGCTTTCTTCATAGGCTCTTTTTTGTCACCGTCTTTATCTATATCGATATAGTCCGGCTTTGCTTTTGCTTCGTCAACTGCTTCATCTTCAGGAAGTGGGTTATCACCACGTGTTGCGGCTGATGGTCCCATTTTTGAATTTGGTACTTTATTTCTTTTTAGTTCGTAGTC
>CAACVD010000013.1_pt1 | contig 67255 bp, 110 predicted proteins | sample 2381771 | NCBI WGS metagenome assembly CAACVD01 (sample SAMEA5211965, study PRJEB30684) | marine metagenome | biome: Marine; feature: Epipelagic; material: Water | collected 2015-10-15 | depth 15 m
ACTCATACTTGTTATACTATTTGCTACGTCATGCACAAGCGTAAGATGTACTAGTGACGGTGAGTGTTCAAAGGTATACGACAAGAACAAAACATTCAAACTCATAAGAACCATCATCACTCAAGGCACTAGTAGATAACTACAGTTACAAACACTAGGAGAACACAGTGATAAGCAGAACGAGAGAACAGTGGCAACAGCATATTATTGCAGTGATCAAAACCATAGATGAACATTCACGTGAGTACCATCAGTCAGGCAATCAGTTCCACAAGGATCAACACGACTATCTAGTAGAGTATGTGCATCGCATCAAAACATATATAAAGCACTGCGAAGCAAGGGAGTCTTTGCTCAGCGAAGCGACTCTCGACACTGAGGCAACGACGAACGGCAGTTAGGCGCTGGCGAATCCAGGACGGTTATAGATCTAACCGCTAGCCTCTGCGAGGACGAAGGCCTTTGAATTTTTGTGCGCCGCACTTCGTGCTAGTTGGGCCAAAATCTACCGCGCCGCCCGCTAGGCTACTAGGGCCACAGTTGCCACACTTGAAAGCGATGAGAGTTGCTGTGGTTAACTAACTGTTATGAAAGAACTAACAGTTTGCTATATAAATCAATTTGATGAACCGGATTGGGAACGTGCTAAACTACAGATAGGACGTTGGATGCAAACATCAGAGCGTGGCAAGTTTTTACAACAGCATTTCAAAGGACTGAGATGGAACATAGAACCAGATGGTGGTATGGAACCTCACTACATAGTAGAAGTAGAATGCAAACTAGAAGACAGAGAAGCCACATACTATAATCTACGTTGGCCAAGTGCAGTAATGGTTGACAGATCAGGTCAAGAGAAAGTATTATTAGAACTATGGGACAAATAACAACAAAGACACAGTTTTTAGAATTAAAAAAGCAACAGCAGATCAGCCTATGGTCACAGAGCAAGATCTCTACAGCACAGTTGGTTGACTGGATACTGGCCTATGGCACAGATGAAGATGTTGAATGGCTCAGCAACACATTTGATCCACAGGAGACTATGTAAGCGGATAAAATAAATACTAGTATGGTAGAGTATGAGACAGTATCAGTTGCAGAACTTTTCCAGGAAGAACTTGATGCTCTTCGCGACCAGTACGACAAACTTATTGATCGTGGCACAGACTCAAGTCTTACTACAGCAGAAAATCTAGAACACGTCATACGCTACTTTGAAGCAAGACTGGGTCAAACCACAGACCTTTACTTTGAAGGTGAACCTGGTCCAGACGACACACTTCACTAAGGAGCATCACATGAGTACATCACCCAAACAAGTGTCCATTCATTTAGAAGTTGGACAAGAGATCATGGTGGGCAAGTTTAGAAACAGCCGTGCCAAGATAACAAAAATAGAAGTTGCCAAGTCAGGAGACGTGGTACTCAAAACAACCAAAGGTGAACGTAACGCACTAACATTCAAGTTGGTTCCAGAAGAGTTTGAAGAGTCACGCAAGAACGTGGCCGACAAATACAGATAAACTAAATAACAACATGCGTATACAAGAAGTCACATCAGACGTACTAGAACGAGGAAAGACTCCACGTGCTAAATGTATGAGTACTGCTAAACTTGGTTCGAGTGATCAAAGCAGTTGCGTGGCTCAAGGACTACGTGCCCGCCAATCTGGAAAGAAAGGCCCCAAAGGCAAAGTACTAAGAGGCAGAAAAGTTAAGGCACAAAAATATGGGGGACCTTTGAAAGACTATTCTTAGTCATAAAATAAACCATTGCACTCTAAGAGTGCATAAGTAACTCGAAGACTACTTCATGTAGTCTTTTTTATTGTACAATATAAGGAAATAATAATAAGATGAAACAACTAACAACTATGTTGGCCTTTCTGTTTGGAATTTTTATTGCAACAGGATCTTATGCCGACGAATCCAAAACACTCGAACAGCGTGTTTCGGACCTAGAAAAAAGTGCACCAAGTTTACCAAGCGGCTTGTTTGTGAATGGTGAAATTGAAATGTACTACGATGAAGACACTTATGACAGTGGCATCGACTCTCGTGCAGAAATCATCACAGGACTACAAAGTGATATTGATGCAGGACCATTGACATGGGCAGGTGGTAGTGCAAGATTTGATTCACACTATTCATTGGATACATCACTCAACAACACAGTGGTTGAAAAACAAACGGGCGTAGGTATTGGCGAAAGCACAAGAATTTACCTAGGTGAAACTGACGCACAAAGACTAGGATTCGCAAAGACTTCTAAAATTGGCGTGCCACTTGTAATCACAGAATCAAACTCAAGAATTGATCACAACGAAAAAGTTGTGTTGACATTTGGTGGTTGGGATAACAACAACGAGTTTGACTTTGATACGCACAACTTGACTAGAGATCTTCCAGTGGGTGCATCAATCGGTTACGATGCTAACACAGAAAAAATGTATGCAGGTGCAACAGTGAGCCTAATGGGTTATGCTGAAGTATCTTACATGCAGATTGGTGACAAAGATGGAATCACTGACTGGGACAATAACCAACAAGGATATTCATTGGGTACAAGTTTGTACAGATTTGATATTCCTCTAGTGTTAGGTGTAGAAATGTGGGATGACAAGAACACAGGAACTTACACCAAAGAAAACAGAATGGACTACGGTGCTATGTATGGTTTGACTGATGAAGTCACACTAGGATACCACAGAGTAGAAAATGATGATATTGGAACTAACGGAGACTATCTAAGTGCAGTTTTCGCTCAAGGTCCAATTGAAGTTGGTGCTTACTATCACATGACAGAAAGCCAAAACTTGGGTACAGGTGTTGTTACAGAAAATGATAACAGCATCAAAGGAACTTTCAAATACAAGTTCTAAATTTAGAATACCAGGAAAGGTCCTTCGGGGCCTTTTCTTATGGCTAAGTACTAATGAGACAAGACAGTAATAACATCAAGACGCAGTAGAACTAACAAACCTCCCGCCCTAATATTAGATACAAACTTCCTCAAATATAAACACAAACAAGGAAAAACATGAGTAATCAAGGAACAGTAAAATGGTTCAACGCCGCTAAAGGCTTTGGATTTATCGCAAGTGAAAACAAAGATGTTTTCGTACACATTTCAGCAGTAGAAGCCGCAGGCTTACAATCGTTGAATGAAGGCGATATTGTGATGTTTGATACACAGGATGGTCCAAAAGGCCCTTCTGCTGTAAACATTTCAGTCAAGTAGTAGAACCACATCTTAGGCCCCGTAAACACTATGGGGCCTAAATACAAGTACTTTAAACAACAGTCACAAGGAGACAACATGGCAACACATGATGAAATTAAATCGGCAGTAGAAAAGTACATCGCTGAATCAGAAGCATTTGAAACCAAAGGCGTTAAAGCGGCGGCTACTAGAGCAAGAGCGGCATTAAATGATCTTGGTAAACTTACAAAAGTAAGAAGAAAAGAAATCCAAGATAAAAAGAACGCAATGTAATTAAGGACGGAGAAGTAAATGAAACTTCCCATAGTCCGTTACGAACGTCTAGATGAATACTTTGGCAAGCAGAGTTGTATGCTCGAACATGTACCCCTGCTTCCAAAGTGCCTAGACTGGCAATGGGCTCTAGAAACACTAGACGCTACAACACAGACAGAAAACAAAAGAGTACAAGCAATGCCCAATGGTGGCTTTATTGTAAACTCTCCTGAAGTAGATCTTCAACCAAGTCCTTTTACGTTCTTTGAAAACCAATTGCGAACGTTCATGCAAAGTGGACAAAAGATTACAAATCAAATCTATATTGCATTGAGTGTAAAAAGTAATTTGTTTTCAAAACATACAGACCCAGGACAGAATAGTTTTGTTTGGCAGTGCCAAGGACGGACAGCAGTAGAAATAGGTGATGCCTACGGAGTATTAGAACCAGGCGACCTATTATATTTGCACAACGAAACACCACATTGTTTCACAAGTATGGGACCAAGGTTTTCAATTACGTTCTCACTAGAAAATGAGTAATGACAATAGAACCAATTAGAGAAAAATTAGACGATAAAATCAAAGCACTCAACAGTAGCAGAGTCTACAAAAAAGTTACACCCAAAGGTGACTTGAGTTGGTATGTTAAGTGGGTGAGTGTTGTATTAATACTAATAGCAACAGTGGCACGAAGCATAGGTACTATTCCACAAATAGACATGTGGTTTGGTTTATTTGGCACACTAGGTTGGGCATGGGTTGGATACATGTGGCATGACAGAGCCTTATTGGTATTGAATGTTATCCTAGTTACACTTCTATTGATGGGTCTAGGCAATTACTACTTTGGAGAAACAGTATGGACAAAGATCTAGAAAACAGATTAGAAAAATTGGAATTAAAAGTTGACAAATTACAGTTGACATTGGATAAACTTACTGCTAAACTAGAAAAACATATAGACTTCATTGACAACACATATGAAGGACTACGTAACCCAATTAACGCGGCCAAAAAGTTTTTAGGTAGATGATAGCAGACAAAATAAACAAATGGAAAGAAGAACTAGGAATGTTAGAAGGTATGGAAAGACTTTCTTACCTAGTAGACCTTGCCAAACGTGCTACAACATTACCCAGTGAACTACGCACAGATGAAAGACTTGTTCCAGGTTGCATCAGTAAGATTTGGGTAGAAGTAGGATACAAAGAAGACAAAGTTCACATATACTATGACAGTGATGCTATGATACCCAAAGGCATTGCAACCATTGTTTGTGATATCCTAACAGGCAGTAGCAAAGAACAAGCACTTCAATTTAAAGCAGAAGATCTAGAATCTTTGGGGTTTGTAGAACTAGTTACACCACAACGTAGAAATGGATTGTATAATTTAATTGGTGTACTACAAAACAAAATAGCAACATTGTGAAACATATCAGTGCCCACATGGGTTCGCCCAAAACAACTATAAAAAAGAAAAGAGCATGGTGGCCAAAACGAGCATCTAGTGAAGTTTGGATACATCCATTTGAAACATATTATACAGTATTGGTAGAATGGGCACCACAAAATACACCCGATGGGCGTATATTCAACCAAAGAACCTTAACAAAATGGGAGTTCATTTTGGAAGGATTAAATGTAAAAAAGACTTGACTTTTAGGTAAAACCATTGTATATTAGTATTAATAATTAGGCACACAGAAAGGCACACAATGGGATTAGAAAAAGTTACACTCAACAAGATCAACGAAAAGTTTGATGAAGCAGGAATACAAACACCTAGCATTTGGTGGCAGTATGGTACACTTTGGGCAGACACCAATAGTGGCAAAGAAGTTGATTTAATTGTTGAAGGACTAATGGATAGTATAAATCCAAACTTCACAGTAAAAGTAAGCAAACTAGAAGCAACCAAAACTGAACCTTGGGATCAGTGGGCGTTTGATATAGTTGGAGGCACTTGTTGATGTTTTGGATAACCGCACACAAAGACTTTATAAGCAAAGACGAAATTGAACTAGAATCTAAACTACAGTTTCTAGGAGATAAAGATCTCAGCGAAGGAAGTTGTGCATATGTTGATAACATGACAGACGAAAGAGTTGTTATTCATTGGCATGATAAAATTGATACAACAAAAGTTGTTGGAACCGCAGAATTAACTAGGCCTATGATTATTAATACTGCTCATCCTGTTACCTTAAAAAACTTAGGTGACAAAAGTGCAGTTGTTGATTACATAGATCTAAATACAGTCGTTGAACATTATAGGGGTATATAATATGGACTATACATTTATTTTTATTGCATACACAGTTGGTACATTGTTTGGCTTGTATGTAGGAAACAAAGTTGCTACAATGAAAATTGTAGAACACACTATTGATGATCTTATTGCAAAAAGATATATTAGAACTAGAATGAACAACGGCGAAACAGAATTACTACAATACGATGAAAATTAATGGTTGACAAAGTGGTAAAACCATTATATACTGTAAGTATAAACTATTAAAAAGAGTAAAAAACATGCCCAAATATCAACAAAAATATCTTAAACCTACAATGTTTGATCCAAAAGGTCATCCATGGACAGGCATAGTTTGGCCAATAAAAGGTTCAACAGGTAAAGACTATTCCGTTGAATTACACGACAAAGGTTTTCAGTGTGATTGTCAAGGTTTTGGTTATCACGGATACTGTAAACATTCAAGGGCAGTAGTTAAACAAGTAGAAGGAGCGATGCAATGAGAACACAACCACAAGATATTATAGCAAGACTAGAAGCAGACAATTCAAGACTTGCCAAAGAAGCAATACTTGGAGAAGCAATGGACGAAAAACTTAATGAGTTTTTTGAAGGTGTTCGTATGTGTCTTGACAAGTTATACACGTTTGGTGTACAACAAGTACCAACACGTTCTGATGTACTTTCAGGACAAGGTCTTAGTTGGGATAACTTTAAAGCACTTGCAGATAAACTTGCAAGTCGTGAACTAACTGGTCATGCGGCACGTGATGCAATTGAACTTGCAATGGGAGTTGCTACAACAGATCAGTGGAATGGATTTTATAGACGTATTCTAATCAAAGACTTGCGTTGTGGTGTAAGTGAAAAGACTGTGAATAACGTTGCTAAAAAGAAAAAGATGGATCATTATAAAGTGCCGGTCTTCGAATGTATGCTGGCACATGATTCTGCAAAACATCAAAAGAAAGTGAGTGGAACAGTATGTCTGGATAAAAAATTAGATGGTGTTAGAGTTCTCACAGTCATAGACTGTGCTATGGGAGAAGTCGTGTCGCAATATACTAGAAATGGCAAGGCATTACAGAACTTCACCAAAATTTCCCAATTCATAAAAAATAAGGCCCTGGAAACTGGGTCTCGAGCAATGGTGCTGGACGGTGAAATAGTATCGTCTTCTTTCCAAGACTTGATGAAGCAAGTTCAAAGAAAGACTAACGTACAGGCAGATGATGCCGTATTGCAACTGTTTGATATAATACCGTTAAGTGAATTCAAACAAGGCAAGTCTGTGCTTAACCAACGTCAGCGCCATGTTATGCTGAAAGAGTATTGCAAGATATTTGATGGTTTTGACAATATTCAAGTTATTGATAAAGTTGATTGTGATCTTGACACAGAAGCAGGTCAAAAACAATTTGTAGAATTCAACAAAGAAGCAATTGATCAAGGCTATGAGGGCATTATGATCAAAGACCCGAACGCCAAGTATGAATGTAAAAGATCTACTGCTTGGTTGAAACAGAAACCATTTGTTGAAGTAACATTAGAGGTTAAACATGTTGAAGAAGGAACAGGACGGAACGAAGGAAGATTGGGGGCATTTGTCTGTGAGGGACAAGACGATGGTAGAACTATCAAAGTTAATGTTGGTAGTGGGTTCAGTGACAGCAATCGTGATACTTTCTGGGATAGCCGTAGTAGCATTGTTGGCAATCTTGTTGAAGTAAGAGCAGATGCTATAACACAGAATCAAGACGGAACATGGAGTTTGCGTTTTCCTAGATTTAAAACATTTAGGGGAATGGAAATTGGAGAAAAAATATAGTATGCTTGGCTTGTTCTTTATAGGAATCCCTGTTACTATATTAGTATTATACATTTTGATCAGAGTTAGAAAGGATGATTAAATGTTTGACAAGGTATTTAGACGTTTAGGATTTAAGGACGACACAGGTTGGGATGATCCAACAGTCGTTGGCTTCGTTGTTATTTGGAGCATTTTCGGCTACATGGGATATGTAGCAATCTCAGCAATAGTAGAAAGGTTTGTAGGATGAGAGAATTTGTATATAATGCATGGAATGCAATTATGGATCATAATCAAAATCCATTGAGGCATATTCCTGATCTGCAAGTACGTCATATGGTTATGCAGGTATTAGCATTTATGTGGTCGGCAGTTTTTGCAATTCAGATTGCAAACAGTGTCTTAGCATTTGGCATCAGTGCTTTGGCTCACGTTGTGTTTGTTGCGGCTGTAGTAATCACTGTTGGTACATTTAAGGTTGCTGAAAAGCGTCCTTATATGTTTGGCACTTATCATTCATATGGTAGAAGCAGAGGTTATACTATCTACCATGACAAAAATGGTAATCCAAAGAAAGTTTATTATGACAAAAACGATCCAGGAGGCGAACATGAGTGATATAAATCTACAACCACTAGGCAATAGAATGGTTGTTGAACTAGAAGATAAAGAAGAAACAACCAAAGGCGGACTTATCCTTACTACCTTAAAAGATGAAGGTATTACTACAGGCAAAGTTATTGCTATTGGTAAAGGCAAACACAACGAAAAAGGCAAATACAGATCAACTACAACACAAGTTGGTACACGTATTTTGTTTAACCTAGGTAGTGGAGAAAAGTTTAAATACAATGACAATGACTACGTTTGGTTAGAAGAACAAGAAATTATAGGAGTGTTATCATGAAGATTATCTATTTTATCAAATGGCTTTTTGATGTCAAGAAATGGTACGGGTTTCAAAAACGTTACACTCTTTACGCAATAGCAGGTATAGTTGCAGGGTTGTGGACAGGACATTCTGAATTCTTTTGGGTTCCTGCGATCCTAGTATGGTTAGACTTTACAGTTGAAATGATACTTGGTAAATGGAAAACGTTTAATAACGAACAAGAACAAATGCTAAAAGATATTAAGCATGGCAAAGGTTACCTTAAGGAGTAACAGTCATATAAGGTCTTAAAGTCTTTTCCCAAGTATCGTCAAATTCCATAACAAGCATTACTCTAGTTTCATTTGTATTATTGAATCCGTAGTGTTCTTGACTACTCTTAAAAGCAAATAGTTCGCCTACTTTCCATTTGTGAACATTACCTTCTACCCAAAATCCTACATCACCTTCTGGAACAATCATAGGCAAGTGTAATATTATTTTACTTCCCCAATCAGGATGACTATGACTAGGAGTTTTGCTATTAGGCAACAACCTTACCCAAGCAGTTGCTCTATGTCCTGGACCTTCTGTTAAAAGTCTAGTTGTTATAGGTAAACTTTTTTGAACAGGCTTACAAGGTTTATGCATCCACCACAAAGGTAATGCTCTCCAATCTTGATGTACCTGTTGTTCTTCTTCCCAATCAGGCAAAGGAATATCTCTATGTCTACAGTCTTTGTACTCTGCAAATATGATATCTTTATTTTTAATAATGTTTTGAATAAATGTTTGCTTGTTCATAATTGTATTTACTAGCACCTTACCACATTAAATAGTTTTATGAAGATTAAAATTACACCCGAACTAGTTAAAGAATATTGTGCAGTAATTGGAGATAACAATCCAATACACGACGATGATAACACAGTTAAGTACGGACATCCTGTTGCACCAGGTATATTAGTTACTGCTATGATAACACGTAACCCTAAACCTTATTGGGCATTGGCTAAACTTAATGTAAGATATCATAACGCAGTTTATGTAGGTGATACTATTGAAATATCAAATAAAATTCTCAAAGACAAATTAAAAGTTTGCGTCGCTGAAATTCTAATTCATGTTAATGATGAATTAAAACAAACTATAGAAATGACTACAATAAAACTTACCTAGTGTAAGAGTTTTCAATTACAATACCAAACTGTTCTGCGGCATGACTTGCTTCTAAATTCAAAGCACTTGTCATATGCTTTTCTAATCTATCTTTGTCTGTAAACTCTACATGATAACGTCTACCTGTTGATGTATTCTCCCCCCAAATGTTTTTACAAGTGGTATCATGAAACACTGTACTAATCCATTCTACAAAGAAACCTTGTTCAATTGAATTGTTTGGTGTTGCAATACTTGTAAACACATCAGGCATATTTGCAGTGCCATGATCAAAACCAAAGGTAGTAACAGTTGTAGGTTTGTCAAAATCATCTTCAAAGAAATAAGGACAAATTACAAGGTGTGTTCTGTCTTTACAATCTGCATTAACCGCAGTATGATATCTTGCGGCAGTGTTTAATTTGTACAAGTGTCCATCACAAGGAACACGATATCCTGTTTGATATTCCATATCAAAAAAGAAAGCACCAGGTGGATCATTAATTGCTATATGATATTTGTCATCTGGGTCTCTGTGAAAACGTAAAGTCATTCCAGGCAACTGATGAATAAAAGTTGCTCTGCCTCTTTTAAAAGGAAGGTTCATAAGTATATCTTCAAAGATTGTTCCTTTAACATATTCCTCTAGTTCAGGACGATGTGTATATAACATATGATGATCATCAGGATCAGTTGGTAGTGTGGCATTTAACAACGGAACCTTGCGTGGCATATTTGGAAGTATCTTCTTTTCAAAGTCTTCTCTAATAATGTCTTGATCGTATGCTTCTATTGTTACTCTATCTACTACACTCTTACTCATTATGCTCTCGTCTTTATTGCACTATTATGCACACTGTTTAGAAAACTAAAGTTATATCTTGCAAACATTGGATTGCTTACTTGTTTGGCAATTTCACTTGCAATAACTTCATTCCATCTATTGTGTTTGATGTATGCGTTAATGTCTGTATCACTTTTAACAGTTGCTTCTAATGTATGAACAATTACACCTGTTTGCTTTTTAATGTATCTGTCATTTGTTTTAAGCACACCTGTGTATACAAGATGTAAACTATCATCTGTCTTGTGTTGTCTTAGAATCTTGTATTCAATTTCTGATACAGGATCATACCGACCTTCTGTTAAAATATTAAATTCTTTCATACTAATAATTATCCGTGCTTTTTAGAACTTCTATTAATTGTGATGCACATTTGCCACCAAATCCAAAACTATTGTTGAGTGCAAGTGTACCTTTAACAGTTCTATCTTTAGTTGTTATCATACCTTCTGTATCGAAACTACAATTAGATATATTATGATTGTCAGGTAGTTGTCCTGACTGTAAACTTTTGATTGTATATATTGCTTCAATTATTCCACAAGCACCCATGGTGTGTCCTATTTTACTTTTATTACTAACAATAGGAACATTACCTAGCACTTCTTTGATTGCATTATATTCTATTTCATCGCCAACAGGTGTTGATGTACCGTGTGCATTTACAAAAGCAATATCAGAACCAAGATGCCAAACTCTATTTTTTAATGCATGTTTCATACTTAACTTTGCACCTGCTCCGTCTGGGTCTGGTGCTGTAGGACTTGTGCCATCACTACCAAAGCCTGCTGGATAAAGATATGCAATTATGTTTGCACCTCTTGCCTTTGCTTTCTCTTCTGACTCAAGTATAAAAGCACCCGCACCTTCTCCCATAATAAAACCATCTCTATCATCATCAAAAGGCACTGAATGATTTCCTATTGCACCTAGTTGTTTAAAGAAACCTACATCAGTATCATTTACACCTTGATCACTTACACAACAAACAACATAGTCATAGTCTGCAACAAACTTCATTGCATAATCTATACTGAATAAACTTGTTGCACAAGCGGCATACATGGAAGTGTTAGGTCCTTTGTAACCATAGTGTTGACAAATATAACCTGCCATAAAATCTTTTGTTGTTGTAAGTAATTGTCTTGGTTTTGCTCTACCTGTTTCGCTATGCAGTATTGGATATAAATCAAATACAACATGATTGCCTGAGGTTACACTACTTCCTATCACAGCAACATTATCACTATGCTCAACTCCACTTTGTTCTAATGCTTGGTCAATGCAATGTAAAGCGAATAATGTATTAGGTTCTAAGTTTCGTAGAACAGCAGGTCTTAATTCTGGTAATACAAGTTTGTCTTTGTTCACAGGGAACACTGGTTGTTCTTTGTGTCTATCTAATCTTGCGTTTTCAAATGCTGGTGGTGGAGTGTATTTCTTATCCATCATAGCATCAAAACATTCTGTTGGGTTCGATCCTAAAGCATCGATAATACCCATTCCGGTAATTGCAACTCTTTTCACTTTGATGGTACCTGTTTGTTTTATGCTGTAAATATACTTATGAAACGACTATTAATAGACTATTTAGATGTGGCTCCAACTAAGAATTGGGTAGACATCCAAACACACTTGAACTCCAGATTGATTATGACTAAGACTAGAGTTGAAAGCAGGATTGAACAAAGACAACCTAGTTTCAAACTTTGGCAAAGAAGTGACCCTAGCAAATATAAAATGTTTGCAAGTGAAAACGCATTACACATTGGATCTTTTGATAACAGTGAAGATGGCGTATTTGGAAACAGTATATTTTTGGACAAATGCGTTGACATGCTCAATAGTCAAAACAGTCCTACTGAAAGATTTATATCCTATGGAACAATATTAAGTGAGCCATTTGATAAACGTAAAACATTAGACAAAGCAAAATTCTATGGAAGAAACTTTGATGATGACAGTCTAATTGATTTAGAAACAGGCAAAGTTGTTGCAATAGGACAATCAATTGATTTCTTTTCTTACTTTGTATTTCTGCCTATTACAGGCATAAAAGATACTTACTATCTCATTGCTAATAATACAATGATTGAGATGCCAGAGATGATCAATAGATTTGTAAACAATGATTGGATGGTTAGAACATTAGAACAGCATGACATAAGTTTACGTGAATTTTTAATACAACCTAGTTACAATGATTGTATCAAAATCAACCACGAAACTATCAGTGCTAAAGGACCAACATTTGGTGTAGATCCTTTTGGACAAAGCAGAGCAGTGAACTTTCCTCAAAGCGAATTCCAACGCACATTAATTGATAGAGATGATATTACTCTTAAAGTACGCAGTAGTTTACCTTACACAAAACAAGAAAACTACTATGTTTTTGAAGCAGATAAGACTAAAGTTGGTTGGATACAGTTTAAAATAATGGCAAATGCATACTTTAATTTTCAACATGTAAACTTATCCTTACAGAAAACAATCATAGTTGTTTGATAAATATTTGTATGGCGGCAGAACAGAGAACAGAAACAAGTAGTAACGCAAACGGAATCACGTATTCCACGGCTCAAATTGATACATTATTAGCAAGTTTTGAAGCAGGCGATATTATTACAAAAGCGGCAGTGGATACACTGCTAGACTATTATAACGACATTACAGATCACAATCACACAGTGGCTGATTTGATTAACAGTAAAACGTTTGGTAACACAGGTAGTGGAAGTAGTACTACAGATACAGTAGATGCGGCGTCTTTGACATCAACTCCTGCAGATCCAGGTACAAATAGCACTGTAACGGCGTCTAAGCATAATGAACTTAGAAATGCTGTTAATAGTTTACGTGGCCACGTTCATAGTTGGACGGATAATTAATAGTATAAATATGCTTATAAATTAGGAGTAAACAATGGCAGAAAATACAGGTGGTCCAAGCAAAGATCCAACAGCGGCTGATAGTAAAAGTAGTGGCGAGCAAATTGAAGCGGCAACTTTTAGACAAATGCTGAATATTTTGAAGGATATGAGAAATCATACACACCAGTACTTTGATGATTACAACACAGTTTGTGAATGTCAGTGTCAATGTAATAGAGGAACAATATAATGGCTAAATTTTTTATTAACGGAACACCCCCAAGACAGACTAAATCATTTGTTTCTCAAATGACTGCACTTACAATTCAAAAGAAAGACAACGCTGGTGTACCAGAGTATAGTATGAAAGAGCCTTACATTGGTACTTACATGGCATTGGATCCAAGAGTAGTAAGACTTAAGAAAACAGTCAATGAAGATATCAGCGATGCAATCACAATGGGTTATGATTACACAATGACTCAGTACAACGGCGGCAGAGCAGAGATTGGTTTAGATGTTGATGCTATTGTTAAGTTCTTCACAGAAAAAGATGACACTACAAGTAATAATTTAGTATTTGGTTATCCTATCACAAATAATGATACAATTGAAATTAGCACAAGTTTAATGGAAGCAAAGTTCCTTGTTAGAAAAAAAGATGCTGACGGTAATTGGGCAACTGTAATTAATGCAGTAGACAATAGTGTTGTATTCAATAACAGTTCAGTGAAACCTGAAATGAAAGTATTTTATTCTGTTAGTAAGATTTCAGGTTTACCAGACACTTACTTAATTAACATCAATGGTGAAGCAGTACAAATGATGGAAGACCTAAGTTTTACAGCAGGTTCACATCAATTTGCAGGACTAATTGAAGGTCCTTATAACTATCACGGAATAGGTGGATCATTTATTGGTCCAGTATTAATTGGTGCTAACGAACATGGCAATGGTGTATTAAGTTGTCCTAAGGATAACTTTACTCTCAAACCTTTTGCTAATGGTGAATTAAAAAACAATGGTATAGATACATCGGCTATCAATTTAACTGTAAAGACTAACTTAAATTGGCAGAAACTAGACAACGGTAACTTGCAATTTAGTTGGAAAGATAGTGCAGACACATCACCAAAATATGTGAGTCTTTCAATTCCACAAAACGAGGAACTGGACTTCCATGAGTCTACACGTATCGTAATGAACTTTACCGCACATCGCGAGTAATAAATACCCTTGTAGACTACTAACGATTACAAGGATAAAATGGCTTTTACAACAGACCCTAATCAATTTAAGTTCAAAAACAATCTGAACGACCTTCAGAAGAAGCGTCATAAAGATCATATTGCTACAGTAACAGTAGACGAAAATGGCAAGTTTGAAACACACAGTGAATTAATTATTACTCCTAAAGGAAATGATAAGATTAATAAACGTGTAAGTGTACTTCCTGATCCAGATGAAAAGGTTGTAAAAATGAGTGATGCAAATTACTTGTTCAAAGACTTACAACAAATGAATGTCATATTAACCAATGCTTGTAATTTAAGTTGTTCTTATTGTTATGAACAACACAACAGAGACTTTGGTAGATTTACACCTGACAGTTTACTTGAAGCATACAACTTTTTACTTAACGTAAGTAAACATGAACACAAGATGTTTCAGTTTTTTGGTGGAGAGCCGTTAATTCACAAAGACTTAATACTTAACTTCCTAAGAGAAAACAAAGATTATCTAACAGAACAATCTCGAGGTTATACAAAACAACAAGTAAGTTGTGTGACAAACGGATTGCTAATGACTAAAGACTTTTTAGAAGAATATTATTCATATCCTTTTACACATATTCTTTGTAGTTTAGATACATTAAGAGCAGAAGTTGACCATAGAGAGATAGGTCAAAAAAGAATCGATGCACTTATTAGAACAATTAATAACATACCTGAACATGCTAAAAAAGGTAATAGAATTACAATGCGTTGTACACTTGCAAAAGAAAACGCACCTTACTTCAAAGAGTTTGTAAAAGGTGTTTACGATGCAGGTGTTAGAAACATTGTTGTACATCCATTAATTTTAGATAGTTCAAGAGGATTTATTGCATGGACTGATGAACAATGGAATACATTACATCAAGACATACTATGGACATTAGAAAATTACTTTGATCTTGGAATACACTTTTCAGAAGGTGTTGGACAAAAGGGTGAAAATAATTGTATGGTTGGTAGTGACATGGTTGCAATTGATGCATCAGGTGACTATTCAGGTTGTTACTTCTTTACAAATCAAAAAGCGGGACCTGCAGGTAAAACAATACTAGGTAATGTATTTGAAGATAGATTGTACATTGACAGATACAGAGGCTTCCAAGAATCATTTAGTAAAATGGTAGAGGAAGAAGAACAGTGTAGAACATGTGATTATAAAAATGCTTGTTATCAATGTCCAGCAGGTAACATGGACACAGGTACTAGACTATTCCGTCCAGACGATATGTGTCAAAAGATTGTTAAACTTTATGTTGACCTACAAGATGATATTGAAATTAAAAAGTTCCAACAAACTTATAGAATGACTATAGACACTTGTGAAAAAGAAGGTGAAGAAAAAGTTATGATTAAATCACCTTTGCATGTGATGTTCAAAATGTTTTCCGATGTACACGCTAAAAGAGAAGATACTAACGAAGCATGGAAACTTATACCAAGTAGTGGACAGATGTATGCGGCATGGAAGGCAATGATACTTGACGGATACAAAATGGATGATCACAATGGTGAGCCTGACTTCCAAGTATTTCTACAAGATGTCATCAGATACTGTAACGAAGATAGTATCAATATTAAAGAACTGTACGAATGGCTTACAGAAAAAGCCAATATACCTAATGAACTATCCAAAGCAGTTACAGAATTGAATTTCTTTGCTAGATGTTCTTATTTGGTATTCTTAAACTTCTTAATTTTACATAATAAGAAACCATTATCTGGTTCAAATATCCAAACAGTAAAAGAAAAGTTGCTCGGCAACTAAAAAGATGTTATAATACAGTATGGATGGTCTTGATAAATTAAAACACATTTCAATCTATTTAGGCAACACATGTAATTTTGATTGTACATATTGTGACAGAGAGTATATTGCCAAAGATGTAGGTGGGCAAACTCTTAAACATGCATGGGTTGATCTAGTAGAAGATTTTTTTGCCAAAACAATACCACATTGTAAAGATTTGAATATGGTAAGTTTGCATGGCGGAGAACCTTTTCTATTCATTAGTAGAATGGATGAGTTGTTTACAAGATTGTTTGACAAATATATCAAAGGTACAGATAGAAAATTTTGTATAACAACAAACGGAAGTTTGATTGCAGAGAACAAAGACTTCTTAATGAAATGGGGACCTTACTTAAAGTTTACTATTTCATATGACTTTGCATTTCAAAAACAAAACAGAGAATACGTTGATGTTGTAGAGATGGCAAACATTATTCATGACAGTGGTGCAACTATGCAATGGCAATACGTTATGCCTACAGATGATAAACGTTGTTTTAATTTAGATGTGATTACTGAAATTATAAGAACATGTCAAAAAACAAAATGTAATACAATTAACCTTATTCCATTAAGACACAGACGTGGTGCTAGAAAGTTTGAAGTTGTCATTGATGATATACATTTAGGTGAATGGTTTGATAACTTTCTACAGTTAATTACAATACTATATGCAAAACGTATTAACATATATGTAGATGGTATATACGGAAACTTAGATGCTATAGATAAGTTTTACTACGACAATCATCATAAAGTAATACTGTCGCCAGATGGTTATATGTATCCTGAGTATGACTTTTTAGAATATAAGAGAACAGAGTTTAGAGTAGGACAATGGACTGATGGTACTAAAGGATATGAACCACAGTTTTATAGACAGCGTAATGAAAAAGATTTAATTAGATCAGAGTGCTATGAATGTCCTAGCAAAGACAGTTGTGGACTTAAATATCTGTATAAAATGTTTGATAGGAAACCTGGTACTAATTGTGTTACATTTTATAAAATGGTTGACGCAAGTATTGCCCATTGCTACAAACTACAACAAAAAGACTCAGTGTTTGAATGGGTAGGGATATAATGGATAGAATAGTAGACACACCAGCACCAGATAGAAATAGTTTCATTCGTTACTTTTATGAGAATGATGCACTAATGAATATACACAATGAAGTTATCTTTAGTGTATTAGGTAGATATAATTGTTTTGCTGGCTGTAAAGTTTGTTACACTGAAAAACATTTTAAAGAAGCATTACCTAAATTTAAAAACTTTATACCAAAAGAAATTAATAGCGATATAGAACAACAATGGAATAATATATTTGATCACTTCAAACATATCAGCAACATTGATGATTTGTTTTGGATGAAACATGAACAACCTCATTTGTATGAATGGTATCAAAAACACAGTCATAGATTCATTTGGGGAAGTATGACTGATAATAATTTTATTAGAACACAACCTATTTTCTTAAATGAATTAAGTGCTGATACAAAAATACAAGAGATAAGTTTTAGTACTAGTTGGTTAGATAAAATTAATAAACAAGAAATATTTGATATGCTTAAAAAACTAAACGATAGAAACGGCATACAAAAGATCAAATTTATTCTTACAACTGAAGATAATACAAGTTTAGACTTATTAAGTAAGTGGGTAGAGGATAACGGTATTGGATACACTTGTTCACATCATGACTTTAATGAAATAACACAAAAACTTAATACTGATATTCCACAAGCAGAACATATAGCAAGTTTTGATAGTGATGTATTCTATGTATGTAGAGAAAGTAATTACTTGCAACACAATGGTTTCTTTCTTACACTTATAGAAAGTATAGATGTTAACAACAAACCTTACTATCAATTTAATGAGTTTGATGCAGTAAAGCATTTGAGTGCAATGATACAAGGTAAAGTAGATTTATATACAAAATGGGTAAACCAAAATGCAAATGCACTTGATATAGATCAAAATAAAGATTACTTTGATTACTTTAAATGGGTATCTAACAATGTAAAAGTAAATCACAACTATAACTTTATACCAATTGATCTCTTAAATGCTAAACACAGATACTATCACAAACTAACTAATAATGAATGGCAAATTACAGACTACGGACTATTGAAAAATGGCACTACTGATGTGGTCCCTTTACTAGAGGTACATAATGGCAATTAAAATACCAATAAAAGTTATTAATACTCATAACATTGAGGACACACATCTATTGGACGATGGCGACAATACAGGCATTGTTAGTAGTATCATAGATGGTACACACAAAGAAATAGAAGACGGTCCACTTACTGTATTCCGCATGAAAAAGACAGGTCAAAATATTATCTATAGTAATTTTACTAATGGTATATATGATACCAACATGAATAGTTTAAGTGAAGTTACTCCGCAAGACGATGCATGGGCAGAAACACAGACTCATGTAAAAAAGAAAACAAAAAGTAACAAACCACAATGGCTTAGAATATTGTTTGGTCATGCTTGTAACTATAGTTGCTCATACTGCTTACAAAAAGATATTGGTAATCCAGACGAACGTGGCAAGATATGGACATTGGATAGTTTTATTGATACTGTAAAACACAAATTAGATTTAAGTCAAACAACAAAGATTGATCTATGGGGTGGTGAAACTATGCTGTATTGGAAAAGCATTACACCTATTATAGATGAGTTTGATAGACCAGGTATGCAGTGGTATTTTGCCACAAACGGTACACCATTAAGACAAAAGCATATTGATTACATTGAAAAGATAAAAGGCATTGGCTTGTTTGGTATAAGTCATGATGGTCCTGGACATGTGTCACTACGTGGTAAGGAGTTCCTATGGGATCCTATTACAATAGATGTGCTTAAAAACATGCAAAAGAATAGAGAAAAGATACGTTTTAGTTTCAACCCTGTTGTTAGTGCTACCAACTATGACTTGTTTGCAATTAATAACTTCTTTAGAGATTATATGTTAGAAGTAGGACTTGATCCTGATCTTACTAGCATAAGTTACACACTAGGTAGAGTTCATGCAGATGAAGATCACGAAGGTAGTGTAAGTATGGACCATGTAATACGTGGAGATGATCTTAAAAAATTTAAAGATATATTAGATAGATTTATACAGTGTAATATAGAACAAGCACAAGGTATAAAAGATCACGGATTACTTAGAAGCAATATATTTCACAATGGTCCTAGAAGTGTACTTGGTTATGGAGATACGTTTAGAAAACAAATACTTCCAAGTATAAGTACAGTGTGCGGTGTAGATGACGACCAAGTGTTGAGTGTAGATGTTGCAGGCAATGTAAGAACTTGTCCACATGTAGACGATAGTTTTATAAGTGGAACACTTAACAAATTAGAAGATGTAGTAATTAAAAAAGTAGATTACAGTCGGTATGACAAACACTGCAAGGTATGTCCTGTGTACAGATTGTGTAAATCAAACTGTCCTATTAATGTACCTGACTACGTGTTCCTTACAAATTGTGCAGTTGAAAAAGTATGGAACAAAGCAATACAACGCGGAGCCTTTAAGGCAATATTTGACAGTGAAGTAGAACTGTTAGAAAGTGGATTAAATGAAACTACCATTAAAGAATATAGAAGTTAAAGAATTAGAACTTACAACACATCCGTTGTTGAGTACAAATGTAATTCAGACACAGGCAGATCTCCGTATCTTTATGGAGCATCATGTATTTCCTGTGTGGGATTTTATGAGTCTTGCAAAAGCATTGCAACACAGAGTTTGCCCTAGTGGCGATGTATGGTTGCCAACAAAACACACAAGAGATGAAAGTGCAAGACTAATAAACGAAATTGTTTGGGGAGAAGAATCAGATAAAGACTTGGGTGGTGGAAGTATATCACACTTTGATTTATATCTACAAGCAATGGCAGAAGTAGGCGCTAACACAAAACCTGTGTTACGTTTTATTGATAATGTAGAAAAACAAGGAATAGACTACGCTATTGAAAATACAAAAGGCATACCAGAGTGTGCAAGAGAATTTATGCGTACAACATTTGACTTTATTGCTACAGGAAAGAAACATGTAATTGCTAGTGCATTTACATATGGGAGAGAAGCAGTAATACCTGGAATGTTCAAAGGTATATTACAGCAACTTAATATTAATTCATACGAAGCAAAGAAGTTTCATTACTACTTAGAAAGACATATTGAACTAGATGGTGACGAACATGGACCTATGGCAACCAAACTTGTTGAAAACTTATGTGGGGAAGATCCATTGGCATATGTTGAAGCAGAGTCAGTAGCAGTTGAAGCAATGAATGCTCGTATCAAATTTTGGAACGAAGTGGAGAAGAAACTTTTTGAGTAAAGACGGAATATTAGAAGTAGATGGCAAATGTTTAGACATACTGCCAAATCAGATGTATAAAGTAGAATTAGATAACGGTCACACACTTATTGCTTATGCAAGTGGCAAAATGAAAAAGAATAAAATTAGAGTGTTAATGGGTGATAAAGTAAAAGTTGAAATTTCACCTTATGATCTTACCAAAGGCCGAGTAACTTTTAGATATAAAACCTAAGCAAGTTCAAGAGGATTTGATTCTTCAATTGGTGAATATTGTTTTAACCACCTAACAAGATCTAGTCTTACAGTTTGTAAGTTTTCTTTTAATAGTTGATGCTCATTGCCAAATACTGGTCCGCTTTCAACTAGGTTATCAACAGAAACATCAATAGCATCTACGGCTTGTAAAAATATATTAAACATTTCTATTGCTTGTTTTTTCTTGTCTTCGTCTGTGATTGCTTCTATACGAGTTAGATAGTCCTTACAATCAGTTTGGAAACGTGGTAAATCTTTAATTTTCATTGTCATTAATGTTACTCCTTAATACTATTTACACGATGTAATTAGTCCAGGATTGATGTTTGAGTTTTAAATTTAGGAGTTGCTTGTTTTTTACTAAATCATAATATGTTGGTTTAACTGGTATACGGTTAGGTTTAGGATATAGTTTGTTTCCTTTTGCAACGTTACACGGGCCACATGCAGTTACACAATTTGTCCAATTATTACGGCCACCCCTACTAATAGGTATAACATGATCAACTGTACACTGTTTTTTGTGTGGTAATTGTAAGTTACAGTATTGACACACAAACTGATCACGTAAAAATATGTTGTACTTAGATAGTCTTACACTACTATTCTTTTTGATATAGTCTTTTACCATTACAACAGCAGGAACTTTGGTTTCCCAACTAGGTGAACTTACTACCCAATCATCATACCATTCCAGCACAGTGACCCTGTTCATTACTAGGTGTTTAATTGATTCTTGCCATGTGATTGTACTTAAAGGTAATATACTATACGGTTTTGCATCTGCGTTAAGAACTAACGTGTCGGCCATGCTTTCCTCCCTTGCGACACTACTATTTAACATAAATATAGTTATAGGAGCAATCAATGGCAACAATTAAATGTAAAGGTCTGACAGGCGTAGAATTTGATCTCACTGTCACAATGGGCACAACCACAATGAATGGACTTACAGCACTTGCACAGGCTGTTGAAGGGCAAGAAATTGTTACAGCAATGTACGCAGAAATAATTGCCCTTAAAGACAAAACAATAAATCAAACAAACGATGGTGCTAAAACACTTACAGCCGCAGGTTTAGTTGACGGTGATAGAGTTTATTGTATTCCTAGATACTCAGGTGCCAACGGTTTCAAAAGACAGAGACAAGAAGAAAAATTAAGAATTGCTGTGAGCAAACGCAAAGGACTAGCGGCCGCAGATACTAATGCAACATATTACAGAGCATTAAACACAAAAACTAAAAACAATCTTCCTACACTATATACTGCCAGTAATAACGATACAAACACGTTAGTTGATAATGCTAACTCAGGTGGACTTGTAACAGGTCGTCCTTGGACATAATAGTACCTAACCAATAAATACACACATAATAAAAGAGGAGCGAGATTATGAACACCAACGAGTATGACGTTAAGGTCATTAAAGTCGTTGACGGCGACACCGTTGACGTTGATATTGATTTAGGTTTTGGTGTAATGCTTAAAGATGAAAGAGTACGCATCATGGGCATTGACACACCTGAAAGCAGAACAAGAGACAAAGTAGAAGATCTATTTGGGGAAGCCGCTAAGGCAAGACTCAAAGAACTTATGGTAAATGGCGGTAAGTTGATTACTACTGAAGACAAAAAAGGCGAAGATATGAAAGGCAAGTTCGGGCGTATTTTAGGCGACTTCAAAGTAGATGGACGTAAAGTTACAGAAATTTTAGTTGAAGAAGGACATGCAGTTGCTTACTTTGGTGGAAGCAAAGAAGAAATCCAATTAAAGCATCTAGCAAACAGAGAAAAACTATTACGTGAAGGCATTATCAGTCGTGAAGATTATGATAAAGCAGTTGCGTTGATGGAAGGCAAGTAGTCACAAAAAACCCCGGCACTATTTCTAATGTCGGGGTTTCTTTTCATAACTTATAGAGCGTTGACAGGTATACCGTGAATCTCTGCCCTCAGTTTCGTTATTACTTGCTTGGCTTACCGTTTACAAAATCGTAAAATCTTTCAGCCGCGTCTAGTATATGGTCTGTTGTTGGAATCTGAGGCATGCCAACTTTGCTGACAATCTCTCCTGATTCTGGATCACGTTTAGATGTAATCTCCCAACCATTCCACTTGTTTGAATATTCAAACTCTGTAAATGATTTAGCCATTTCTAGAACTTGCGTTCTAATTTCGTATCCGTTTTTATTTGTATTGATTTTCGGCATTGCCGCTTTGAACATCTCAGCCATTTCCTGAGTTTGTTTCATGATGGCTTCGCCGTATTTTGTTTCTACTGACATTTTATTTCTCCTTATGTGTGTCTGTGTATTGTTACTAATGTAACAGTTTTATTTAGTTTTGTCAAGTTATTAACATACAATATATTGATTTCTATACCGTTTTTAGATACCTAAGACCATATATGGTAGTTTAAGTTGAGTATCTACCTACCTAAATAAACATGCTGACGACAGTGATCAGCATTGAGAAGAAGGAGGTTCAAAATGGACATTCTAAATAAAGTAAAGACTTGGGCAGGTGCTCTAACAGAAGCAGGTATTAGTTTGCTTTCATTAGGCATAGTGCTTGAAGTTTTATTCAACGGACAGAACATTCCGTTCTGGCCAAACATCAACATAATCAGCAATATCCAAAACATTGTTGCAGGTTTCTCTGCACAAGGATTAGTTGGCTTAGTTGCTGTATGGGTTTTATATTCAATCTACAATAGAAAATAATATATAACTTTTTGAACAAAAGAGTTGTAGGGGAGTCATCTTGGCGGGCGACTTCCCTACACTTTTAAATTATCTTCCTGATACCCAGTCTTGTTCGTCTTCGGTGTAAGGCCACATTATATCATTCCTCCCCAGAACGCCGCTACTATTGCGAAGTACCCTACAAGTACTCCGAATATAACTGTTAAAGGTACTGCTACTTCAACAAAGTTTTTAAGCATGTGCCTTGCCCTTCCATGTTGCTACAGTTTTTCCTCTCATGTAATGATCACCTGGTTCATAAACTGACATAAGTTTTCTCTTTCTTTCTAGTCTTTTAATTGCTTCAAGTCTATGAGCAGAAAGTTTGGATCTTTCAATCATCAGTGTCTTTGCTGATTCATGATATCCTTGTCTTGACAGTTCGGCCGCCGCTCTGGCTAAGCCTGCCTGTGCAAATAAGTTTTTAGTTCTTTCCCAAAATAACATTTAAAATCTCCTTTGTATGTGTGTATATGGTGTGTTAGTATTTGTATGTGTGGCTAACTCCAAATGGTCCAGCCTTGACCTCGCGCCTATCCAGTTGCCTGATCCTACGTTCCAAATCAGCGTGATCAGTAGAGCGGCTAAGATAATCTTCTTCCCAATTTGTTGAGGTGAAAAGGTTTCTAATCCAATTGATGAATTGCATTATGCAACCTCCTTACGAACATATCTGGGTCCATTAATATCGGTGATAGTTGGTGCTCTGCCATGATGGTCGAGCATGAATTGGTAAGCGTACTTCCAATCTTTTTTGTATTCAGTTTTGGCCCATGTCAATAGATCGTTACGGTGACTGTCAGTCATACCGTTGTTCATCCAAGACATCAGACCACTTATTAAGTGTGTCATGTTTTTTCTCCTAAGATGTATGGATGCTTGAGGAAAGCAATACCCCGGAACTTCCCCGGCGGTGCGTGTACCTTTGGTACCCGTCAATCGCTTGTTAAGGCAGAGTGATCCTGCCCAGTGTCTCTCCACTGTGTCTGTATGTGTCGAATAGTACAGCCTCACTGCCCTATTCACCTGTATTTATAATATACTAATATATCTGGCCTCAAAAAGCAACCTTTTTTCACGCATGGCTATCATGCTAATTTTGCAACAGTGTGTCAATCTAAGGTTGACATATTAGAATATTAGCATGTTCTAAATAATTGTGGTTTTTTTGAAGTCGACATAACTATTAATATAGAAGTTGACATTATAATGATGTAGTGTTATACTTGCTATGTAGTATTGTTAATCAACAGCCAAATAATTGGCAGGAGGTAAAGACAATGCATATCATAAAAAAGCATTAATCAATATAAGGTATTTCATTGCCCCGGCTCTAATACTTGTCGCACTCGCAGGAGTAATGGCAGGTGGTGCTTGGACATGGACAGGTGTAGTCCTACTCGGTGTAGGTATTATACTTGACACATTGATCACATTTAAAACCACAGGTGCTGGTTTTGATGAGAACGGTGAACCTTATGGCATACCCTGGTTACAAAATATAGTAATGTATATGATGTTGCCAGTGTTCGTTGCACTACAACTTGCTCTAGCATATCAAATTTACAATGGTATGTACGGATATGAGTTGCTTGGTGCAGTTCTTTCCACAGGTATATTTGCAGGCATAGGCATAATATATGGACACGAACTATCACACACCAAAGGCTTTAGTTTTGTAATAAGTCGTTGGATGATGGCGTTAAGTGGTTCAGCACACTTCTGTTATGCTCATGTATACAATCATCACTTGGAACTAGCAAGTGAAGATGATCCTGCAACAGCACCTAGAGGTCGTGATATCTATTCACACTATATTAAATCACACTTAGGCCAATCTAAGTTCTTATTTGATATGGAGAAAGCACGTCTACGTAGACTAGATGAGCCTTTCTTGTCCTTTAAAAATAGATGGATACGTGGTTACATGATGAGCCTACCAACAATCTTCTTGTTCTTTTTAGCAGGTGGTTGGTTAGGTGTCGCTTGTATGGCTCTTGTTTGGGTTATATCAAACTTTGAACTAGAAGCACTTAACTATCTAGAACACTACGGACTGGTACGTGAAAAAGGAGAGCCAATAGATTATAGACATAGTTGGGATAATTCAACTCTGTTTACTAGTTGGTTCTTTATAGAGATTGGTCGCCAGGCTGATCATCATGACAGAGGAGAAACACACTTTTGGGAACTAGATGAAGTAGGTGCTCCTAACACAGGCATAGGATACTTTACACTCTTTGCGTTAGCATTGATACCTCCAGTGTTTAATCGCTTTATGAAAAAGCATTTAGACAACTGGGATAGAGAATATGCCACAGAAGCAGAAAGAGAAATAACAAAGCAGTTTGTTTAATCCTGCGGGGGAGTCGAAAGGCTCCCCTTTCTTTCCTGCCAAAAATGGTAAAAGGCAGTGTCATTAGACCTGTCTTTTTCCTTGACATACTATAAGTATGAGTATATATTAAGTATATATTTTTTAACAACATCCTACCAAGAAAGGGTCCGGTTTGAAGATGAAAATCATTACAGGAAACGCTAACAAAGAGTTGGCAACAAAGATTGCAGAACATTGTTTTGCAACGCTAGTCCCTGCGAAAATTACAACATTTGCAGATGGAGAAACTAGTGTAGAGTTTTTAGAAAACATCAGAGGTGAAGATGTTTTTATTATCCAACCAACAAGCACACCTGTTAATGACAGTTTGATGGAATTGATGGTTATGATTGATGCGGCACGTAGATCAAGTGCAAGTAGAATTACAGCAGTCATACCTTACTTTGGTTATGCAAGACAGGATCGTAAGAGTGCTTCACGTACTCCTATTACAGCAAAACTAGTAGCCAATCTTATTACAGTATCAGGTGCAGACAGAATCCTTACTATGGATTTACATGCAGGACAGATACAAGGCTTCTTTGATATTCCTGTAGATGATTTAACAAGCCGTGTAGCATTTGCAAAAGACATTAAGAAAACAATTGGCATCATTGATGATCCAGAAGTAGAACAAGCAGGCACAGTATTTGTAAGTCCAGATGCAGGCGGTGCAGTTCGTGCTAGAAAATTTGCAGACATGTTCCACGGCGATATTGCTATTGTTGATAAGATGCGTCCTGAAGCAGGCAAGTCAGAAGTAATGAACTTGATCGGAGATGTCAAAGGCAAACACGCAGTACTAGTTGATGATATTGTAGATAGTGGCGGAACACTTTGCAAAGCCGCTGAAGCAATTATGAAAGCAGGTGCATTGAGTGTTAGAGCATACATCACACATGGAGTATTAAGTGATGATGCATGTGTTAAAGTAGAAAAAAGTGTACTTGATGAACTAGTTGTTACAGATAGTATTTCAGATCGTTGTCCTAAGAATTGTAAAAAGACAAGACAAGTGAGTGTTGCACCTTTGTTTGGCGAAGCAATCCGTAGAGTTACAAATGAAGAATCTGTCAGCAGTTTGTTTGTATAAATATCTTTGTAGGAAATAAGACCGCACTAATATAAAACAATAGCGGCTACAGTTTTACAGTGTAAAACTCCCAATAACAATAATGAAACGTAAACATAAACCTGTTAGTAACAGTAGGATGATTGCTGATATAAAAAACAAGTTGAAGAAAACTTCTGATCCTATAGATAGAGAAGCACTACAACAAAGATTACATCATTTTATTTTGCAATCAAAAAAGACTAAACCTGAGTAGTTTCTAAACCGTCTTTGTATTTTTTGAGATGTGTAATATAATCTCCAATGTTGTGGTCTGAGAAATTATCAATCTTGCCTTTTTTAATTCCTCTCCACATTCCACGGAATCTATCTTTGATGCGTTGCCAACCTTTAGGTGTCCTTACATTACCCCATGTGTTTAGATAATGTTCTTCTCCGTGATGTGTATATCCCATTATCCATAACGGTACACGGCATACTATATCATTATTGTTTACCCATCTATGATGTTTGATGCCAAGGCTTTTAGTGTATCCTGACCAACCAACTCTTGGTGATCCGTATGTGTAAAGTTCTTGTGGATCTAAAGTATCTAAGTGTAATAAACATCTTGAAGCCATTATAGTTGCCATTGCGGCACCCAGGCTGTGTCCACAAAACCATAAATCTTTTTTCTTATTGACTGTACGAAACAGATCCTCAGTTATTTGTGGCCAAAGTTGATCTACTTCTGCTTTAAATCCTGCATGAACACGTGATACTGTCTCTGCAATAACTGGTAGTGCATTTGCATCAGCGGCGATATCGTTGTACTCTGTAGGTTGTGTACCCCTACAAGCAATTACAATGTCATCCTTATTCATAAAGCGATATGTCTGAGCACCTTTTTGATCGTAATATTCTACAGTAGTAAATCCTAGTTGTTTTGCTATCTTTGTAGCATTTTCCTTTTCCAAATACGCTATTTGTGCTAGTTCGGCAAATAAAAGACTGCGTTCTTTGAAATTTAATGTTACAATAGGTTTAGTTAATTTATTTGTATGTATTTCCATAGTTTCGCTCCTCAGTTCGTTCCCTATGGTATTTACCGTACAACACCACTAAATAGTGTTAAGGAGTTATTAAATGAAACGTAAAACTAGAAGCCTATTAGAAGAACTTAATGATTTCGCTGTAACAAAGAAGACAGAGAACATTGTAGAGTCTAGAGCAAATCATGTGATTGAAAGTGCTATCAACATAGTTGAAATGATACGCACAAACTTTGAATCAGATACAGCACAGGATCTAGAGAAACGTTTTTATAACTCAATCAAGTCCGGCGATCCAGCGAAATTCATGCGTGGAATTAAAAAGATCAAAGCCAATGATAAAAGCGAATTAGACGATGTTAATTGAAGATATAATTAGGCTACAAGAAGCCGAGGGTAAGAACACACATATGGAACACGTTGAGGAAGAAGCACTCAACCGTGGTAAAGAAGGCGCTGAGTATGCAATTAATCAGATGATGTTATTTGCAGATATGCTCAAAGGACGTACAAATAAGAAATTAAGAGTATCAGTAAAATGGGACGGAGCACCTGCAATAGTATGTGGTGTTGATCCTGAAAGCGGAAAGTTCTTTGTAGGAACCAAAGGAGTTTTTAACGCTACCCCATTGCTAGGTACTAGTCATGAAGAAATAGATAGACTATATGGTAAGTCCGGTGCTTTACCAAAATTACATTTAGCATTTGATTACTTAGGCAAGTTAGGAATTACAGGCGTACTTCAAGGCGACTTTATGTTTGACGAAAGTACAAGGCGAGAAGAAGAAATAGACGGCGAGGCAATGTACACTTTCAAGCCACAACTTATCACCTACGCAGTGCCAGTGGACAGTGATATAGGCAAAAGAATTGGTAAGGCAAAGTTTGGAATTATATTTCACACAAACTACGAAGGAAACTCTTTAGCAGACGCTAAAGCAAACTATGACGTTGATGTTGGTAAACTAAAACGCACAAGTGATGTTTGGTTTGATGATGCATTTTTTAAAGATGTATCTGGTTCAGTGTTAATGACTAAAGAAGAAACAGCACAAGTGAAAAAAGATTTGGCAGATGCAGTGGCCGCTTATAAAGCAGTGCCTAATGCAGTATGGGAAGCAATGAAAACTAATGATGATTTTATTGCTAATTTTAAAATATGGATCAACACAAATATTAGACAAGGTAAACTTGCAGGCGACCCAGGTGAATTCTTAAACGGTTTCATTGATTGGTATAGAGCAAGAATAGAAGGCGAAATTGCAAAACTTAAAAACCAAGATCCAGAAAAGCCAGCAGTAAAAAATAGACTGCAAAAAATTCAAAACAATATGAACTTTATTAATACAAATAGAAAAGGCTTATCAGGTATTATAATTTTTATGACAGAGATTACTAATCTTAAAAAAATGTTCATTACAAAATTAAACAACATAGAAAGTATAGCACACTTTTATAAAACAGCAGACGGCTATGAAGCAGGTTCTCCGGAAGGCTACGTGGCAATTGATCATGTAGGCGGAGCAGTGAAAATTGTAGATAGACTTGAATTTAGTCGACGCAACTTTACAACTCCGAAGGACTTTGGTTAATGTCTGAATTTAAATTTCTTGATTATATTACAGAAGGCAAAATGATTCGCAATTCAGATGGCGTCAGTAGAATGACGTTTACTGATGCCTCTGATCTAGTATTACTATATTTCCTTGCACTTCATGTAATGCGTCATTATCCAAGTAGACGTTATGTTACATCTTATAGTGAACAAGTTCTTAAATGGCAAAATTGGCACAACTTTAGACCAAGTGCAAATGACTTGCATTGTTTACTTAATATTGTAGATGGTGATGAACGTATTGTAGAAAAGTTAAAAGATCCTAAAGCGGCAATGCGTTTACGTAAACGTTCAGGCTTTCCAACACTTACAGCAAAAAGATTATTAAGAAGTTTCAAAGATGGTGTTCCTAGTATTGCTGATGCAGGAGATTTACTTAAGATTGACAGTGGATTACGCAACAGTAGATATAGTGGACTAAGAAGAAGAATAGCAAACTATTCAAAACTTACTCCTAATGAAAGACGTAAAGCAGTTACTGAATTAGAAAACGCACTCAAAGCACGTGGTAGAAATGCTGATATAATTGACTATTATATTTTGTTTGTTAAAGACTATGATTTAGAAAGCAGACAAGTTAAAGATACAGAGCCAAGAATAAGTGTTATGGATCCAATTCCAGCAGACACAAAAGATATACAGATGCTTAGATTATTAGGTGTACCTAATAAGGACTTGCCATTTGCATACAAAGTACTTAACATGACATCTAGAGGGTTAGGTATTCCACCAAGATTTGCACAAGCATATGCACCAGTGATGCGTATTGTAAATGACATTATAAAAGCAGGTCCTGGTTACGTAAACTTGTTAAGGCAAGTACATAACAGAGCAAAAGTAGCAAAAAGATAAGCATATACATTATTTTTCCTACAAACCTATAAATAATAGCACGTAGTCCATTGAGAGTGGAAGACGCCATAAGAGCAATTTATTAACAAGGAGAAATAAAATGGCTTCAATTACAAAAGTAAACCAAGACGGTCGCGACCACGGAGTTCAATATTCAGTAGCACAATTGGCTGGATTTGAATTAGACGCAGGTGTAGACTTAACGTCAAAAGATGGTATTGATGGATTCATCGCAAAAGTTGTTGCAGAATTCCAACCATTAATGTACAAATCAACAGGCACAGCAGGAAAGATCTTTATGATCTGTGATGGCCATGCAGTTGACGCGGCAAGTATGCAAATACGTTACCAAGCAATGGGTACAGTTGACGGAATCGCAACTGGTTCATTAACTATTGTTGCACGTGACTTAGACGCATTTGATGCAACGTAAGTCTTAATTAACTTAACATTAAAAGGGCGGCTTATGTCGCCCTTTTTTTATGATCTTTGTATAAATAATATTACGTTGCCCATGGAGAGTGGGAAACGCCATTAAGAGTTAAACTTTAAAGGAGAAATAAAATGGCTATAGTAACAGGAGCAGGAACAGTAGGAGCAAGCCAAGGTGTTGGCAGAAAAACTTTTGTTTTTGCAGTAACAACAGGTACAATTACAATGGAAGCGGCAGTAACTTCTGCAACAACTACTTACAACATGACAGTTGTTGGTGTTGAAGGAACAACTGGAACTTCACACTTGTTATGCACAGGTGGAAACACAGATGGAACTAACGGACTTGAAAATACTTCAGGTATCGCATTAGTTGCTACTTTCGACAACTAAGATTTAAATTAGTTTGTTTATTAAGGGTGTCGTTTTTACGGCACCCTTTTTTTATGACCGGTAAATACGAGTATGAAGATACGTATCAAAACATTAGTTGATGTTACCCGAACTGACGTTAGACGCAGGGGGCAGGGTGACGAGCAAAAACTACTTCAGCAACAGAATTTCCAAACTTTACAACAAGTTATTAACTTGCGTAATTTGATTAACCTCAATGATGATCCATTTGTCTCAACTAGAGACGTTACAGGCGAATTTGGAACAAGTATCAAAGGTGAACACAAAGTTTGGACATATGAATTTGAAGTTGACCATGCTGATGCGTACACCGATGACAAAAGCGACCCTGTAGGCCTATTAAAGCAAGACCTTGAACAAGTTCCAGTATTAGGAGGTTTAACAGAAACTGTACCTAATCCTAAAATGTTTGTACTTAATAACAAAGGTAAATCCAATATTACCGTCGAAGTTGTATAAATAACTATGAAGGCACAAAATAGGCATACCATAACACATTAAGGCTAACGACAAAGAGTTTACTTAATAACCCTTAGAGAAAGGGTGTTTACGGAGATATTAACTATGGCACGTGCCACAGACTTAGAAAAACAAAATTTAGAAGCACACGTTGACTTATGTGAGCAACGTTACATCACCCTAGAAAAACGTTTGGGTAAAGTTGAAGATAAAGTTCAACACATTCATGACGATTTAGGCAAATCACATTCATCTCTCATTAAAGTTATTATAGGTACTTCAGGTACTATAATTGCAGGACTGTTATCTACAGTCGTTGTTATTCTCATTAATATGTCCTAAACTAAATACTAACATGTTGTTAGTAGAATTATTCACAGATATCGCAGAGAAACAAATATGGGGCCGCAAAGGTAAAAGCCTAGTGCGTAAGTTCCGTTGTGTTGGCGGTAAGCGTCATGGACGTATTGTTGCTAAAGCACAGCAATGTTTTGCTCCACCAAATATCAAAGCCAAAATGAAGATGCGTATCACACGTAAGAAATTAGGTGCTAGAATGATGCGTAAAGCCAAACGTACAAAACGTACTAATCCGGCATCCAGAGCATTAAGGACTATGAACAGAAGATGAGACTTGTTGAACTAACAGAAGCAGGCGGTAAGTTTATCTTTGGACGTGGTGGCAAACCAGGCGGTTCACACAAAGGTAAAGTTACAAGAAAATTTAGATGCGTTAGTGGTCCACGCAAAGGACGTATTGTTGCTAAGATGTCTACTTGTCATGCACCAATTGACACACAAAAGAAAAAGACAATGACAGTAACACGTTCTAAAAAACCAAGCATGACAGCAAAGAAATCTATGTTTACTAAAAAAGGCTCAGGTATTAGTAGAGCAGTAATGAGTAAGAATAGAGCAAAAGCACCTACAAGGCCAGCACCGCGAAGGAAGAAGTAATGCGTATTGATGAAATAGATCAAAAGCACAAAGATTTTAAAAAAGTTATTTTAGACCATAACTTAACTGAAGAACAACTTGATGAGTTGGTTCCATTAGCCGCACTTGCTGGAACAGCCGCAAGAGTTGCAGGCGGAGCATTAGTAAGAGGCGCAGGTGCAAGATCATTAGGCAGAGGAATGAAAAAAGTTGGCGGTATGGCGGCTGTAGGTGGACAAGGTGGTTCAGGATCTAACAGTAGCAACGCTATAGGACAAGTTGGCAAAGCAATAGGCAACTTAGGTACAGACCTTGCTTCACAACAGCGTGGAACTGCAAGAAAAACAAACAACAATAATCAACAAAGTTTAAAAACAAATACTGCTCAAAAACTTTCGCAAAAAGGTAGTGGTAGCACAATTGGAACACAAAGTACTCAAGGTACACAAGGCACACAACAAACCAAACTAGCAAGAGGTCAAGAGTTTGCTATGCCTGTTACAGACCCAAACAAACCAAACCAAACAATGCAAGCCAAAATGAAAGTTAAAAATGTAAGCGGTAGTGAAGTTGAACTTACACCTTCAAAACGAACAAAAGGTCTACCAAAAACGGTTAAGTATAATAAAAAAGATCTTGCACTAAACTAAAATTCAAGTTATACTAATAGATATGAAACCAGAAGTAAAGAAGTTAGTCAGCGCCTTTGCGGAAACTGCACAGTCAGTTAAACTCCGTTTAAAAAGGAGTGGCTTCGTATTGCCCGTTGCTCATAATGGCGGTATTAAATTCAAACACTGTTATATTAAGAAAGCACAGGATGGATGGTATAAGATAGTAAATTTACACAATCCAAAAATATGCTATTACAAAGGTATTGCTAGTCACAAGATTGCAGTAGCATTATCGATATATCTAGGACTAGATGTTGACTTTGATGAAAGAGAACTATTAGATGCAGATCACAAGTATTTGCACTATTACAACGAAATTCGCTTTTTAAAGCATGGTTTTAACGTTGCACAAGCAAAAGATGACGATGTTAAGATAGATTTATACAATGCTAGAATGTATGAATATATGCCTAAATACGAAAAAGCAAAGAACGAAGTTGCACTGCTTCTAGATAGAGCAGAAACTTTGCTGTTTGACACTAAATAACACTATAATAACGTTAGGGGATTACATACGATGAAAACGTCAGATTTTATGAACACAGTTACAGTTGAGTCTTTACAGAAAGACCTACGTAACAAATATGGAGTATCAGTTGATCTTGCAAAATACAGCAAAGAGCAACTAGAATCTTACAGTCACAAGATTCAAAATAAACTTAAAGAATTCGAACTAAAGCATAACTTTAATGAATCATTAAACAATGATGAATTTCAAAAAACTTTGCTGATCAGTAAAATTGTAGAGAGTGCAATTAATCAATACATTGATAATCCCCTTGAAAGTGTTGATGAAGAAGATCTAGGCGAAGACGTAATTGAAGTTGATGAGTCAGATGCAGATGTTGCACGTGATTTCACAGTAGAAAATCCAAATGATGACATTGATGATGATCCAGGTGCTGGTACAGATGTTGATCCTAATGCAGATAAAAATGTTTCACAAGATTCAAAAGTGTTAACAGCATTAAGAGCAGTAATGGACGACAAAGGAAAAGCAAACCTTGCTAGAATGGCAATAGAAAAAATCCTACAAGGTAAACCACTTAACAAACAACAAATTGATGGGTTCAGAGATGCAATGCAATCTATGATGGAACCATTCTTAAACATGCAAGGCGTTCAAAGATTAAAAGCAATGAAACGTGGCATGGGTGCAGAAGCAGTAGGCGAAAGCAAAGTTGTTAAAGAAGGTGCAGAAGAACAAGCAGAATTAACAATGGCGGCTAAGGATATGGTAGATAGATTTACTGCATTCTTAGAAGATGTTGCTGAAATGGGTGCAGAAGGAATGTTAGAACTTGCAGACTCTATTAGAGACGAAATGGGTCAAGAACAATCAGATGCATTTGTTGCAACAGTGAAACCTGCCTTAGAAGCAACACAAGAAGTTTTAACTACATCACGTGAAGCACTTACAGCAGGTGTTGGAATCATTACAGGAGAAACTGCTCCTACAGATACAATTGGTGCTGAACCAGAAGGCGACATTGAAGAGCCTATGGATACAGATGAACCAGTTGATCCAATTGATCCAGCAGGCGACGAGTTTAGTGCAAGTGAACCTGCTACCGGAGGTGATGAACCTGAAGGTAGAGAAAAGCGTGAAAGTTACACACCTAAGAAAAAGTCAATTGAAGAATCAACACGCATAATGAACAAGTTGGCTCAGTAAGGAGTCAACATGAGATTTTCTGAATTTGCAAATAGTGATTTAGAACAAGATCTAGTTTTAGTATTTCGCAATCAAATTCAGCGAGCCAATGCAGACGATTCAACTGCTGAACTATCTTACCAAGCAATTACAAACTTAATGAAAGCATCAGGTCATGGTGCTTTTGATTATGGTGTATTCAAAAACTTGTATGACACATCTGATGAAGTCAAAGCAGTTGTAAAAAACTTTAACCAAGATGGTGTAGTTTTGAACACTCAAATGCAAAAAGATCCAGATGGCACAGTTGACGATGTAGACTCTAGTCCAACAAATAACATCGAAAAGATGGCAAAACGAGCAACAAAACGCCGTTCATAACTTGACTTCTACCCACCTTTTAAGTTATAATTAATATTACAACTACAGGATTTTTTATTAATGGAAAAACATACCCCACCAACTTTTGTGGAACGTTACAAGTATCACACAGTTAAACAAATAAACTTAGAAGGCAAAAGACTTTACGAAGCACCTGATGGTAGTAAAACACCAAGCGTCACAACGATCCTAGGTAAAACGAAGGATATGACGCATTTAATCGCATGGAAAAAGCGAGTGGGAGAAAAACAAGCACAGCAAATTACAACCGAGGCCGCAGGTGTTGGAACAGCAATGCACAATAACTTAGAACGTTTTCTTATTGGTGAAGAACGTAAACCAGGCAACAACCTAGTACATGTTCAAGCAAATAAAATGGCTGACGTAATTATTGAATCTGCTCTAGTAGATGTAGATGAAATATGGGGTATTGAACAAGCATTGTATTATCCACAGATGTATTCAGGCACTTGTGATGTTGTAGGACAGTACAAAGGCACTCCTTGTATTATGGACTTTAAGCAAACTAATAAACCTAAGAAAAAAGAATGGGTTGAAGATTACTATTTGCAAATGGCCGCATATGCAATGGCACACAATGCAGTATATGGCACAGATATACGTGAAGGCCATGTGTTTATGTGTAGTAGAGCATTAGAATACCAACAATTTGACCTAGTTGCAGACGAATTTGAACACTGGTCAAATGAATGGTTAAAACGTGTAGAAGACTACTACACCAATCATCACTTCTAATTGGTAAATAGTGTTATAGATTAGGAGAATACAGTGGCAGTTGTACAGATTTCAAAAATACAGCACAGACGTGGTAAGGAAACAATTACAGGTTTACCACAGTTAGCAAGTGCAGAACTTGGTTGGGCAGTAGACACACAAAAATTATATATTGGTAATGGCAGTGTAAGCGAAGGTGCCCCTGCTGTTGGAAATACTGAAATCCTAACTGAAAAAACAAACATATTCCAATTATTAGATCAATACCAATTTCAAGGTAATACAGACGCAACAGTACAAACAGGAGAATTTTCAAATGATCCTGTAAAAAGAAACATACAACAAAGACTAGATGATATTGTTAGTATCAAAAGTTTTGGTGTTGTTGGCGATGGTGTTACAGATGATACAAGTGCTTTACAAAGAGCAGTAGATCAAATATTTTTAAACAGTGGCGACAAGTTTAATGCTAATTCAAGACGTGCATTAAAATTAGAAGCAGGATCTTATAAAGTAACAAACACAATTCATATTCCACCATATGCAAATATCATTGGTGACGGTCCTGATAAAACTATTATTACAATGCATGTTGATCCTAATGAATTATCACAAACAGCAAAACCAGTTTTTCAAACAGTAGGCGGAGATAGTACTCCAGGCAGTTATGTTGAGTTTGCTTCTATGCAAAACTTATCACGCCCACAAAACATTATGATACAAGGTGTAACATTAACAGTAGACAGTGCAGTAACGGCAGATGCTCCGTTGATGTATTTAGATAACACAACAGAAAGTATTATTGACAATGTAAAATTTACTGGAACATGGAATGCATTAGATGGATTAGATGCCGCACAATGTGGAATTGAATTAAGAGGACTTGGTGCATTAACAAGTGAAAATGTTCTTATAAGTAACTGTCAATTTACACAATTAAGTATCGGTGTGTATAGTATTTTTGATACACAAACAATTACAATCAAAGATAGTTTGTTTACATTTGGACATGTAGGTGTAGACTTAGGTAGAACAAGTTCAGGTTCAGGATCACAATCACAAGGTCCAAGACATTACCTAATTACTAATTCAAAGTTTGATAAAATTGATGACTTTGGAATAGCAGTACATGCTCCTAATAACACAACACCATTTGGTCATACTTCTGCAAGTAATATTTTTGTAGATGTAGCAAATAATGGTAACGGACAAAACAGTCCACAAACAAGTGTTATTAAATTTGACAGTGAACTATGTCAAAGTATTGGAGACTTTTTTGAAAGAGATGCATTTGTTAACGAAAATTCATTAAGTGCTGTTCCTTTCAAACCAACAGTTGATGGTTTACATCATACACAGACACGTATGAAGACTGCAACACTTGCAGAAGTAGACGCACCAACACAAATTATAAAACTACCATTTACAAAAGATAAAATTGCATACATAGATTATCTTGTTGTTAAAGACGGAACGTCTAGTGATACAACTAGACAAGGTAGAATAACATTGTCAGTAAGAGATGATAGTAATATTAATTTAACTGACAGTTATAGCCATACAGGAAATAGTGATGGTGCTGTTGAATGGACAGCAAATCTAGATGACATGGATAGTACAGCAGGCAGTGAAACATTGCTTATCAAGTACAGAAATCCAATTGGTAATGGTGCAGGGACATTAAGTTACACAATTAGTTACTTTGCTTAATGTTTTTAGATACAAATACCGACGAACGTATCACACAATGGCGAAACTTTAGGAATACACTCGAAGAGTGTAATGATCCTTATCAAAGAACATTAGACTTTTGGTTACAGGCACCACGCATAGACAAGTACCTTAATCAGTTTAATTCTCAACAGTGGCCAACACCCTGGGAAGTAATTAAAGAAAACCGGTATTGTCCCGTCGCAATACCCCTAATGATAGGATGGACCCTGAAGTTAACTACAAGGTTTACAAAAACGCCTGTTTTGATAAAAATAAGTATAGACCATTCGACAAAAAGATATTATAATCTAGTTAAAGTTAATAACACATTAATTGACTATGAAAATAATTCTGTTTGTATAAGTAGTGAACTACCGGACACAGTGGTTTGCCAGGAAACAATTGAATTGTAGTTAAGATAGTAAATACTGGACTACACACGAATAAAGAATATATAGAAAAGAGGAAACAAATGAACGCATCTAAAGAAGTTTTTATAACAAAGAGAAACGGACAAAAAGAAAAGTTAAATTTAGATAAAATTCATTTTGTTGTAGAAGAAGCATGTAATGATTTAACAGGTGTATCTGCATCGCAGATTGAAATGAATTCTGATTTACAGTTTTACGACGGAATGACTACTGATGAAATCCAAAACATTTTAATACGAAGTGCTAATGATCTTATTTCATTAGAAACACCTAACTATCAATATGCCGCGGCACGTTTGTTGCTATACGGACTACACAAACAAGTATACGGACAATACGATCACCAAACTCTTTCTCAAGTTATAGATGCGAACATTGAGCGTGGAGTATATGATCCTGCTATCAAAGAAAAGTATACTGACACAGAAATTAAAAAATTAAACACTTACATCAAACATGATCGTAATGAAGAATTCACTTATGCAGGTCTTAGACAAGTAGTAGATAAGTATCTCTGTCAAGACAGAAGCAGTGGACAAATTTACGAAACACCACAGTTTATGTATATGATGATTGCGGCAACATTGTTTGCTGAATATCCACAGGAGACACGTTTATCATACGTGAAGAAATATTATGACGCAACATCCTTATTCAAAGTTAACATTCCTACACCGGTCATGGCCGGGGTACGTACTCCAATTAGGCAGTTTGCTAGTTGTGTACTGGTTGATGTTGACGATACTTTGTCTAGTATTTTTAGTAGCAATTCCGCTATTGGTTACTATATCGCTCAGCGAGCAGGCATTGGTATTAATGCGGGTCGTGTACGAGCGATTAACTCAAAAATCAGAGGCGGTGAAGTAGCACACACAGGTGTTGTTCCTTTTCTAAAAGTATACGAAGCAACAGTAAGAAGTTGTACACAGAATGGTGTACGTGGTGGTAGTGCTACTACACACTTCCCACTTTGGCATTATGAAATTGAAGACATCCTTGTACTAAAAAATAATAAAGGTACTGATGATAATAGAGTTCGTAAGTTAGACTATTCAATTCAACTTAACAAATTAATGTATGAAAGATTATTATCCGGCGGAGAGATAACTCTATTCTCGCCACACGATGTGCCAGGTTTATATGAAGCATTCTATTCAGGCGACAATGATAAGTTTAAAGAACTATATGAAATGTATGAACGTAAAACATCTATACGTAAAAAGAAAATAGATGCACATGAATTATTTTCATCAGTACTAAAAGAACGTGCAGAAACAGGACGTATCTATATTATGAATGTAGATCATGCAAACACACATAGTTCATTTAAAGATCCTGTTTACATGAGTAACTTGTGTCAAGAAATTACACTACCAACAAAACCTATTCAACATATTGATGATGACAAAGGTGAAATTGCGTTGTGTATTCTAAGTGCTATTAATGTAGGTGCACTTACACTTAACAAAGAAAATGAAGAACTAGAAGAACTGTGTGATTTGTCTGTTCGAGCATTAGAGGAAATTATTGAGTATCAAGGTTATCCTGTAAAAGCCGCTGAGATCAGCACAAAGGCTCGACGCTCATTAGGTATTGGTTATATCGGCCTAGCACATTACCTAGCAAAACACAAAGTAAACTATGCCGATAAAGAAGCATGGAAACTTGTACATGGACTAACAGAAAGTTTCCAATACTATTTGTTAAAAGCAAGTAACAAATTAGCACAAGAACGCGGTGCATGTGATTATTTTGACCGCACTAAATACTCAGATGGCATACTGCCAATTGATACTTACAAAGAAGATGTTGACGAAATCGTTGGAAAGAAATTAAATCATGATTGGTCTGCTTTACGCAAGAGCATCAAGCAACATGGTCTTAGGCACTCAACACTGTCCGCACAGATGCCTTCGGAGAGCAGTTCCGTTGTGTCGAACGCAACAAACGGAATTGAACCACCTAGAGGTTACTTGTCCGTTAAGAAAAGCAAAAAAGGGCCTCTTAAACAGATTGTTCCGCAGTATAGTCAACTAAAGAATTTTTATACCCTACTCTGGGACATGAAAGGTAACGAAGGTTACATAAATATCGTCGCTGTAATGCAAAAGTTTTTCGACCAAGCCATTAGTGGTAACTGGTCTTATAATCCATTGCAGTATGATAACAACGAAGTACCAATGAGTGTTATGATGAAAGACATGTTAACAACCTACAAGATGGGTTGGAAAACAAGTTACTATCAAAACACTTATGACTTTAAAGGTGCAGAAGATGATGTTGAAACGGTAGAAACAAAGGTTGACACAGAATCAAATGGTGCTATAGTTAATGGTACAAACGGTCATACAAATGGCCAAAGCAACGGTGATACGCAAACAGTTGAACAAGATGATGAACACTGTGATGCGTGTGCGATATAGGACTTTATGACGAGGAAACAGAAGGGTAATAGCAAGAAAATGACAAAAACAGTTTTTAACCGCGAGAAAGTTGACTTCACTAAAGAGTACATGTTCTTTGGTGCTGATCAAAACACACAAAGATATGATGTATTCAAATATCCAGAGTATGATAAACTTAATCAAACTATGCTGGGTTATTTTTGGAGACCAGAAGAAGTTAGTCTACAAAAAGATAGAGGTGACTATCAACAACTTCGTGATGAACAAAAGCATATTTTTACAAGTAATTTAAAATATCAAACTCTATTAGACAGTGTACAAGGTCGCGGTCCTTGTTTGTCATTTTTACCTTACTGTTCTAATCCAGAACTAGAAGGTTGTATTATTGCTTGGGACTTTTTTGAAACCATTCACTCACGTTCATATACACACATTGTAAAAAATGTTTATGCAGATCCAAGTGAAGTGTTTGATACTATTCTTGATGATGAAAAGATTATTGAACGTGCAATTAGTGTAACAAAATACTATGATGAGTTTAATGATATTGCAAACAATTATTTTAACAAAGGTAAAGGTGATATCTATGATGTAAAGAAAGCATTGTACAAAGCAATGATGACTGTAAACATTTTAGAAGGATTGCGTTTTTATGTTTCATTTGCATGTACATTTGCATTTGGCGAACTTAAGATGATGGAAGGATCTGCAAAGATTATTTCACTTATTGCTAGAGATGAAGCAACACACCTTAACCTAAGTACACATATTCTTAAACACTGGGCCAAAGGTGATGATGATCCAGATATGAAAAAGATCGCAGTTGAACTTGAAGATGAAGTTTATGACCTATGGCGTGAATGTGTTGAAGAAGAAAAGCGTTGGGCAGATTATTTGTTTAAAGATGGAAGTATGATTGGTTTGAATGCTAATCTTTTACATGCTTATGTTGAGTTTATTGCAAACAAAAGACTTAAAGCATTAGGTCTTAAAACAATTTATGATCGTCCATTAAATACAAACCCACTACCGTGGACACAACACTGGCTATCAAGTGCAGGACTACAAGTTGCTCCTCAAGAAACTGAAGTAGAAAGTTATATTGTCGGCGGAGTAAAACAAGACATCAGTAAAGATACATTTAAGGACTTTAAACTATGATACAAATCTATGGCAAACCTGCATGTCCATCATGCACAAAGGCAAAACAGTTCTGTGAATCTAGACAATTAAAATATGAATACAAATCTTTAGGCACAGACTACACAAGAGAAGAACTGTTGGAACAATTTCCAACTGCAAGAACCGTACCACAAATTATTATTAACAGTCAGAAGATTGGTGGTTACGAAAACCTAGTAAAATATGTTGAAGACACTGGCTACAACGGAACTGGACACACAATATAATGTTAATCGAAGCACCATATAAAGTTGGAGATGTTGTAACTTTTAAACTTACTTCAGGTGAAGAACTTGTAGGTAAACTTACAGAAGAAAGTGATAACAACGTAAAAATTAAAACTCCACTTACACTTGTAATGGGTGGCAAAGGATTAGGATTACAACAGTATTTGTTTACTGGTGAGCCTGACAAAGCATACACATTCAAAAAAGAAAGTTTAATGGTTATTACTAAAACTGTTAAACAATTTGCAGACCTTTATCAGCAACAAACATCTGGTATTGTAACTGCACCACCAAATCTCCAAGTAAAGTAAAATAAATACTCGTATGCACGAGTTTACATTTCTTATCGATGGTAAACAGGTAACTGTTAATAAATGGGAAGATGTTCCTAGCAAGTTTAATCATGTAATTAAATTTGTTCCACAGATACCTGAACCACCACATACAGAAGAACAACATGCAGAAATAGAACAATGGCCTGCAAGGTTAGAACAACTTATGGAGATTGAACGTAATGCCAGCAATAACTAGAATAGGTGACGCAGATGTTGCACACTGTTCAGGAATGACAAGAGCAGTAGGTAGTGGCAATGTATTTGCTAATGGTATTGGTATTAGTAGACAAAGTGATGTAAACACAACACACTTGTTACCTGGTGTTCCTTGTCCGGCTCATGCGGCTCCAATAGCAGTTGGTTCAACTACAGTATTTGTAAACGGTTTAGGTTGTGGTAGGATAGGCGATGGCATCAGCGGATGCACATCAGTTGCCGCCGGTAGTGCTAATTGTTTTGCAGGAGGTTAAGCCATTCCCCAAGGAATAGGTTTACCTAGATCATCTACTACTAGATCTCTACTTTCCTTATATTGGGCAACCATTATACCTTTGCCTTTGCCATCAGCAATATATTTGCAAGGTACAATTTCTTTTTCCTTATGATATCTTTTCATGTGGTTAGTGATTACACCACGTGCTTTTATTCCAGCCATTATCTTCCCTGTCCTTTGTAAAATTTATGACTACGTTTCTTTGCTTTGTTCATTGAACTAAATTTACAACGTGCCTTTTTACCTGCTTGACTTGTTTTTTTAGGTTGTGATAAATGACCTTCAAATGACTTGTGTATTTTCATATTATCTTCCTAGTTTTTTACTTCTACCCATTGGTAGTTGTTGTGTCATTTCGTATAGTCCACCTTTTTTGGCTTCCCATTCTACTCTAACTGATTTACTTTTTGTGTTACCTTGAAAACTTTTTACTGCTTTCTTGTAACTTGTTGCTTCTTTTGTTTCTACATTTTCTCCATCGTAGAAAGTATATGTTCTCATTTTGGCCATAACTCTCCTATTCTATATCCGTTCTTACAATATGTTTTCGTAAGGCTCTAACTAGTTCCTCGATCTTATCGATAACTGATATTAGGCTTTTATCTGTAATGTATTTTTGGCGTTCACGAAGTTTGTCGTATTCCTTAAGAGGAATGGTTACAGTGCTACCTTCGTTTTCATAAGTTGCGTCAACTGATCTATCATCTGTCATAACTCTCCATTGTTAATATTGAGTATTTTCTTGAGCATTAGTTATTACGTAATAGATACAAACTAATAGGATTTGGAGAAAAAGGTTGACTTTTTGGTTAAAAGATAGTATAACTATATATGTAATGTTGAAGCAATTCAAACACTAGACAGGACCTCGGGGCAGTACCGAGCAGGTCCACCATAAGGACATTGATATGGAAGTCATTTGGCACATTTTACTTACAGTTTGTTTAGGCTCGACCTGCCTAGAACAAGACGTACAATGGTTTGAATCCAAAGTGGAATGTACAGATATGTTGAATGTGTATCAAACAATGCCAGCAGATGGTGATTGGGATACAGTAGAATATATTTGTAAGCCTGTAGGATCAATGTCTTTATGATGGGCCTGAAACAGGATCGACTGATAGATAAGTAGGAGAGTGGAGTTACCGGGATCTAAGCGCCGTTACCGCGAAGAAAACTACAAATGCAGATGAAAATCTAGCACTTGCGGCCTAGTTTAGGCTAACGGGGTTGGCAACTTACCTGGCAACAGAAAAGTTGCGTACTAATAACAGTGCAATAAATAATATAGTACAACAAAGCACTTTATCATAACAAAAAGAACCTGATAGTAAACGGATTTATCCACGCCATAGGCGACTACATTATAAAAAGTACATTTAAAGTAGCAATAGGAGTGTTGGAAACAATGCTCCTATTCTATTATTACGGTAAATACACGTAGGAGAACCATAAAATATGTCAGTAAAAGTAATCGATTCATTCCGTATAATGGCCTTTCAAAAGGCAGGATCTAGTGTAGGACAAGTGGTTGCAGATGCAGACAATGATACACTTACAGTAATTGGTGGTCCTGGTGTTAATTTTACTGTTGATCCAAATTCAGATGCTGTTACATTAAGTCTACAAAGTGCAGAAGATATTGTAGCAAGTGCAATCGGAAGAGTTGAATTACGAGCGGACGATTCCACAGTTCGTATTGTACAGGGTGGAGAAAACTTAGGTATATTAGGTGACGGAGCAGTAATTAGTACTGCCTCAAATGCTGAAGGTGATATAACCATTAGTGCTAACACAGATTTATCACAATACAATAACGCAACATCTGCTTTTATTACTGATGTAAGTGGAGACGATTTAGGTACACTTCAAAATGTTAATATAACAAGTATTACTGACAATGAATTATTACAATATGATACAGGTACAGGTGCATGGATCAACCAAACAATCACTGAAGCAGGATTTGCCGGAGTAGCAACAAGTGGTGCTTACGGAGATCTAACAGGAAGACCTAGCATAACATTTGATGGAGACATGAGTGGTAACACAGGTGGAGCCATTGCCGCAAATGCAAGTACAGTTACACTAACACTTGACACAGTAAACTCAAATGTTGGAACATTTAATACTGTAACAGTAAATGCAAAAGGACTTGTTACAAGTGCAAGTAATACGGCATATGCAACTGTAGCAACATCAGGCAACTACGCAGACTTAATTAATAAACCTAGTCTAGCAGGAACATACAAATGGAACATTGCAGATGATGCTTCTGCAAATTATGAAGTAACAACAGATTCAACAATACAAATTTTAGGTACCAACACTATTTCAACAAGTGTAAACACAGGTACTGGTGCACTTACTATTACAGGACCTGCTAACGTTTCAGACCTTACAAACGACACAGGATTTATTACTGCAAGTTCATCAGACACACTAGTAAACAAATCAGGTAACATTACTCAGTGGACAAATAATGCAGGGTATGTTACACTTGCAGATATTCCAAATAACTTTACATTGAATGTAGGTGCAGATGATTCAACCATGCGTGACATTAATGCAGGTGAAGGTTTTAAAATACTTGGTGGTACAAATATTACAACAGCAAGTGATGCTGAAGGCAATATTACAATTACAGGTCCAACATTAACTACATACCAACAAGCAATAGCAACAGTAGGTAACACAGGTTCAGGTAGTATTGGTGTAGGTGATACATTTACAGTACTAGGAACAACAGGACAAATTAAAGTTGATGCGGCGGCTTTTGCTTTATCAATAAGTTTAGAAAATTTAATTAACACAGATTTAAAAGGTTCAGTATTTGCAGATGATAGTACATTACTCGTTGACGGTGTAAGTGGATCAATACCTTACAGTGTTTTAAGCGGAGCACCTACAACAGTTAGTTCATTCACTAACGATAGCAACTTTGTTTCTAGTGGTGCAAACATTACAGAATTTACAAATAATGCAGGTTACGTAACAGCCGACCAAGTAGGATCAACATATAATTTCCGTATAGGTGCAGATGATAGTACAATGCGTACAATCAATGCAGGTGAAGATGTTAAGGTTCTAGGCGGAACTGCAATTACAACAGCAAGTGATGCTGAAGGCAATATTACAATTACAGGTGTAGCACAAGACTTTGCTTGGGGCAGTGTTACAGGGACACCGACTACACTTACAGGCTATGGTATCACAGACGCTTATACACAAGCACAAGTAGACGCTAAGGTAGCGGCAGTACTTGACAGTGCTCCAGAACAATTAGATACATTAAATGAATTAGCCGCGGCACTTAATGACGATGCTAACTTTGGAACAACAGTAACAAATAGATTTACAAGTATTGAAAACAACTTGTTTAGCATTGGAGCAGATGACTCTACAATGCGTGTTGTTAAACAAAGTGAAAACATTAAAATACTTGGTGGCACAAACTTAACAACTTCAAGTGATGCTGAAGGAAACATAACAGTAAACTTTGTCAATCCTGGATATATTACAGCAGGTTTAGAAACAGGTGACAATGTAAGTGAACTTGCAAACGATGCAGGGTATATTTCACAACTGTTTGTAACAGGCGATGATAGTACAGTTAGAACAGTAGTCAAAGACGAAACAATTAAATTTGCTGGTACAGGTAATATTACAACTACAACTGATGCAGAAGGTAATATTACTATTGATGGTGGAAATGAAACTATTACATTGTTTGGAGATGTAACAGGTACTGGCACAACATCAATAAATGTTTCATTAGCAGACAGTCCTGTTGCTCCAGGAACTTATAATAGAGTAACTGTTGATACAAAAGGTGTTGTTCAAAGTGCTACACTCGTAGATTACATGACTGACGGAGATAACATTAGTAGATTAACTAATGACGCAGGTTACCTTACAAATGAACAAGCAATTAACTTTAATATTGTTGGAGATGATTCAACAGGCTTTAACATGGCCAACCAAGGTACATTCCAATTTATAGGTACTAATGGCGTAACTGTTACTGCCGCTCAAGATCAAACTACTCCAACTGTTACTATTGACGGAACAAGTTTCTTACAAGCAGGCGATAATATTAGTGTGCTTACAAATGACACAGGTTATTACAAAGCAGGTGATTCTATGCTTGGTAACTTTACTGGTAGTGTGTTTAGTGATAACAGTACATTAGTACTAGATGGATTAACAGGACAACTACATGGTACACTTAATGGAACACTTAAAGGTGATGTAAGAGGTAGTGTATTTGCAGATGATTCTACAATGATCATCGATGGTGGTACAGGTAAAGTAGCAACTGCACAACTTGACACATATGCAGAAGGATTACACGATTATACTATTACAGGATCATCAAGTGGAAGTTTAACAACTACTACAGGTTTCCAAAAAATGAGTTATACCAAAATTGGAAATCGTTGTTTCATTAGTGGTAAACTACAAACTTCAAACGGACAAACATTACCAGCAGGTGATATAAGAATCAGTCTACCATTTGCATGTAAAGATTTAACAGATCAAGGTGGACAGACTGGCTTTCCAATTATGCTATACAACGTTTCAGGATTTAGTGGAGGCGTAACTGTACATGCCCAAATTAATGAAGGCAACAGTTTCTTTACTATTGTCACAGTAGACGCTAACGGCACGGACAGTACACAGTCATTTAGTGACATTTCGGACAGCGGAATGGAAATTTTAATAAACGGACACTATCCAGTTTAATAAATACACATACACTAAGGCAACTTAGGCACAAAGGCATATAAAAAAGGAGTAAAGGCATGACTTTCAACAACACACAACCATCTTTGTCCAATCCGGACACATCAACCACAAAAGTGGTAAAATTGGTAAAATCAACAATTGACAAAACCTCTGATACAGTGTATATTAATAAACATACTGGTAAAACTGGTATTATTAATAGAAATGGCTTAAGGAGGCAAACAATGGCAAAGAGTACAGAAGTCCTTGAAAACATCAAGACAATCTGCCGCAATGAGTGGGGCGATGAATCGGTGTATGAAGGACCATCAGGCAAATATAAATGGGAAGTAGGCAGAGATACAGGCAATGGCATAATCAATGGCGTTGTACGTAAATTTGTTGCAGAGGACAAAAACGGCAACGAAATCTATACAGTTGCAGGTAGTTTTAAAATTAACTCCGACGGTGAAGTATCACGTTGGACAGGACTACCAAGACGATTCCAAAAAGAAGCAAGTGAGTTAGTAAAAAGTACAAACGGTCACAACGGAGAGTAAAATGATCTTTCAAAAGGCTTGTACACATATGACAAGAGATGACCGAATGGCACTTTGGATGTCACGATTAGAAAGTTGTGACAACGTTTTACAAAGAGCAGACACTGGCTGGCAGTTAGAGTTTTGGGGACGAGTCAGACGACAATTAGTTCAACAACTTAACCTATTGAGCATAACTCGTGTCCACGAAAAATAGATTCAAAAAGTATCTACCAAAGGTTTACTTTACTATAGCAATTTGTTTTGTTGTAGCAACAGCCTTTGTATACGGAACTTTCAAACCTAACTCATATGTAAAGAATAGGATAATTCATCAAGTAGAAGCAGAAGTAGTAGAAACTGCACATAGTTTTGGTTTACATGAACCTGCGTTTGAATACAACAATGAAGAAACCTTTGTTTACGCTTTGAAGAATTGTATAGATTACATTAACTTCAAAACAGAACCTAGCAAACGTATTCCTAGTGCAATCATAATTGGAATGGCAGGAATTGAATCAGGCTGGGGTACTAGTAGATTTGCAGTAGACGGAAACAATCTATTTGGTATAAGAACTTGGGATCCGAATACACCACAATTGAAACCTTTAGAATTACCTAATGCAAGATTTGGTGTTCGTGTATACAAAACTAAATGTGAAAGTGTACAAAGTATGATTGATACAATCAACAATCATTCTGCATACAAAGAATTTAGAAAAGAAAGACATTTACAGTATACAAACGGAAATTGGAATTACAGAGAATTGCTTGAAAAACTAGACGCTTGGAGTACCAATCCAAAATACGCAGGCATAGTTTTTGATGCAATTATTACTAGACAATTACCATAAATGGAGTTACAATAAACATTATGACTATGCATCTAGCAAGGGGTCTTACTACCCTTAATACAAAAAAACGTAAGGTGAAAAAACTTACTGAAGGACAACGTAACAAGTATGAAATTCAGTGGAGACAACACAATAAAGAAATGCGTAAAAAACATTTGCATGAACATCAGTTTGAAAAACTAGATGATTACATTGCTTATTGTAGAGGTACATATAAACCTAAGAAGAAAACAGAAACAGTTATGAATACACCTTGGCACTATTCTGGGCCTATGCGTAGAGAAACAAAACATATTCCAAGTGCGAATAGTGAACATAGTTTTTCTCCAGCAACTAGAAAAGAACCTATGGTATATTCAGGAGAACGTAAATTGGTTGGTATTGCAATGATGCATAAATCCAATCTTGTCCCTGTGTTTGCGGACGATGACGACAAAACAGGACAAAAACAAGCGACAGAGATCGCACAAATGAGGAGAAACTAATGGCTGATCCAGCACTAAAGACGTCCAAACTTGCATACCAAATTTTGGGCGAAGTAAAAAAGATTTCACCTAAGGCAGGTGATGTAATTGTAATTGAACACAGACTTCCTTTAGCAACAGGCGATAGGATTAAAGTTCAAAAACAATTTCAAAGTTTATTTCCAAACAACGAGGTTGTAGTAATGCAAGCCGGAATGGAAATGAAACTTGTAGGTACTGGCGGAGGAACTGGTTAATCATTTTGGTAAATTTACCTATTGACAAAACCGGTAACGATGTTATTATGTATATATAGGCAATAAGGCTAACAAAGGAGGCTAGGAATGAAAGGCTTATTTAAATTGGCAATAGCAGGTGTTCTTGCAAGTACACTAGGTGCTTGTTCAACAATGACTACTATTGCAGAACGTGACGACTACGCACAACCTAAATGGTATGCGAAGTGTGCCCAAGAAGGAACTGAAGGTTGGTTCTGGTGGGAAAAAGAGTATGCATATGCGTGTGGTGCTGGTGAATCTATCTATCAACAGGCCGCTGAAGAGCAAATGTATGCTATTGCAATGAATAACTTTGCAAAACGTATCAACGGTAATGTAAACTCAGAAACTACTATCGAGTTCAAAAACGACAGTAAGAAAACTAATACATTTATTTCTTACAAAGTTAAAGATACACCTATTACACAACACATTGAAGAAGAAAGAGCAACTTATGTTTATGCAGGTAAACAATATACTTTCGTAAAACTTAGAATGCCAAAAGATGTGTTTGATGCATTGGTGGCAGAATCTAAGTCGCAGAGAACAGACTAATGAAGTACTTGGCAATCGTCTTAGGATTCGTCGTTCTTACAGGTTGCTCAAGTACTCATAAGATGGTAGTTGATCAAACACAGTACTGTCATACATCAAGTACAACAGTACTCAAAAATCAAACTACAAGTTCGAGTGAGACAGTAGTTGAATGTACAGATAAACCAAATCCAAAAGCAGTATGGCAAAAGCACGGCTACGATGAAAGTAAATGTGGCTGGGCAAGACAAAGTTATCCTGTGGGAGGAAAACTAGTTACAAGTTACACAATGGCTTGTCAACTACAAGATGGGAGTTGGACTTATGTACCGAATGTTATTGCTCAGTAGTATTGTTTTACTATTAGGTGCTTGTTCTACACACACTTACAATAGTCCTGTAAGTAGTAATATGAGCGTCAACAGTAACTACAATCACATAGGGAATAGTACAGGCAGTACTATTAAAAGAATTATAGAAAACACAGTATGGCGTATGCCACCAGAGGCGGCAAGTAAACACACACAAACAATTTACTTTGCAATTAATAATTTGACCGATGGTGATACAATGTCTTGGCAAGACGAAAAATCTAACACAGTTGGAAGTGTCAAGATTGTAATGACAAACACATACGGTGGTTCTTATTGTAGACTTGTAAACAGCCAAGTTTGGTATGAAACTAAAACTAGAAATTTGAGCGAGTATGCATGTTCTACAAACGGTGGTAAGTCTTGGTCTTTTAGACCTGCATAAGATAACCACAAGGTTAACTAACACATAATACGGGGTTAAATACTAGACTATGTTATTTGGAATACTTACACTTTTATCTGCCCTAGCAATATCGGCAGTAGCAATTTACTATTCTATAGCAGGATTGGTTGCTATTTTTGCGGCCGCGGCTATACCTATTATTGTTATGGGCACTGCATTAGAAGTTGGTAAACTTGTAACCGCAGTTTGGTTGCACAAGTATTGGAAACAAGCAACATGGTGGCTTAAAACTTATCTAACTACCGCAGTTGTTGTACTCATGTTTATTACAAGCATGGGTATTTTTGGCTTTTTAAGTAAAGCACACATTGAGCAAACAAGTGCTGGCGAAGAAAGTGTTGCACAAGTAGAACGTATAGAAAATGAGATCACACGTTACGAAGATGTAATTACTAGAGCAGAAAACAAAATTAAAAAATTAGAAACAAGCAACACAGGAAGTGATGCTAATATTCAATCGCAAATAGATGCAGAGCAAGAACGTATTGACAAAGCATATGTACGTATCCAACCTGCTATTGATGAACAACAAAAGATTATTGACAGTCAAGCAGACCTATACAAAAGTGAACTTGCTAAAATTGATGAAGAACTAAAAGTATTACAAGGCTATATTGACAGTGGAGATACTAAAAAAGCACAACAGATGATTGGTGCTAGTGCAGATGGAATATTTGGCAAAAAGACTGCTGACAAAATTGGTGACTGGCAAGAAGAGAAACAAGCAGAACGTATTGAACTTATTTCTAAAATAGAACAAGCAAGTAATAATCCACAAGCACAGGCGGCACGTGAAGAAATTAAACGTTTACGTAAAAGTGTAGAGGATCAAATTGCACAGTCAAATGAACTAATAGATAGACTACGTAAACAACTAGGCGATACTAGTAAGATTGCTGATATTGATTCACAAGTTGATGACCAAAATAACAGAATTAAAGATGCAAACAGTCAAATAGATATACTTACGGAAGAAAAGTATGCTATAGAAGGTGAATACCGTAAATTAGAAGCAGAAGTAGGACCTATCAAATACATTGCTGAATTTGTGTATGGCGAAGATGCTACGCAAAATATGTTAGAAGAAGCAGTACGTTGGGTAATTATAATTATTATTTTTGTATTTGATCCACTAGCAGTACTGTTATTGATTGCTTCGCAGTACACATTCCAATGGCGTAAAGAGGGCGGTAGTTTGCCCCCAAAGCCAGAACCGGACACAGAGCCGGATAACACTCCACCTTACACAGAAGAAGAATGGAACGAAGCACATAGAATAAACTATGAGATAGATCGTGCTAATAAAATTAGTCAAAATGTTCCACCAGACTTTGAAGAAGAAAAGGAAAAAACAACTCACGAAATGCTAATGGAAGGTTTTGAAGAAGAACAAAAACAACTTGCATTAGAAGAAGAAGCGGAAGATAAAGATCCAATTCTTTCAAAAAAAAAGACTGACCAGTTTCTCCTATGGGAAGACATAGATCCTGAGCCGCAAGAAACTGTAGAAAAAGAAGAAACTAATCCGCAGAAAATTGTTGATCCAGATCAAGGTGAACTAAACTTTGATGCTGAAGGTAAGTCATATGTAAAGACTGTTAATCCATTTTTCTTTGCTAATGAACCTGTTAAAGATGAAGTTGATGAAACAATTAGTAATATGAAAGCAGAAGGTGAATGGCCAGACAAAGCATCAAAAGAATCAAAAGAAGCAGTAAGTGAACAACTTGAAAAGATTGACGATTTAGATGCATGGAATAATTGGGTAGAAAAAGCAAACGAAGAAGCAGAAAAGAATCCAGAAAGTTTTGAACAAAACTCAGAACAAAATGAAAATAGTGTTTTTAATAAGATAAACAAAGCAAGAATTAACTTTGATCCTAATAAGATTAAAGAACTAGAAATTACAGAAGAACAGTATAGAGATGCAAGTCAAAAGCATATCATATCTCTTATCAAGCGGTTAAAGGACGGACTAATTAAAGTTGACGACTTGACAGAAAATGAAGCAACTAAGATTACCAAACTTTTAGATAAGAATTAAAATATGCCAAATAAAATTAATTTAATAACTCCACCTGATAATTTACATAACAACAACTTTACGTTAAGTGTTGTAAATACCACAGACGAAGAAAAAGAAAAGATTAGTAACTATCTAAGTAAACAACAAGACGACAGAGAAATAAACTTGTTTGCTTATACAAATGAAAGCAATCCTACTTGGTTACTTAATAAAGTAAACGGCAAAATTAACACCTATATTAATCTTGACAATACCATTGATATTAGTGTACAATATATAAGTTACATGTTAAGCCTGAGCAATGTTTATTACTATACAGAAGATCAAAATAAGAAAGATATGTATAGTCTTATAAGTGCAAACAGTGTAACAGGAATCGATAATTTTTTAGATAAGGTATATAATGAGCAATAAGGAAAGAAGTCATCATTGTCATTTTTGTGGCAAGGATAAAAAGGAAGTAGCCAAACTAATAGTTGGTGACGATAGTGCTATTTGTAATGAGTGTATTGAACTTTGTGTCAATATACTTAACAAAGAGAAAATACAAACCCTATCAGAAGAAAGAACAGTAGATACAACTAAACTAAATCCTAAGAGTATTAAACAATACTTAGATGAACATGTAATTGGTCAAGAAGATGCCAAACTAGCAATGAGTGTAGCAGTAGCACAACACTATAAAAAACTTGATAATCCAAATCCAGACTTAAAGTTAGATAAAACTAATGTAATGGTAATGGGTCCAACAGGATCAGGTAAAACTCTTATTGCACAAAGTATTGCTGATTATTTAGATGTACCATTTGCAATCTGTGATGCAACCACACTTACAGAAGCAGGATACGTTGGAGACGATGTAGAAAGTATTATCACAAGATTGGTTACAGAAGCAGACGGTAACATTGATCTAGCACAACGTGGTATTATTTTTGTTGACGAGATTGATAAGATTACAAAGAAATCACAAAACGTTAGTATTACTAGAGATGTAAGTGGCGAAGGTGTACAACAAGGGTTACTTAAAATTATTGAAGGAACTAAAGTAAGAGTAAATGCTTCGCAAAACAAACGTAAACACCCAGGTGCAGAAATGGTAGATGTTGATACAACAAATATTCTATTTGTAGTTGGTGGTGCATTTGTAGGATTGGATAAACTAATATCAGAACGTACAAATCAAAACGGAATGGGTTTTGGTGCTGATATACAAGATCCAAATGCAGAAGCAGACTTATCCAAAATACTTCCTGAAGACTTAATCAAATATGGATTTATTCCTGAATTTATTGGTCGTTTTGGTTTAATTACATACGTAAATCAGTTGACAGAAGAACAACTATGTAGTATTATTAAAGAGCCTAAGAACAGTTTAGTAAAACAATATAAGTATTTGTTTCAACTAGACAAGATAAACTTAGAGTTCACAGAAGAGGCAATCAAAGCGATTGCTAAAAAGGCAACTGAATTAAAAACAGGTGCACGTGGACTTAAAAAGATTATCGAAGAGGCATTGTTACAGTATCAATATGATGCAGAAGATTTAGCAACGGAAGGTTTAGATACTATAACAATACAGAAGGAAACAATAACTAATAACGACACACCGTTGTTGGTATATAGAAACAAAAGGACAAATGGGCAAAAAGATTAGGACAAGGACAATGGCACAAATGAGAGATCCGAATGAAGCCGGACTCAGTGTAGTAGTGCGAGGTGATAGTCCACAAGAATTTCTGAAAGCAATGCGTAAGTTCAAACGCAAGGTTGCAGAAAGTGGAATCATCAACGATTATAGAGATCGTCAGTACTATGAAAAGCCAAGCGATAAAAAACGCAAGGCCAAGAAACAGGCAATTCGTAGACAAAAACGTGCTAATGAAGAGAACAAGAACAACTATTAACAGGCAACAAGGCAATTTAGATGACAACACATGCAATGATAGATCTAGAAACTCTAGGCACTAAACCAGATTGCGTTATACTTACACTAGGTGCAATCAAGTTTAATCCTTTCACAAACGAAGAACCGCACAGTGGTATCTACCAAAAAATAAACATAGACGAACAAGATCAATTAGGTCGTACACAAGACGACAGTACAATTGAATGGTGGGGTAAACAAAGTAAAAGTGTGCAAGAAGAAGCATTTACTGAAAGCGGCCGTATTAGTTTAGATACTATGACTAAAGAAATAAACAAGTTTCTTGTTGGTGTTGATGTTCTTTGGGCACAAGGTCCTGCTTTTGATATTGTTATTTTAGAAGATTTATACAGGCAATTAGGATTACCTATACCATGGAACTTTTGGCAGATAAGAGATAGTAGAACATTGTTCAGTTTACTACCTAAAGATCCACGCAAAGCAATTCAACAAGAAGCACACAATGCCCTGGCTGATTGTTACTATCAAGCATTATCGGTACAGACTGCATACAAGGAGTTAAAGTTAAATGCGAATTGAAGAAGATATTAAGTTAGATTATAAAGACGTATTATTTAAACCAAAGCGTTCTAAGTTAGAAAGTAGACGTGATGTAGACTTGACTCGTACGTTCAAGTTTCATAATAGCGGAAACGAATGGACTGGCGTACCTATCATGTCAAGTAACATGGACGGTGTTGGTACATTTGAAATGGCAAAGGTACTACAAGAACACAAGATGATTACTGTTATGCGAAAGCACTATTCAGTAGATGACTGGAAAGAACAGAGTCAAGGTGTTAAGATGAAGTACCTAAGTGTTTGCACAGGTACAGGAGTTATATGGGATCCAGATGCTAAAGACTTTGCAACTATGAAGGCAGTATTAGCAATGTATCCTGATATTAAATTTATTACTGTTGATGTTGCAAACGCCTATCATGAAAATTATGCAGACTTTATTGCACGGTTACGTGATCAATACCCAGACAAAACTATTATTGCTGGTAATGTTATATCAGCAGAGATGACAGAAGAACTTATTATCAAAGGTGCTGACATTGTTAAGTGTGGTATTGGTCCTGGATCAGTATGTACAACACGACTAATGACAGGTGTTGGTGTTCCGCAACTATCAGGCATTATTGAATGTGCTGATGCGGCCAACGGTATTGGTGGACACATTATTGCTGATGGCGGCTGTGTATATCCAGGAGATGTAAGTAAAGCCTTTGGTGCAGGTGCTCACTTTGTTATGCTAGGCGGTATGTTGGCAGGACACAAAGAAGGTGGCGGCAACATTATTACAAAACATACTGCAACAGGTGGTGCTCACAAGTTAGACAACGGAACTTATGTTCCACACTTTGCTGAACAGAGTTTTGTTGAGTTTTATGGAATGAGTTCAGATGCGGCTATGGCAACACATGGTACACGTAAAGATGGATACAGGGGTGCTGAAGGCAAACTTGTTTCTATTCCTTACAAAGGAGAAGTAGAAGGTACATTAACAGAAATACTTGGTGGCCTAAGATCTACTTGCACATATATTGGTGCAAAACGCATTAAGGATATGCCAAAGTGTACAACATTTGTAAGATGTACACAACAAGTTAACCAAGTATTCAATCAATATAACAATTAGAAAGAAGACACACATATGATCAAAGGTTTTAAAATACCTCACACAACCTTCAAAGTAAGACAAGGTGATTCTGTCCTAGATGACGGATGTAGTTTTGATGAAGGTATGTGGACAACAATGACAACAGATGACTACTTCAAAGGTAGACGTGTTGTATTGTTTAGTTTACCAGGTGCATTTACACCTACATGCACATCAACACAATTACCATCGTTTGAAGAAAACTATAATACTATTAAATCATTAGGTATTGATGAAGTATATTGTTGTTCAGTTAATGACACATTTGTAATGAATGCATGGGCTGAAATACTCAAAGTTAATAATGTAAAAGTTATTCCAGATGGTAGTGGAAACTTTACACGTTACATGGGTATGCTTATTGGTAAGAACCATAGAGGCTTTGGTAATAGAAGTTGGCGTTACATGGCTGTAATCAACGATGGTGTTGTTGAGAAGTGGTGGCAAGAACCTGGTATTAATAATAACGGTGAAGATGATGATCCGTATATTGAAACTACACCAGAAAACATGATGTCTTACCTTACACAAAAATAAAACAAAACATTTAAAGGGCAGTCAGTTAACTGGCTATCCTTATGTCAATTACATAATTACTAATATAAAAGAGTTAATAATAGTATGGATTTAAGTTTAATATACAACGGTCAAGTTTATCTTTTCCTAATTGTATTTGTAATGATGATTGCAGGTATGGTAAAAGAACACGGATTGTTCAAAGACATGTTTTGTTTCTTTGAACAAAATCTAAAAAGTAAAAAGGCTGTAGTTGCTATTGTAAGTGCATTAACAGGACTACTACCTATCAAAGGTAGAGTTACTGTAAGTGCAGGTATGTTAGACACACTTGCACCAGACAAAGGTTGTTGTGGTAGAGAAAAGTTTGGTCCTATCGACTATGTTAGCACACACCACTACTACTTTTGGTCACCGTTAGAGAAAACAGTTATACTTCCTATGGCGGCATTTGGTTTAACTTACGGAGCATTTATGAGCATGATGTGGCCGTTACTTGTGGTAAGTATTGCATTTATTATTGCATACTTGGTTTGGGGAGTAAAAGAATCAGATATAGAACTAGGCGACTGTGAAACTGAAATTAAAGTAAGTCGTATCACAAGATATGTATTTCCATATATTGCAGGTGTAGGTGCTATTATAGCAGGAGTTAATTTTCTTTGGGCGTTTGGTACTCTTACATTATACTATATGTTCTGCACCAAAACATTTGATATTAAGAAACTACTAGGTTATGTAGATTGGAAACTAATTGGTTGGGTAGCCGTTATTATTATTGCCGCAAACTTTGCTAGAGAAAACACAGAAGCAATTAAAGCATATTTAGAAAGTAGTGGACTAGACATTAATACTGTATCAGGATTTACATTATTAAGTCTTGCAAGTTTTGCCGGAGCCTTTGCACTTGGCTCTAGTTCAAGATTTGGTGCATTAACAGTTATTATGGCAAGTATATACGGATTAGAATACTTACCTTGGTTCTTTGCAGTAGACTTTGTAGGTTACCTAATTAGTCCTATGCACAAGTGTGTAGCAATTGGTATGCTATACTTTGGTACTAAATTACGTTATTACGCTACTATATTAGGAATATGGGGCGGACTAGTGATTGCGACAGCAGGACTTACTTTACTATAAATTATGATTAGAATTCTTTTACTTACAATTAGTGTGACATTACTTTCTTCAGAGTTATTTGCTAAAGACTTTGATACTAATCAAGTTAGTGTTATAATTAAAAATAAAGATTACGGAATTGAACTTCGACAGCACACAAACAGTGAAAGACATCACATTCAATTAGAACGATATATCAATAAATGGAAATTTGCATATCGTTATGATAAAAATAACAACAAGATTGAACATCGACCACGAATAGATTATAAGTTATACGATAACGGGTCTTTCTTTATCAAAACAAGAATAGAATATAGATACTACGAAGGTCCTAGAAATGACTATTGGCGTGTAAGGTCAGCATTAGGTTTTAGAGTAAACAAAGCATATGTAGAACTTACTCCAATGTTAAGATTAGGTAGTGGATATAGCAACGATTTATCAGTTGATGAATATCAAACTAAGATTGGTTTCAAACATAAAATTAATGAACAAACAACTCTAAATATGTTTGTACAAGCAGACTTAGATAAAAACTTTGATAAAACAGAAATGTTTTTTGGAACTAGTTTAGGATTTAAATTTTAAAGTTTGACAGTATCTTGTTTATAACGTCCGGCCAATATCCAGTTTACACTGATACGGCTGGGCGTTGTAGATTTGATTGGGTGATGATTTAATCTAGCATCAAAAAATACCGCAGTGTTTTCTTTGTGGTAATATTCTTTTCCATCAATAACAGTTCCACCATCTGCATCATTTAGATAATACAACAAACTCCAACGATTTTCGTTTTCGTTGTCTATGTGTGGACTTGTTACTTGTCCTGGTGCATACATGTTTGCTCTGCATCGCATAAGATGATCTATTTGTAACCAACTGCGATTATGCCATGCAAAACTATCAAACGCATGAGTAAGACTAGGTGCTAAATGCCACTTGTCATCGCCGGTAGGTTTATCGTAAAACTGTGTAGCGAAACAAGTAGCATAAGGATCAGGGTCATCTATAACTGCAATACCTGGATAGTGCCAAGGAAAACCTTGATACTCTATTTCTTTTTTAATTCTAATATGTAACCATTCTTCTGGTAAAAACGGATCTAATACTACTGGTTTTTTAGTTAATGTTACGTCCAAGTTACTGTCCTTTATCTGTTTATGTGATGTGAATCATCATAGTGTTTGACATGTTCGTTGTCTTCAAACCTATCAAACCAAAAACTAAATCCCATAGCAACAAAGCCTATGCTCAACAAAACCCAAAAGAAAGGTTCTGTTGTAAGCAATAGCCATAGGACTTGTAGACCATCCATTTCTGTATAGTCTATTTGAGCCATGCAACTTTTTCTCCTGCATCGACTCTACGTTGATGTTCTTCAACTGAACCTGGATATCTCCATGCCCATATTGCTACACCTAACATAAATGCTCCACTCCATGCAACTGCTTTTATATTGCCTGTTGCATAAAAAGTAAATGCAAGTGTTGAAGCCATTACTGCAACCATTAGGTATTTTCCTTTTGTAGGAAATACTCTTTTCTTATTCCAATTGGTTAAGAATTTACCAAACCATGGATGATTGTATAACCATGCTTCCATTTTTGGAGAACTCTTTGCAAATGCCCATGCCGCTATGACTAGGAAAATTGAAAATGGTATTCCAGGTGTTACTACACCAATGTATGCTAAACCTACACAGAGAAATCCTATTCCCATGTAGATGTATCTTTTTATTGTATTCATAATATTTTGTGCCTTTCTAACACTATAAGTAATTTATCCACAAGATCGTCCATCATTGCTGATGAATGATTTGGTCCTGGACAAAATCTTAAACGCTCAGTACCTTTTTCTACAGTAGGATAATTGATTGGTTGTACATAGATTCCGTCTTTGTATAACAAATCATCTGATATTTGTTTGCACTTAACAGGATCTTTTATCATTACAGGAACAATATGACTATTGTTTTCTAAAATTGGAATATTGTTTTCTGTAAATTTTCTTTTTAGTTCTTCTGATTTTACTTGTAACATCATGCGTAATTCTGAATGTTCTTTAACATACTTTACACTTGCTAATGCTCCTGCACATAAAACAGGAGATAATGATGTTGTAAAAATAAATGCAGGTGCATAACTGCGAATTGCATCTATAAAAGTTTTACTAGCGGCAATATATCCGCCTTGTACTCCGTATGCTTTAGCAAGGGTGCCGTTGATTATATCAGGCTTAACACCTCTGTCTTCGCATACGCCTCCGCCATTTGGACCATACAATCCTACTGCATGAACTTCGTCAATATAACTCATAGCATCATATTTCTTACACAACTTTACAATGTCTTTTACAGGTGCTATATCGCCATCCATACTGTATACAGATTCAAACACAACCATTTTAGGGCCTTTGATCTGTTTAAGTGTTAATTCTAATTCTTCTAAGTCGTTGTGTTTCCAAATTACTTTGTTAGCACGACTATGCCTTATTCCTTGTATAAGTGAACTGTGATTGTTACTGTCACTTATATAAGTTATATCTGGTATAATTTTCGCAACTGTTTCTAATGTAGTTTCATTTGCATTAAAGGCACTTGTAAAAAGAAGTGCAGATTCTTTTTCATGTAAACGTGCTAGTTCTAATTCAAGTGCTACATGGTAGTGTGTAGTACCTGATATGTTTCTTGTTCCTCCGCTTCCAGCACCTGCTGTTTCTAGTGCTGTTCGCATACTATCAAGCACAAACTGATGTTGACCCATACCTAAGTAATCATTGGAGCACCAGTTTACAATTTTTTTGATAGCATATTTTGAATACCAAATTGCTTGTGGGAATTCACCACACTCTCGCAAGATGTCATTGAACACACGATATCTGCCTTCATCTTTAAGATCTTGTATCGCTTTCTCAAATTTATCAGTGTGTTGCATTTAGTTCTGCTTCTAAGTCAGTTTGATGTTGTAGTAGTTTTTCAATATTATCTAATGTTTCCTGCCTAACAGGACTTTTCATAGGTAACTTTCTAAACTTGATCTTAAGTGTTTTTATTTCGTTCTTAAGTTTTTGAATTTCAAGTCTGATATTTGAATCATCATTTACTGGAATAGATAGTGTTGCTGGCTTTTCGTCTAAAGTCAGGTTCAACTTTTCCATTATCAAATCAACTTTCTTTTCTAACAGATTTAGTCTTTTATCATTAATCATTTTATATCCTATTAAGTACGTATATTATTTATCTTATATCCTTTGGATAAAAATATTTCCAAATTGACTTGACTTTTTATTATTAATGCTTATATAATATATGTAACAGGTAAAACTGTTATAAATAAAGTTGTAGAAGGCCATAATGGGTTCTACAATTATTGGGTTAAAATAACCAAGGTAAAAACCTTGCTAAACATAGGAGGAAACTAAAATGACTAATACATTTGATCTAACCCCATTTCATCGTGCAACAGTAGGATTTGATTCATTATTTGATGAATTAGAAAACCGCTTCTTTACTGGAAACGCAGTAAACGGCACATCATATCCACCATACAACATCATCAAAGAAGATGAAAGCAAATATGCTATTGAACTGGCACTTGCTGGATTTGACCGTAAAGATGTTGACATTGAGATTGACCAAGGTGATCTTGTTATTTCTGGTAACACAGAAGGCAAAGACGCAGGCGACACTCGTAATTACATGCACAAAGGCATTGCCGGAAGAGCATTTAAAAGAGTGTTCAAATTGGCTGATCACGTGGAAGTAAAAGGTGCTGAAATGAAGAACGGCATTCTTACTGTATCTTTAGAAAAAGAAATCCCAGAGGCACTTAAACCTCGTAAGATTGAAGTTCTAGAAGCGAAGTAACACGTAGCAAAATGGGAGGGTGTTTTGGCACTCTCCCTACTTGCAAATAATCATTTTCTAGTGTATATTATACTATAAATATTATAAAGGGTTAAAGAAATATGACAACTCAAACAGAAACAGTAACTAAAATAAAGCAGACATCTGCTGTTAAAGAGCCAGGCATGTACAAAGTAACATTCTTTAATGACAATGTTACACCTATGGATTTTGTTGTACAAGTGCTTAAGGAGATCTTTAAACACAATGCAGATAGAGCAAATGCAATTATGCAACAAATACATCAAAATGGTCAAGGTGTAGCAGGTATCTACACATTTGAAATTGCAGAACAAAAGGGTGTTGAAACAAGTGTACTTGCTAGGGAAAACGGATACCCACTTCAGGTCAAAGTAGACCTTGCATAATGGATGCCTATCAATTTGCAAATATAGGATATGTAATAACAGACGTTGACGACAACGTACTGACACTTCTTAAAGATAAAGCAAACACACTCAAACAAAATTTTTCGCAAGGCACAGATTATAACAACAATCTGGCCGGGAATATCAAAAAAGAATTTGATCTATCAGATATAAAAAAGCAGTGTGAACCTTTTATTCTAAATGCTTGTAGATTTTACAAAGAAAATTATCCTGCTTACAAACCACAAATAGTAAGACAGTCACCTATAGTACTCAAAGACTTTTGGATTAACTTTCAAAGCAAACATGAATTTAATCCTGTACACAATCATACAGGACTTTTTAGTTTTGTTATATGGTTAGACATACCGTATGATATAAATGACGAATTAACTAATGGTCCAGGAAATAAAAGCAATAACAATCTTGCAGGACATTTTGAATTTGCTTTTAGAAACACATTAGGTGAACACACTACTTTGCCTATTCCTGCAGATAAAAATTACAATGGAAAGATATGTATCTTTCCTAGTGCTATGCCACACACTGTATATCCGTTTTATACAAGCGATGATTATAGAATCACTGTTAGTGGCAATATAAACTTTTCTGATTAAATATCAGTATGGCAACGCTTAAAGAATTAACATGGGAATTTCATAAATCTGCTGAACGTAGCGACTTTGCTCGTAAACTTCTCAAAGGGCAACTTACAGAAAAACAATATGCAGAATATCTTTTTAATCAACATTATGTTTACAATGAATTAGAAAACTGGGCAAGGTATGCCGGTATACTCAAAGGAATAGAAGATATTTGTAGAACAGAAGCACTTAACAAAGATATGAACGAGTTAGGTGTAGATGGATTTACTGTTAAGGACAGTGCAAAAAAATACGCAGAACATTTGTATAAACTTGCAGACTTTAGTCCTGAGCAATTACTTGCACACATTTATGTTAGACACTTTGGCGATTTACATGGCGGACAAATGATCCGTAAACGTGTTCCAGGCAGTGGAGCATACTATGAATTTCACGGTAAAGAAAAAGAACTTATTGCAGAAGTACGTAGCAGATTAGAAGGCAAAGAAGAATTATTTGTTGATGAAGCAATTGAATGTTTTAAATTTGCAACTGAACTTTTTAAGGAGTTAAGCAGTGAGTGAACTTTGGGATAAACTTAATGATTGCAAGTTCAACATTATTGAAATGTTTGACGAGTATGGAAAAGAATATTCAGAAGAAGGTTTAGACTATTTTAATCAACCTGACAATGGTTGGATTAATCGTGTATGGCAAAATGATAATATACGTAGAGCCCATATTGATGTTGTAGATGCTACCACAACAAAAGGCTTATGGATGATGCATGTTTGTATTTTTCCACAATTACATAACAATGGACCTATATATGGCTTTGACGTTATTGCAGGAAAAAATAAAATGACAGGCGCATTCCATGACTTTAGTCCACTAGGTGGACCTAACGGACAAGGTGTTAATCATAACATGGTAGAATGGTTTGAAGATACTGTATCAGAATATGTTCCTAGCAAAAAGCGTGAACTACCAGAATGGGCAACCAACATTTTTTCAGGTTCAATGGTAGCCGCAGGTAATGTTAGAGATATGGACGAAGCAGACACTATTATAGACCTTGCACAAAATAATTTAAAAGTATACCTTGAATCAATTGGCGATCATAATAATACAGGCGAGCCAGACGCAGTTCTCGAAGGACAAAACTGGTACTGTCATAATCAGCAACAAAACCCACATACACCACGTGTAATGATGTCATTAGGACTTAATGAAGCAGATGTTGAGAAGTTTTGCACTGATATGCTATTCCCTAAAAAGGTATAAATATTGCTATGAGAGCATTAGAGTTTTTAAGAGAATACAAAGATCCAGAGGACGCAAAACGTGAAATACTTAAACGTGTTAGCGACATGGACATTAATGATGAAGACACACAAGCACTTCTAGATAGAGTGTATTCTATTGTGGCAGGTTCAGGCGTTGTTGATAGATTTAAACCTATTATTGATGATAACCTTAACAAAGAATACAAAGAAGAAACTATTCAAGTAATTAGTAAACAAATTGTATCAAGCACTAGATTAAATCTTGCACAAAAGAATAAGTTTATTGATAATTTGAAAGCAAACAAATGTGTTGATCACTCTATGTTTTTAAAGAGCGGTCATTACAGTGTTAGTGATTTGTTTTATGGTAGTAATGAAAACTATCAAATGTTTTTAGAATTTTTAGACTTTGGTGCAGGTAAAGCCAGAGCAGGTAAAGGTGAACATGCTTTTGCAATCCTAAGTAAAAATATTACACAGTTAGGCAAAGGTGATCTAAATGTTAATGATGTTCCTGTAGAACTTAAAATTGCTTCAACAAAAGGTAGTGGACGTTTAGGTGAAGGTGGTGTTAGTCCTGAAGTTGCAAAAACACTTATTGCAGGTTTTGAAGATCTAACAGATGCATTGAACAACTATGCAACAGGTGGACATCAAGGTGATGATGAATTTATTAAAAGCCGTGGTAAGCCAGACAAACCACAAAAGAGTGTTAACCTAGTTGACTTTGTTAGAATTTGTAATTCAGTCAAACTTGCACAGGACAGAAGAGAAGCAATTGGTAAAGCAGTATTCAATAATGTATTTGGATCATTAGGTGCTAATGTAACTGAAGTTTTTAAAACACCAGGCGCGGCTCCTAAAGCAGTACTAGACAAATACATTGAAACAAACTTTGATTGGTATAAACAAAATCCAGACATGGGCGGCGAATGGCAGTTCTTAACTAGTATCGGTTTAGGTGCTGGTGGTATGGTAACTGCAACAAGTGGTGCAGATCTAGCAAAATTAAATGCTGGCGGTGCATTGGCTTCTAGCATTCCTGCAATTATACCAACACAAGATCCAGAAGTATTCTATCAGGTTAATCCAGTCAAAAAATAGGTTGACTTTACAATCAAAAATAAGTATAGTATAAGTAATTGCTGATGTAGCACAATTGGTAGTGCAACTGATTTGTAATCAGTAGGTTGGGAGTTCGAGTCTCTCCATCAGCACCATAAACAAGGAAGGAGTTTTATGTTGAAGGACACATTAATAGCGGCGGCAAAGAAACACGCTGAAGCAGAGATTGACTTGCACAAAGCAAACATCGAAGTCTATATGCAACAGGTTGTTGGCATAGGAGAGCATAGTGATATTATTGAAACAATCCAAAAAGAATTAGATAAAATGGCTACTGCACACGACAGACTCGAGATGCTTAACAAATATTTCTAATGCTCAATTCACCTATTCTATTTCAAACGTACTTAAAAGTCTTTACACCAGAAGAATGTAAAGAGATTGAAGAGGTGGCCAAAAAGGGTCATAACCAAAGAGGTATGACTGGATTTCAAACTAAAGACCCTGCTCATGAAGAAACTTTCAGTGGAATACCAAATGCGGATATACGCAGAAGCGATCTTTGGTTCTTCCAAGAACCGTGGGTATACGAAAGATTACAACAAGTCTTTGTAACTGCCAATCAAGAATGTCAATGGGATTTACACATTGATCAATTTGAAGATTGTCAATACACAGTATATCACGGGCATGAGCAGGGACACTACGATTGGCACTATGATGCTCACCCATGGCCTTATGGTGACGATACTGCCTACCCAGGCAAATTACGAAAGTTGAGTGCAACTGTACTGATGAACGATACAACGGAATATACAGGCGGAGGATTTGAATTAGACGGTGGCATGGAACACAATGAACGTAAAACAGAAATTGTAAAACTAGGCGGAATTGGAGATATGGTTATCTTTAGTTCAACTATTCCACACAGAGTTTTACCAGTTACAGAAGGTACAAGAAAAAGCATGGTAGTTTGGGCATTAGGACCAAAGTACAAATAAATACAACCATGCGTTACATTTTTATAATAGTCCTTGCAACAATGCTGATGTCTTGTTCATTCAAAATGGACAACTGTAATGCAAATCCAACAGTAGCACAAAACAAAAATCCAAAAACATCCGAAGATAAACAAGAAACAAGTTTATTGGAAGAAATTGAACGTCATGTTCAGCCTGGTGCTGAAGTTACTTGCACATATTAAATTGGACGATTATTCCGGTTGACAAATTAGGTTTTACCATATATAGTTAAGTTATATATGAAAAGCAATCTGCTCGTAGTTCAGTTGGATAGAACATTGGTTTGCGGAACCAAAGGTCGGAGGTTCGAATCCTCCCGAGCAGGCCAAAATAATAACAACAGAGAGGCATAAAATGAAGGCAAGAACAGTAGGTACAATAGTAGCAGTAATCACAGTGGCATTCATTTTGTTAGTATCTAATGCTAGTGCTAATGAAACAAATGAAAATCCAATTA
>CAACVD010000014.1_pt1 | contig 66571 bp, 90 predicted proteins | sample 2381771 | NCBI WGS metagenome assembly CAACVD01 (sample SAMEA5211965, study PRJEB30684) | marine metagenome | biome: Marine; feature: Epipelagic; material: Water | collected 2015-10-15 | depth 15 m
TGTTCAGCAACTGAACCAGGGAATCTCCATGCCCATATGGCTACCAATGCCATAAAGCCTCCACTCCACATTACTGCTTTAATATTCTCAGTTGTGAACCAAAGAAAGATGAGTGACGAAGCCATCACTGCAATCATTAGGTATTTTCCTTTAGTAGGAAATACTTTCTTTTGTACCCAATTGGTTAAGAATGGGCCAAAGTATTTGTGATTGTATAACCAATCGTGCATTCTCTTAGAACTCTTTGCAAAACAATATGCCGCAAAAACTAAGAAGATAGAAAAAGGAATTCCCGGAACAACAACACCAACGTATGCCATACCCAAGGACACAAAGCCTAATCCCATCCATATATATTTTTTTATTTTATTCATTTTATCTCATTCCATTTTAAAACTAGTTTTAACTTATCAACCAAATCGTCCATCATAGCATCTGAATGATTTGGTGTTGGAGTAAAACGTAGTCTTTCTGTACCTACTGCAACAGTAGGATAGTTAATAGGTTGTACATATATGCCATGTTTGTACAACAGGTCATCGGAGATATTTTTACATTTTTTGGCATCTCCAATTATTAAAGGAACAATATGAGTAGGGTTATCCATTAATGGAAATCCTGCATCTTTAAATTTAGACTTAAGAGTATTTGCTCTTTCCATAATGGAATCTCTCAAATCTGGATGTTCCTTGACATATCTTACACTAGCCAAAGCACCAGCACATAATACTGGACTCAAACTAGTTGTAAAAATAAAAGCAGGTGCTAGTGACCTAATACCGTCTATAAAAGGCGTCTTAGACGCAATATAACCGCCCTGTACGCCGAATGCTTTCGCTAGGGTGCCGTTTACTATGTCTATGTCCTCAACCCCCTTTAAATCGCAAATTCCACCGCCTTTTTCACCATACAAGCCTACCGCATGGACTTCATCCAAAAAGGTTAATGCTTTGTATTTTTTGGCTAATTTTACAATTTCTTTTATTGGACTGATATCTCCGTCCATTGAATATACACTTTCAAAAACAATCATTTTGGGTCCTTTGATTGTCTTTAGATGCTTTTCAAGATCTTTTAAATCATTGTGTTTCCAAATTACTTTGTTTGCTTTTGAATGTCTTATGCCCTGTATGATCGAACTATGATTTTCACTATCACTAATATAAGTTATATCTGGAATGAATCGTGGAATAGTTTCTAATGTAGTTTCGTTGGCATTAAAGGCACTAGTGAATAGTAGTGCCGATTCTTTGTTATGTAATTTTGCTAATTCATGTTCAAGTGCTACATGATAATGAGTAGTACCAGATATATTTCTAGTTCCACCCGAACCTGCTCCTGATTGTTCTAGTGCAGTTTTCATTGCATCTATAACAAACTGATGCTGTCCCATACCTAAGTAATCGTTAGAACACCAATTTACAATTTTTTTGATTGCGTACTTTGAATACCATATTGCATTTGGAAATTCGCCGCACTCTCGCAAAATATCGTTGAATACTCTATATTTGCCGTCGGCTTTAAGGCCATTTAACACCTCTTCAAATTTATCTAAATGTTCCATTATTATTCCAAATTATATACGCACATAATATTTAGTGATAATTTGGCAAAAAAATTACTATCTGACTCTTGTAATTTTAAAAAAAAGTATTATATTATTAGTATGCAACAATTAAGTTGTATAAATACAAGTGTAAGATGCTTGATAGGTCTTACATTAATAACTTGCTTAATAAGGAGGACAAGAAAATGACAAACAAATCCCTATCAATTTTTAATCAACTTAGACCTGTAACAGTAGGATTCGACCCTATCTTTGATAGATTCGAAAGAATGTTTGAAGATGATTTCTTCAACGCACCTACTTTTAACAGTAACTATCCACCATACAATATTGTAAAGACAGGTGACTATACCTACAATATTGAATTGGCACTTGCTGGTTTTGGCAAAAAGGATATTGATGTAACATACGAAAATAGTATGGTAACAGTCAAATCAATCCAAGAAGCCAAATCAGAGGACAAAGAAACTGACGGTGTATTACACAGAGGTATTTCTAAAAGACAATTTACAAAGTCTTTTTCAATTGCTGATGATGTAGAAGTTAAAGGTGCTGAGTTGAAAGATGGATTGCTTTCGATCTCTCTGGAAAGAATTATTCCAGAAAGTAAAAAGGCAAGATCTATCGAAGTAAAGTAAGCAAAAAGATTGTTGGGGGAAATTGGACGTTTCCCCCACAATTAACTGTTGCTTTATTTTAACTTATATGCTATATTAAATATACTAATAGGAAGGTACAATATGACAAATCCATCAACTGCAACTGTAGAAAAAGAAGCAGTAATAGACAGTATTAAAGAACCAGGTCTTTACAAGGTAGTATTTTGTAATGATAACTTAACTCCAATGGATTTTGTTGTCCAAGTTCTTCAAGATGTGTTTAGACACAGCAAAACAAAAGCAGAAGCAATTATGCTAGAAATACACAACAAGGGCGAAGGAGTCGCTGGTATATTTGTGTATGAGATAGCGGAACAGAAGGGTGTAGAAACTACTGTGGCCGCTCGTGAACAAGGTTATCCGCTCGCAATTAAAGTCGAACCTGTCTAAGTCTTTTAAATAGTAGTATGACTACTTTGAAAGAACTTACATGGGAACATCATAAAAACGCAGAACGTCAGGATTTTGTTAAAGTCCTAATGGGAGGATCCATAGATCCTAAACTGTATGCTACATTTTTATTCAATCAACACCCGTGTTACAATTTATTAGAAACTATGGCTATGGGCCATGGATTGCTCAACGACATTCAAGAAATAAGAAGAGCACCACAAATTCACACAGATTTTTTAGAATTATGGAAGGACGAAAAAGAACTTCCAAAATTGCTTGATAGCACTAACAAATACATATATCATTTAAGAACTATTATGGATGATCCACACAAATTGATGGCACATATCTACGTCAGACACATGGGTGATCTAAGCGGTGGACAAATGATTAAAAAGAAAGTTCCAGGCAAAGGAACTATGTATGACTTTGAAGGTGACATACCTGCTATCAAAGATAAGATTAGAACTAAAATAGACAACACCATGGCGGAAGAAGCAAAACTTGTTTTTGATTTTGCCACTAATACATTTAAAGAATTAATGGAGATATAATGAGTATTATTTGGGACAAACTGATTTCATGCAAAGATGAAATAATTGATATATTCGATGAGCACTGTGGAGAGATAGAAGAGCCTGGCATGAGCCAGTTTAATCAACCAGACAATGGTTGGATCAATAGAGTATGGGCAAACGCAGATGTGCGTAGGGCACACATTGATGTTGTTGATGTTAGAGAAACAAAAGGTCTTTGGATGATGCACGTCTGTTGTTTTCCTGTTCTTACAAACGATGCACCAATATATGGCTTTGATGTTATTGCAGGCAAAAATAAAATGACAGGTGCTTTTCATGATTTCTCACCAAGTGCTGGCGGAGAAGATCATCCTATGGTAGAATGGTATGTAGATGCAGTTAAAGATTTTATTCCAACCAAACAACGTAAATTACCCGAGTGGGCAACAAACATTTTCACAGAAAGCATGATTGCCGCAGGTAACGTAAGCACAGACGAAGAAGCAACTGCTATTGTGGATCTTGCACTTAACAATCTACGTGTATGGTTTGAAAGTGTAGGTGAATACACAGGCAACAGCACAGTTGATTTTACAGCAGGATGCCAGAACTGGTACTGCCATAATCAGCAACAGAATCCACATACACCACGTGTAATGAAATCTCTAGGTTTAAAAGAAGCAGATGTAGACCTATTCTGCACCGACGCACTGTTTCCTAAAATAAAATAAATAACTGTGTTATGAGAGCACTAGAATTCACAAGATTAATCGAAGAGCCAGTTACTCAGCAAGATCTTGACAGAGTCCAAAGCGGAAAGCCTGTTGATCCTGAGTTAGAAAAAGCACTAGCAGATCTACAGCCTAAAGCAGAACAAGATCCTAGTGTGTTTGCTAAAGCCAAAGAAATTGTTGCAAAATATCTAAAGCAACTACAACAGGTTGCTAAAACAGAATCAGCAGAAGTATTAGAAGATAATCCAACACCTGTGGTACAAGGTGGTATAAGAAGTATCAGTTCTGAAATTACTCAACAGTATGATAGATTCGAAGCGATTGTTAACCAAAGAATCTTGGATCTAGGTTTAGATATGCAGGATGATAAGGTTAAAACTATTAGAGACATGATGTTGAGAGACATTAGAGATCTAAGTGCAAGACGTGTTGAAAAAGGTCGTGACGAAGGACGTGAAGAAGCAAGAAAAGAATCACAAAAAGCAATTCAGACACTTAACAGCGAAATGAAAATACTTGCAAAAAAAGTAGCAAACTACATTGATCCTGATGATGGAGTAAAATACAACAGCAAAGAAAAGAAGAAACAAGCAAATGCTTTAAAAGCCTTAGAAGGTTTGAAAAGTGGTTTGTTGGCTTTGTTCTTTAATAAAGTTTATTTGGAAGGGCAATTAACTGAAGAACAGGTAATCAATTTTGTTAAGGATTGTGTTGCTGGCAATGTTCTTAATATGCCTAGATTAATTAAAGCAAAACAAGGTGTAATTGATGATTATGTAGTTAAGCACAAAGATGTTTATGATGTAGTTGTACAAGACCTAATTAACTTCAAAGGTGAAGCAGGAACAGGTGGTGCATTAGGACCAGCAGAAATTTTATTAAGTGCAATTGGTTCACCTGTATCAACAGGCACAGGCGGAGTCAAAGGAGACCTTGCTGTAAAAATGGACGGAACTACTGTTGGAGTTGAGGTGAAGGCCGGTTCACAAGCAAAAACCAGTGGTGCTAGATTAAATGGCACAGCGATTCAAGACGGCAAAGGTGCGTTAGCAAATTTCAAAAAACTTTATGCTGACCTAGGAATTACCGTAGAAGATCTTGATAAAGGATCATATACAATAAGTGAACAAAAACTAAAAATACTTAATGAAAAGTTAGCAACATTTGATAATGAAAAATTAAATCAATATGTTGTTGGAGTATTAAAAGCATTGGTAACAAATTATGACGAAGTTTACGAAGAAAAATCAAATGAAATAAAACAAAAAATAGATGCTTCTATACAACCTGGCACAGAAGGTGGACCTATTATTTTTACTGAATTTAGAAATCTTATTACATACGTACAATTAATAAGTTATAATCTTACCGACGGTGTTGCAACTATCATGACTGTGGATACAGGAAAGAGATCATTTACAGTTACAAATTCGCCTGAAGAATTTATTGATCAAATTGGAAAAGGACACGTTCAAGCGGCATCATTATCCATTACAGCCGACCCACAAACGGCTAGTTTTCATTGGCGCAGTGCATAATTTTTCTTGACTTATCCCCTATAATCATTATATACTTAAATACTGCTGGACAGCACCAGATTTGGAGATATAATGAACAAAACAGAACACACAACTAAAGACGGCGATTCAATAGTCATATTTGATGACCTGTTTGACTATTCAAACAGAATGCTTTGGATGACCACTTTGTATAACAGTAATTTACAGTTTGGCATATCATATGACAGTCAAGTATCAGATCAAACAAGTGTAAGTGGTTTAGGTACCCATTGGGGACACACTGACTGGGATAACTTTGGTCTTGGCAGACACAAGAACTGGATGGAAGTACAAAAAGTATTAGAAGGTAGACAGTTCCAAAGAGCATGGCTTAATGTTTCTACAGGTAAAGAAATGTATAGATGGCACGCCGATCATAATCTCAACGAAGCAAAAAGTATTTTATATTACCCAAATCTTAAATGGAATTCTGAATGGGATGGACAAACTGTGTTTAAAGATAGAGATGCAAAAAACTACGAGTATTGTGTAGATTATGTCCCGGGAAGAGTAGTGGTATTTGATAGCATTATACCACACAAAGCAGTTCATGGCAATCACGAAGCACCTTGCCATAGAATGATAATCAACGCAGTGTTTTGGTCAGATAACACTGACTTACCATTAGAGTTTTAAGGAGGAACAAATGGCAAAAGAGTACAACAGAGACAATATGATTGAAGCAATCAAAGAACACGCCAGAGGACACATTGCCAAACACGCAATGAACGTGGAAGTGTATTTGAAAAGTTCAGCAGGAGTTGGAGAGCATCCAGACATTTTGGAAGCAATCGAAAAAGAACTTAAAATTATTGCTGAATACCACGATCAATTGGAAGTATTAGACAAATATTTCTAGTTGACAATTGGAGCAGATATGTTATACTACACTTATCTGCTCGTAGTTCAGTTGGATAGAACATCAGTTTGCGGAACTGGAGGTCGGAGGTTCGAATCCTCCCGAGCAGGCCAGAAAGTGAAAAAATGACAGAATTTAGAAATGGTATACTAAACACACTGAGAAACTTAATGTCAAAGGGTTCTTTGACTCTTGCTATCATTTACACACTAGGTCATATCTGTATCGCAATGGCGGTGGTCTATACACTTACAGGATCTAGTATATGGGAAGCAGGATTAGTTGCTTTAGTTGAACCCACAATAAATGGTGTTTGGTTTTACATCTTACACAAGACTTGGTCCTATTTTAGGAAATAAGGAGATTTAATTGCAGATTTTATGGCATTTATTACTGACCGTGTGTTCTGGGTCTAGTTGTTTAGAACAAGATATACAGTGGTTTGAAAACAAGCAGTCTTGCGAAATTATACGAACACAGTATATTGAAATACCAACAGATGGTGATTGGGATACTGTTAATTACGTGTGTAAACCTATTAATTCAGTAGGCACTTGATCCGTCGGACACCATAACTTTATAATCCTTATATTTGGCTAAATAATTGCAAATAGAGGATTTCAAATGGCAGACAATTATATTACCAATTACAACGGGTCTATAAGTGCTTTATCGCAGAACCTAGACGTTAACGGACAGAATATACAAGGTGCTGAAGTAAGCATTAGAACCAACGCCAGTAATGGTGATATTATAATTCAGCCTAACGGAACTGGTGATGTTATTATCAACGGTTTTAAGTTTCCTAAAACAGATGGCAATCAGTTTGAATTTTTACAAACAGATGGCAGTGGTAACCTAGCATTTAATAGAACACCAGTAGGTGGTGGTGGTAGTGGAAGTGGCAATTACTACTGGCAAATAGCCGCAGATGATTCCACAGCAATACCTGTGTTGAGCGATAACATTATTAAATTTATAGGTGGAGATGGTATTACAACTGCTACAGATCAAGATGGTAATTTAACACTCAATCAAGCACCGCAGAATTTTTCCGTTACAGGTGAAGCATCAGCATCAGCAGTATCATACAATGGTACAGGTGCAGTAGCATTAAACGTAACACTGGATCATAATGCACTTGATGATCAATACCTTAGACTAGATGGCACAACACAACCAGCCGGAGCAATTAATTTTAATTCACAAAATATTACAAACGGTGGAACATTTACAGCCTCTAGTTTTGTAGGAGCACTTACAGGTAATGTACAAGGTGATGTTACAGGTGATGTCACTGGCAATGTAAGTGGTACAGCCGGTGCAGTTGATTTTCCTAATGTCACAAACAAGCCTACCACAGTTGCAGGCTATGGAATTACAGATGCACTTGCACTATCCAGTCTAAGTGTAGGAGCAGATGCTTCTGCAAGTGGCAGTGGTGGAATAGCATTTAATGACTCAAGCGGAGTGTTCACTTATACTCCACCTGATTTATCAAGTTATCTTACTGCTGAATCAGATACTTTGGATTTGGTTACAGACAGAGGTGCAACAACCACTAACAACATAACAGTTGGAAGTGTTACAACAACTGGAACAAATACACTTGTTGGTACTGAAATTAAAATTGTTGGTAATAAAATCGAAACTATTAATTCAAATTCCAACATAAATTTAGAACCTGCAGGCACTGGTGTTGTAGAAATTACAAGCGGTGTTACTGTTCCTGACACAAAAACTGTTGTATTTGGTAATGGTAATTCAATAGCAAGTAATGGTACTGGTGTACTTGAAACATCCACAACAACAAATAGAATTAAAGCAGATACATTTGAAGTTAAGAACAGTGCAAATGATGAAACACTATTAACGGCGGCAAACGCAGGTCCTGTTACACTGTATTATGATAACAGTTCTAAACTTAACACAACTAACACTGGGGTAAACATTGGTGGTGGAATCACAGTGCAAAATGATGTTGAAGCAACAGGAAATTTAGGTAGTGCAAATCTTACAAGTGGCAGAGTTACTTTTGCAACCACAGGAGGAGTACTTACTGATAATGCTAAACTTACATTTAATGGAGCAACACTAGATATCAATGGCTCTGTAGATGCAACTGTATTTTTGACAGAAGGTCTTAGAATTACTCAAAATGATATTTCAAGCACACGATCAAACGAACCTTTAACTATTGCGGCAAATGGTACAGGTAATGTGCAAATTGATGATCCTACAATAATTGGTGCTACACTACAGACAACTGTAGGAGGTGATGGCGGAGGTAGTGGACTACCTGCAACGCCTGTAACATATTTAAGAATTAGTATTAACGGAACAGAATACAAAATTCCGCTATACAACACGTAAGGATAGAACATGACAGACTTTATACAAAATGTAAATTTAAGTTGGGATAGCACAGATACAAGTCCTGTTCTTGCAGGTGACTTAGATGTCAATGGTAATAATATTGTAAGCATTAACAACGGTGATATAAATTTAGTTCCAGATGGCAGTGGCAGAATAATTTTAGACACTGTAAAAGTTGAAGGTAATACTTTAAGTACAGTCAACGGACAAGCATTAAACTTTAATGACAATGTTACATTTGCAGGCGACGTAACTGTAACTGGTGCTTTTGAAGCCACAACATCAGGTACTCCTACTTTAGAAAGTGTTGGAGATATTAACATAGAACCAGCAGGAAAATTAGTAGTGGATGCACCTATAGTTTTAAAAAGTTATACAGTAGCACAACTTCAAGTGCTAGGTTCAACAGCAGGTGCAATAGCATACGCAACAGATGAAAGTGGAGGTGCTCAGCCTTGTTTCTTTGATGGAACAAACTGGCGTAGATTTACTGATAGAGTTGTAATTTCCTAGGAGATAAAATGTCTGAAAAACAATATCAGGTAGCAGTTGAACAAGACCACGTAGCAGATGTAGATGCTGAATTAAGAAGAAGCAGTGGCAGTAGCACTATTCCAAACAGAAGTGTAGATGTTGCAGATGCGAGAACAAACAGCAAAAGAATTACTCACTATGCCCTTACTGCCGAAGAAGCAGAAAAACTAAGACAAGATCCTAGAGTAAAAGGCGTTGAACTTACCAAAGAAGAACGCGAGGCTGTGCCTTTGGAACAGCGTGGTGACCAGAGAGATACTAATATATTTGACACACTTGATTATGATTTAGGTCAAGGTGACTTTGATAAAACTGTAGACAGTGGCACAGATTTGAATTGGGGATTTATGCGTCACACTCGCAGACTTGATCCTTGGAATGGAGCAGGTGGTACTGTAACTACAAACCACAGAAGTGCAATAGATGGCACAGGTGTTGATATTGTAATATCAGATGACGGCAGTGAAACTGGACATCCTGAATGGCTATCAGAAGATGGTAGCACATCAAGATTTCAACAGATAGATTGGTATGCAGGTGCAGGCGTTTCAGGAACAATGCCCACTAATTTCTATGACGTAACATCAGGTCATGGTGCTCACGTAATGGGAACAGCAGGTGGACTATACCACGGTTGGGCCAAAGGTGCTCATCTTTACAGTATGAAAACTTTAGACAGTGGTGCAATTAGTCCTAGTGCAAGTACTAGTTCTTTTGATCTAATTAGATTATGGCATAAAAATAAACCAGTAGATCCTGAAACAGGATTTAAAAGACCAACAGTAGTAAATGCAAGTTGGGGTAGTTTGTTTGGTATGGGTCAATCTAGCAATACATGGAATCTTAATTATAGAGGAACAAATTACACTAATCAAACTGTTGGTGGCAACATATATGGCTTTGTGGGAAGATATAGATCAGACTTTGGTCAATTTGTTCATCCTTACAGCAATCCTATATACGAAACTGAAATCGAAGATATGCAAGATGAAGGAGTACATTTTGTTACTTCTGCAGGAAACTATCAGAGTTATATAGCCGCCGTAGGAGATCAAGATTACAATAACCAAACAACTTCACCTTTTTCATACTTTTATCATAGAGGTGGATTGGGTGGCACTTTATCTAATGCAATCACAGTTGGAAACATTAACAACAACAACGGTGGCGGAGGTGCAAGTTCTACTGAAGAAACAAAAGCAGACAGTTCTGAATGTGGTCCAGGAGTTACTATATGGGCGGCCGGTACTAGTATTATTAGTGCAGGATTTCAAGAAGCATCTTTTGGAAATACTTACACCTATGGTTATAGTGGAAACAGTGGAAATACATATGGAAGTTTAGTTATAAGTGGAACTAGCATGGCATCACCACAAGTGTGTGGAGCATTGGCTTGTTACTTACAAACTAATCCAGGTGCAACACCACAGCAGGGCAGAGAATGGTTGGAAGAACAAGCAACTAGAGGTTTATTATATTACACATCTCAGACTGATTATAGAAACAGTTATAATTGTGCTGACCCTGATAGAAGAATACTTTACATTCCTTATTGGAACAAACATATTAGAAGGCTAAACAATAAAGAAGCCTTTACAAAAAGCACCGTAAAAATGACCGGTGTTGGACTTAAATTTAAAAAGAACTAGTATACGTATAAAATATTATATTTCTTAATCTTAGCAATTAAGTTAGTTCTTCCAATGCCTAGTATTTTTGCGGCATGGGTTCGATTGCCATTAGCAGTGTCTAACGCATTATGTATTCTTGCTTTTTCAAGACTTTCTACTTCTGAAGGCAAAGATTCATCATTTTTGAATTGTTGGTCAAACCATAGGGTATCAAAAAAGTCGAAAAATTCTGTCTGTTCTTTGAAATTTGTATCAGTATCTATATGTTTCATATCTGTATTGCTTCTCCTCTAGGTAGGTAATTAGGCATATTTCTTTCAGGAACACAGTAAACCATCTCGATTGGTCTAGTGCCATAGTTTCGCTGAACATTTACGATTATAGATTCTGGATTTTCCCGTGCCCATACTTGACATTTTTCAATGCTTTCGAATTCGGGTTCAGTAAAGATAAACAAGTCTCTTTCACCGTTAGGTCCTGCGCCTAGCATCAGTACCACCAATAAAGTTTTTAACATTTACTCTCTCCTATTATGTACGTATATTATTTATTAAAAAACTAGAATGCACACATTAAGTGGACAATATAATACATTGGTGTAAATATTTTTACACTAAATGATAAATATCTATAGTTAACTAATCGAGCAAGGGTAAAGAAATATGAGAGAATTGAAGATTATTCTGATAGCGGCTCTTAGCATTTTTATGGTTGAAACCGCATTCGCTGAAACAAACACTGTAACTTCAACTGTTACAGGAACAACTACGGTTGATAAAACACCACCAACTGCCTCTGCTCCTAACGTAATGATTAACAATCAGGATGTGTGTTCAACAGGAACCAGTGCCGCAGTACAAACACAGGTATTTGGTATTGCAGGTGGAACAACTATACGAGATCTAAACTGTGAAAGATTAAAATTATCCAGATCATTATATGGTATGGGTATGAAGGTTGCCGCAGTATCCTTATTATGCCAAGATGCACGAGTATTTGAAGCAATGGAAATGGCAGGAACACCTTGTCCGTACAAAGGTAAAATTGGTATTGAGGCGGCTAAGGCTTGGGCAGAAAATCCAGAGAAACGTCCTGACTATGAGAAATGGTTAAAAGAAAATGATCTTGAAGCATACGAAAAAGAATGGAAAAATAAAGCGACTACTTGGGCAACTGGCCTTGGCGCTCTTGGTTTCCTTTTATTCCTACTCTAGTTTAGCATACGATCAACAGTATCAAGTAGGTGATACAGGACCTAACGGTGGTACAGTAACATCTGTTGATGTAACATCTGCTATTACAGGAACCGAAGTTACTCTCAATGGTGGCTTTGAAGATACAACTACAACAACTCAGTATACCGAAACAGTAATAGAACAAATATCAACTTCTGAAACAACTACACAGACTACAACACAATTAGTTTCTACAACAACTTCAAACTTTGCACCAACTATTAATAGTGCAAGTAATGCCGCAGGAGATTGGTCAACTGAAGGTAGAATAAAGTTACAAGGCGAATCACAATGTGGAACAGGTGGATCAAGTGCAACTGTTGGTGCAGGTCAAGCCTGTACAGGTTACCAACACAGTAATAGTAACAGTCTTGTAGCAAATACCAATAATCATAACTTCACGGCATTGGGTGGAGGTACTATTACTACCCCTCTGGGCGAATTGACTCTAGATATGACTGTCGCGGAGATACAAGCAGGGTTTACATTGAACCATGGTGTTGATGTACAATCACATAGGTCAAACCTAACTGTGCCTTTGTGTTCAGCAACCACTACTGACTGTAAGGACGTATTTAGAATCACTACAAAACTTAGAAGTGGTTGCGGCGGTAACGGCTGTACGGTGATTGGTGAATATTCAAATAGTGTAACACTAGATTACAGTGGCACACAAACACATTCGTTTAGTCATAATATTGGACCAAACAACTACACAGAGATATGGGGAGAGATGGAACTGTGGGGAGTTGACGCAGGATACCACTCAGGTTTTTATGGTCCTGTGTTTAGCGATCCTTTCATGACACTAACATATGATGCTATAACAACTATTACACAAGAGATAACAAACATTATATTAAGTAACCAAGAAACAGTTTACAATACAAGTGAGTCAGTACTTACAAGTGTTTACATAGGTGATCCTATTGCTGATACTATTGTAGTTGAGCCTATTGACTATACAGAAGTAGATTCATTTGAAATAGAAATAGTAGACAGTAATGGCGGCGGTATTGAATTAGAATTTACAGTTGAAGTAGACGAAACAACCAATGTAGCAACTGTAGAAATGAGTTCAACAAACTTAGATACAGGCGTTGTTCAGGTAGAAAGCATAGCAGAAATTAGTTTAGACTTCGAAATGGATACAGGCGCAACTGAAATGCCAGAGATTACTGTTGCAGAAATTGAAGCAGACATTGGATCACAGATTGATAGTGCTGTTGCCGATGCTGTTGCAGAAATAGAAATAGATGTAGGCCCAACTGAAAACATAGAAGTAGCAAGTGTAAATACTAGTGAAGGAAATACTGATGGGCCAGAATCGACACAGGAAGTTTCCGAAACAGAAAGTTCAAGCACCTCAGAGTCAACAGTGGAGGCGGAGAACGTACAAGAGTCCAGTGAAAATGCTGAACAGCCAGTGGAGGAAAGTGGAAGTGAATCAGAAGGGTCAGACAGTGGAGACACTGATTCTGGAGAGAATACCAGTGGGGCAGAAACCAAATCCGAAGCCGGAGATAAAGAAGGTGGAGATAGTAACAAAGACTCTTCCAGCGGAAAAAAGTCTAAAGGAAAAGGAGGCTCTACTAAATCAAAACAAGAACAAAAAAGAGAGTACGTTGAAAAGAAGATCGCAGAGTCCAAGCAGAAGATCGCAACTAGAATCCTCGCCGCAATGGCAGACACGTACAGTGCGATAAACGAAACTACTAAAATTGCACTAATGCAAAGCCTAGCAGATCAGGATAATTTTAACAAATATATAGCACAAAAGAACGCAGATTTGCCTAGTTGGTATGCAGATACACAAGTTTATCAAGATATGCCACAATTACTAGACCCTGCATCTGTGCTTTATAATATGGCACAAGACAAGATCATGGAAGAAATGATCATGCAACAATACAAAGAGTAGTATAAATACAATAGGAGAACATTATGGCAGAAATAGAATATAAAGGTATTAAAATAGGTGGTAGCAAACTATTATTAGTTCTACCTTTGATAGGTACAATAATGGGTGGACTATGGGGAGGTTTTGAACTGTTTAGCAGATACCAAGCCATGGAAGCCAAAATAGATTCTTATGTTGCTCCAGACCTAAGTGGCTTTGATAAGCGCCTTGCAGTGATTGAAGAAGAAATTACATTCATGAAAGAAGAACTAGAACTTGTTGTAGGAGTTACTAGAGATCTTAAAGGTGACATGAAAGGCGATATTAGAAGAATTGAAACTATTGTTGAAGATACAGAAACAAAAGTAAAAGAAGACTCAAGAGAACTTAATAGAGATATAAATGATGCTATTAAAACTATCAAGCAAGATATGAAAGAACTTGATGAAAAGATTAGCAAACAAATTAAAAAGGCTCTTGAAAATCCGTTAGCCGACATGGCAACAAGCAAATAAGGAGTAGATATGTCAGAAAAAATAATCAAAGTAGAAAAAGTTGCTAGAGTTGAAGATGAAGGTTGGGTAGAATCTAAAGCAGAACGCAAAAAAGTAGAAGCAGGTGAAGTTACATTACCTGATGGTATTAACCCTACAGAAATTGCAGAAAGCAAAGATGTTTCTGAACCTGATAATTTACATCAGCCAACAGATGCAAACGGTGAACCGTTACCAATTTCTGCTTCTAAACTTCCAAAAAATTATACTAACAGTAAAGTTAAAAAGTAATACGTAGCAAAGTGTAAACTTTGATCAGCGGATTGCAAGGCCCAAAAAGTCTTATGTTGTGTTGTAATTTCAAACTTCTTAATCACAGATGTTTTGGCAAAATCAATATGCCAATGTGCTATATGATCAATTAAGCATAGCACAATAGCAAATTGTAAATCAACAAAAAATAAAGCAATAAGCAAAGTCAATACACTATGGTGTAGATAGTGTGTTTGACTGTATAAATCTAAATATTTTTGCTTGTTGGCACCACTTACAAAATACCTCTGTAGCATTAAATCTGCAACCGTGTGTTTTAACAGTAGCAGAAAAAAGAACAGTAAGTACATTTGATAATCTCGCTCGACGGGGTATCCACTTTTATTTACCAAAAAAATTATTTTTGAGTTGACACACATCAACTTAGGTGTTATTATGAGTATAATGTTTTGGAGCAAACCGCTCGTAGCACAACTGGATAGAGCAACGGCCTTCTAAGCCGTAGGTTGCAGGTTCGAGTCCTGCCGAGCGGGCCAAAACACAATGAGCATCTGTATATTTGACATTGTATAAATATACGTATATTATTATAAGGACATATGAAAAGATTTGAAAATTTTACAGCAGATGACAGAATAGACGTTTCGCTTTTAGAAAACGATATACATTATTTGACTGGAGATATAGCAGAAGAAAATATTGGTAATGCTATTAAATGGATTGTTAGTGCTAATTTAACCAAGAAACCAAAACGTACTTTAGAATTATATATTAACAGCACAGGTGGTGATTTGTACCAAGCATTTGCTTTGATTGATATAATGAAAGAAAGTTATCACACAATAAGCACTGTTGGAGTTGGAGCGGTAATGAGTGCCGCCTTTTTAATTTTTGTAAGTGGAAAACAGGGTTACAGATACATAGGAAAAAACACAGGTATAATGAACCATCAACATTCAGACGCTATGGAATCAAAGATGCATGACATGAGAAGTGCTATGAAAGAAAATGCAAACTGTGAACTAAGAAGTTTTAACATAATTAGAGAAGCCTGTGGAATGAGTTTGACCGATGTACGTAAAAAATTTAATGATAAAAGCGATCAATATTTTACGGCAAAACAATTAATTGATTTAAAACTAGCAGACGAGATTTTATAATGCATTATGAATATGAAGATTACCGATCGAAGCCACCTAAACCAGATCTTGGTCCGTGGTTAACTTATTCCATACCGGAGTATTTTGCAATTGATTACATTTTAAAAATGTTTTTTATTTTGTTTTTACTACCATATCTTTTCGGATTTGTTTTTACTGTTATGGGATTTTTCTTAAATACTATTTTTGTTGACTATATCCTTTATTGGAGTTACAAACGAAAAATAGATCAAATGTGGAGTTAATGTGCAAAAATTTAAAGACAATATAAACGAATTTTTTCGTTGGGTTAAAGGAACTGAATTAGTTGAACTAGACGATATAGATGTTTCTGAAGATCCTGTTAGACCAGAACTTACATTAGGTTGGAGAATAACCAATGGCAGAAAAATATTTGGTTTAAAGTTTGAGGAAGAGATTGAAGGAATTATTTGTGTGGCATTTACAAATGATATTCCCCACAGTGTTAAAGAACTAGACATGATGAGTGAACTTGCACATCTTAAAGATCAAAAGAATATTGCTATTGCATACACTGTATGGAGTAGGAAAAAAGGTGCAGGAAAAGAGATAATTAATAAAGTAATTGAATACGCAAAGAAAAATGGTATTGAAAGAGTGATAACTTTATCTCCGTTGACTCCTATGGCAACACACTTTCATATTCGTAATGGAGCAAAGGTCATTAGCATTAACAGTACCACACAAAATTTTGAGTATAAGTTAGGAGAAAAATAATGCCTCTTAGATCATTTGGTTGTGAAGATTGTGAATTTGAGTGGGATGAACTGGTACCCATGGACGGTACCGCTGAAACTTGTCCAAACTGTGGTAAGACAAATATAAAAACTATGATTACATCTGCTCCTGTTGTTAGAACACCAGAGTACGAATGGAGTTCGCACGATAAGAAAGAAATTCAAGTTAAAACTTTAAGTGATAGACACGCCACAGAAATGACTGTTGGATATGCACCTAAAGAAGACACTGCTATAAAAATACCCGGCAGTGATATCCAGCACTATGCTGAATATGAAAAATCTGTGTCAGTGCTACACAAAGAAGATTATGATCCTCGCGAACGCAATTATAAACAAAAAAAAGAAATTGAGAAAATAATGAAGGGTCCTAAAACCTTTAGTATGCCTTCATCTACTAAAACTTCACGTAAACCTAAGTAAATACAATCATGCATTTAGCAGAGATATTACAACCCGTCGATCGTGAAGAACTTGCTAAAGCATTAGAACCTTTTCTAATGTATCTAGGAAGTGGTGATCAACCTCTCAAGCCTAAACACATAGCAAAAAAACTTGAACAAACACTAAAACAATTTGGCGTAGACGAAGTCAAAGTTATTACAAGCAAAGAAGTAGATAGTGGAGATATGAACATGAACGCCGCATACGATCCGCATGATGATGAAGATGGATTTGATCCATTCAGTATTGATCTTGTTTTTAGTGTTAAAGATAAAAATTTAGAATTTACAAAAGACGGTATTGCAAATATCAGAGATAGGGTATTAGACGCACTTGAACATGAAATGATCCATATGCGACAATATAGGTCGAGGAGTTTTGTTAGACAAAGAGATTACAAAACTAAAGACAAAGAACCTGATGTAAAACGTGCAAAAGAATATCTAGGCAATGATGATGAAATAGAAGCATTTGCAAAAAACATCAGTGCCGAATTGTTGCGTAAAAGAGACAAACAAACCGCAATAGATTTGTTACGCAAAGTAACACAAACAGCAGGACTGAAAGACGAACTAGGATATTTGTTATCACCTAACCTTTTAGGATATCTTGCTGTATGGGGTTTTAACACAAAACATCCTGTAATAAAAAAATTATTAAAAAAAGTATATAATAATATAGAAAACAGTTGACAACAATACCATTCGGTAGTATAGTATACATATAGTTAGAGCAGAGAAGGAACTTACAATTAGTTTTATCGCGAGCATGGCGGAATAGGTAGACGCAACGGACTTAAAATCCGTTGACCATTGGTCGTGAGAGTTCGAGTCTCTCTGCTCGCACCAATAGGGAACGAGTATAAACGTGGTTAGGCCTGGCCCCTAGATAAAAGTTCAGGCGGGAAATTGGGAGGCGCCCTCGAGAAAGGTCTCAGCAAGTCCTGAGCATGACTTTAAACTGCTCTACTATAAGAGAAAGGATATAGTTATGAAAAATTTTATAGTAGTTGGATTGGCCCTTGGCTCAAGTTTCATTGCCAATAATGCCTATGCCTATCAAAATACAACAGGTACAATAACTGATCATTACAAAACAGTTATTGATCGTACACCTTACAGTGTAGAAGTTTGTACTCATGTTGAAGTTGACACAAAACCTAAACTTGGTGGTCTTGATGTTGAAGGTATGATAGTAGGCGGCATTATTGGTAATCAAATAGGCGACAGTAAAGGCAATGGCGCCGCTGGGGCACTGCTTGGTGGATTATTTGCAAACCAAGATGAAAAAACTTTGCAACGTAAGTGTAGTACTGAAACAAGGTACAACGAAGTTAGCAAAGAAATGTATAGTCATAGTACTATTACATTTGCCTATAATGGAAAGGACTATAAAGTAACTTTTCAAAAATAAGATACGGGGGAGAAGTGTTACGGTAGCACGGCTGGTTCCAACCCAGCAGGATGGGGTTCAATTCCTTGCTCCTCTGCCAATTCGGAAAGTACAGTATGTGGGAAACATGGTGTAAAACAATAGGAAGTAAAGCATATGACGAAGATAACAATCGTTCTGACAGAGTGGCAATCCTTCGTACTCTTTGGGTGGTGTTGCACATTCTTACTTGCCTTGCTATTATCTTAAATGCAATAGCAAACCATGGTTGGGGTCTAATAGGCATTACATAGTAAACAACAAACACAATCTATTAAGAGGAGTTTATTATGAAATGGATTAATGTTAATGAAAGACTACCCCAAGTAGGAGAACCTTGTTGGTACTTCTTTGATATGGTAGGTACTCATAGAGGCTTTTACGGAGGCCTCTATATTGATGAAGATGGAAAGGAATGGGAAGGAATGAGTATATTCTACTGTGATTATGGATTCTTAACCGGTGACGTTACTCACTGGCATCCGGATCAAGAAGAATGTCCTAGCGATCCTGTTCTAAATTAAAGTTAGTGGTCCTGTAGTTTAATGGTAAAACACCCGGCTTATACTCGGCACAGTCTCCAGATTAGAGAGCGATGTGGGTTCGACTCCCGCCAGGACTACCAACTAATGGTTGACAAACAATGCAACGATGCTATACTGAATTTATATTAATTAAGGAGAGTATTATGGATATGGAACAGTTTGTAGAAATGATCGCAAGAATGAACTATGAAGAACGCAATGAGTTTGCGGAAACATTAGTTAAAAAGTGGCCCGATCTTGCAAAGCAAATTATGAATTTGATTTCTATTTACGATATGGCTGAGGCACATAAGAACGAAGATCAATTAGAAATCTTCGCTAAATAGGTGTATGCGATTCAAACTTAAAACACCTTCCGGACCGGCTGTAATGACAGGCGAAATTGTAAAACGTTACAAAGTGATTCCTCTTAATCACGCAACCAAACAAGACGTAACACAATTTTGGACATGGTTAAAGTATGAATTCCCACTTATGGACAAAAATCCAAATGCTAAAGTTTTTGGCAGTAACTCTAATGATTTGAATAAAATAAAGTCACAATGGGGAACAAAGTTCTCCTTTGAAGGCTAAACCAGAATCATTCAGGTTGATTTTCTAAGAAAACATATATATACTTTGTATTACATATTTTTACTTTATGAATGATATACCTGATTTTTTAAAAGAGAGAACAGTGGCACAAAAAAGAAAAGTTTACAAAACAAAGACATTAGAGCCTAAGTATGAAGACTTAGATAAATTTAGTGGTCAACAATATTCAAGATTTAAAGATACTGCATTGACCTACTATCGTTTGGAATGCAAAAACACAGATTACAAACAATGGACTATAGATTACTTAGAAAATTTTAATTATTCTGAACACAAAGATGTTGTAGATATTGTTCGGAAAAATCCTGAACGAGAATTCAATTGTACATTGGGTGGGATATGCAGAATGCTTTCCAAAGGATTACCTGATTATTATGAACCTTACGCAAAATACTGGCTAGAACTGCCCGGCACAATGGGCGAAATAAAGCCTATGTCCGAGTTTGTTAAAAAACAAATTGACTTACTAGTTGAAAAAGGCAAACTTATTGTAGAAGAAAAAGAAGAAGAGAAGAAGCAGGAAGAAGAAAAAGCAAAGAACGTTTACAAGCCTAGCATACAAGAACGTATTGCAATGGCTATACCTCATATGACAGATGCTATTGATCAAGCACTTGATGATTTCACAGAAGGTAAAATTGTAGACTTCAAACACTTGAAACCATTAAATTATTTTAGACAAAAGGATGTCAAACAACCTCATGCTAAATTAATTCAAGATCACTATGAACCTGCATTTGAAGAAATGAGAGAACTGTTAAATCCACCTGATACTTCAAAAATGACTGATGTAGAAAAAGACTGGCATCAACAACTCAAAGATGGATACTCACACTATGATAAAAGGCAACTTAAAAAATTACATGATTTTTACCAAACAGTGCTTATTGCTTGTAACAGTATTATTGCAGAACGTAAAGCAAATCGTAAACCAAGAAAGGTTAGCAGAAAAGCACCTGAGCAAATTGTTAAAAAATTGAAGTACAAGATTTCCGATGAAAAGTATGGTGCAAGTGTAGAAGCACATAAATTTATTTCGGCAAATATGCTTTTGGTTTTCAATTGCAAAAATAGGAAATTGGGCGTATACTATACAAGTAATGAAGATCCATTAGGACAAGAAAGAGAAGGAACGGGTCTTTATTTGAAAGGACAGACTATTCAAAGATTTAATGAAAAGGAATCAGTTTGGAAAGTTTTAAGAAAGCCAGTTGAGCAACTTGAAGAAGTACGTAATTTAAATACACGTAGAAAGTTTGAAAACTGGTGGGAGTCAGTGAAAACTACTCCAACAAAAATGAACGGACGTATTAACAACGAAACACTACTGATAGGAGTATACAGATGAGTGAACTAATACCAATGGTGGTTGAAAAAACCCAAAATGGTGAAAGAGCATATGACATTTTTAGTCGTTTGCTAAAAGATAGAATTGTGTTTTTAAATGGAATGGTGCATGACGGAGTAGCACATTCAATTACTGCACAATTAATTTTATTAGAAAGTGAAAACGGAAATAAACCAATTCACTTCTATATTAACAGTCCAGGAGGTATTGTAACTTCTGGTATGGCAATCTATGATACTATGCAATATATCAAATGTCCTATTCATACTTATGTAATGGGTCATGCCGCTAGTATGGGATCATTACTTGCTCAAGCAGGTGCTGAAGGACATAGATTTATGTTGCCACACGCAAGGCATATGATACATCAACCTAGTGGCGGCTACACAGGCCAAGCAACAGATATCAGTATTCATGCAGAAGAAATACTTAGAGTGAAAAAAGAACTTACACAAATCTATGTAGAGCATAATACAAAAGGTAAAACATTTGATGAACTTGCTAAAGATATGGAACGAGATAACTTCTTAACAGCAGAAGAATGTATTGAATATGGATTGTGTGATAAGATCCTGAATAAGAGAGACTAATGCCGGTAGCAACCTTTGACAAGCCAATTGATAATATAAGGGTATCTCAACTAGATATCAAAAAAGGAGAGTTCCCTGGCGAGTGGGTCAAAGGTGGTCCTATACAAGAGTTCAGTAGTACAGGTATATTAGACAAAGCAAAAGATGTTTCATTAACTGTGATAGATAACATGATAGTCGTCAAGGCAATTAAGACAGAATCTATACAGGGTAAAATTGATTTTACTGATAATGTTACATTTAAACAAGATGTACTTGTTGTAGGAAAACTAGAAGTAGATGAACTTATAACAAAGCAACTGGTTGCTGATGAAAAAACAGATAGACAGTATATAGAATTCAGTCATAAAAACAAAAGACAAAGCAGTGTTGGTACAGGATTTATTTGGACTAGTCCTAAACAATACACTAGACAGTTTGTATATTTGAATAAACCTGATAGATTTTATAGTACTGAACCTATTGAACTACATAAAGACAAAGACTTTATGATAGGTCAGCAATCGGTATTAAGTCAAAATACTCTAGGCAGTAGTGTTGTTAATAGTAGTCTGCAAAAAGTTGGAAAGTTAAAAAATCTAAATGTTACTGGTCGTGTAGAAATAGGTGAACATATTTTTTACGATCCTAATCTTGATAGGATAGGTATTGGCACTGATAAACCTGCAGGTGACATAGGGTTATACAATTTTGAATACGATACAAACTTTATTATTACTTCTGATGAAGGACAAATTAAAGTGGGTGCTTATAATAATAAAACACTCACTTTAATTACAGATGATCAAAATAGACTTTCAATAGATCATAAGGGAAGTTTAACTGTTGGCTCACAGGGTAACGAAGATCTTACACACAATATTTGGGGTAAGGTTGGTATAGGCATTAAAAATCCACAGCATTCAATAGATGCAGTTGGTAATATAAAATTTCAAAATCGCATATTTACAGTTGGTGAAAGACCTCCAACAAAAGGTAAATGGAATAAAGGCGATACAGTGTGGAACACTAATCCAAGAGAAGATGCTCCAATTGGTTGGGTATGCACTATAGGTGGAAATCCAGGACAATGGAACAGTTTTGGATTTGTAGGCAAGCCATACTAGTACCAGTTTATACAAAAAATTAAAATCATAAATATTGGTATGAAACAGGATAAAAATATAATATTTCTAAAAAAGAACATTCCTAACAGAATTAAAAAGCAAGTTCGTGCTTGGGATATGTTCGCTAAACTAGGACCCTTAGGTTTTGTAATAATTGGATTGGTAATGCATTCAACACAGATGATGGATGTAAAGTCTATACTATGGCTAGGTTTAGGAGTATTTGTAGTAACAGCAGTTACTTGGTGGTTCTGGACAATAGCAACAATAGGGCATATATCTGATAGAGTACACAAAGCAGAAAGCGGTGTACAAGAAGTTCTAACTGAAATTAAAATTATAAGACAAATTTTTCAAGACATCAAAAAAGACAATAAGTAATAGCATGAGTTATATCAGTGTTATTGGTAATGGCGAAAGTCGTAAGAATTTTGATTTATATAGTCTTACTTTTCTGGGTAAGACTGTAGGCACTAATGCAGTGCATAGAGATTTTATACCCGACTATCTAGTTTGTGCTGATCGCAGAATGGTAAGCGAAGCAGTAAACAATAACTATTCTAATCCTGTATACACACGCAGTGATTGGAGAGCAAGTTTTAGTTATTGGAAGAATGTTTTAACTGTTCCGGATCTACCATATAAAGGCGACAAAAGACCTGATGATAGTTTTCAGTGGGGCAGTGGTGGACACGCACTAAATTTAGCCTGTACGTTTGATCCACAGTTTGTAGTTATGATTGGCTTTGATTTGTATAGTAAAGATAAACTATTCAACAATATATACAAAGATACAGAACATTATAATGAGTCGAGGAAAGATGCTACTGATCCAAGTTATTGGATATATCAAACTGCTAAACTATTTGAACATTATCCAAAAGTAAAATTTATTCAAATACAACCTGATGATTGGGATTCGCCTACAGAATGGGAAAATTTTGATAATTTTTTTATCGATAATTACAATGGACTCAAAGAATTGATTGACAAAAACAAATAAGAATGTTATATTATATACATGAATAGCATTTTCACGATTACTAGGAGCAAAGATGGCAAAACATTATAGTACAAAACATTACGGACACAACATAGGGTTGAGTGCAGTATTTAGACAACCAAATGCAGATCATTCACACTGTCATTTGTTACATGGTTACAGTCTAGCATTTACATTCACGTTCGGTTGTGACGAACTAGACAACAAGAACTGGGCAGTTGACTTTGGCGGACTAAAACCTTTGAAGAAATGGCTAGAGGATCACTTCGATCATAAACTTGTGGTTGATAAAGCAGATCCGCACATGGACACATTTTTAAAACTTAATGATATGGATTTAGCAGATGTTGTAGTATTTGAAGGTGTTGGTGCAGAGAAATTTGCGGAACACGCCTTTAATTTTGCAGACAAACTTATTAGAGAACAAACTAATAATAGATGTTATGTTGTGCGAGTAGAATGTGCAGAGCATGGCGCCAACAGTGCAATATATGAAGCATAGGAGTTTACCTAATGGCAAAGGTTTACATACCTGGCGAAACAAAAGCACAACGTAAATTACGTAAAGCAAAAGAAAAAGCAAATAGAAACATTACGCAACCAGCGGTAACAGTGAGAGAAAAATTTCCTCCTGTAGATCAAACTGCTGATAGATGGGTGTTATGTTTAAAGCACGGAAACAAATACACTGCCAATTATGTAAATGTTCTTTACAACATGGTTAAACGTAACCTATCTTTGCCTTTTAAATTTGCTTGTATGACAGACGATAGGAAAGGATTAGATCCTGATATTGTTCCTATTGATATACCACAACATCTTTCGGGTTGGTGGTGTAAACCTTATATGTACAGTGCAGAATTGCCGTTAACTGGTACAATACTTTACATGGACCTTGACGTAGTTATAGCAGGTAGTTTAGATAAACTATTTGAATATAGTCAAGGAGATTGGTGTGTAATTAGAGATTTTACTCGTGCCATGCAACCAAATTGGCAGAAATACAATAGCAGTGTAATAAGATTTAATAAAGGACAACTTGATAAAGTTTGGAGAGACTTTAACAGTAATCATGAGCAAATTATAAAAACACACTTTGGAGATCAGGATTGGCTGTGGACTAGTGCTCAAAATACTGCTAAACTTTGGCCTGATGAATGGATTAGAAGTTGGAAATGGGAAATAAGAAAAGACAGAACTCTTACTGCTGGAGAAAAAGGCAAAAGAACATTTACTAAAAAAGAAGATGTTGTTCCTCATAAGGAATGTTGCATAGCAGTATTTCATGGAGATCCCAATCCTGATATGTGTTCTGACCCATGGGTGTTAAATAACTGGAAGTAGGACATATGAAACAATTTAATTTATTTCCAACATTGGTTATGGAGTTTGATTTAAACCCTAAAATCAACACGCAATTACTATACAACGAATTAAAAAATATAGAAGCGAAAGAACATCCTTTACTAGAAGGTGCTGGTAAAAGCACATATGATAGAACAGACGGGTTATTATTAGATCTAGATGTGCCACTTATAAAAGCACTCAAAACAGAATTACAAAATTGTGTAGATGTTTATGCACAAAAAACTGCACTGGTCAAAACTGTAATTACTAACAGTTGGTGTAGCACAATGAATAAGGGAAGTAGTTTGGTATTCCATAGGCACGAAGCAAGTGTAATTAGTGGAGCATACTATCCTAAAGTTCCAGAAGGAAGTATTGGATTAACATTTGAAAGTCCAATCGAAATGTACAAAATGGCTGAAGTACATAATGACATATCAGAATACAACATGAAGGACGTGACTGTGCCTGCTACCGAAGGTTATCTTTACTTGTTTCCAAGTTGGTTAAAACATGGATCCAAAATTAACACAACCGATAATCGTATGGTGGTAAGTTTCAACACGTTAAATATATTATAATGGCAATATCAGAATCATACATCAGAGAATATCCAAACGCATTTAGTAAAGACTTTTGTGAAAATGTCATAGAACGTTTTGAAACAATGAATAGAAATAACCAAACAAGTGCTTATGACGGAAGTGTTAGATACAATCAAGACACTAGAGTAGTTTATGATTGGGCACCTCACTACAATATGTTTTATCATGATCCGGAACTGTGTATAAAATTTTATGAAACTGTAAACAAATACTACAATGAACAGTACTGCAAAGAATTTAGTGTTCTTAAAGACAGTGTTGTGAAACACACTCCTAAAGGTATGAGTGTTCAACGCAATGGTCCTAAAGAAGCATATCATATTTGGCACGTTGAAAATAATGATAAAGCAAGTGGAGACAGAGTATCTGTTTATATGCTTTATTTAAACACAGTAAAAGAAGGCGGAGAAACAGAATTTTTATATCAAGGTATAAAAACTAAACCTACTGCTGGTAAACTTGTTTTCTTTCCTGCAACATGGCAACATCCACACAGAGGTAATCCTATATACGAAGGTTACAAATACATTATCACTGGCTGGTTCACAAACGACGAGTAATGTTTAAATGGTATATAGATTTGTATTTGATGTAGATGGCACTCTCACCCCAAGCAGACAAAAAATAGATTCTAAATTTCACGATTGGTTTTTAAACTTCACCAATGAAAACTATGTTTATCTTGTAACAGGTAGCGATTATTCTAAAACTGTTGAACAACTAGGTAAAAAAATATGTGAAAATGTAGAACGTGTATACAACTGTTCTGGTAGTGATGTTTGGGAAAAAGGAAAAAATATAAGCACTAATGATTGGACTTTGCCTAAAGATGTAGAAGAATGGCTTTCTGGATTTTTAACAGAAAGTAAATTTGTTTTACGTACCGGACTTCATTTTGAACACAGGCCAGGTATGTGTAATTTTAGTATAGTCGGACGTAACGCAACACTAGGGGAACGTAAACTATATGTAAAACACGATAAACAAAATAATGAACGCAATATGATTGCAAGTATGCTGACAGATCGATTCAAGTACGTAGATGCAAAAGTGGGTGGCGAAACTGGTATTGATATTTTCCAAAAAGGTAACGATAAAAGTCAGATTGTAAAAGACTTTGATCCAAAAAACGATATAATACAATTTTTTGGTGATGCTATGCAACCATCAGGAAATGATTATCCGTTGAAAAGAGTTTTGATTGACAAGGATCTAGGTTTATGTTACAATGTAAAAGATTATAAACATACTTGGAAAATATTAAAAAATGACTTCACATAAAAGAATAGGGTTTGCTTGTAAGTATATGCACCCTGATCAATCACAAAAGAAAAAGTTATTAGAAGAAATTCAACGTCCACTAAATACTCGTAGCACAACAGTTGCTTGGTTGAACAGGCAAACTAAAGAGGTTGCAGAACAAAGACTATGGGATATTATGGAACATAATATTCGATCGTTTAAAAATTTAATTGAATATGTTGGAGGTTTAGATAATGAGTTACGAATGGTTAGGCTCGGCAGTGATGTTCTTCCTGTTTATACTGAGCCTACTTGGAGTTACTTTTGGCGTAAAAATGATGTCAGAGAGTATTGTGAAAAGCATCTCGGGCCAGTCGGTGAACTTGCGAGAAAGTTGGATGTTAGGCTTTCTTTTCATCCTGGTCAGTTTACTGTCCTTGCATCTGACAACCCCAATATTGTAGAAAGAAGTATAGAGGAGTTTGAATATCATGTTGATGTCGCAAGGTGGATGGGATACGGTAAACAATTCCAAGATTTTAAATGCAACGTACACATCGCAGGTCGCAAAGGTCCAGCCGGTATACAAGCCGTCCTGCCAAGATTATCTCAAGAAGCGAGAAACATTATTACAATTGAAAATGACGAAATGTCGTGGGGGATTGAAGCAAGTATTGAATTATGTAGGGACGTCGCACTCGTACTTGACATACACCATCACTGGGTCAAAACAGGTGAATATATCAGCACCACCGACGATAGATTTTCTCGCATAGTAGACAGTTGGCGTGGTGTAAGGCCTGTCATACATTATTCTGTTTCACGTGAAGATATACTTATAGATCATCCTGTAGATAAAAAACCTGTAATGAACACATTACTTGAACAGAATTTTAAAAAAGCAAAACTTCGTGCTCATAGTGATTATATGTGGAATAATGCAGTAAATGACTGGGCATTGTCCTTTTGGGACCATGCAGATATTATGGTAGAATCTAAGGCAAAGAATTTAGCAAGTCATAGTTTGCATAAATATTATCATGAGACTAAATGAATTATATATCTCAGAATGTCCACGCACTAAATCAACAAAGTGCCATTGCGAAGATATCAATAGATTATCTGAAGCAAATGAAACAGTGACAGCAGTCAGCGTCTTAGAACATTCAGACAGCGTCAAAGGTACAATTATTTTTAAACAAAGTGCTGGACAGCCTACTTTAATAGTTGGTAGAATACAAGGACTTGAACCTGGCGAACACGGTTTTCATATACATGAGTATGGTGATTTATCAGATGGTTGCGACAGTGCTGGTGCACATTATAATCCAGACGGTGTTGATCACGGAGATCTTAAAAAAGGTCACGTAGGAGATTTAGGAAATGTCGTAGCGGGAACAAACGGTGTAGCCGATTTCACTATTGTTGCGAAAAGAGTGGATTTGTTGGGAGAAAGATCTGTTGTTGGTCGTGCTGTGGTAATACACAAAGACCAAGACGATTTAGGCCAAGGCGGAGATGCTGAAAGTCTAAAAACAGGAAACGCAGGTGATAGACTTGCCTGTGGTGTTATAACTCTAAAAAAGGAGGAGTAAAATGTTAGATAAATTTAAAGGTTGGGTAAGCAATCGTTTCAAAGAAAGAACTTCTTGGGATGGTGCGGCTCTAATTGCATTAGGTATTGTTGTACTGATTGCTAAACCTCTAGCAGGTATTTTAGCATACGCGGCAATTGCCTACGGTGCTTGGACTATCTGGAAGCCAGGAAAATAATTAAATCTTACTGATATCTAAACCGCTTGATGCGTTTAGATTCCATACTAGGCGTTTTTCAACACCTTTTTTCTGTGCAAATCTTTTAGGATCACACTTAGGACAAACATGGAAATAGTTGTTGGATAAACGCCTGGGATCTACGACACCCTTGTCACGTGTAAACAATTCATTACAATTATCACAACTAAACACTGCTATTTGCTTCTTACGAGTATATGGGTGAAACGTTCCTTTACGGCTTTTACGCATATAAGATTTAGTTGTTATATCCGTTCTTACGTACATATTCATATTTACCATTTACATTCGGATTGTAGAAGTCTATGCTAAATATTGATATGAGTGTAGTAAATGTAACAGAATCTGCCAAAAAACACATGGAAGGCATACTAGAAAAACAGAAAAAACAGTATGTTAAATTAAGTGTTAAAGGCGGTGGATGTGCTGGTTTTCAATACGAATGGAATGCTGTAGATAATATAGATGCAAACGATGAACTTATTGAATTGAAAAATGGCAAATTTGCTATTGATGGAGTTGGGTTAATGTATGTAATGGGTACTACAATTGATTACAAAGAAGAAGTATTTGGATCTTACATGAGCATAGTAAATCCTAACGCAACAAGTTCATGCGGTTGTGGCGAAAGTTTTGGAGTTTAGTAAATGGCACGTAAAGTAATTAACATTGGAACAACAGGTAATGACGCAACTGGTGATAGTATCAGAGGTGCATTTAGCAAAGTAAATCAAAATTTTACAGAAATTTATGCTTCTTTAGGATTAAGTGGCGGACTAAAATTTGTAAATCTTGATGATACTCCATCTACAATTACTGCCAATCAAATTTTAACAACTAATACGGCAGGCGATGCTGTTGCAAGTAGAACACTAGAAGGTGTTGGTATTGCTGTTGACTTTTCAAGTGATCCTACAAAATTAACACTTAGAACAACTGGAACAGAAATTAGATTAGATACAACACCAGAACTTGGTGGTGACTTAAATGCACAAACATTTTTAATAGAAAACTTAGGAACACCTGTCAAACCTCAAGATGCTGTAACCAAACAATATGCGGATAACACTTTCTTAGATGTTGCAGGAGATACAGCAACAGGAGTACTTAGATTACAAAACGGTGGAAGTCCGAGAGTACCTAATGATCCTGACGAAGCAGTAAACAAATCATACGCAGACACTAAAGTTAGAATTGCTGGTGAAACAATGACCGGTCCGTTGATTCTTTCAGAAACACCTTCATTCGCTGATAGTGGTTTACAGGCGGCAACTAAAGCATACGTAGATAATAACTCATTTACATCAAAAGAAAATTTATTCGTAAGTACCAACGGTAGAACAGAAGCACAAATGGTAGCCGCTGGTGTTGATCAAACACAGGTTGGTAGAAGTTTAGCATACTCATTTAATTCTATACAAGAAGCGGCTTTCTATGCTGAAAGAATTGTAAAAGGCGATATTGTTTTACGTGACCAAGGATTACTTGGAAATAATGTGGAGTACACAGTTCTTGGATCAGGATTAACATCTGATACATTTCAAGTACAGTTAGGAACACACACTGACGTACACACATACAACAGTGGTGGTATAATTATTAAAGGTGACGATACTTTCTTTATTACTAATGCTCCATGGAATAATGTTACTGGTGTTCTAACAGTAACAGTAGATAGAGCACACAATTTAACCGCTGGTGATAAAGTAGAAATAAGAAATATTAGATACACTTGTTCTTCAGGTGCTGAAATATATCCTAAGGTAGATATTATATTCAAAGTTCCAGGTAAAAAACCTGGACCATACACAGTCAACTTGGCGGCAGACGGAACTGAAGATACAACAAATGTATTAGCAAATAAATTATTTGTTGAAAACAGATCATTTGTACAACATGAAACTATTGCATTTATTAATGCAGAAATTGCCGACGGTGATAACACAGACGACTTTGCTACAACATTTAGATATCAGGAAGATAAATGTTTTAGAGATATTGGTTTGATTATTGATGCTGTAAGTTTTGATTTAACATATGGCGGAAATAGTAAAACTGTAGATGCGGCGGCAAGTTATTGGAATGGTGCTACATCAAGAGTTGCTGGACAGCAAAACGAAACAGTAGCCGCGATTAACTTTGCAAAAAGTTTGATCCTTACAAATATTTTAACAAACACTGCATATACAGGAAGTTTACAAACAACGGTATCACAGTTTATAGATACAACTATAATTCCAGAAACAGGTGCGGCGGCTAGAATAACAACGTTAATGGATATCGTAACTAATGTTATCAGCAACGGACTTGGCGTACTTCCAGCAAAAACAGGTGGCGAAGGTAGAGAACAAAATATACCTGACAAAGAAGTTACTATTCATGTTGAATCAGGTTTATATGAAGAATACTTAGGTATTACATTACCTGAAAACGTATCATTAAAAGGTGATGAATTTAGACGTGTAATCATTCAAGCCAAAGTGGGTGTAAGACCAACACAAAGAAACATTATTCAAACTTTTGAAAGAGGTGACCTAAAACGTTTTGATGGTACAGGTACTCCAAAAGCGGCAAGGTTTAGAAATCACTTTGACTCTCAATATTCAAGAGCAGACACAGTTGGTGGTGTTAACCAAACTGGTGCGGCTCAAATTAGATTAAAGGATTTAGTATACTATCCAAAATATGGACAGTATTTTACATTTAACGGTGTAACCTACTATGTTAAAGAAGTAAGTTTTGATCCTGCTGGACAGGAAGACTTTACAAGAGCAGACTTATCTTTATACAGTGACATAAACTTAACTACTGCAACTACTCTACAACACGATATACCAAACAACACGGTTATTGAACTAAAATTATTAAACCAACACTTGGACTTCTTCCTTGTAAACAATGCTTGTATTTTAAGAAACATTACAATGAGAAGACATCAAGGTTTCTGTATGGTACTTGACCATGAAGGACAAATTTTAACCAAATCACCTTACGTACAAACTTGTAGTTCTTTCTCAGGACAAGGCGGTGGTGGTCAGTTAGTTGATGGTAATGCTGGTGTGCAGTATGGTACAGTAGTAGATAATCCTGCAACTGGAACAAGTATTACATTAAGTGGCTTGACTAGAGAAGTTCAATTACCAACAACGTTCCTATATCAAGGATCGGGTGCTATAGAAAAGAAAACTTATAGAATTATTGGTGCAACTGCTCCAGTAGATGATGGTTTAGGAAATACTCCAACTACATTTAAACAAACACTTACACTATCAAGCACAACATCAATTGTTACTGATACCAATGCTTTACCTAATGGTAATATTCCACAAGGCGAAGAAATTAGAGTTGAGACTGCTGGTAATAAGTCAATGACATCAAATGACTACACTCAAATCAACTCAGATGGTTATGGACTAGTAGCAACTAACAACGGACTTATTGAAACAGTGTCTGTGTTCACTTACTACTGTGACACGGCGTATTGGGCAAGAAATGGTGGACAGATTAGATCACTTAACGGCTCTAATGGTTATGGACGAATTGCACTTAAGGCAGAAGGTTCAGATCCAAATGAAAATATTCAAGCAGGACAGGTTTTCTTCAGAGAACTTAATGCTCTAGTAGAATCAGACAGTTCCAGAAGAGATTTTTCACAGGACATTACGATACACAATCCTACAGGACAAGAAGCAAATACAGGTGCAACTGATTTAGAAATTAGAGATTTTGATTATAGACCAATTGAAAATAGTAAATTTAAATTAACACAGTACAGTTCAAATAACGATAGCACAAACTATGAAGTAGATGAACTAGAAGATGTTACTGTAAACATAACAGGTATTTCAATTGCCGCTGAAGCGGTGGTTACTACTAATACCAATCATTACTACAGAGAAGGTGCTATGGTATTCATAGCAGGTGCTGATGCTAATGGCATGACAGGAGTAGATGGTATCTACTATGTAAAATTAGTTGATGCTACTAGTTTTAAACTAGCAACCAATGTAGGATTAACAGCATTCCTTGATACAACTGCAAAAGGAAATCCAAGTTATAGCGGATCTGGTGCAAATGCTAAAGGTGGTGGTAGAGCAAAATTAAAACTTGGTTCTGCACTAGCAGTTGGTGTTGGTACAGTGATTGCAGATGGAAGTAGATTTACAATTACCATTGGTAAAAAAATTACAGTTAGAAATCTAAAAGATACTCCAAGAGTATTGCCTAGTTCTGCACTAATTTTTGCTACAGGTGATCAATCTGTGTTTAGAATTTTAGGTGTGGAAAGATTAGTAACAAATGAAGTAGGTGATCCAAGCGTTGATTACCAATTAATGAGTTTGGACTTGCAGTTTCCAGCAGATAGATTTAATGGCGATATTGTAAAAGTAACAACAAAAATTTCAACACTTAGAGCAACAGGTCATGACTTCCTAAACATAGGTTGGGGTAACTTTATAGATTCAAATTATCCAAACAACGTATTTGGTAACCCAACAGGTAGACCAGACTTCGCGGCGGACCAAGCCAGTGAAGCAGTTGAAGTAGGTGCTGGTAGAGTATTCTATGCAAGTACAGACCAAGATGGTAATTTTAGAGTTGGTAAGTTCTTCCGTGTTAACCAAGGTGATGGTTCTGTTGAACTTAACGCAAATATTTCACTTACAAACGTAGATGGTTTAGGATTTACAAAAGGTACAGTTATTAATGAATTTAGCACTGATGACAAAATGCTTGGTAAATCTGATGATGCTGTGCCTACTGAAGCAAGTGCAGTAACTTATCTAAACAGTGCAGTAATTGGACAACATGAAGATGGTACTACTTTCCCTGAATGGACTACTACAGGTTCTCAGGCAGGAGGTAACTTTGGATTATTGAGTAGAGCAGGATATAATGCAAGTAATTTAACTTGGAATAGAATGTACGGTGAACTCAATATGGGTACCAACCTAATTACAAACATTTCAATGAGTGGTGCTGGTGACGATGACGGTGTCAATAAACTTTATGCAGATAATGTATTTAGAGGTAGCACAACAGATTCTTTAAGAACAGATGTTAAAGCATTTACAATGTTAAATGACAGTTCCGACGATACTGGTTCCATTGACATGAACGGTAACAGAATCAAATCTTTAAGAGATCCATTTGATGGTACTGATGCTGTAAACAAACAATATGTAGATGAACAAAATAGAATAGGTGGACTAGAAGGTGTTACTGTTACAGGTAATCCAAATGACACAGATTTATTAATGTTCAGTGGTACGAATCATACAGACGGATTAGGAAACGCAATTCAAGGTGCAGTTAATGTTGCATTAGATACAACTACAGACACAACAGGTGGTAGTCCAACATTTGGTGAACCAACAGGCACAGGTTCCGACGTAAGAATTACAAGATTAAACAATCAAATTAATATCCAATTAGCCAATGGTGCAGTTAAAAATACAGATGTAAGTGCGGCGGCGGCAATTGATCAAAGTAAATTAAATCTAAATGCCGCAACTACTAGAGCAAATGCAACTGGTATTACACCTGCAGATTTAGGTGTTGCGGCTTTCCACAGCACAGAATTTGCAGATACTAATGGTTGGATAGAATTAAAAGCACCTAGCATATCAAATCCAAATGATGGTGTTACTTTAAGTAAAATGGAATTTATTACAGGTAACAGTATTTTAGGAAACAATCAATCTAGTGAAAATGCTGTGGTGGCACTTACTGCTTCGCAGACAAGAGCGTTGATTGATTTTGATAATAGTGTTGAAGCATACATAACAGAAAACGTATTAGATACAAATGGTGCACTTGTTAAGTCAGGTGGTACTATGATTGGTACTCTACAAACACAAAATGTAAGACCAAGTTCAGATGATACATTTGATCTAGGTCAAGCAAGTGCTAGATACAACGAAGGTTTTATAAAAAATATTGTAACAGATAATATTAGTCCTAGACTAGGTGTTACACTGCAAATAACAAATGTTACACAGGCAGATCCGGCTGTTGTAAGTTTCACTGTATTAGGTGGTACAAATAATTTAACAAACGGTGATCAAGTTAGAATTGACGGTTTAGCATCAATGAGTCAACTTAATGGCACAGTTGGTTATATCAGCGGACTAACAGCAAGTAGTTTTGAATTTTATGTAGACTCTGGGTTAACAAATGGAGTTGACACAACGGCATTTACAGCACACAGCGGAACTAATGACGGTAATGTATATTCTAGATTAGAATTAATGACTGTCAAAGGTATTACTAATCAACCTTTAATCACAGCAGATAGCCAAGGTGGGGGCGGAGATGGTTCAAGATTTCATGGTAGTGCTGATAGATGGACAACTGCAAGAACACTTACACTGTCAGGTGATTTATCAGGAAGTGTAAGTTGGAGCGGTGATGCAAACGCAACACTTTCAGCAAATGTTTTAGTGAGTTCGGGAAATACTTCCGTTAACAATACATTCCTAAGAAGAAATGGTATTGCAGATGATTCGTTTATGCAAGGTGTTTTTGGTTCAAGAAACATAGTTCCTACAGATGGTACAGACGGACAAGGAACAAATGTAATAAATGATGCCACTTATGATATAGGTGCGTCGAACAATAGATATAACAACATTCATGCTGTTAGATTTGAAGGTACAGCATCGGCGGCTGAATTTGCTGACTTGGCAGAGAAATACTTGGCAGACGAAAGTTATGAGCCAGGTACAGTAGTGGTGTTTGGTGGTGAACAAGAAGTTACAGCAAACGTGATGATGAAAGATCCAAGGGTAGCAGGAGTTGTTTCAACTGATCCTGCATACTTAATGAACAAGAATTTAGAAGGTGACCACGTAGTAGCAATAGCATTACAAGGTAGAGTTCCTGTAAAAGTAACAGGTGTTGTACGCAAAGGTGATATGTTGGTTACTTCAAACATAAAAGGTTATGCAATAGCAAGTGCTGACCCAACAATGGGCACAGTAATTGGTAAAGCAATAAGTGAAAAAACTGATCCTGGCAAAGGTACAGTAGAAGTGTTAGTAGGAAGGGCGTAAATACGTATAGGAAAAGATTATGGTAGACGTAGTTAAAATTGGAACAAACGTAAACGACGGTACTGGTGATGATTTAAGAACCGCCTTTCAAAAAGTAAATGCTAAATTTACTGAACTAGACGCAAAGGGCGGTGAAACAAACACAGCATCAAATTTAGGTACAGCAGTTGCAGGTGAAGGTGTATTTGCAAGTAAGAATGCTTTTGATTTACAATTTAAAAGAATTAAAAGTGCTGATCAAAACAAACTGAGTATTACCAGCGACGGCACTAGTATTATATTAGATAATACAGCAGTTGACAATCCTGCAATTAGAACTGTCCAATTCAGTAATGATCCAAACAATGTAAACAATAGTATTACAACTAGTGTAGGAAATGAAAGTGTTGGCCTTGTAGGAGGTTCTAACATTTCTCTTACTGCTAGTGGTACAAGAAATATTTTAATTACAGGTTCATTTACTCTTGATCAGGATAGCACACCAGAACTAGGTGGTAATCTTGCACTACAAGGTAATAATATTATTGGCCCGGGTGATATTACAAGCATAACAAATGTAAATTCAACCAATGCTAATATCACAGATCTTACAGTTGGAAACAGTTTACAAGTAAGTGGAATAAGCACACTTGCAAACAACTTAACATTGAGTGGTGCTTCTAATATTGTAATGGGTACAGGATCATTACAAGGTAATGTAACAGGAAATTTAACAGGATTAATTTTTGGAGGTCTTGGTTCAGATCTTGCAACCAATGGATATGTAATTGAAGGTGGACATCAGTTCAAACTAAGAAGAGGTGACCCTGCACAGAACGTATTAGCAGATGCTATTGCAGATGGTGATTTTTATGTGCAATTAGATGAAGTATCTCCTACTGCGGCATTCAGATTAAAATTACAAGCCAACGATACAATTGAAAACTTTTTTACTATTGAATCACACACAACCCAAGCACAAACTAATAACGGTATGGGTGTTGGTATTAACTTTGCAATAGGAAATTCAACAGGTCCTGGTGATACTGTAGGTGCTATTGCTGGTGTTAGAGAAACTGCTGAAATAAACAAAATTGGTATACAACCTCAAAATCCACTGAGTGGCGGCGCAGGTGCAGAACCGGTTGCACAATTTTTTAGTAATAATGAAATACTTTTACTTAACGGTGAAGGACAAATTAAAATCACTGAAGGTAAAATTGAAGCATTCGGAACATCAAACACAAACTTAACACTAGATGCAGATGGAACAGGTTATGTTAACTTTTATGGTGCGTACAGTTTACCAAGATCAATTGGTAATGCTGGACAAGTTTTAAAAGTACCTACTAGCGGATCTGTATTAGAATGGGGTGTAGGTGGCGGCGGTGGCGGCCAACCAGAAGCAATTAGCGGTATAACACAGGCTAATCCAGGTGTTGTAACAACTTCAAACGCACACGGTCTAAGTGATGGACAAGCAGTAACACTTACTGATGTTGTAGGAATGACAGAAGTAAATGGTAACGAATACTATGCTGATGTATTAACTTCTACTACTTTTGCATTATATTCTAATGATACTCTAAGTACAACAGTTGATACAAGTGCATTTACGCCATATGTATCTGGAGGTTTTGCAACAGGTGAAGCAAGTGGAACAGGCTCTGTAGACTTTGTTGGTTTAACAGATACTCCTAGTTCATATGCAGGTGCGGCAGGCGATGCTGATAAACTTGTACAGGTTAATGCCGCAGGTAATGGTTTAGAATTTACTGGAATTGATTCAATAGTTGATGCAACATATATTGAAAGTAAAGGCTTTCTACCAAAAGGTGGAGGAACTTTAACAGGTGCTATTGCTACACAAAACATTAATCCAGACGGTGTACTTGCTAGAGATATTGCAAGTCCAGGACTAAAATTTAATAATGTATATGCAAACTTTTTCCATGGGCAACACATAGGAATAGTAACTGGTGATGTTACAGGTAACCTAACTGGTACTGTATCAGGCAATGTTACAGGCGATGTAACAGGAAATATTACTTCTTCTGGTACAAGCACATTCCAAAACATTACACTAAACGGAACATTAAATGCCGCTAGTGGAACAATCAATGCAAATGTAAATGGTAATGTGACAGGTAATGTTACAGGAAATTTAACAGGTAATACAACTGGTGTACACAACGGCAATGTAAATGCAACAAGTGGAACAAGTGTTTTCAACATTGTCAATGCAAGTACAATTAGTTCAACTGGCAGTATCACAGGAAACAGTTTAGTTGGAAATGTAACTAGCACAGGAGATAGCACATTTAATAATATTCTTGTTAGCGGAAACATATCAAACGGCAGTGGCGATATAAGCATAAATGACAATACAAATGTAACAGGCACATTAACTGTTTCAGGATTGACTACTATTAACAATAAACTTGATGTAAATGGTCAAGTAGATATTGGTAGTATTAGAATAGACGGTACTAATATAGAAACTACTGCTTCTAATTCAAATATACGTATCAGTGCAAATGGCACAGGCAACATAGAGTTAGAAGGTGATATTAGATTAAATGGTAAAGTTGCATTTAGTAATACCAACGAACTTACTATTGGTTCTACGCAAACACCATCGGGCATTTCTACAGATACAACTGCTACATTTATTACAACAAGTGATTTTACAAGTGCATCAGCAGGTTTGGCATTTGGTACACTTGGTGCTGGTACTAGCGAAGGACAAATTAAAATACTTAAATTAAAGTCTAGAGGCAGATATTCACTAGATGGTATATCTTTCTTTGATAGATATTTTCAAGTTACTCTTACAATTAACGGTGCACAAAGTACAATTAATATTGGTGAGGGCACTAACAACGAAACAGGTGCAGTAACACTTATATGGCATTCAAACAGTTGGTGGATCGTAAGCGAGTACATTCAATCCTAATACTAAATCTAGGTAAATACTTGCAAGGAGTGTAAAATGGCCAAACCAACTTGGGTAACATCAGCAGGTAGTTTAGGAACTTTTGAAGAAAAAACAACTCAAAATATATCGCTATCTACTACAGGTGAAAATGTAAAATTATCACTAATCAGTGGTACGCTACCTCCTGGAATGAGATTTGAAAACAACGCTATTGTTGGTACTCCATTTGATGTTGCAAAAAACACAATATTTGAATTCGTAATCAGAGCAAGTAACAGTGAAGGTGCTATAGACAGAACATTCACTATTGAGATTACAGGAGAAGATGCTCCTATCTGGACCACACCCGCAGGCACATTAGATATTGGACCTAATGGAGAATATTATATAATGAATAAATCTCCAATAGACTATCAATTATCTGCAAGTGATTTAGACCTAAGTGCTGGACAAACACTTGAATATTATATGGATGATCTAGCAGGAGAACTTCCGCCCGGTTTAGAAATAAGCAGTACAGGAAGAATAACTGGAATAATTAATGCACCATTGACTTTGGATTACAAGGCCACAAATGCAAACTATGACCAACAACAGTATGACGTATTTCCATATGACTATGGAGGCGGTACTGAAGAAGGTGATGCAGTACCTAAGTATCTTTCAAGGTACTATGAATTCGAAGTAACAGTCACAGATGGTATCCTTAGAGAACGCAGAAAATTTAGAATATTTGTAATCAATGAACAACAGTTTAGAGCAGATACAACTTTGATTGCTGTTGACACTGAAGTTTTACTATCAAGTGCAACATATTTAAGAGCACCTATTTGGATTACAACAGGAAATCTAGGTGTGCGTAGAGCCAATAACTATATGACATTACCTTTAGAAGTTTATGATCCTAATCAATATTCAGGATCTGTAAGTTATGAAATAGTACCATTAGAAGACAGTACAGAAAGCACACTACCTGAAGGTTTAGCACTAGATACAACTAACGGAGTATTGTTTGGTAAAATACCTTATCAACCTGCTGTGACAACAACATATCAATTTAGAATACGTGTTAATAGAACAGATAATACAAGTGACGAAATAACAAACAATGAAAGAACTTTTATACTAAAAGTTCAAGGTGAAGTTGATAGCACAATTAAATTTACTACCGACACTTTGGTTGGAACACTTAGACCAAACGAATTTAGTACACTACAAATTGATGCTACAACAACTCTTGCTGGTGCAGATGTACGTTATAGATTAGTAGCAGGAAATTTGCCGCCAGGATTGAAACTAGGCGGTGATGGAACTATTATTGGAAAAATACAACAGATACCTGATAGTGGACAACAAAATGGACTTACTACAATTGATTTGAGTGGATTTGGTTTGAACAGTTTCTTGTTAGATGGCGGTAGCACATCAATAGATAGATCTTATGCATTTACAATACAAGCAAAAGACTACTACTTGGCCAGTGCAGTAACAAAAGACTTTAAAATAAACATCACAGCAGATAGTATTACACAGTATAGTAACATATTTTTAAAACCTTTACTTTCAAAAGATAATAGGAATTACTATTATAACTTTATTACAGACAATAAAATTTTTACACAAGAAAATTTATATAGATCAAGCGATCCACAATTTGGTGTGCAAAAGAATTTAAGTATGTTGTTACAACATGGCATAGAGACACTTGCAATTTCTAAGTATGTGCCTGCACTAGCAACAAACTTCTCACGCAAAAAATATACGTTTGGGCCTCTGCGTACTGCTGAAGCAAAAAATGACGATGGAACAGTATTGTACGAAGTCATATATGTGGAAATGGTTGACGAACTAGAAGAAAATGGTCTTTCAGTTAAAGATAAAATTGATATTTCACCTGCTGGAAATCCAATTGATACTAGCATGGACAAGTTCAAAGCATCTACAAATTTGATCACTGTAGATCAATTAATCAATAAATTTTTATACCCTAATTCTACAACATCTATGCAGAATAAATTAACAGAATTATACCCCGATTCTGATAGCACACTGATAAAAGTGAGCGATTTCTATCTTCCACTATGGATGAGATCTATTCAAACTGCTACAGGCACGTCGTTAGGATATGTAAAAGCAGTCCCGATTGCTTACCTGAAACCAGGATCTAGCATAAGTATTATTGACAACATTAGAGATAGTGGCTTTGACTTTAAGAATATTAACTTTGATGTTGACAGAATCACTATAGATAGTGTTACAGGAGAAAAAGGGGATAAATACATAGCATTTCCAAAAAGGAAGGTAATTTAATATGGCAAGTAATATAAACACAACAACTATTGACGATACATATCCAGTTCCAGGACAGGATAATGATTCGCAAGGTTTTAGAGATAATTTTCAAAATATAAAGACTGCACTTGGTGTAGCAAAAACTGAAATAACAAATTTACAGAATAGTTCACCGCAACTGACTGCAAACAACAACTTTAATGGTAATACTATTACTGATGCTGTATTACAAGATGTTACGTTTAAGGCTCCACCTGCTACGACTATAACAGCGATAACTGATACAATTGATTTCAGTAATGGTGGTTATCAAAGAATAATTCTTTCACAAGAAAAAACAGATGTAAATGACATTACCTTTTCTAATTTTGGTGCCACAGATACTCTATCGCACATTAGATTAGAAATTAGCAATAATAATACTAATGCTAAAGATATGAGAATTACATTATCCGGCGGACAGGTTTATAGAAAACAGTCAACACCAGGTTCTGCCACAGCACTTACTTTTCCTTTTGAGATTGAGGGTAACACATCAACTAGATATATTTTTGATGTTTGGGGTTACAATACTTCAGGCGGTGTGCCAAGTACTATCTTCGTCGAATATCAAGGGAAGTATAGTGTATAATGCACCCACTACAAGAAGACGTAACAGTTTTAAAAGATCAAGAACTAGATGACAAGATAAGAGAATTGGGTAAAAAACTCTTGTTGGCATCACGTTTTCCTAATCAGAGTGTGCTTCAACAAATAGAAATGATGCTAACTACTTACAAGCAAGAACAATCTCGTAGATCAAGAATAGAATATGAGAAAACTATTGCGAAATCAAAAGAAGAAGTACAAACAGATTTAAATGAGTTAGTAAATGTTGACAAACGATAGTGACCAAGACCAAATAGTAAATTTTTTCCATTGGGAAACAGACTTTGATGCAATAGTATTAATAGATGATTCAATCTATCCAAATACTTATAGTGTTAAGATGAGTTTTCTTCCTAAAACATCTGAAATAAAATTACAGAATAATAGTTTCGAAAGAATAAAATACTTCTTTCATAAAATTTGCGAAAATAGTATAATACTACAACCAGGTGTTCCTTTGGAAAGCACCTTTTTTAAAATGCCTGTTAATAAAATTTTATTACCTGGTAATCCATATGATCAACTTTTGGGCATCACTTGTTTCCATAAATTAAAAGCAATCGCTGGAAAATATCTCCACATTGGTCAATTAACGGTTGACAGCAAGTTGGGAGATAATGTACAATATACAGTAGATAGTGATAGTTATGAAAATATTAATTTACAACATGATGCATGGGTTGATAAGATTATTCCTGAACCGTGGTGGTCTAGAAATGATACAGCATCATTTGATCAAGTACTTGGACCAAAAGAATATTGGCAAGGTGCTAAGACATGGAGAGAATTAGGATATGGATCAAACGCACCACAAAAAACATTTAACCCAACAATTATCGACGGCGGTAGAACTTAATCACCAAAGTATTCCCGTACTTAAAGAAAAAGATATTCTTGAATTAATATATCAAGACAAGTGGGATGCCATAAAATCATGCATTACAGATCAAAAAGATTATATAGAAAAATATAACAAAAACGTAAGTGAAAACAAAGACAGTTTTGGACAAATTAAAACTGCTGAAAATGATGACGATGTTTGCGGATTTGACCAACAAAATAGAATGAATTGGTTTATGCCAACAGAATATAAAAATTTGGATATAGAAAACTATATATTGAATTTGGCAAAAACAGATCAAGAACGAGAACGTGTAAAATATGAATTAGATCTATTTAAAACGTATGCTATGCTTGATGTTCTTGTATTTTTAAAATATCTGATAGACACGTTAAGAGCAAAAAGTATTGTTTGGGGTGTAGGACGTGGATCAAGTGTTGCAAGTTATGTACTATATCTACTAGGAGTACACAAAGTGGACAGTTTGAAATATGACTTAGATCCAAAAGAATTTTTGCGGTAAGACTGTATAGATAAGTAAATTGTATAAGGAGGACTTATGGGAAGAACATATAGAACAATGCAAGGTAGACAAATTGATATGGGCAAACTACAGGCTCAAAATGAATTAATGCCTGCTGTTGGTAACATTAAAGTCAATGCAAGAGGCGATGAATTAGGACCTGGTGGTAAAATTGTAAGAACTAGAGAACAAATCATGGCTGAGTATTATGAACAGAATCCAAATGCTGTTCCTGATCCGTCAAAGACACAAAAAGATCGACCAACAGATGTAAAACCAAATCCAGTTCCTACACAAACAATGAAAATTGAAGATACGAAAATTGAAGATGTGGTAGTAAAAGAACCGGAGATGACAGAAGAACCCCTAGCAAAAGTAGAAGAACGTATTGCTGAAAAGACTGTTGAAGCAGTACAACGTGCTAGGAAACGCAGAGGAATCAAAGACGCAACAGGAGAGAAGTAAATGCCAACACCAACAGTAGCATCAGTAAAAGGAAGTAGTGTTAGAGCAATAGGAGAAGATATCCTACTTACTAATATGTACTTCGGCGAAGAAAAAACAGCAGGTGGAATTATCATGACTAGTCAAGATGGTAAAGTTGATGGTATTAAACCTAGGTGGGGTCAAGTATATTCTATTGGTCCTAATTACAAACATACTGACCAGGTTCACATAGGCGATTGGGTTCTTATGGAACATGGTAGATGGAGCAGAGGTATGTTGATTGAAGATGAAGAAGGTATAGAATGGATTTTAAGAAAAGCAGATCCTGAAGCCATGCTAGTAGTATCTGAAGAAGAACCACCTGAAGTTGCTGAATGGATACAACTACATCAAGATGTAGTTAAGAAACTTGCAGATGTGCGTGACTCTAGAAAACACAGAGAACCGGGTGAACGTCATATTATTGTGCGAAAAGAAGGAAAGAAAATTGATTGACCTAAATAAGTACAAAAATTTTGTACAAGAAGTAACAAGTTTAGAATCAAACGAAACTATGGTGTTAAAACACACTATGGAAGAATTGGAAAAAGAAAGTGGTGTTAACATAGCACTACTACTAACAGGTGCAATTGGTATTGCAAGTGAAGGAGGCGAATTTAGTGAAATTGTTAAAAAATGCGTATTCCAAGGTAAACCTTTGGACGATGAAACTATCTTTCATTGTAAGCGAGAACTTGGCGATATTTTATGGTATTGGATTAATAGTTGCCGTGCTTTGGATCTTGATCCTAATGAAGTAGTTGAAGAAAACGTAAAAAAATTAGAAGCAAGATATCCAGGCGGTAAATTTGATGTACACTACTCAGAGAACCGCAAAGACGGCGACTTGTAACATAAGTTGACACTAATATTAGCAAGTTCTTATAAGAACCTGTTTTTCCTTTTGGTAGTATAAGTATTAATATGCACTTGACTTTTTTAGTCGTTGTGCTAATATAGTAAAACATTGTGATTAACTATCAGGGGCAACCCGGGAGAACGCAATGAAAAAACTTTTCGTAAACATAAGGTACTTCATAGCACCATTGCTGATATTGGCTACACTCGCAGGAGTGTTGGCAGGTGGAGCATGGGTATGGACAGGTGTAGTCCTATTGGGAGTAGGCATTATACTTGACACCCTTATCAACGTCCAGACACGTGGAGCAGTTGATGAGAACGGTGAAACCTTAGGCATCCCATGGCTACAGAATATGGTTATGTATATGATGTTGCCAGTCTTTGTAGCACTTCAGTTAGCACTTGCTTACCAAATATATAATGGTATGGTAGGAGCAGAACTATTAGGTGCTGTATTATCAACAGGTATATTTGCAGGCATAGGTATAATCTATGGGCATGAACTATCTCATACAAAAGGCGTTGCTTTTATAATAAGCCGTTGGATGATGGGACTATCAGGTTCAGCACATTTCTGTTATGCTCATGTGTACAATCATCACTTGGAATTAGCAAGTGAAGATGATCCTGCAACCGCACCTCGTGGACGTGATATCTATTCACACTATATCAAATCACACTTAGGACAATCTAAGTTCTTGTTTGAAATGGAAAAGGGTAGACTAAAACGTTTGGGTAAACCTTTTATATCATTTGGCAACAGATGGATAAGAGGATACATGATGAGTGTACCAAGCCTTGCATTGTTCTTCTTTGCAGGTGGTTGGTTAGGAGTTGCTTCATTGGCTCTTGTTTGGGTAATATCAAACTTCGAGTTAGAAGCACTTAACTATCTTGAACACTATGGTCTGTGTCGTGTTAAAAGCGAACCAATAGACTATAGACACTCATGGGATAATTCTACATTATTCACAAGTTGGTTCTTCATAGAGATTGGTCGCCAGGCTGATCATCATGACAGAGGTGAAACACACTTCTGGGAACTTGACGAAGTAGGCGCACCTAACACAGGTGTAGGTTACTTTACACTCTTTGCGTTAGCATTGATACCTCCTGTGTTTAATCGCTTTATGAAAAAGCATTTAGACAACTGGGACAAAAACTTTGCCACAGAAGCAGAAAGAGAAATAGCGAACTCTCTATCTTAATCCTCGCTGGGGGGTGCAATCACAATTTGCACCCTTTCTTTCTATTAAAGTATTATTTTAGTAAAGATAGTATGTTGTACTGATTGAACCTGTGGCCCATATCTTGGCGAACTCGTCATAAGTGAATTCATGGTCGTCATCTAATAAACTTTCTGTAACCAAATCATCAACACAAAACGCAATCTTGTGAGTGCCACCGTGATACTTCCATAACGGATCTTCATTTTTTCTAACAAATTCTCTTGCTCTAAATGTGCATTCTAAATAGTTTTTGGTTTTTAGATTATCCGCGTTCTTAATATCGCAATAGCCTTGGTCAAGGTTAGGTGGACCACTTAACCAGCATATCATCGTTATCAATGTAAAAGGATCCGTCATAATAATATTTATGTTACATTTTTATTACAAATTAATTTTTAATTAATAATTTATTAAATAGTGTTATGAAGCATTACAAGAGTATATTCATTTCAGATATACACTTAGGCACAAGAGGCTGTCAAGCAGATGCTCTATGTGACTTCTTAAAACATCACACCGCAGATAACATATTTTTGGTAGGCGACATCATAGATGGTTGGCGTCTAAGCAAACGTTGGTACTTCCCACAGAATCATGCAAACGTAATACGTAGGTTACTCACTGCGGCCAAACGTGGTGCAAAGGTTTATTACATACTTGGTAACCACGACGAATACCTACGCAAGTTTTTGCCATTTGATATCTCATTTGGTGCAATCAAGATACTAAACAAATATACCTACGTTACCAATGATAAGAAATATTTGGTAATACACGGTGATGCATTTGACAAGGTAATGAAGAACAGTAAATGGTTGATGCTGTTTGGTGATAATCTCTATAACTTCCTCATATGGGTCAATGTCAAGTTCAATGCGATAAGAAAGATCTGTGGCATGGATTACTGGAGTCTGAGTAAATACTTGAAAGCACAGACCAAACAGGCACTAAATTTTATATTGAAGTTTGAGGAGACTGTGGCACTGCACTGTCATCAAAAGGGGTTTGATGGAGTAATATGTGGACATATACATACCCCAGCGGATAAGGAATTACATGGAATACATTATATCAATACTGGAGACTGGGTGGAGTCATGTACCGCAGTGGTTGAAAAGGATCCTGGCCAGTTTGAAACGATACATTATAAAATTAGCACTGACACTGAAAGCACTGGCAATTGATTTTGCTATTGCATTTGGATCAGTTTTTGTTTCAGTTGCAATCTTCTATTCATTTGATGTACCTAGTGAATGGAAAATTCCTAACATAATAATTCCAATTATAGCAGTTTTTCTTTATAGGGTTATGGGTAGACTGTTAGCAAAGCCTATACAAAAATTCAAGGACGCAGGAAAATAATGGCAAGAATTTTATTAGTTACAGATGCTTGGCATCCGCAAGTCAATGGTGTTGTTACTACACTAGATCAACTTCGCAAAAATGCAATCAATCATGGAGATAAGATTACAGTTATACATCCAAGAAGATTTAGATTGCGTATACCTATGCCCGGATACAAAGAAATAGATCTAGCACTTGCACTACCGTGGACTGTAAGAAAACATCTTAAGAAACAGATATGGGATCACATACATATTGCAACACCAGAAGGTCCGTTGGGTATTATGTTTGTGCGTACCTGTAGACGTTTGAATATTCCGTTTTCTACAAGTCTACACACTCTGTTTCCAGAGTTTGTAAAATCAAGATATCCTTTTATTAGTGTAGATTGGGGGTGGCATTGGATGAGACTAAGGTACAATGACTGCACCCATATCATGACAACCACAGAAACAATGGTTAAGATCCTAAAAGAAAAAGGATTCAAACAGGAAATAATTGCTTGGACAAGGGGTGTTGACCGAGAATATTTTAAACCTGATACTGATCGCAAACCTAATCAAAACAAAAAACTATTGTGTGTGAGTAGAGTCAGTCACGAAAAAGGACTAGATGATTTCTGTGAATTAAAAATACCAAACACAGAAAAAATTTTAGTAGGTGACGGTCCATATCTCAAAACACTTAAAAAGAAATATCCAGATGTAACATTCGCAGGAAAACAACGTGGACATGATTTAGCCAAGTATTATCAACAAGCAGATGTATTTGTTTTTCCGAGTAGGAATGATACATTTGGAGTAGTACAGATTGAAGCACTTGCCTGTGGAACACCTGTGGCAGGGTATCCTGTACCAGGACCAATTGATGTAGTTAAAAATGGTATTAATGGACACATGGAAAACAACCTGACTCTAGCAGTTAATCAAGCACTGCATTTAGATAGAGAAAAAGTTTATAAATCCAGTTTAGTTTGGAGTTGGGAGAAAGCCTACAAACAATTTAAGGATATTCTGTTACCTGCAAAATAATGATTTTCACTATTGCTTTTCCTTTTGTATGATGTTTAAATATTAAATGAAAGGAGAACATTATGTGGACAAAACCTCAAGCAACTGAAATGCGTTTTGGATTTGAAGTTACAATGTATGTAGCAAACAAATAAAAACAAATTAAACAAAGGCCTTCCGGGGCCTTTTTTTATGGTTGACATCTCATACATAATATATTATAATAAGGTTATGAAAGTAGATATAAATGATATTAAAGGCGAAGTAGTCAAAGACAACGAAACCTATTTACTTAAAGATAACACTACATTAAAGAATCTTGTTGTCAGCAGTACAAATTTAAATGCTATGCATAGTACTAGAGGTCATGCTCATGTAGGACAAGAAGAAGTCTATTATTTTGTAAAAGGTTCGGGAACAATGGAACTAATAGATACCAACGGAGTTAAAACAATTCACAATGTAGAACCAGGTTCAGTTGTATTAATAGAAGATGGACACTTTCACAGAGTCCATGCTGGTGAACAAGGTTGTTACTTTGTTTGTGTGTTTGATGGTAGGAGAAAGTTTTGAAAATAGGTGTTACATTTAGTTCATTTGATTTGTTTCATACAGGCCATGTTGCTATGCTCAAAGAAGCACGAGCAAACTGTGACCATTTAATGGTTGGATTACAAACTGATCCTACGGCTGATAGGCCTGAAAAGAACAAACCAATCCAAAGTGTGTTTGAACGTTATGTTCAATTAGAAGGTTGCAAATATATTGATCAAATTATTCCATATTCAACCGAAAAAGAACTAGAAGATATTTTACTTACTTACAAAATTGATGTCCGTTTTATTGGAGAAGAATATAAACAAAATGGGTTCACAGGTAAGCAATTATGTGTTGACAAAGGCATAGAATTATACTATAATAAAAGACAACATTCATTTAGTAGTACTAATTTGAGAACAAGAATTATAGAGGCAAAGAATTGAAAGACTTAGAGCAAAGATTAGAAAAGATCGAAAAAAAACTGGACAAATTACAGTTGACTTTAGATAAACTAGAAGGTAAACTAGGAAAACATATAGACTTTATTGATGAAACTTATGAAGGTCTACGTAATCCGATTAATGCGGCAAAAAAGTTTCTAGGGAGATAATATGGCAAAAGAACTATGGGTAGAAAAGTATCGTCCTAAGATAATAGGCGATTATGTGTTTAGAGATCAAGCACAAAAAGATCAAGTAAGCGGTTGGGTAAAAGATAAAAGTATTCCGCACTTGTTGTTTAGTGGTCATGCTGGTATTGGTAAAACAACACTTGCAAAAGTATTACTAAATGAACTAGAAGTTAATGAATATGATGTGCTAGAGATTAACGCAAGTCGCACAAATTCAGTAGAAGATGTACGTGATAAGATTGTTAACTTTGTACAAATGATTCCATTTGGTGACTTTAAGGTTGTACTGCTTGATGAGGCAGACTATCTATCGCCAAATGCACAGGCGGCACTTCGTGGTGTAATGGAAGAATATCATACAACCGCACGTTTTATTCTTACTTGTAACTATCCTAATAGGATTATTCCTGCACTGCATTCAAGATGTCAAGGTTTTCATATTACAAACGTAGATCAAACAGAATTTACAGCAAGGGTGGCAAAGATTTTACTTGATGAAAACATTGAGCCTGATCTTGATGTACTAGATACATTTGTAAAAGCAACATATCCTGATATGCGTAAGTGTATCAATATGTGTCAGATGAATAGCACAACAGGTAAACTACTTCCGCCGGCTAAAGGTGATACAGGACAGTCTGATTACAAAGTTGAAATGGTTGAACTATTTAAAGCAGGTAAGATCAGCGAAGCACGTAAATTAATTTGTGCTCAAGCAAGGCCAGAAGAAATGGAAGATATCTTCCGTTGGTGTTATGACAACTTAGAAGTATTCAGCAAAGAAGAAGAAAAACAGGATCAAGCAGTTTTAATTATTAAACAAGGACTAGTAGATCATTCATTTGTTGCCGATCCTGAAATAAACATGAGTGCTACACTTATTAAACTTGCAAGGCTTTAATGAAGATTAGATATTACAGAAACTTCGACGGCTGGCGTTGGCTAGGCTTCGTACTTGCAATGATAGGAGCATTTATTTTAAGTGGTGGTAATCCTAATGTACAATGGATGGGTTGGGCAGTTGCCACAATAAGTTGTTCAATTTGGATTTATATGGGAATTAAAGATAAAGATACTCCAAGAGCATTAATGGAGTTATTTTACTTATTATTGGCAATTAGGGGGATTTGGAATTGGCTCACGTAGTAGATAGTAAATGTATTAACTGTAAACATACAACCTGTGTAAGTGTTTGTCCTGTAGATTGTTTCTATGAAGGAGAAAACATGGTTGTAATTAATCCTAATGAATGTATAGATTGTGGTGTATGTATTCCTGAATGTCCTGAAGAAGCAATATACCAAACAGATGATGTTAATGATCCGTGGTACAAACACAACGAATACTTTTCTGAAAAAGCGGATTGGCCTTTAATAACGGAAGATAAAGAACCTATGGCCGGGTATGAAAAGTTTAGTGGGCAGTCGGACAAAACCAAACTTTTCAAAAAATTACCCTACAAAGAAATTTAGTCTTCTCCGTAGATATCTAAAACTTCTTTGACAGCCTCGTGTCTTTCTACATCTCCTTTTTCAAAGTTGCAAACTGCTAATCTATCTAAATTTTTACTTTTGACCTTTTGTGTAAAGTCAAGCAATCCATTAGATGTCATGCGATCTGCTTGTTGTAAATCACCTGTAACTACCATACGAGATCCTTTACCGATTCTAGTTAAAAGCATCTTCATTTGGCTAGGTGTTGCGTTTTGCATTTCATCTGCTATGATGAATGCGTTCTTAAATGTACGTCCTCTCATATAGGCCAAAGGTGCTATTTCAATGACATCCTCCTCTATCATTCCTTTGATTTCATGTTTGAAGAAATATTCAGCGAACACATCAAATATAGGTCTAGTCCATGGTTCCATTTTTTGCTCTAAATTACCTGGTAGATAGCCGTGTTTTTCATCGACGCTTACAGCAGGTCTAGTAATCACGATTTTATCTACCTGTTTCTCTTTGAACGCTCTAATGGCCATTATTACACCTATAAGGGTTTTACCCGTACCTGCAGGTCCTATAGCAAATACTATATCTTTCCTTTGGTTTTGTAATGTCGCTAGATATGTTTCTTGATTGACGTTGCGAGGAAGAATATTCACTTCCTGCTTCTTGTTTACATAATTGTTATAATCGATTAAATTATTACGATTACGTGTTTTGCGTTTTGCTCTTGACAATATATACCTCCTTTAAGGTTTATTTGCCCGACTGCAATAATATTTACCTAAAATCCGCGGTTTTAAACTTATAACATAATTTTTTATAAGGCGCTTGTAAGACTAAATAATAGTAGGAGAGTTTAAATGCTGGACGTACTTAAAGTAATTGAAAATGTAAAGGGCATATACGAGTCTAATAACACTCTTAGGGTGCTTAAAGACTTTGAAAGAGTTCTTGATGAATTAGATCTATATGTGTTTGAAAATTGGACAAAAGGCGAATTAATTGAAGGTCCTATTGTAGACAGGCATACAGTAAGTTGTTCTTTTATGTGGCCTAAAGCAGAAATGCCTAATCCAAGAGCAGGTGAAAGATTACTAGAATATAACTGTAAAGTTTCATACGCAAAAGATTTCCTGGTTCAGCCAAGGAAAATTAAAACTCCAGACGATTATCGCCCAGGCACTAAAAAAGGAAAACTAGATAGACATCCTGTATGGATTGTTAAAATTGCTATGCCTAAAAGTTTAATGTTTGATATGTACAAAGGATATCTTAGAAGTATAGATGAAGATTTGTATGGTGATATGGAACAAGCAGTTACACAACCTAATATAAATCCTGAAGCAGGAAGTGACATGGAGAGTGCAGATGACCTCGCTGAAATCTAAAGATTTACAACATTATGTAAATGAAATATTTACAATAGACAATTTTAAAAGCAAAATGGGCCGAGACGAAGATGTTTCGGTTTTAGCATTTGAAGTTACAGATCAAGAACCAGCAAAAGACTTAATGAACTTTATTGAAAAAGGATATGCTAGTGTTTTAGACGCTGATATATCAACAGGTGAAAATAATCGAGGAAAATATAATGTATTCGTTGAACTTGAAAGAAACAGAAGATTGCCTGAGCATATACAAAAAATTCTTGATGACGTAACTAAACTTACAGGTATTGAAGAATGGAAATACAGATACTACAAAGATGTAGAAAGCAAACCGTTTACAGAAGAATCAGTTATTCCTACTGACAAAGATTCTTATAATACATTTATAGAAACATTCAAACAGGATGAATTGGATAGATTTTTCAACAAAGGTGCTACAGACCAAAAGTATATTAGTGATAACAGAATAGAATTCAAACGTTATGCAAGTGGCAATGTTGTAATGGAAGTTGTAGACGAAGATACTACTGAAAATATAACAAACAAATACACAGGAATATCTCTTTTAGATGAAGATTCAGTGTCAGAAATGTTATGGTTAACTAAATTCTTTGGTAATTATAACATATACAAAATAGATGAAAATCTATTTTTTACAAATGGTGTAAGAACCAAAGTATTAAAAAGGATCTAGAATGGCAGACAATTATGATAAATGTTTGGAGATTATTCTCCATCACGAAGGTGGGTATGTAAATCATCCAAAAGACCCAGGTGGTGAAACAAACCTTGGAGTAACAAAAAGAGTATACGAAGAGTTTGGTGGAACTAAAGATATGAAAGATTTAACAGTAGAAGATGTTGCACCTATTTACAAAAAAGGATATTGGGACAAATTAAAAGGTGACGATCTTCCAAGCGGATTAGATTTGTGTGTTTTTGATTTTGGTGTAAATGCAGGGCCTGGTAGAGCCGCAAAGTATTTGCAGACAATGATTGGCACAGTTGCTGATGGTGGCATTGGTCCTAACACTTTAAAAGCACTTGCAAACTATGAAGAAGAAGTCGGTGGTGTTGCTGAAGTTATTACGGAATACCAAAAACGTAGACAAGAGTATTATGAAAAATTATCTACCTTTTCAACATTTGGAAGAGGCTGGACTCGTAGAGTAAATGAAACAACAGAGACAGCACTAGGAATGGTATGAGCCATTGTAAAAATTGTGGACACGAAAAACACGACGGGCCGTTATACAAAGAATTTAAAGACGGAGACAATAGGCCTGTCATTATAGAAGTTTGTAAACACTACAGAGGGTAAAATTATGTTTGGTATTTTTAGCGGAGTGAAAATGGCATTAATAGGCGGAGTAGTTGCTGTTGCAATAGGTGGTTACGTTTATGTAACAGGCTTACAAAGTGATCTTGCAGTAGCAAAAGAAAATAATGTAAAACTTGAACAAAGTGTTTCATCGCAAAAAGCAGTGATAGAACAAATGAAACAAGATTTTGAACTACAAAAAGAGATAAATTTAAAATTAAATACACAGGTTAAAACACTTCAAAAAGAATATGCTAGTCTAGATGATAGATTTAATAAAATTAATTCAAGCGGCAAAAAAAGAGACATAGGTGCTCTTGCAGTAGATAAGTCAAAAGCCATTGAAAGAATTATAAACAAAGGATCTGCAAATGCACAACGTTGTGTTGAAATTGCTATGGGCAGTCCATTAACGGAGAAAGAGAAAAATGCTACTAAGAAATCAGAGATCAATCCTGAATGCCCTAGTATTGCTAATCCTAGTTACGTTCCTTACTAGTTGTAGTTCGGTAAAGAAACTAGATATTTTCACTACAGAGGTAGAACGAGCACCTCTTAATCTTCCTGAACCTTTAACTCCTAAACTTGAGGAAATCAAGTGGACAATTATTACATCTGAAAATGCTGATGAAGTATTTGAGAAACTAAAGGCAGGTGGAGTTGATCCTGTGTTATTTGGTTTAACAGATGATGGCTACGAAGCACTTTCAAAAAACTTTGCACAAATACGTGCTTATATGCTTCAGCAAGATGAAATAATCAAATCATACAAAGAATACTACGAGTCTACAAAAGACAAAAAATAATGTTCCGACAAATATTATTATCAGCAGTAATGCTGATGCTTGTATCCTGTGCGGGTAACACAGACTGTAAATTTCAGCCGGGTGTAAATGTAGAAGCACAAGATATAGAAAAAATCCAAAAAGATGGTATAAAAGACTCTGTGCAGGTTACTCCCAAGGGTAATTTCACCTGTAACTTCTAATCTACGTAGATAAATACATATAGGAAGGGATACTTATATGTGGTTTTTCTTAATAAAAGCAATCGCTGGTAGTATAATCGGAAATGCAACTGCTACTTGGTTTAAAAAAACAAAACTAGGTGTGTGGTTTTACAACAAAGTAGATTCACTATACAACTGGGCGGCCGAACGTTATAACGTCAAAGTACTTACTGACGAAGAAAAACGTATGGCCAAATTTCCAACTCTTAAAGCAAAACTTGAAGAAATGGAAAAACGTATTAAAAAGTTAGAGAAGTAAAATTAAAATGTTTGATCAATTAGGACTTGACATGGCCGATGTACTGGCACCGTGGATAGCGATTTTAATATCGATATCAGCGGCCTTTTGGTTTAAAGATTTTGCAGTAAACTTAATGGCGGGTTTGAAGTTTAAATTTAACCCTGCTTTTAATGAAGGCGATGCTATTATACTCGACGGTTATGATGCTATAATAGTTAAGATTGGGTTAAGAGAAAGTGTGTTTGGTGTGTATACTGATAAAGGATATACATGGAGATATATTAGTAATGATAGAATTAAGTTTCACAAACTTGAAAAAATTATTAACAAAGATCTACATCTTGATAGCGATGAAGAAAAAGGCAAACGTATTCAAAAAATGATAGATGCCGCACAGGATTCTCAAATTGATGAAAACAAAACAGCAATAGAAATATTGAAGAAAAGTAGAGGGAAAAAATAATGTCAGACTTAAAAACAGAAATAGAAAAAATGGAACAACTTAAATCTTTGAAGGATAACAAAAGTTCAGTAGCACCTAAAAAGAAAAGAAGTATTGCTGAAATATCAGCAGAACTTGCCAAAGCATTTGATGTTTGGAGAGTTTTTCCAAGAGTGTTTATCACAGTTTACATTGTTCTTTTATATCAAGTCACACATTGGTTTATGAATTTGGCAGATCCAAATAATGCACAGGCAGGTTTAGTATCTGTTGTAGTTGGTGCTGGAGCGGCCTGGTTTGGTTTATATACTGGTACAGGTGGCAAAAAGAACGACAAGTAACTCTTGACAAAACTGCATAGATACACTATATTATATATATGAACTATTATGACCTTTTGGGTGTATCTAAAAATGCCTCCGATAAAGAGATAAAAACTGCTTTCCGTAAACTTGCGGCAAAGCATCACCCTGACAAAGGTGGAGATCATAAAAAGTTTACAGATCTAAATGAAGCATACCAAGTGCTATCTGATCCTGAAAAGAAATCAATGTACGATCAATTTGGAACTGTAGACCCACAACAAGCAGGATTTTCACAAGGCTTTGGTCCTGGAGGATTTACTGGCAATGGAAACTTTCAAGATATATTTGATCAAATGTTCGGAGAAAATGATCATCCATTCGGAGATGTGTTTGGTCAAAGACAACGGAGACCAATGAATCAAAATGTAAGAACTGGATTAATGATTAGTCTTGTACAAGCATTTAAGGGAGACACTGTTACAGTTGGTATTCCAATGCCCGGCGGCGATGTCAGAACTGTTGAAGTGAAAGTACCAAAAGGCGTAGATCATGGACAAACTATCAGATTAAGGGGACTTGGTGGTAATAATGTAAGAGGTGCACCTCCTGGAGATCTTCATGTAACTATCCAAATTAAAGATTATATGGGATATAGACGTGAAGGTTTTGACCTTCAAAAAGACTTGACAGTTTCAGTATTTGACCTTATACTAGGTACTAAAGTAGAAGTTAAGCATTTAGATGATCATACATATAGACTTATTATACAAGCAGGAACACAACCAGGAACTGTTTTAAGTATGAATGGTTTAGGAATGCCCATACTAAATGGCAATGGTTTTGGTAATCTCTATGTACAAATAAAAGGAGAAATACCAAAGAATTTAACTGCTGAACAGAAAGAAATGATAACTAAAATAAGAGGATAGAATGGAATTATTATATTACCCAGATGAATTTCTTACAAAGAAACTAGACGAAGTTAACTTCGAAAAACCACAGGTAGACGTAGCAGAAGCAAAAAAAGAAATGCTTGATATTATGTTTGCACAAGACGGTGTTGGTTTAAGTGCAAGCCAAGTAGGTATAAATGCACAAATGTTTGTAATGGGCAGTAAGCATTTCCCTGATAAAGCATCTATCTTTATCAATCCAAAAGTAATACAAGCAAGTGAAGAAACTATTCTTGACATAGAAGGTTGTTTAAGTTTTCCCGGAATATTTGTTCAGTTACATAGACCTAAATGGATTGTTGCAGAATTTATGAATGAAAAAGGTGAAAAGCAAACAGGTAGAGTAGAAGGCTATGATGCAAGATGCTACTTGCATGAATTAGATCATTTGCTTGGAATCACTTACAAAGACAGAGCAAGTAAACTAAAATGGGATATGGCAACCAAAAAAGCCAAAAAGAGAGGATACAAAGTATATGCTTGAACCAGATTCGCATCTAGAAGAAGTATTTGAGACAGCAATGAAATTGGCATCTGATGCCAAACACGAATACGTAACTGTGGAACACTTTACGTATGCACTTATCTTGAACGAAGAATTTAGCAAAGTTTTAGATGACTTCGGCGCTGATAGAGAAAACATGGGTAAAGAACTTAATACATATCTTGGTGAAAAACTTAAAGATATTGTAACTGATAAAAAAATTAGACCTTTAAAAACACAGGCATTAGAACGTGTATTGAACAGAGCATTTACTCAAACACTGTTTAGTGGTAGAACAAACATTAGTCCTAGTGATGTATTTTTAAGTATACTAAATGAAAAGAAATCTTTCAGTGCTTTTTTAATGAAGAAGTATAAAATTGACAAAGAAAAATTTAGTAACTTTATAGAAACAGAAGCAATTATTGGTGAAGCCGCGAGTGCTGATTTCAATAGAACTCAACTAGAAAGAGTGATTACTAGTTTCTGTACAAACTTAACTGCTAAAGCAAAACAAGGTAAAATTGATCCTGTTATAGGACGAGGTAAAGAAATTGAAGAAACAATTCTAATCCTTGCACGTAGACAAAAAGCAAATGTAATGTTAGTTGGTGATCCTGGCGTTGGTAAAACTGCTATCGCAGAAGGACTTGCAGTAGAAATAGTAAATGACAATGTGCCTGAATTTATCAAAGGTGCAACAGTATACGCACTTGACATTGGAGCAATGGTGGCAGGTTCTAAATTTAGAGGTGATTTTGAAGAACGTCTAAAAATGGTAATCACTGCTTTAGAAAAAAAGAAAAATGCAATTTTGTTTATAGATGAAGCACATATGATTAATGGAGCAGGCGCAGGTGGGCAAGGTCAAGCAAATGATATGGCTAATATGTTGAAACCTGCTTTATCAAAAGGCACAATTAAAGTTGTAGCATCTACTACTTGGGAAGAGTATCGTAAGCACTTTGAAAAAGATCGTGCTTTAATGAGACGTTTCCAACGTGTTACAGTAAATGAGCCGGATGAAGAAACTTCAATTGAAATACTTAAAGGTATTAAAAAATACTATGAAAAACATCACGGTGTAACAATCACAGAACGTGCTATCGAAGACAGTGTAAAGTACAGTATCAAATATATGGCTGATAAAAAACTTCCTGATAAAGCAATCGACATAATTGACCGTGCTGGTGCAAGGTTTAAAATATTTGATAAAGAAAAGGGTGTTGTAGATCACGAACAAGTTGTTTATGAGATAAGCAAACTTACAAACCTTCCTTTAGAGCAGATTGCTTCTAAAGAAACTGAAAGTATGCGAGACCTTGAGAAAAATATGAAGACTCAGGTATTTGGACAAAATGAAGCAATTACAAGTTTACTAGATAAAATTTTTATTGCACAGGCAGGTTTAAAATCACTAAACAAGCCAGTTGGTAGTTTCTTATTTGTTGGACCTACAGGTTGTGGTAAGACCGAAACTGCTAAAGTATTGGCAAAAGAAATGGGCGTAGAACTTGTTAGATTTGATATGAGTGAATTCCAAGAGAAACACGCAGTTGCTAAATTTATTGGTGCACCTCCGGGATACGTAGGGTTTGAAGAAGATTCAGGACAGTTAATTACTAAACTTCAAGAAAATCCTAATGCAATAGTATTGTTGGACGAAATCGAAAAAGCACATCCAGATGTTTCTAATGTACTGTTAGGATTAATGGATAATGGATTTGTAACTGGATCAAATGGCAAAAAAGCCGATGCCAGAAATGCAGTTATTATTATGACGTCTAATCTAGGCGCTAGAGAAATGGAAAAGAATGCAGTAGGCTTCGGTGATCTAGAACGTGACGGCGAAGATGATATTGCGGTAAACGATTTCTTTGCACCTGAATTTAGAAATAGACTAGACGCTACTATTAAATTTGGTAAACTTGACAAAGATACTTGTAGCATGATTGTTGACAAGTTTATAAAAGAAACAAACGAACTAGTGAAAGACAAAGGCATATATCTAATACTAACAGATCATGCTAAAAAACATCTAGTTAAAAAAGGCTTCAACCGTAAAATGGGGGCAAGACCGTTACAGAGGGTAATTGATAATGAGATCAAAAAACCAATGAGTAAAGAAGTATTATTTGGTGATCTTGTTAGCGGTGGTAAAGTTACTGTCGATGTAATCGATGGTAAAATAACTTTATCTGTAGAAAGTTTTATGCCTGACAACACGGAGAATGAAGTTGAAAATCAATCACACTAGTAAGTTATTTTTCCGTAAGTTCTTATATAAAATAGAATTATACATTCCGTCTGTTTGTATGCTTAGGTATGGACACGGTGATATTATGCTTAGGTTGTTGGAAAGTGAAACATTTGATCAATTTAATCGTAAAGCAGATAGCATACCTTACTTTAATAGAAAATACAATAACGTAAAAACATATTGGGAAAATAGATTCAAGTATCACAAACTTGTGAAAATGAGACAGGAACTTATAGACTGGGAAATGGATTATAAATTAAGATTTGAAAATAACAAAGTAGGAATATTTGTTAATGACAACAATCAATTTGAAAGAATTTGTAGGATATTCCATGATGATGTAACTGGATTATCATGGCCTAAAAATCAAAATGCAGTAAGATATCTTAGAGAAAACCCTACAAATGAAATAGTAGAAAGTTTGCCACACAATAAGTTTCGATACAAAATAAATTTACGTAATGGCAAAGTGTCAACGCAAGTAAAAGAAAACTTCAGTGACTGGATAAAACAATATCCAGATATGCAGATTACAGACATAATGGCACAGAAAATCAGAAAAGGCGGTTACAGCCTGAATGGTAAATTTATATACTCGACAAATACAGAAAATATGTTATTATTACAAATGTTTCTAGGAGACTTAATTAAAGACGTAACGGAATACAAACTAACAAAGGAAATATAATGAACAACGAAAGTATAGTTAAAGAGTTAATCAAACGCAGAATACTCACAGATGGGACTAATGTCCATGCTGATTTAAATGCAAATGGCATAGGCGGGTATCCTGTTAGAGTAAACAAAAACGTAGTGTTAGGAGACTTTGGCCAACGTTCAGCAAATGGTTTTGAACGTGATGATGCAGGAAAAGATTGGTCTTACAAAGTAAAATACTGCGATATAACACACGTAGAAGGCATGACTGTATCCAGACTTGCCCAGGCATATAAAATTAAAATCAAATAAATAAAAGTGTTATGCCAGAACTGAGTCAAAACTTTGAATTTACAATTAATAGTGCATCTACTGTACAAGTAGATCATCCTAGTGATTCTAGTGTACAAACCTATACTAGTTCACAAAGCAAGGGGGATGGATACTACAAAGGTGGTGATGCTTTTCATACAGTAGAAGTAAAGATAGACGATTTTGTTGGAAATATAAAGTTTCAAGGAACACTTGCACAAGAACCTACAAGTAGCGATTGGTTTGATGTTACACTAGAAGGACAATCAAGTGCAGACTTAGAATACACCAACGGCACTACTGAAGCAAAATTATACAATATGATCGGCAACTTTGTATACGTAAGAGTAGTTGTTTCAAACTTTACACAAGGAACAATAAGTTACATAAGGATGAATTACTAATGGATCATTTTATTAGATTAATATTTGACGAAGATCAAGGGAAACAATTTATGCGTACCTTTGCTGGTGCAATGGCACATACATTAGATGAAAATTTAATGGAATCAGACAATCAAGTTATTTTTGATCACTATACAACAACAGAAGGCGACTTTGTATATGAAGTTGCACTTACACAAGAATTAAGCAACGATAAGGCAGATGAAGTTGCCAATACTATTGCTAAAACAATTGAAGGTGATTACACTATTGAAGTTAGTGGTCCTGGATATACTATCCAATAATTTTTAAGTAATTAATTACAGTATCAGTTACGTTTCCGTAAAACTTGTTTAAAGAACTTCTCTTAACCTTTGCTTTAATCTTGTAAGTCTTACCAACTTCAACTTTGAAGTCTTCTAATGATTTACCACTAAATGAAGTAAGAAGATTTCCGTCCATAGCAAAAGTATAAACATGAAAACCTCTGCTTTCGATAAATCTTGCTTCGTGCAAGTATGCTTGGCCAGTAATTACGTCTCCTGGTGATCCAACTTCTTTGCTTTCGCTTATTGTTTTACCAAATTGTTCTGCTTTTAATTTAGCAAAATATAATTTTGGTAAAGGAGCAATATACCCTAAATTAGTTGTTGCAATTTCATCTCCACCTACAAGTTTGAAAACATTTTCTTCAAAGTTGTTTGCAGTACCAGACATGACTGATAGCAACAGTGATTTTTGATGGTCCATAATGTCCTGTACAACCTGGTCATATTTTGGATCTGTCTTTACAGTATCAGCATCTACTATCATTTGCTTGATTAAGTTTTTGTTTGCGTATTTTTGTATACCAAAAGTACCATCTTCTAATGTACCTGATATATCGTACTTTAGATATTGTTCTTGATTTATGTAATATGCCTGTACGGCAACGTTGATTGCTTCTTTTGTGCTTATCATTGTTCTGTATTTAATCTGTTCCATATCGCCCTCTTCTAAATTATAATATTACTATACAATAGGTTTTACCTATTGTCAACCATAAAATATTATATTTTGGCAAAAAAACATTGTAAAAAACTTGACTTCATATACAGTTGATTGTATTATATATATTGTAACGTTAACAAAAGTTACAGTGTAACTAAGGAGAAAACATATGAAAAACACTAAGACAATTCAAGCAAAAGTACTTTCTTCACTGCAAAGTGGTCAGGAATTAACTTCTGCACAAATTAAGTCAAGATTTGGTGCCGGTAATCCACAGGCTGTTATTCAGGCTTTAAGATTCAATGGCTTCGCAATCTACTTAAATGATGTAAAAACAACCAAAGGTGTTGTTAAGAAGTACAGATTAGGTACTGCATCAAGAGCCGTAATTGCGGCTGGTTATAAAGCACTTGCTACAAAGCAAGTTGCCTAATTAATTAGGAAATGAGGCCCTTTCGGGGGCCTCTTTTTTATTATGAACACACAACAACTTCCAGAAAAGATATCAGTAACTTGCACAGATAACGGCAAAACCGTTGAAGCATACTTAGATAGATTTGTAGAAAACTCACATATAGACGTAATAGTAAACACAGTTAGAATGCGTTTAAACCACAAAAAAGCAGATCTGTATATAGGTAACATGACTGGCTTAGAGTTCACTGCTAGAGCCCCTGAAATCATCGAAATCAAACCATTCAGAAGATAGCCGTAATTGTATAAATACTTCATATAGGAGTATTAATTATGGACTTTAGAGATCTTTTAAATAAACTAGACACCGTTCAAACAGAAGCGCCAAAAGACGACTTTGAACCACGTCAAAAGCCATCAAGTCAAGAACTGATGCAACACGTGAACACAATTCAATTTACACAGCCAACGGCATCACAAGCAAAATACAGTATTGCTAACAGTGTAAAATTTCAAGGCAAAGATGTAAATGATCCAAAAACAAAAGTTGAACTTTTCAAAGATGCGATGCAAAATACTCCAGGTTTATTGTTCTCAGAGATCTCAACAAGAATTAAACCAACTGATGACGCACAAATGGAAATCAGCCAAAAGTTTTTAGATGCAAGTAGAGAAATAGACAACAACGGCAAACCTGCCGCAGAAGACATTAAATTATTAATGGCTGTGATAAACAAAGCAGTCAAAGAAATGTCACTAGAAAGAGATGCTGATCAATCCAAATATGATGATAATGCAGATGACACAGAAGAATCATTTGCTGAAGCACGAGAATTGGGTCGTGTAGACAAAATGGTTTTGGCCAAACTGATGAAAGAGTTAGACGGTTATAAATCAATGGTTGCTGGTGAAACAGATCGAGATGACAAAAAGATGTATAAAGAACGTTTGAGAGATCTTGAGTCCATGATCAAAAATGTCACACGCGGAAGACCTATAGACACAGCACTTCAAGATGAACTATCTGATATGTATGATAATGCAGAGGGCACAAAAGAATCTATTTCAAGTGCTTTAAATAATTTAGACAGTGAAGCAGTAAAAGAAGGTGATCCAGAAGAATTAGATTTTGAAAAAGATTCATGGCCTTTGGCAGGCGGAGATTTCCCTGACTATTGGTATTGTGATAACTGTGGTAAAGCGGCAAGTGGCGGAGGTTCGTGTCCATCATGTGGTGCTGAAAGAGGATTTGGTGAAAGCACAGAAGTTACAGAGGCGCCTTTGACAGGTATGCTAGATGCCGACGTGGCAGATGTTTTCGGTAGTGTTGATAAATTTATTAAAAATGTAGACTCATCATTTAAAGATGGAAATGTAAAAGTAGAAAAAGAACCAATTAACACAAATAATAAAAAACTTCCTAATCCAACAAAAAGTTTAAGAGTGCTTTGGGACAAAGAACCTATTAAAAGAGGTAATGGTTACTGGCAGGCAATTCAATGGGCAGATGGATCTATTCACTATGTTCCTATGGCAGACGATGGTACTCCTATCTGGACAGGTGAAGTTCCTAACACAATGAGAAACACATACAAGCAAAAAGGTTTTGGATTATCAACTAGCAATGGTGGCAAGTACATTCAAAAGGGTGCTGTGTGGATGACCAGAGAACAGGATATTGACAACAAGATGAAACAGGCCGATGCTGATTCAAAGGCAAGTGATCAAAGAAATAAAGTTTATGACCTACAAACTCTTTACGTTTTAAACCAAATGGGTTACAACAGTCTTAAAGCGGCAGAACAGGCTCATGAAAAAATGAGTCCTGCAGACCAAGAAAAAATGGAAAGCGAGTTTGAAGCAGGTATGGCAAAGGCTCCTACTGACATGGATACACTTAAAACTGCTCCTAGTAAAAAAACTGATCCAGAATCAGGTGATGATGTACAAGCGGCTATTGAATTATTAAAATCCAAAGGTTATGATGTTTCTAAAAAGGACGTTCCAGAACCTAAATCGAATACAGAACCTAAATCAAATAGACCTGAAATAATTTCTACAGATATATATTCTGAAGGCAAGAAAGCAAAACCAGATTTCTTAGATGTAGATAACGATAAAAATAAAAAAGAAACATTTAAAAAAGCATTAAAAGATAAAGCAAAGAAAAAAACAAATGAAAGTGTTAACGAAGAAGTAGCAGATAAAAAAGATGCTCTTAAACATTTACAAAAACTTATGTTAATGCCTTCAATTATGAAAAACAAAGAAATGTTCAATAAAATTAAAGCAAGGTACGATCAACTGAGAAGCACAGAATCCGTTGAAGAAAATGTAGAAGAAACTTGGTTTAACGATTTAACTGATGTAACACTAAATGGCGACGAGTTTTATGAAACATTTGGTTGGGTTGGTATTGATGAAGATGCAATTGAAGAAGCAGAATATCAAGGACGTAAAGTAAAACTTGGTAAGCCAATGCGTGGAGATGTTAAAAAATTTAAAGTATATGTAAAGAATCCTAAAGGTAACGTAGTAAAAGTTAATTTTGGAGACCCTGACATGAAAATCAAAAAGTCTAATCCTGCAAGAAGAAAAAGTTTTCGTGCAAGACACAACTGTGATTCACCGGGTCCAAGACACAAAGCACGTTATTGGTCTTGCAGAAAATGGTGATGAACAATGCTATTAAAAGAACTATTTGAAAAATCAGAAGCAGAAACACCCGATACACTAGTAGATGATATTGCATTTTATTGTGATCACGAAGATGATCTGCACAAAGAATATTTCCTACCAGCAGTAGATGAATTAAAACGCAAAAAGATTTTTGATGTTGAAGAAGGCTATTCAGCATTTATGCCAATGGTTGAAGCAGGTTGCGAAAAATACGACGAAAAATTTAAAGTTGCTGGAGTATATGAAGAAGTGTATACTAAAGAACTAATGGAAAAAGTTTGCAGACGTCTTGCAGAAAAACATTTACAACACATAAAAGATGGTGCATATGATCCAAAGGAGGCATAATGAGACTGACGGAGGTTGTATCCAGTAAAACCGCAGTATTTGCCTATGGTAGATTAAATCCACCTACAACTGGACATCAAAAACTTGTTGATAAAATTAAAAACACTGCTACACAAATTGGCGGTGAACCCATGCTATTTCTTAGTCATTCACAAGATGCCAATAAAAATCCTTTAGATCTAGCAACCAAAATATATTTTGCAAAACAATTCTTTCCCGGAGTAAATGTTGAACAAAAAGCAACCAAAGGTTTAATAGATATTTTACAACAACTTCAAGCACAAGGCTATGAAAACGTAGTTGTAATTGCAGGCAGTGACAGAGCAGATAGTTTTCAAAAAATGATAGATACGTATAATGGTAAACCAGATAAAAAAGGTGTAGTGCCTTTTACATTTAAAAGAGCAAAAGTCGTAAGCAGTGGTGAAAGAGATCCTGATGCTGATGATGTTTCAGGAATGAGTGCAAGTAAAATGCGTCAGGCCGCTAGTGAAGGTAATTTTGATTTATTTAAAAGTGGTGTGCCAGGGGATGACAAACAAGCAAAGTTTCTGTATAATAAATTAAGACAGGCTATGGGAATACAAGAAGCCGCAGGAGTAGGAATATTAACAAAACAAAATACAACAAAAGACGTAAAAAAAGGTACCCTTAAAAAGATGATGAAAGGGTACAAACTAATATGAACATAGACGAATTAAAGAAACTAGCAGGAATTGACAAGGAAAGCAACGAGCCTTCAATGGGTGAGAACATTAGTCACACTGCACAAGAATTAAAAGATAGAGAAAGAAAAATGGGACTTAGACCAGGAGATCCGGATTGGTTCAAGTTGTGGTTCAGCAGACCATACCTAAGTGGGCCAGTGCAATTTAGAGGTAGGAAAAAGAAGTAATGGATAAAAAGAACACAGTAATATATTTAGATATGGACGGTGTACTTGCAGATTTCTTTTCTGAATATGCCAAACTGGCAGGCGTCACTACAGGCACTTATAGAGACATACCTCCTGCTAAGGTAGATCCTACACTAAACAAAATGATTGGTACAGATTTTTTTGCACGTTTACCTGTGTTTAAAACAGTACCACAGTTAATGAAGTTAGTTTTAAATTATGTAGATTCATATAGCATTTGTTCAAGTCCGTTACGCGGGGATCACAAAAACTCTGAAAAACACAAGAGAGATTGGATAGCCAAGCATCTTAACCCACAACCAGAAGAAATTATAATAACTGGTAGAAAACATAAGTGGGCGACCCAACCGGACGGTACCCCAAACATTCTCATAGACGATAGGGGTAAAAACATAAGTGATTGGATTGCGGCTGGTGGATACGGAATTAAGTATCAGGCAGATGAAGATTCACTAGAAACTGTTAAAATGGGTTTGGACAGATTCTTCAAGGGAGATGTTGAAGAACCGGAAGATAATCGCGACACTGAAAAGGCTCAACAAGCATACAAATTAGCAAGAGATGAAGGCGAAACAGAATCATACACTAGAGAACAACTTCCCCAGATAGGAAAAAAAGAATTAAAAAATATTGATCATACTGTAGAAACAGTAGATTTGGAGGTAGTTTGTCCAGTACAAAAAGAAAGATTACAGGAAAATTTAATTAGGCAATTTAAAAGACTTAAGGAAAATACGTTTCAACCAATTGTTGTAGACAAAGATTATCGTATTGTAAATGGTCATCATAGATATGAAGTGTTAAAACAATTAGGTAGTCAGTATATAGAGGTTGCACGTATAAATGAAAGTTTAGAAGCACTAATAGAAAACTTTGCTGACGGTAAGAAAAAAGAAAGTATAACCGAAAAGACACAGTCTCCAGCACAATGGCAGAAGGCCATGATTA